>Ga0209744_1001011_pt1 | contig 9993 bp, 9 predicted proteins | sample BarGraNGADG00311_2_FD_184494 | JGI IMG/M metagenome (GOLD analysis project Ga0209744, IMG submission 184494) | Arctic peat soil microbial communities from Barrow, Alaska - Barrow Graham LP Ref core NGADG0004-311 (SPAdes) (version 2) | ecosystem: Environmental > Terrestrial > Soil > Wetlands > Peat... | reverse complement strand
CCATCGCAAACGACATAACAGGCGCCCTGACGCTCGACCTCCTTGCCTTCCTGAACGACGGCAAAGCTGTCCTCATTGGTGTGACGCTGCAGTCCGATGTCGGTCCAACCCGCTCCGATGACCCTCATGGCGACCTCCTGACTGAGTATATCCAACCGTGTCAACAGTCACAAGTCCAGCACGTTCCTCGCGTACAAACCGGTCCTGCGTCACACGGCGTATACTGCGATGGCGGCAGTCACCGCGAGCAGCGTCAGCGTGAAACTCGACGTCGCCGCTTCCAGCGCATAGTCTGGACCCCGCGCACGCGCCGGAACTTCACCGTGACGCCACGCACGACCCGGCCGATGCCGACGGGCTTGCGACGTGTGCCCGCTACTGTGTCCACGATAGCACTTCCAGTCCTCCAGGCAAGCACTTCATCCATCAATGCCTCCGAACAATCTCAACAGATGTCCCTTCCCATTAAGTGTAGTTCATAGAAAGCAAACTCAAAGGGCAGGGACGAACCGGATAAGAATTGTACTTTTGTCGGCTAAGGTACAATTTCAAGACGACAAATTGTACGTTCATACACAACGACGTGGCCGGACGGATGCAACTATGTTTACGCGCGACAGCCCGGGGTGTATGATGTCCATTGAGCAGGGGTGCTTCGAAGTATGTGTCCTGCATTCCCGACCCACTGCCGCCGCGTGTTGAGCTTGATACCGATACGTTACTGCTGCTGTCCCAAGCCGACCAATCACTGGGGCGACTCGCGAGAATCGGACATTTCATGAAGAATTCGGCTTTGCTTGTCAAACCCCTTCTCAGGCGGGAAACCGTACTGTCGTCGCATATCGAGGGTACCCAGTCCGGGCTAACTATACCGCTACGAGGCGGACCGGCACAGTTCCGACAGCAGCGAACCTCCTTGGGGTACGTAGCGCACTGTGCAACTGCACGTCGACCGACTGCAACACGAAGACATCCTGAAACCGCGCGATGCGCGCCGCTACGGAAAGGTGTATCAAGTGGGTGGCATATTGCGCGTCCTCAATACTGATACACGAGGGGCTAAAAGGAGCAGCTAGAGGTCGAAATTGACGGCCGCCGGGAACATGAGTTTGTGATACGGTTGACCGGCCCACTTGTAGCTGTTGAAGACCACGCCAGTACGGAACCCCGGGATGCGACGAGCAGCACGAGCCATACGATCCTGCAGCTTCGGCCAGTCAGAAGTATGGAGAAGTCAAAACGCCACCACACCTAGAGTCGCTGGCGATGACCAGTTTTGTTCGATGCGTGGAGCCCGTATCGTGCCTGTCCACCTCATGCAACGGGTGCGAGAGTATCGTCGACTCCAAGTGTAACGAAGGCTAGACAGGGTCCCTTTTCTGTGGTTCAATGACTCCACCCGCTCTGTCAACCAATCTCGCCGACCGACTGGAATGCCTCATGCTTCAGCTACAACCATGGCAGACCAGACTGCAGTGATTACTCAGGTCTGAAGCTCGGATTGAATCACATCTTGCTCATCCCAGTGGCTGCCCGCCAACGACTATGGGGCAATCAAACCCTCTCGTGCGACTGGTCGAACTGCGCCAAGGCTGGCACGTCAACCGCGCCGTCAGCGCAGTGTTGTACTGGGACATGGACCCGTGGTGGGATTCCCAAAACCAAGAAATCCTCTGGATGCTGGGGACATAACCTGTGGAAGTCGCAATGAGAGCACTTGTCTTCTTGCGGCCGCATAGGGAAATCTCCCTGAAGTATCCCGTTAACCGCCCACTCTACGTTGCCAATTGCCGTATTCTGTGCTTCAGTATCTATAGGAATAGGTACACGAATCCCATCCTTCAACATGTGAACGGATCCAAGTTCTACCGGGGTTCCGAGGATGTCCTTCGCCGCACGTGCGTACAGCTGAACCTGCAAGCTAAGGGCCGTCCAGTCGAGCGAACCTGTGGAGCCGCCATCCAGCTTCATGGCCTTAAAGTCGATCAATTCTGCATCAAGGGGAGTGCCATCAGTCGAGTCTCGCATCAAGAGATCGATTGATCCCGACAACACCGCTCCGCAGACTTGAATCTCGAACGGTGCCTCCACCGTTCGGGTTCGCTCGAAGTCTGTCTTGTGATCCATAACGTAACGCTGCACCATCTCTTCGGCACTCGTTTGAGCGCGCTCATACGGCCCCACGTTTTCCTGCAATCTCGAACGAAACGCATGGGGAAGATGGAAAGTCTGATCGACCATGGCAGTGGTTTCAATTGGACTAGGCGCACCAACACCGTGATTTGCGTGCAGCTTCTCGATGATGGTGTGAACGGTGATACCAAAGCCGACCATTTCGTTGATCGGAGGGGAGAAGTCCCACCGATAGCGGAACTCATACTGCATAGGGCAAACCAAATAGGTGCGAATCTCCGAGAAACTCGTTGGCAGATTGGGCTCGCTAGCGCGTGGTTTCGGGTCAGTCCGATCCAAGACGGGAGAGATATCTGCGAGATCGTGAACCATCTGAGCATTGGAGGAGGCAAGATGGTCAAAAAAGATGCCCCGTTTCCTCGGCTTCTTCAGCGATGGTTCCTTCGCTGAACCGGTGACGTACAAGAAACGCTCAGAGCGCGTCAACGCAGTATAGAACAACCGTGCTTCATCCGCAGGTGTGGTGCAATAGGAGCCTCGCTCAACAGCGCTGTTCACCAATATCCTTGGAACCCAACCCCGGTAGGGCTCGATTTTGTGTGGAAACCGCTGCGCATCGACATCAACAACGAATACGACGGGAAACTCAAGACCCTTGACACCATGTACTGTTGAGATTGTCACGGCATCAGGCGTTGCAACCAAGTCATCCGTGGACAGTTCATAGGCATTCGGCGCCACTTGTGCCAAGAAGTTCAGAACTCCCTGATATCTATCAGCCGAGTCTACACTAACGTAGACTGTCTCAACATCCTCGATGATCTTGCTGAACTGACCGAGTACTCTCATGCCTTCCGAAGAGGGGGGGGTTCTCACTACCCCGAGGGCCGCCAGCAATTCCTGTAACAGCCCTTGTATCGTGACACGCCGCCGCTGTCCGGCAGGAGTATGCACAAGACTTCCCCATCTATTCAGAACGCTGGCGAACTGTTCGAAGTCGGCACTTGGGAACGCCGGGCGTAGCTCGGAATCGAAGCATTGCCGAGCTGTGGATCTACTTGGTGTCGTATTCCGAAGGAGCTCGAGGGCCTTCATAAGAGCGGCCACCATGGGATCAGAACAAATCTCGTTGCCTGCTCGCAAAGAGTATTTGACTCCCAATGCTTTGAGCGCAGCGGAGAATGGGGCGTGGTGCGACTTGGTACTCCGCATCAAGATGGCGAAATCACCCGGGGTGAGACCTCGCGTTGTTAGCCCTCCGGCAGCTTTGTCGTCATCATAACGTACTCCAATCGTGTCCTTAACTCTTTCTGCTACCCACGCGGCTTCGTCTGCACGGTCATCAAACCACAAGACGCCCAGCTCTTGAGGTTCCCTGTCATAAGCCGCTCGAGGCGATTTCTCAATCCGCAGTGTATTAAGGGTCTTCTCGGCGAACTCATTCGAAACAGCAACGATTGGTTTGGTGCTCCGGAAGTTCATGGGCAGTACATGTACACCGGATCCAGCGTATCGCTGTTCGAACGAACGAATCATAGTGACATCGGCTCCACGCCATGCGTAGATAGCCTGATCATCGTCTCCTACAACAAACAACGATGCACCGAGACGACGGAAGTTCTGAATGACCTCTTCTTGCGCAGGGTTGATATCCTGATATTCGTCAACGAGCAGATGACGCACGCTGAGTTCTGTGCGTCTGGCCAGAACCTTCGCCGCGTGAGACACGAGCTGGGAGAAATCGACGCACTTGGCAGAAACGAGGCTCCCCTCGATAGCCTGCAAGACGTGCCCCAGCTCAGGGTCTATCCGAACAACGGCGTCGACGTCGATCATCTCATCGTGCACGAGTTGCCATGCATCAACGACCTCTCGTACTGTCTTGAATATCCCCGGTTTCTTCAATTCCCCCGGTTTCGTTCGATCGGGGTAAGCATGAGCTTTCTCCAAGTCACGCAATCGAAGACTTGGGGCTCTTGAGTAAACGAATAGGAGTAGGCGGTTCCCGTCGAGTACGGTGTACTGACGATACTCTGGATCCTCTTCGGACAGGAAACGTTTGCAGTACGAATGAATCGTCCCTATATACATCCTGCCCAAGTTGGCTGGCGACAAACCCAGCTTCTCCAGAGCCGAGGCAATTGATCTCTTCATCGCCTCTGCAGCAGAGTCCGTAAAGGTGAAGGCCACGATAGACTCGGGCGACTCCTCTGTTGCCACAATCCTAGCAACACGGTATGCAAGAGTCCTAGACTTGCCTGATCCGGCGCACGCGAGGGTCAGCACCGTCTGAGAGTCGTCGGTTACCGCGCCAAATTGCTCCTCCGTCAGTGATCCGATTTCCCTAATCTTCTGATCAACCTGTTCCTTTGTCACTCTTCGCTCCTTCGCTCTCGCGCAACGCCTCGGCCACAAGACGGGCCTGCTCTAGTATCATCCCTGGGGGTAGCGCATTGCCGATCAACCGTGCTACCCCCTGTTTTCCACCACACAACGAAAAAGAGTATTCTCTTGGAAATGTCTGAATGAGGGCTGCCTCGCGTAACGTCAGAGCGCGATTTTCTTCCGGGTGAATAAATCGTCCTTTGGATGGGTTTGTGCATCCACTGGTTATCGTTGGAGCAACTTCATCCCAAGCCAAACGACCATAGACGTCCTTGAATCCATTGCAACGAACATGGCACTGGAGCTGGTACTTCTTCCCCGCCTGCAGGAGGCTGCCGCCATCGTGGGGTATCTTCCTGATCAGCTCCTTGACTCTGGGTCCGTGATGCTCAGGGAAGTCATGTAAGGCGTCGCCACTCATCCCAACGGGCGGCATATCTCCAATGGCATCTCGCACGGTCCTCTTCATGCCAGTGGGCTTCGCCAGAGGAATCTCAAAATGATGCCCGGCAACGAGGATCAACCTGCGCCGTCTCTGCGGCACACCATAGTCCGCTGCGTTGAGCACACCGTACGTCGGTTTGTAGTCCATGCCTCGGCGCTGCAGGATCGCCAAGAATTCTCGGAAACGCCAGTCATATTGCAATCCGACTACGTTCTCCAACATCACTGATCTTGGCTGGAGTGCCACCACGTAGTCAGCAAACCTCAGCAGGAGGCCGTTACGATCATCATCAACCTTGCGTGACCCGTTCAGGGTACGAACTGATGAGAAACCTTGACACGGGGGGCATCCCGCCAGAAGGTCCAGCGTCCCCGGTCGCAACCCCAGCTGTCGCATTAGGTCAGCTGGTTCGAGGCTGCGAATGTCTGCATGAAAGCAGTCGGTCCCAAGATTATTCTTTCTGTACGTCTCGACAGCCAGGGGGTCCATGTCCAGAGCACCAAGGACTTCGAAACCAGCTTCTCTCAGCCCCACTGTTGCCCCACCGGCACCACAGAAAAGGTCAACAGCACAAAGCCGCCGTTCATGTAGAAGTGTTGCGTCAACTGCCTTCCGCTGCGTAGTCTCAGCGAGTCGTCCCACAAGTCGAACCCTGCAACCCTCAGGATCACTCTCGACTTCATGTCCCCAGAAACGGAGGACTTCCCACCCCTCCTGAGCGAGCTTCTGATCAACTTGTCTGTCTCGCTTCGTGTTTTGGCGAATCTTGTTTGACCAGAACTCGCCGTGGGTTCGAGGGGACTCACAGCACACTGGGCATCCATGCCATAGACACCCATCGATGAAGACCGCGATTCGTAATCCTCGGAATACCAAGTCCGGATGTCCGACAAGCTTCGTCCTTACCCGGTAACCACGTATTCCATGACTCCAGATGTAGTGGCGGAAAGCCATTTCCAAGCTCGTGTCCTTGTTGCGCACAGCTGTCATGCACCGATGCCTTTGGAGAGGAGTGAGATTATCCATGGATACTCAACCCTGAATTCGCTGAACAGCCACTAAGATAGCTGAGCGACACCTGCGTATGTCGCGAAGGTAGCCATTGGGATTCAGTTTGATAGTCGACCAAGCACTCAGTGAAGCCATCCGAGACTATCTCTCCCGAGTGGCAAGAAGTCTGACGGCGGACTCGTCTACGGAGTTACCATGTCGGGCTACTCTCCAACAACACCTCAATGTGAGGTGATCTAAGGGGCAACAATTGGCTTTCACAGCAGAGGATAGGTAGTTCCAATATTCTTCGACGCTTGGAGAAAATGAGTTGTTCTTGTTCTCGACCCGAAACCGTACCATGACTAGCCACAACAACGAACCAGTTCGTATTGGTCTGTCACAGGACTGGACATCGCGTGGCGCGACCGCCTTGATTCCACCGTACCGCCTAGTAACAGTCACAACGACCCTCCAATTACCACATACTCAACATATTACGATACGCACCTGTATGCCTCGTGTCAAGCGCATCGACTCATCTAAGATAGAGATGAACTAACTCCGCAAACTCATGAGAAAAAGTGCGTGAAGGATGACAAAATACTGCTGGTTCTTCGGATGAGAGAGGAGCAGCCGTTTGTCACGGTGCCGAGAGCAGCGAAGCTCCTTGGGGTTACCTACCGCACTGCACAGCTGCACGTCGACCGACTGCAGCAGAAAGGCATCCTGAAACCGCGCGATGCACGGCGCCACGGAAAGATGTATACAGCCAGTGACGTATTGCGCGTCCTAAACACTAATACAGAGGACGCAGAAGGACACAACTGGAGCCCGGGGGCCAACGCCCGCCAACGAATCCTGCAATCCTTTCTGCTGCTCCTGAGAGTACTCCGGCGTTCACGTCAAGACAAGCGTTGTAGACTACCGTGACCACGACAGCCTGAGTTGCACACCTATCCACGTTTAGTATACTTCGGATAGGTATAGCGTCGCAATCAGACACACCTTGAAAGGGGCACGTATGAGTCGCAGGATAATCAGGTTTATCGACCTCTTTGCAGGTATAGGGGGGATTCGTCGAGGGTTTGAGAGTGCCGCCGGGGCGAGGGCGCGATGTGTCTTCTCATCAGAGATCAACGAGTACGCCTGTGAGACTTACGAAAAGAACTACGGCGAACGGCCAAAAGGAGACATAACCAAGATCCACCCGGACGAGATACCTTCGCACGATGTGCTCCTTGCGGGATTTCCCTGCCAGCCATTTTCGATAGCAGGCGTGTCAAAGTACGCGAGCCTCGGCAGGCAGACTGGGTTCCTAGACAAGACCAAGGGGACTCTGTTCTTCGAGATAGCGAGAATACTTGAGCACCACCAGCCCCCTGCGTTTCTCCTGGAGAATGTCAAGAATCTGCTGTCGCACGATTCTGGCAAAACATGGGGCACGATCAAGCGTACCTTGGAAGAGCTGGGGTACTGCGTGGATGAGCGGATAATCGACGCTCGCGTCTTTGTACCTCAACACAGGGAGCGAATCTATATTGTCGGCTTCAGGAAACCAGTTTCCTGGGATACCTTCTGGCCTGCGATACCAGATAGGAAGCCGAAACTCAGGACGATCCTAGAACCGCATGTCGATCCCAAGTACACTCTTACAGACCACCTCTGGGACTACCTCCAGAAATATGCTGTGTCCCAGCACGAGAAAGGCAATGGATTCGGTTTTGGTCTTGCCGATTTGGATGGCGTGTCAAGGACTCTGAGCGCACGATATTACAAGGACGGGTCTGAGATCCTGATTCCACAGCGCAATGGTGCTAACCCTCGTCGACTGACACCGCGTGAATGCGCGCGCCTCATGGGATTCCCTGACGACTTCACCATTCGGGTAAGCGACACACAAGCCTACAAACAGTTTGGCAACTCGGTTGTAGTCCCTGTCGTTCAAGCAGTGTCTGAGTGCCTGATTCGCGAACTCGACAGACAGACCTCACTCTCGAGACGCAAGCCATAGAGGAATATCACATGGGTGACATTGTGTCACGCGGAAAGCGGAGTCAGATGATGTCTGGCATCAGGTCAAAGAACACCCTCCCAGAGATCGCTGTGCGTCAGTGGTTGTACAGTCAACACATAGGATACCGGCTCCATCGACGAGACCTCCCGGGTACTCCCGATGTTGTCATACAGCGGCTCGGGCTTGCTATATTTGTGCACGGATGTTACTGGCACAGGCATCCGGGCTGCAAGCTCGCTTACGTTCCCAAGTCTCACCAGAAATTCTGGCTTGCGAAGTTCCAAGCTAACGTCAATCGTGACAAGAGAGAGCTCAGCGAGCTCGCATCTGCTGGGTGGCACGTTCTTGTAATATGGGAGTGCCAAGTACGCAGCGGGGAGTACGCTAGCATCCTCGCCAAGGAGCTGAGAACAGATGAGCACGGTTCTTGAGGATACTCTCAGATACTGCAAGGGAAGGCGCTACTTCTTCAAGTACCTATCAGCAAACGACGTGGGTACTACTCGGTCCCATCAGAGCGGCTTCCTTATGCCAGTATCTACTTGGTCGATGTTCTTGCCCGAAGCAGGCATTCGTGGCAGAAACGCCGAGGCTGACGCTCACATTCAGTGGTGTGACGGATCTGCGACAGATAGTCGATATGAGTGGTACGGGGAAGGCACACGTCGAGAATACAGGCTGACTCGTTTCGGCCGTGGATTTGGGTTCAGAGACGACGCTCACGTTGGGTCTCTGCTGGTAATTGTGGAGATCGGCGACCACGAGTACTGGGCGTCTGTCTTGGATGCAGATGATGACATAGATGCCTTCTTGGCCTGTGCTGGCTCCGATCCCACGGAAGCAGGAACGATTCTTGGAGGCGCTGGCCAAATCGGGAGGCTCGCGCCGTTCGGGAGCCCTCTGGTGTGGGGCGGAAGCGCCCTGTTTGACTTTGGGGTTCAACTTGGGTCCCTAACACCTGGGACGAGGACGGCCACCACAGAAGGTATCGTGGTCAGTGCGCAACCACTCGTTCTAGAGCCGGACCTGATCGCTGGATACGTCCAGTCTGTACCCAATGGCTTCCCTTCGGCCGACACCGTAGCTACCCAAGCACGTGAGATCCAATCCCGATGCCGAGCCATGAACCCCGTCGAAGAGCCTGACCGGGCACTTCTGGATTGGCAGGCCACCGAATACCGCCTGTTTCAGTCCTATGAGCGGCACAACTACGAGCGACGAATCAGTCAGCCCTTCATCACTGTAGATGAGCTGGTTGCGTTCGCAAACACCCTGTTGAATCGACGCAAGAGTCGTGCAGGTTCATCCCTGGAGAACCACCTAGAATACGTGTTTGGACAATACCACATGGCGTTCACGCGCGGAGGCATAACCGAGGATGGGAACAAGCCTGATTTCATTTTCCCAGGCATTTCGCAGTACCACGCACAAGACTATCCAATGTCGCGACTCGTATTTCTCGGTGCAAAGACTACATGTAAAGATCGATGGCGTCAGATACTCGACGAAGCAGACAGAATTGAAACCAAGCACCTCTTCACCTTGCAGCAAGGAATCTCTGCTAATCAACTGTATCAGATGCAACAGAAGAAGGTCATTCTAGTCGTACCTGGGTCATACAAAACGAGCTTCCCCGAACAGTACAGAGGCGCTCTGTTGTCGCTGAAACAGTTCATCGATAGAACCAAGGAACGAGTGTCAGACTAAGCAACCGAATCGACACGACGTCACGAGACGGTACTGGGGTGGAAATGACAAACCGCACCAGGAATTCCTGGTGCGGCGTCGAATCGTGAGCTCCAAGCCCAGGCTCGGGCTGCCTGCCAATTCCTGTAGGGACACCGTCCACGAGCACGGCGACCGTCTCAGAGAAACAACCTCGCTGCGTCCACACACGTGTGGACGCAGCGAGGACAGTTCTGATACCAGTATACTACTTCTTGGCTACCGATTTCTTGACGACCAACTTCTTGGTTACGGGTTTCTTGACGCCCAACTTTTTCGCTACGGGTTTCTTGACGAC
>Ga0209744_1001008_pt1 | contig 10000 bp, 5 predicted proteins | sample BarGraNGADG00311_2_FD_184494 | JGI IMG/M metagenome (GOLD analysis project Ga0209744, IMG submission 184494) | Arctic peat soil microbial communities from Barrow, Alaska - Barrow Graham LP Ref core NGADG0004-311 (SPAdes) (version 2) | ecosystem: Environmental > Terrestrial > Soil > Wetlands >... | reverse complement strand
AACGAACCAAGGAGCGACGGCATCGGCGGGCAACCACAACCCCATTTTCAGCCCGGAACGGGCGGCCTGGAAGGGCATCAAGGACTAGATGTCGGCTGCGGAACTGGTCGGGTGCTGGACCTGGGTCTGACCACGCCCGATCGCTATGGGGGAGTCGACTCGAGCCAGCCGATGCTGAACATGCTCGTCCGCAAGTACCCGAACGTCGCAGCGGTGTACCCGATGACCATCGAGCAGGCTCTTACGGACGGGCGCTTCACCGCCGGGCAGTTCGAGATCGTGACCGCCTACGGCAGCGCGGATGAGTTGGACCCAGCTACGGTCTCCGCGCTAGCGACGCTTGCGAGTCAGGCACTCGTGCTCAGGGGCGCCAGCGGCACCTCGGAGCTCGTTGACCGGCGGGGCCCAATGACCGGCGCGTAATGACATGGCTGCAACCGAGAATGTCATCGAGGGAACCGACCTCACTCATATCGATCACCCTGTCACGGACACTCGGATCGCGTCTCCAGAACCACGTAGCGGAGTGGTTGCGTGAGCCACTGCGTGGCTAGCAGGAGGACGCAGCGATGCGTTACAAGCCTCGGTGCGAGCCGTGCTCTTGCTGGGTGTGTCCCATTTCTCCGGACCGATGAGCCTGGGAGCGCAACGCGCTCTCATAGCCGATGACAGGGTGTCGCGCGGGTGGCACGAATCCCGTGGCACCCGGTACAGCGAGCGTCATTCCGCCCAGAATGACGTGAGCGTTGGACGACACGTTTTCCGATCGCTGCCTGGCGGCGCTCATCTCCACAAGTGACGAGTCATCGGGCATGTTCAGTCGTGAATCGCAGTCTCGCCCTCCAACAACGTCGCGCCGTGCGGCGACCGGACGAGGCACCAGATGAAGTGCACTTCTAGTCGCCATTGTCCGGCTCGTCGGGTGAAGGCTCGTGCTCGGAGTGGCTAACGGTAACGCCGAGGGACAGTCGGTCCTTGCCTACGGTGCTTTCGAGAATGTCGTACAGGTCGGGGCGAAGGATTAGGTCGGCGCCGTGGACGGCTGGTTCGAGTGGGCTGTAGTTGCCGTCGTGGACGAGAAAGGCGCGCCATAGCCGGCCGACCAGCGCTAGGCCGTTGTCGTCGATAAGAACGTGTCGTAGTGCTGGCATTTCTGGGCGCAGTCCGAGGAGGGCGATGACCTCGAGCCTCGGGACGAGTGTGAACGGCTGCAGTCCGGTCCCGCGATCTCGGGCGGGGGCACCCGGCTGGCGTTCGTAATCGATGATCGCGGCGAGCGGCCCTCGGGTCATTTCAAGGGCGGCACGGGCCCGTTCGGCGTCGAGACCTGCCACGAGGTGGTCGTGCTTGACGGCCCAAGCGCTGGGCGGGCCGCCGGAGAGAGGCATGCTGTTGGCGGGTGGCGGCCCGTGGCCAGCTTCGAGTCCGGCAGCGATGAGTACCTGCCGGGCTGGGACAGCGGGGTAGCTGGTGGCGGGTGTCCCTTGGCGCTCGAACATCCCGAGCTGCACCCAGCCGAGGTACGGCTCGTCGTCAACGCGAACCGGTTCGGCGTTTGCCCCGGTGAGCTGTCTAACGTCGCCGAGAGTGACGGCATCGGCGGGCGGCCACTCAGAGTCGTTCTCCACCCACGGGATAGGCGTCAGCGACCAGTCAAGCGCAGCGGGCCGCGTCGGGGGTCGTGGAACCCTTGATGCTTCGCTTCGCAGCGCCCATAGTGCGTTCGGTGCCAAGCGCCGTGCGAGGTTGTGCTCGAAACGGCGAGGGTCGTCTGACAGGACTCCTTCGAGCGCCCTCGCGCTACGGATGCCGGCAGCACCGGCCTGAAGTTCGTTCTCAATCATTTCCTCGTCCGCAAGGTACGCATCAGGGATGCGTCGACTGGACGGCGACCGTAGGTGGTCGATCTGTTCCCGGCCGCGCTTTCCGATGTCGTCGACCCGGCCCGCGACCCGGCCGATGACCGCTTCACGCAGCCCCGGGGGCTCGTTCGCGTCTTCGAAGCGCTCGTCGAGGAACATGTTCACGAGCCCTTGCGCGCGCTCCTCGGGTGTGCCCCAGGTCATTTGTGCTCCTTCAACAGGTCGTGGAATGCCTCACGAACCTCCCGCGCGGGTTCGGTCGCCGGCGGGTTCGGAACCGGCCGGCCGTGCGCATCCAGGATTCGGCCGGCTAGCGTACGAACCGACAACCAGTCCGTTCTCGCGAGGCGGGTGAGCTCCGCAGCCATAGGCTCGGTCAGCTCACCGGCCGGGAGGCATGCGCGGACGATGTCGAGAAGCCACGTGGCCCGGCCAGCATCCAACCCCGCCTTCAACACGTGAACGAGCGCCGCCTCACCAACAGCGGGGCGGCACGTGAGCAACAGCGCGGCGGCGACGAGTGTATGACGCAGGTCGGCCCGCATCGGCTGAGAGATCGACGCCAACGCCAGCGTCGCCAACGCGATGTCCAGGGACTCCTGTGCGTCGGGGCTGGCGGTGGGCCGGTACGTGTGGCCAAAACGTTCCGCCGTCCCCGGGAGCCGATGCTGGATGACGGGGAACGCAGCCTCCCAACAGTCGACAGCAGTGCCACCCGGAGCTCCAGTCGGCCTCGCGGCGAACGCCGCGACGACAGCCTGCGTGACGCCATAGGTGCGTTGCGCGTCAGTATTGACGGTCCCGGCCACCGCCGCCGCGAGGGTCCGTTGTGCGGTCATGGGATCGAGGCCGTGCGCGGTGGTCCACAGGTGCGCTCGTTCCCTGCCGGCGAATGTGCGCCACCCTCCCCCGCCACGGATGCGGATGTAGGCGAGCGTTAGGCAGTAGCTCGCGACCGTCTTCAAGGTGTCAGAAGTGCCATCGCAGCGCATGGCGAGGCCTGTACCGATGACGGCGAACACTTCGTTGGTGCTGGAGGACCGGGATACCTCGCGGGCGACATCGTCGATGACTTCGACGCCGACTTCCGCGCCATCGTTGAGAGTCACTTCGATGATGCGCCACCCGATGGCGTTCGCGAGCGCGTCGATGTCCCACCGCGGTGCGTCGGCGTCGTCGCGGTACTGCTTGAACTCGTAGTCGCGTGCCGCTATCACCGCACCAGCCCGGCCTTCGGGGACGACCGGGCGCTGGTCGTTGACGAGACGCTGCTGAGTGTCGGTCGGGTCGGGCTTGGGGTCGGAGGCCCAAGGGTTGTTCCGTTCCTTCTCGACGCGCGTCGTCCGAACACCGAACTCCGCGCCGCCGAGCCGAACGACTGCGTCGACCAGTTCGGGGGTCACCACGGACGCGGGCTGGTCGCTGGAGTACATCATCGCCTGGTCGTCATAGGACGCTGCGATGTTGTTCGCCACGATGGCGAGCATCGCATCGGTTTGCGCGCTGACGCCGGCATCGCCGTGGAGGCGGCTCAGCAGCTCCAGGTCGGTGCTCGGACTACGCCAGCCAATCCCAACGGTAAGCCGGAGGGCCGCAAGAACGACGGGGTCGGCGGTCGTGACCTGGCTCTCCAGAAGGTGCGTCTGTGCGGTGTGCGCTCGGGCGTCTTCGAACCCGAGCTCTGCTAGGAGGGTGTCGGCGCCGTCGATGGCTGCCGCGGTCGGGTCGATGCTTGCGGCCTTTTCCCACCAGGAGTTCACGAAGTGTGAGGTGTCGCGTCCGTCGGTGTGCTGCTGTACCAGGTAGGTGAGGTCGACGAGCTTCGCTAGGGACGCACGTGCGTTGTCGATGTCGACGGCGGCGACGTCCTCGATGCTGTCGATGATTTCGGAGATGGTCGGGTCTTTGTGTCCGCCATAGCTGGCGAGCAGCAGACATGCGCGCCTCCAGCATTCGTTGGCCTCGTCCTTGGCACCAGCGGCGCAGCAGATGCGGGCGTTCGCGAGTTCGAAGTCGGCCGTGACGCCGTACTGGGTGTTGGTGTCGTTGCGGCGGCCGCGAATGACCTCAATCAGGGCATGGATTGCGTCGACTCCGATGTGGTCGGAGGCGCGGGACAGGATCTCAAGGAGGTCATTGGTTGCGAGCGGCCCGTTCTCGGGCAACCCGAGATTGGACGTGGTGGTGGTGCCGTCCCCGATGGCGATGAGGCTGTCGAGTACTGCGTCGAGGTCGCCGGGCTGAACGACGATGACGGAGTTCTCGATGGTTTGGTGGATGAGCGGATGGATGAAGTACAGGTCGCACGCTCGAGGTTTGCCGGTGAACGGCTTCGCTTCCGCGGCCAGATCTGCGAGCGCGACGAGGACGGCGGTGGATGCGCCTTCGCGTGTAGTGATGCCAGTGGCGAGGTCGTCTGCGATACCGATGGTGGCGACGGTGTAACGCATCCAGGCGCGGTAGAAGCCGACGCCTGTGAGCTGGCTTGCGAACTTGAACGGGATGGTGCGGTCGACTGCGTGCGCGAGCGTGAGGAGCGCGAGCCAACGTTGAACGACATCGTGGTTGGCTGTAGGGCCAGCGAGCACTTGGTCGGTGAGCGTCTGGAGGTCTGATTCGAGGTCGGTGGTTCCGAGGCCGGCGAGGACGTCGCTGGCGGGGATGCCGTGGAGCAGGTAGCCGATGATGTCGAGCGCCGGTGCACGGGTCCACGCTTCCCGGGCGAGTTCGGTCGGGGCTGGAAGTCTGGGTGTGCCGGACGCGGCGAGGTCGGCGAGCGTCAGGTACACCTGTGCTGCCTTGCCTGGGTCGGTCATGGCTGCGGCAACCTCGGGCATGAGGCCGCTTGGGAGGCCGGCAGTGAACACTTCGACGAGGTCGTCCAGGGAAGCGTCGTGGTCCAATTCGAGGTTCCCGGCGATCTGTTCGGCCAGGTCCGGCGGGATGTCGCCGCGCTGGCTGCGCATCCTGAGGGCTCCGAGCTGGTGGGCGAGGTGGAGGGTGCCGTCGCGGTCTGAACTGTAGGTGGAGTGTTCGCGTTTGATTTCGGAGTTCCGGGCTTCGACGTAGGCCTTCCACGGGGCCGCGGCGCCGGCCCGGTCGACGGCCTGGCAGATGCGGAGCCCCCATCGTGACGGGAACGTGGGCCGTCCTTCGTACATCAGTCGCTCAGCGACGACGTCGGCGCCGAGGATGGACACCACCACGTCCGCATACTCGACGACCGAATCGGTCAGCGATTCGGTCTCGTAGGTGTCGATGGACTTGCGGGTCTCGACACACCTGATAAGGGTCGGCCAGTCGAGCCGAGCTTCGCTTTCGTGGGCCACGGTCCCGACGACCCGTACGAGCGCCTCCGGCGGCTGGAACGCACGAATGCCCTTAGCCACGAACCCCGGCTGGATGAGATCCTTGAGTTCGTCATACCGGTCCAGGTGTGCGAGCAGGTCGGGAAGATGACGGAACGCCCGCGCGTCGGTGAAGAATCCGCGGGCCGCCAGCCACGCGGCCGCGCTCTCGCGGATTGATGCGACCCACTGTTCATCCTTGTCGCGGAGGATGTGCCGGCTGAAACTCTCGTGATGGATGCGCAGGCCGCCGAGGCCGGGTTGTGAGTTCAGTACCGGCGCGAGCGTCTTGAGTGCGGGCGTCAGGAACGGCTTCACCTGGGGCAGCACTTCGCCGAGCTCATCCGCGGACAGCGCGAAGTCGCACAGGGCGAGGGTGCCGATGGCGAACTGCTGGTCGGCGGTCATCGCGCCGAGCAGCTGCGCGTAGTAGGCGTCCACGTCGGTGGCTGTGTCGGGGACGAGGGTGAGCCTGTGAGCAATGTCATTGACGGTGACGGTTGCCGTGTTGTCGGCGTCGAGCGGCGAGATGCGCGTTGCGTACCGGCACAGGTAGGTGGCATAGAGCGCGTTGCCGCCGGAGCGCTCGTGGACGAGGTCGACGATGAGACGCTCGTCGTCGTCGAGCGGCTCGGCCGCAGTGGGTCCGTCGAGCAGTCCGTGCTTCTGCGCGAGGGTGCGCACTTCGTCCCACGACATGCGGGGCATCTGGATCGGCCCGCCACCGGCCGGGTAGGCATTGTCGAGGTGGGGGCCGGGTTGGCTGGCGATGAGCATGCAAACGCCGGGCGGGAGGTCAATGGCGGCGAGCTGGTCGACCAGCAGGCGAGAAGGGTCCATCTGCTGGTTGGTACGCCGGCCCAGCACTCGGTCGACGTGGTCGAGACCGTCGACTATAAGGAGCACGTTGCGCTGGGCCTGCGTGTCGCGGCAGGCCTGGACTGCGGCGGCGAGCGCTTCGGGGGTGGCCGCGAACCTCGGCCGCAGGTCGACGGTTGCTTCGGGCACTAGCTGCTCAAGTTGGCGCAGAAGGCTTCCGATGACGACGTCGGTTAGTACTCGTTCGTCACGGTTGATGTCGGTTGCGCCGAGCCAGCAGTGGTGGCGGGCGACGATCCAGTCTGCGTCTCGGTAGGCGTCAGCGAGCTGTTCGCACAGCCATGACTTCCCGACTCCGGGTTCGCCGGTGACGACAACGCGGCCAGCAGCAGGTGCGACGGCGTCGACGTGTTTGCGCACTTCGGCGGCGGCACCGACGCGGCGCACGGCTACGGCCGTTTCGACGGGATGTCCCTCGGCGACGGCACCGAAGTCGGTGGTGAGCCCGACCTGGGGTGAGACGCGTTCTCGGGCGACGTTCCCGTCGAGGGCACGGGCGCCCGTGGCTGCGTTCGCGAGGGCGAGCGCTGCGTGTTCGGGTGCGATGTGGGTGTTGGGGGTGCGCCCGGCGCCGAGATCTTCGGTGACGCGACGCAAGAGTGCACGCTCGGCCGGACCCGGGCTCGTGAAGTCGAGGGACGAGGACGGGGCGTTGGTGTCGACCGTGAGGTGCTCGCACGCCGCCTGAACCTGGTCGTCCGTCAGGTGTTCGACGAGGTTCTTCCACGGCTTGCTGTATCGGAGCAATTGAGGGTCGAACCTGAACCTGCGGGTGGTGACGCCAGGCAGCGGGTCGCCCGGGTCGTTAGCGGGGTCGACGGGCTTCAACACTTTGGCGAGGTCCTCATCGGGGCCGCCGTCACACACGATGACGCGGTAACTGGTTCCAGGCTCTTCCGCGAGGTCGTGCAGGAGCGAGTCGAGGAGCTTGTTGAGTTTGAGGCTTCGACGATCGGCGGAGAACGCGTCCTTGGCGAGCTCGCGGTCCTGGGTGGTGTGCTTGATTTGGATACGGACGCGTCGGCCCGCCCGGTAGATGATGTTCAGGTCGTCGAACCGGTCACCCGTGAACCCTTTGGTGTCGACGGTGATGCCGACCGCAGTGCCGAGCATCAGGTCGACGAGAGCGATGCCAGTGATGAGATCCTGGTACGCGTAGCCGTGGTGGGTCGCTCTCAGGTTCATTCGCATCCTCCACTCGTCGCGGTCCTGATGGGTCGGGTTCCCTGAAGCGACCCCCCTGTTGTGCTCAGTTGTCTCGATAATCGCACGGGGGTTCGACACAGTTCGACGTGTTCCCTCGTGCGGTCCTTAGCCCAGTTTGTCCGTCTCGATTCGAAGCCGTCCGGTCCGATGAACCTTCACGACTTCGGAGGGCAGCTTGAGCGTGTCTGCGTTTTGCCGAATCCACGCGCGTTGGTCATCGCTGAGGCGGTCGCTACTCGACTTCACCTCCGCCAAGAGGACGTCAGAGAGGCCTCCGCCGTCAACCCCGGGCTCTTGATGGCCGAGATGGTGAGCGTCCCAACTGTCTGCAACGAACTCATTCACCCCAGCCATCTCTTCGGCCACGCGAATCGCGTCCGATTCACCCGCGCGCCAAGTCAGGAGATCAGGCCAACCTAGGTACCGCTTCCAGTAGTTCTCCGCCAAGAAGGCCAACAGCTTCTTGACGGTCCGAGCACCGAGCACCTCGATGACCGCACGCGCTCGGGTCTCGTCCTCCTTCGTATACGCCCACAGCTATTGACGCGACGGACGCGAGTGGTCGAGCCAGTAGTCGAATACCCAAAGAAGTTCCTCGGTGCAGTCCGTAACAAAGGCAAGATGCCCCTTCGCAACCTTCGGCCCGCCCTTGTCCACACTCAGTTCCGCAGCGCCCACACCGTCATTGTGAACGAATGCTTCGCCACCTTCGGGGAGGCGCGCGCCAGGCTGGGGAAGGCCCACAAGTGCGTTTTACCGCCGCTTATCGCCCACCGTGGGGCAGGCATCACAGCGCCCACTGTGGGCAACGTGCATACAGCAGTCCCGTCCGTCCACCAGACCAAATGGGTCCATGCTGACCATTACTCTCGAAACGAAACCAAGCATGCCCGAACATCATGGGGGGGACAGGATAGTGGGACAGACGAACCTTACGGACCGGAGGGGCGTGAACCTCGTCGAAGGCCTCGTCTTGAACGAGTTCGGGTGGGTCTTCCGCGAGCAACATGTCTCTGACGAAGGGGTCGATGCTCAGATTGAGACGCGGTTAGAACAGAGGACGACCGGACGGCTCCTCGCGCTACAGATCAAGACGGGACCCAGCCACTTCAGCGAGCCCAAAGACGATGGATGGATCCTTCGTTTCAAAGAGCGGCAGGCGCGCCTCTGGCTTGATCACGCGTTGCCGGTCATCATCGTGCTCGTCGATCCGGACGCCGGCACCGCGTACTGGCAACGTGTCACTCCCAGCACCATCGTGCCGACCGGCAAGGCATTTAAGGTGCATGTTCCAGCTACACAGACGGTTCCATCGGCCCGCGATTCGTGGGAACACTTCGCAAGCGGGATCGAGGCGCGAGCCGGTGAACGGTATGCGGTTGCGCTCACAGCGCTCCCCCCTGGTGCGGCCAAGACGATCGGCAAGCTTCACGAGCTGTATCCCGAAGATGCGGCAGTGCTCGCGCTTCACGTGGCGGAAGGCCGAAGGAACCCAGAGGCAACAGTGAAGGCCCTTCTCTTGGCCGAACCGCCATGGCTTGCAGCAAAGGACGGGCTGGGTTGGATGTCCGTAGGGATGTATGCGGCCTCCCATAACCTCCTTGGTCTGAGCGCGGATGCATTCGAACTCGCAGCAGGAGCAAGTGAGGAACATCGAGGCAAGAGTCTGGCAGCAGCTGGCATCAACGCCACAGGATATGACCGGGACCGCGCAAGGAAGCTGTTCGATGAGGCATCCAGATTCACCAGCGCCGAGCTGCTGGTGCGCATCGGCCTAGCAGCCCTAAATCACCCGAACCAAGACGCAGGCCCCCGCGCAATCGACCCGCCCCTCGACGAGGCCGACCCTGCGGTGGCGACCGACGCCTTCATTCAAGACTTTCTGTGCGATCAGTGCCAGCGGTCGGGAGACATCGAATCCGCAATCGTTCATGCGCGACGGGCGATTGAACTGGAACCCGATAACGCCGACTACGGGGCCTCACTGGCTCTTGCCTTGGGCCGCAGGGCGTTGCGGGCAAGAAGTAACCCCGACGACCTGCGCGAGGCCGCCATCCTGCTATCACGTGCCGTCGATCAGAGACACGCATGGGACGGACCTACCGAACAGCTCCTCGACGATCTGCTTCGCGCGCTTGCTCTCACCGGCGACAACGAGGCCATCCTGAATTACACGCTCACCCCCCCGATGGGCATCGCGCGACCCGAGGAGGCCCAGCGCCCGGAGAGTCTCCGCCATGCGCTCGTGGCGGCCTCCCGTCTTTCCCGAGAAGACCTCGTTTCGCAGATCGCGGGCGACCTCGGACACTCAGCTCGAGACGAGCTCGACCGAGCGCAAGTGGGGCTGATCACCCTTTCGGCTGACAAGACACTAAGGCTCTGGCAGCAGGTCGCGGCCGAGGCCGATGCCGATGCGGACTATCAAGCCCTTCTCGGAGCGGTGCTCCATGCGGCGCGGCTCGGGTTTGACGACACCGCCCGCCTGACGTCCCTGGCCGATCAAGGCATCGTTCCCACCGGCGCTGTGCGGCTGGCCACCCTGCTGTGTCAAGCGCACGTGGACGTGGGTGCGGCATTGCCTGGGCTCCGTTCGCTCGCCCGGACGGACATCACGGCCGCCGAACACCAGAACTCCTGACGTAGAGGCCGTGTAGGTCTCGAACTTCCGTTGCTATGTAAGGCTTTTCGGTGTGTCGTGGCGTCTAT
>Ga0209744_1000995_pt1 | contig 10064 bp, 7 predicted proteins | sample BarGraNGADG00311_2_FD_184494 | JGI IMG/M metagenome (GOLD analysis project Ga0209744, IMG submission 184494) | Arctic peat soil microbial communities from Barrow, Alaska - Barrow Graham LP Ref core NGADG0004-311 (SPAdes) (version 2) | ecosystem: Environmental > Terrestrial > Soil > Wetlands >... | reverse complement strand
CAGGAGCTCATCCGCGTCGGCGACATGACCGTCAACCTCGCCACCTACCAGGCGCACATCGACGGCGAGCCGATCGACTTCACGTACCTCGAGTACGCGCTGTTCACGTTCCTCCTCACGCACCCGAACCGAGCCTACAGCCGAGAGGTGCTGCTGCGCCGCGTGTGGGGCAGCGACTACTACGGAGGCTCGCGCACGGTCGACGTGCATATCCGGCGCATCCGGGCGAAGATCGGCGCCGAGCTGAGCAACCGGCTCGCCACCGTGCGCCACGTCGGCTACCTGTGGCGGAGCAGCTAGGCGGACGGCGCCTGCGGGCTCGAGCTGCTATCGCACGCTGCCGAGGAAGCGGTAGCTTACGGCGTTGGTCCTCTCGCACTCGCCGTCGATGCCGCGGTCGGCCATGAACGCGCACATCTCGGCGGGCGAGAAGAAGCCGCCCGGCTCGCCGAGGATCTTCTCGACGGCCACCATGAGGCGCATCATCCCGCGGCGATCATGCTCGAGGAGAAGCACCCCGCCGCCGCAGCGGACCACGCGCTGCATCTCGCGGACCGCCACGCCGTGGTCACGGAAGTGGTGGAACGCGTCGGAGACGACGATCGCGTCGAAGGTATCGCTCTCGAACGGCATCTTCTCGGCCGAGCCGAGGACGCCGGTCACGTCCGGGCGCTCGGGGAGGTAGGCGAGCATCTCGGGGGTGATGTCGAGGACCGTGATCGAGCAGTGCAGCTCGTCGGCCATGTGGGTCGCCAGCGCGCCCGTCCCGCCGCCCAGGTCGAGGAGCTTGCCGTCGGGCGGCACGTACGGCCTGAGCCAGTCCGCGAACCGCGCCGTCGTCTCGGCTGACCAGCGATCACCGAACCGGCCGAACATCGGTGCCATCCAGCGGAAGAAGCTCACGCGCGCCTCCTTGTGCCGTCGTCGCGGACAGTCTACCCGATGTGCGTATGACACACGGGAACGCTCGTTCCCGTGTGTCATATGGAGCGGAACAGGGCGCCGGGGCTTCGGTCCCGTGTGCGAGCGGACGAGCGTGCCGGGCGGGCGCCGGTCAGACGGTGCCGGCCGGCAGAAGCGGCGACGGCCCCGTGTCGACGGCCGCCATGTCGAACCCCTCGGCGAACAGCCGCAGGCACGCGTCGACGACGTGTGCGTCGAACAGGACGCCTCGGCCGGCTGAGATCTCGGCCAGCGCCCCATCGAGTCCGAGCGCAGGCCTGTAGGGCCGCTCCAGCATCATGGCCTCCACGACGTCGGCGGCGGCGATGATGCGGGCCTCCAGCATGATCCTCTCGCCGACAAGGCCCGACGGATAACCCGATCCGTCCAGCCGTTCGTGGTGCTGCAGGACCATCTGGGCGATGGGCCAGGGGAACTCGACCGGTTCGAGAATGGCACACCCGATAGCCGAGTGCTGCTTGATCCTCTCGAACTCCTCGGCCGTCAGCGGTCCCGGCTTGTTGAGTATCTCGGACGGTATCCCGATCTTGCCCAGGTCGTGCACGGACCCAGCCAGCCTCACCGCTTCCACCGACCAGCGCGGCATGCCGAGGGCGGCCGCCACGGCGGCCGAGAGCGCGCCGACGCGGCGCTGATGCCCCGTGGTGTACGGGTTCTTCGCCTCGACGGCCCGCGCGGTCACGTCGACGGTGCTCAGCAGTACCTCGTGCGATCGGTCCATCGCCGCCAGCTCGCGCGTCTCCGCGTCCTTGCGAGCGGTGATGTCCATTGCCGTATGGAGGAACAGTCGCTTGCCCGAGGTCGAGAGGAGCCGGAGCGGGTAGATCGCGGACTGCAACCAGCGGCACTGTCGCTCGTCATAGAGCTCCTTTACCGCCATCCGGCCCGACTGCAGGGCATCCGGCAGGGGACATCCGGGGAACGGGGCGTCCAGCCCGTGCACCAGCGCGGGGCAGTAGCCGCCGACCAGGCGGTCGAGCGGCACCCTGAGCTGATCGCAGAGCGCTCTGTTGGCGGCCTGGATGTGATGGTCCTCGTCGACCACGAGGACGTAGTACGGGAACGCGTCGAGCATGTCCTGCATGGCGACGAGGTCGGCCGGGGGTCGCTCGGCGGATGCACGGTCCGCGCTCCTCGCGATCGTGTCCAGGTGCGTCATCGTGCCTCCCGCGTGTGCCTTCCTTCACCTTGACTGTCGACGGACGGCGCCCAGACCTTGACCAACGGGCGCCAGGCGGTTGCTGGACGGTCGCCGACCGCCGTTCCGGCGATGCAGGGTCGGGTACAATCGAGCCGCTTAGCCGACGTTTCCAGTGGTGATGGAAGGGTGACCTTGTGAGCAAGCGCGTCGTTGCGATCGTCGACGGTAACAGCCTCGTTCACCGCGCGTTCCACGCGCTGCCGCCGACGATGACCGCGCCGGACGGGCGGCCCACGAACGCCGTGTTCGGCTTCGTCTCGATGCTCGCGAAGATGGTGGCCGACCTGAAGCCCGACGCCGTGGTCGTCGCGTTCGACTGTGGCAAGCCGGCGTTCCGCATCGAGGTCATGGAGCGCTACAAGGTGCACCGGCCGCCGATGGCCGACGAGCTGCGCGTCCAGTTCCCGATGGTGCAGGAGGTGCTGCGCGCCCTCGACGTGCCGATCGTGCAGGCCGAGGGGTGGGAGGGCGACGACATCCTCGGCACGCTCTCGGAGCGCGCGAAAGAGTGCGGGATGCGGGCGCTGCTCATCACGGGCGACCGGGACGCGCTGCAGCTGGTGGACGAGGACATCAGCGTCGTGACCACCCGCAAGGGGATCACCGACATCGCGATCTACGACGCCGCCGCGGTCAAGGAGCGCTATGGCGTAACGCCCGGGCAGGTGCCCGACTACCTCGGCCTGAAGGGCGACACGTCCGACAACATCCCCGGCGTTCCGGGTGTCGGCGAGAAGACGGCGGAGCGGCTGGTCGCGCAGTACAGCTCGCTCGAGGAGGTCCTCGCCCGCGCCTCCGAGATACCCGGCAGACTCGGCGAGAGCCTGCGGGACAACGCCGAGGAGGCGCGGGCGAGCAAGCTCGTCGCGACGATCCGACGCGACGTCCCCGTCGACGTCGACCTCGATGCCGTGCGGTGGGGGAGCTGGCGCAACTCGGACGTGCTGCGGGTGTTCAACGAGTTTCGCTTCGCGTCGCTGGTGGACCGCGTCTTCGCGACCGTGCCGTCCGACGCGGCGCTGCAGCTGTCCGAGGAGACACCCGCCGGCGAGTCTCCTGCCGAGGAGGCTCCGCGGCCCGAAGCGCCACTCGCCGAGGGCGCCGAGGCGGTCGCCCGGCTGCGCGTGTACCTCGCGAGCGGGCCGGAGGCGTGGCTCGGCGTGGCTCTCGACGACGGCGCCGGAGAGACGCTGTTCCCGGCCGAGGGCCGCGTGCTCGCGGTCGCCGCGCCAGAGGGCGCGACCGTCGCCGGCGGGGACGAGGTCGCCGTCATGCTCTCGGAGGTGTTCTCGCACGCCCGTGTGGCGGCGGGCGACACGAAGGCGCTGTTGCAGGCGCTCTGCCCGCCGGGGGAGCCGGTGGCTGCGTGCGCGCACCCGCTCGACCCGGTCGATCCGGCGCGCATGTTCGACTGCGCCGTGGCCGCCTACCTTCTGGAGTCCAACCGCACGAGCTATGAGCTCGCGCGCCTCGCCGAGGACTACCTCGGCCGAAGGCTGCCGGAGGCCGACTCGCCCGCCGCGCGAACCGCGCAGCATGCGCGTGCCTCGGCCGAGCTGCATACGCTGCTTGCAGCGAAGCTCGAGGCCGACGGCTCGCGGACGTGCTTCGAGCGCATCGAGATGCCGCTCGTGCCGGTGCTGGTGCGGATGGAGAACGTCGGTGTGGGCATCGACGTCGCCGTCCTCGCCTCGCTCGCCGAGGAGGTCGCGGGCCAGATCGACGGCCTGCGACAGGCGATCTTCGAGCTGGCGGGCGGGCTCGAGTTCAACGTGGACTCGCCGAAGCAGCTCGGCGAGGTGCTCTTCGACAAGCTACAGCTGCCGAGCGGCAAGCGCACGAAGACCGGCTGGTCGACGGACGCCTCGGTGCTGACCCAGCTCGCGCCGAGCTTCCCGATCGCGGCGCGGATCATGGAGTACCGGGAGCTGACGAAGCTGCGCTCCACGTACATCGACGCGCTGCCGCGGCTGCTCGGGCCAGACGGCAGGTTGCACACGACGTTCAACCAGACCGTCGCCTCTACCGGGCGGCTGTCGTCGAGTAACCCCAACCTGCAGAACATCCCCGTGCGCACCGAACTCGGCCGGCGCATCCGCGCGGCGTTCGTCCCGCCCGACCCCGGCGATCTCATGGTGACCGCGGACTACTCGCAGATCGAGCTGCGCATCCTGGCCCACCTCTCGGAGGACCCCGGGCTCATCGAGGCGTTCACGTCGGGCACGGACTTCCACGCCGCCACCGCGTCGCGTGTGTTCGGAGTGCCGCTCGCCGAGCTGACGCCGGAGCACCGCCGCCGGGCGAAGGCGGTGAACTTCGGCATCGTGTACGGCATCTCGGCGCACGGGTTGTCGGAGTCGCTGCAGGTGCCGCGGGAGGAGGCGCAGGCGATGATCGACCGCTACTTCGCCGCGTACCCCGGCGTTCGGGCGTATCTGGACCGCGTGGTGGCCGAGGCGCATCGCGACGGCTGGGCGGTGACGCTCTTCGGCCGGAAGCGGCATATCCCCGAGCTGAACTCGTCGAACCACAACCTTCGCAGCTTCGGCGAGCGGACCGCCATGAACCACCCGATGCAGGGCACGGCGGCCGACATCGTGAAGCTCGCGATGATCGAGGTGGACCGCCGGCTGCGAAGCGAGGGGTTCGCGTCGCGCATGGTGCTGCAGGTGCACGACGAGCTCGTTTTCGAGGCACCGCCGGCCGAGTACGATCGACTCGTCGCGATGGTGACCCAGGCGATGGGCGGGGTGGTCGAACTCGCGGTCCCGCTCGAGGCGCATGTCTCGAGCGGCGCGGATTGGGCAGCGGCGAAGTAGGGGCAGGAGTCACGCCGGTTCGGCGGACGCCGCCTGCTCCCGGGTATCAACCCGATATCGCGTCCGTGAGGGAAGGGATCCCGGATGACGCAGGGAGCCGACACGCCGGTGCCGGTCGTCCACGACGACGAGCACACGTACGCCTCCCGCATCGCGCGGCGGGTAGTCCTCTACGTCGTGGACGTCTTCGAGGCCCTGCTGCTGCTGCGTGTGGCGCTTCGGATGGCGGGAGCGCCCGCGGCCAGCCAGTTCGTTCGCTTCGTCTACCTGGTGACCGGTCCGCTGGTCTTCCCGTTCCGCGGCCTCTTCGGCGCCGTGTCCGCGGACACGCCGATCGAGTGGGCGGCGCTCACCGCGATGGCCGCGTACGCCGTGTCGGCCTGGGCGGTCATGCGCCTCGGATGGGCGGTGGCGGCGCATCGGGACGCGGCCTGACAGCTGCCGGAACACCGACTCTGCCCGTCGGTCTCGGCTCTGGCCACTGTCCCGGGCGTGGTGTATTATTCGGAAACGATGTCTCAGGCCGCAGGCGGCCGGGCATCGAACGGTAATGTAGGCCCCCGAGATGACATGTATGGACAACCCGGAGACGAGTCGTACGTGTAGTTATCGGGGCCCCGAAGATGGAAGGGGCCACCCAAAGTGACCGAGTTCGACGACGGCAGTGTGATCGAAGAGCGCGAGTACACCGACGAGGAGATGCACGCGCTGATCGACGGCACGATCACCGACTTCGACGACGGAGATCTCGTCAGCGGCACGATCGTGCAGGTGGAGCGGGACGAGGTCCTGCTCGACATCGGCTACAAGTCCGAGGGCGTCATCCCGGCGCGGGAGCTCTCCATCCGCAAGGACGCCAATCCTGAAGACATCGTGCACCTCGGCGACCACGTCGAGGCTCTCGTCCTCCAGAAGGAGGACAAGGACGGCCGCCTGATCCTCTCCAAGAAGCGCGCCGAGTACGAGCGCGCGTGGGTCAACGTGGAGGACAAGTTCAACTCCGGCGAGAACGTCGACGGCGAGGTCATCGAGGTCGTCAAGGGCGGTCTCATCCTGGACATCGGGCTGCGCGGCTTCCTGCCGGCGTCGCTGGTGGACCTCCGCCGAGTGAAGGACCTGCAGGCGTTCGTCAACACCCGCCTCGAGTGCCGCGTCATCGAGATGGACCGCAACCGCAACAACGTCGTGCTGTCGCGCCGCGTGGTGCTGGAGGAGGGCCGCAAGACCGAGCGCCAGGCGATCCTCGCCAAGCTCATCAAGGGCCAGATCCTGCCCGGCACAGTCTCCTCGATCGTCGACTTCGGCGCGTTCGTCGACCTCGGCGGCATTGACGGTCTCGTGCACATCTCCGAGCTGTCGTGGAGCCATGTCAACCACCCCAGCGAGGTCGCTCAGGTCGGCGACAAGGTCAACGTGCAGGTGCTCGACGTCGACCTGGACCGCGAGCGCATCTCACTCGGCCTCAAGCAGACCACCGAGGACCCGTGGCGCCAGCTCGTCAAGAGCTTCCCGATCGGCGCGATCGTGACCGGCAAGATCACGAAGCTCGTCCCGTTCGGCGTGTTCGTCGAGATCGGCGACGGCGTCGAGGGCCTCGTGCACATCTCGGAGATGGCCAAGGGCCATGTCGAGGTGCCCGAGGACGTCGTGAGGATCGGCGACGAGGTCCACGTCAAGGTCATGGACATCGACACGGACCGTCGCCGCATCTCGCTGTCGATGCGGGCCGCCGCCGAGGACCTCGGTGTGGCGCTGCCCGAGAGCGAGTCCAAGGTCGAGGCCGTCGCCGAGGGCGAGGCCGTCGAGTCCGAGGCCGTCGCCGAGGTCGCGGAGTCCGCTGCCGTCGCCGAGGTCGCGGAAGCGGAGGCTGCCGAGGAGGTCGCGGAAGCGGAAGCTGCCGAGGAGGCCGAAGCCGAGCCCGTCGCCGAGGAGGCGCCGGAGCGCGACCACGACGAGTCCGAGCCGCACGAGGACGATGACGGCGAGGAGTCGGTGACGATCGCCGGGGAGACCCCCGCAGTCGTCCCGCACGACGAGGAGCCCGCCGAGGGCTCCGCCGAGGAGTCGGCGGAGTAGCCGGCCCGGCACGCTCGCACGACAAGTGACCGACGGGGCCGGGCCGGCGCACAAGCGCTGCTCGGCCCCGAGCTTTGCGAAGGGGACGCATGTTCGTACTCGCCGTCACGGGCGGCATAGGAGCGGGGAAGTCGGAGGCTGCGCGCTACTTCGCGTCGCTCGGCGCCGTCGTGCTCGACCTCGACGCGATCGCGAAGGGAGTCGTGCGCGCGCCCGGTCCGGTCCACGACCGCGTGGTCGGCATCTTCGGGCCGGCGGTGTTCGGCGCCGACGGGTCGGTGGACACCGCCGCTCTCGCCCGGCTGGCGTTCTCCAGCGAGAAGACGACACGCGCGCTCGACGCGATCGTGCACCCCGCCGTCCTGAGCGAGGTCATGGTCGGGCTCGCCGAGCTCGACTTGCTGGAGCAGCCGCCGCGCGTCGTCGTGCTCGACGTGCCGCTGCTCGTGGAAGCGCCCGCGCTGGCCGAGATCGCCGATGCCGTGCTCGCGATCTCGGCACCCGAGGACGTGCGCATCGCCCGGTGCGTCGCGCGGGGCATGGCCGAGGAGGACGCACGCGCCCGCCTGGCGCGTCAGGCCACGGACGACGAGCGGGCGGGTATGGCCGACACCGTCATCGCCAGCGACGGCGATATCGAGGCATTCCACGCCGCGCTGCAGGGCTTCTGGGCGCGGAAGGTGGCCCCGAATGTCGCGTGAGCACCCGCTCGCGCCGCACCGCGTGCTGCCGGTCGCCCTCGTGGCCCTGCTGGCGCTCGTCGCGTTCGCGGCGATCAAGGGGCCGGTCTGGTACCAGCGGATGTACTATCCGCTGAAGTACGCCGACATCATCGGCCCCACCGCGCGGCGGACGGGCCTCGACCCGTATCTCGTCACGTCTGTCATCCACGCCGAGTCGGGGTTCGATCAGAACATCGTCTCGAAGGCCGGCGCGGTCGGGCTCATGCAGGTGATGCCCGAGACGGCGAACGACATCATGCCCGGCCGTAAGGGCGGCGACGTCACGGCCGGGCAGCTGAAGCAGCCCGCCTACAACGTCGACATCGGCAGCAGATACCTCGTGCGGCTCGAAGCGCGCTACCACGGCGACACCGCGATGGCGCTCGCCGCGTACAACGCCGGCCTCGTGAACGCCGACCGCTGGGCCAAGGCGAAGGCCGGCCCGCTCGGCCCGGACGTGTTCCCCGAGACGAGGCGCTACGTCAAGAAGGTGCTGGCCGACCGCGACACGTACGCGCGGCTGTACCCGGGGGTGTTCAGGTGAGCGGCGAGGGCGTCTTCCGGGTCCACTCGGAGTTCGAGCCCTCCGGAGACCAGCCGAGGGCGATCGAGCAGCTCACCGAGGGCCTCCGCGACGGTCTGCGCTACCAGACGCTCCTCGGCGTGACGGGGTCGGGCAAGACGTTCACCATGGCAAAGGTCATCGAGCAGATCGGCAAGCCGACGCTCGTCATGGCGCCGAACAAGACGCTCGCAGCACAGCTCGCGGCCGAGCTGCGCGAGTTCCTGCCCGAAAACGCCGTCGTGTACTTCGTCAGCTACTACGACTACTACCAGCCCGAGGCGTACGTACCTTCCACCGACACGTTCATCGAGAAGGACAGCTCCATCAACGAGGAGGTCGAGAAGCTCCGGCATGCCGCCACGGCCGCGCTGCTGTCGCGCAAGGACGTCGTGGTCGTGGCGTCCGTCTCGGCCATCTACGGCATCGGCTCGCCCGAGGACTACGCGGGCACGGCGGTGTTCCTCGAGGTCGGCGCCGAGCGGGACCGCGACGAGCTCATCCGCCGCCTCGTCGAGATCCAGTACGACCGCAACGACTACGAGCTCACCCGCGGCACGCTGCGGGTGCGCGGCGACGTGCTCGATGTCTTCGCCCCGTACGCCGAGCACCCCGTGCGCGTGAGCTTCTTCGGCGACGAGATCGAGAGCATCGACGAGGTCGATCAGGTCACGGGCGAGGTGCTCACGAGCTTCGACACGTTGCCCGTGTGGCCCGCGTCGCACTACGTCACCGTGCCGGCGCGGCTGCAGATCGCGCTCGGCACGATCGCCGAGGAGCTGCGGATCCGGCTCGTCGAGCTGAAGGCCGAGGGGAAGCTGCTGGAAGCGCAGCGGCTCGAGATGCGCACGAGCTACGACCTCGAGATGCTCGAGGAGATGGGCTTCTGCAGCGGCATCGAGAACTACTCGCGGCACCTCGATGGCCGGGCGCCGGGCAGCCCGCCGAACTGCCTCATCGACTACTTCGGCTCCGAGTTCGTGTGCATGGTCGACGAGAGCCATGTGACCATCCCGCAGATCCGCGGGATGCACGAAGGCGACCGCAACCGGAAGCTCACGCTGGTCGAGCACGGGTTCCGGCTGCCGAGCGCGCTCGACAACCGGCCGCTGCGCTTCGACGAGTTCGAGGCCCGCGTCCCCCAGTTCGTGTACGTCTCGGCCACGCCGGGCGACTACGAGATCCAGCACAGCGCGCAAGTGGTCGAGCAGATCATCCGGCCGACCGGCCTCGTCGACCCGCAGATCGAGGTTCGCCCGACCAAAGGTCAGATCGACGACCTCGTCGAGGAGGTGCGCGCGCACGCCGAGATCGACGAGCGCGTGCTCGTCACCACCCTCACCAAGAAGATGGCCGAGGACCTCACCGACTACCTGTCCGAGCAGGGCCTGCGCGTCCGCTACCTGCATGCGGACGTCGGCACCATGGAGCGTGTCAAGCTGCTGCACGAACTGCGTGCCGGCACGTTCGACTGCCTCGTCGGCATCAACCTGCTGCGCGAGGGGCTCGACCTGCCCGAGGTCTCGCTGGTGGCCATCCTCGACGCCGACAAGGAGGGTTTCCTCCGCAACTTCCGCAGCCTCATCCAGACGACGGGCCGGGCGGCGCGCAACGTCTCGGGCAAGGTCGTCATGTACGCGGACAAGGTGACGGACTCGATGAAGGCGGCCATCGACGAGACGAACCGCCGCCGCGCGATCCAGGTGGCGTACAACACCGAG
>Ga0209744_1000992_pt1 | contig 10086 bp, 10 predicted proteins | sample BarGraNGADG00311_2_FD_184494 | JGI IMG/M metagenome (GOLD analysis project Ga0209744, IMG submission 184494) | Arctic peat soil microbial communities from Barrow, Alaska - Barrow Graham LP Ref core NGADG0004-311 (SPAdes) (version 2) | ecosystem: Environmental > Terrestrial > Soil > Wetlands >... | reverse complement strand
AGTAATGATTTCGTTCCCTTTATTGTCCAGAAGTTCTCTGAGAGTGGCAAAACATGTAGTCCTGACACAGCCTCTCTGATCTACGATCACGTCGTCGGCTATCCATCGTACGTCCAGCGGTTGGCAGCTTTTGCGTGGGGCATGACCGAGACCGTGTGTACCAAGGATATTGTCGAGGCATCATGGAATGCGCTTCTCGACGATACTACAGCTCTCTTTGAAGCAACATGGACCGGACTTTCCCCTATTGAACGGCGTGCACTGACCAGCATTGCTGCCGAACCGACGTCGCAACCGTCGGCTTATGAGTATTTACAGCGGTATCACGTGCCGGCCTCGAGTATGCAGAAAGCTATAGAAGCACTCAAGATGCTGGACCTCGTTGAGTATGACAAGGAATGGCACCTTGTGGATCCTGTCATGGCGGCATGGATAAAGGACACACGATCCAACACTATTTGAGCTCTTTGTGATACGCTGCTCAAGAGACTTGGAAATGGTAAGTTCGCGCCTTGGACCCGAGACACCGAGGTTGAATTCGCCTTTGGGGTCAGCTGGTAAAGAGGCAGCGAGTGGTACATAGACACGGACAAAGAATGGATTCCCGCCTGCGCCGAAAGCACCCCTCAGAACGCCCCTCGCATTGAAAAGAAATGCTTAGGGGTATTGAAAAGAAATACTCGGGGGGGAATGACAGAACTTCGGCGTAAGGGCGGTGAACTTACCACTTTGGGCTGGAATTACCAGCTGACCCTATATCGTCTACGAAATATTGATGGATGGGTCGATGGCGTACAGGTTCGCCCGCATGGCGTTGGCATCGTGACTGCGCGCGGCGTTCAGCAGGGCGTCGACGGCCGGGTCATCCGTCGTTGCGGTGCAGTGGATGGGGCTGGAACTAGCGCCTTCGGTCCGGTAGAAAGAACATCTTGAGGGTATTCAAGATAATCGTGAGGTCGTAGTTGAACAGCGACCGCGAGCGAATGTAAGCCAGGTCCATCGTGAGCTTGTCTTCCGGGGCCGTATTGTACCGGCCGAGCACCTGAGCTACACCCGTGATGCCAGGACGCACCAGAAGCCGCAGATTCCAATCCGGTGTCTCCTCCAGAATCTTCTGAGCTAGCTCAGGACGTTCGGGCCGCGGCCCGACCACGCTCATGTCGCCTCGAAGCACATCGATGAACTGAGGAACCTCATCAAGTCCAGTCCTGCGCAACAACCGACCTGCACGCGTGATGCGCGAATCCAGTTCTCCCTTGCTCAGACGCGCGCCCGTCAGCCGCTCTGCGTCATGGCACATGGTCCGAAACTTGATGATGCGGAAGACCTGCCCGCGAAAACCCAGTCTTTGCTGCAGATAGAACACGGGGCGTCCGTCCTCCAACATGATTGCGATGAAGGCCAGGAGGAAAACAGGGGAAAAAACAGTGAGGGCGACGACGGAGGCGGCGATGTCCAACATGCGCTTCAGCGCAAGGTCTACAGGGCTGTGACCGTACGGCTCAACTGTCAACATAAGATGGTCGGCCCGGACCTTCATGGGAGCCTTCTGCACCAGAGTCTCCTTGACGGTCGCAACCAGCTGCACGGTAATCCCGTTCCTCATCGCCAGTCTCAGGATCCTGTCACGTTCAGGCGAGGGGACGCTGGCGTCAAGCGTCAGACTGGCCCCCTCTGGAACGCCGTGTATCCACTCCCCGGTCACGTCACGAGCCGACATGGATGACACGACATACGCCGTGGATATGGAAAGCTGCTTTGCCAGAGTGGAACCGGCGGCTCCGCCGGTGCCGATGGCGATTGTGAGTGCCTTGGGCCTCACGCGAGAGTAGAACCGGCACAAGGCGTAGTTCAGAGGTACCAGCGCGGTCACCTGCAGGACAAACGCCGTGGCGACCAACCCGCGTGGAAACGCAAACGCGCGAACGACAAACGACGTTGCCAAGCTTGCCAGTGCCAGGATAAGCTGAACAAAGACCTGGCTAAGCACTCCCTCATAGGTGGCCATCTCATAGTAGGCAGGCAGCCGATAGACAAGCCACAGTACGACGTAGAGAGCGGCCAGATAGGGGAACACCGCCTCAACCGCCAGTCTGTTCGCGGTACCGTATGGGTGGCCCAATGCGGCTCGTATGGCAAACACTGCCCAATACGTCCCGACCAGCACCAGCAGGTTGGTCACTGCCTGGGCAAACCCAACGAGAGTGTCAAGCATCTTCTTTGACATGACCATGACCCCCTACAGGGTCTGACGCACCCACGCCAGCGTTCGAGCAAGGCCGTCCTCCAGTGAGACGGTCGGACACCAGCCCAACCTGCGCCCGGCTTCACTTGCCTCCAGCGCAATCCTCTGCACCTCGCCCGAACGTGCCGGCTCATACTTCCGAGCGACAGGATGGCCAACAACGTGCTCGAATGCGACCAGGAGCTGATTCAGAGAGGTCTCGACCCCCGTGCCGATGTTGAACGTGCCCAGAGGCCCCTGCATCGCAAGTATGTTGGCGTGGGCGACGTCGTCGACGAAGACAAAATCGCGCGTCTGTTCACCGTCACCATATACAATGCACTCTTGGTCCAGCAGAATGCGCCGAGCAAAAATGCCGACAACGCCCGCTTCTCCGTTGGGGTCCTGCCTCGGTCCGTAGACGTTGGCATACCGCAGGATCACGGTTTCCAGCCCAGAGACGCGGTGGAAATACCCGATGTACTGCTCTGCACAGTACTTGGACACACCGTAAGGAGACAGAGGCCGGATGGTGGCCTGCTCGGTTGCTGGCAACGTGGAGGGTTCGCCATACAGTGCCCCGCCCGTCGACGACATGGTGAACCGCCTTACGTGCGCCTCCACACATGCGTTGAGCACGTTGATGGTGCCACCAACATTGACCTGTGCATCGAGCACCGGGTCCTCGACCGCCTGACGAACGTCAATCTGTGCAGCCAAATGGAACACGCAGTCTACACCGCTCGACACTGCTGCGCTTGCGGTCTGCTCGTCACGAACATCACCCACCTGCAACGGTGTCCTCTCGCTCAGATTCCCAGCATGCCCGGAGCTCAGGTTGTCCAATACAATCACGTCTGAGGCATCTGCCTGAAGCGCATCCACAACGTGCGAGCCAATGAAGCCTGCGCCACCCGTTACTACCGTGTTCATAGTTACACCCCCTTCCTTCCAAGCTCATTCTGATAGATTGTCTTCATCTGAGGCAGCACGGCCTCAAGGCTGAACGTCTCCTCAATGCGCCTTCTGCCAGCTTCACCCATCTGATGTCGTTCATCTGGATGCTGTGCTAACCATGCCAGCTTGTCAGCCAGACCACGCACATCTCCAAATGGAACCAGAAAACCGGTCTCTCCGTCAACCACAAGGTCATTGCAGCCTCGGATGTCATACGCAACGACGGGCAGTCCCGTGGCCATTGCCTCCATGACATTTCTGGGAAGACCCTCACGACTTGATGTCGACAGGAATACGTCGCTTGCAGACAAATACTCGGCCACGTTGGACACCCAGCCGGCCAGCGACACAATCCCTTCCAAGCCATGCCGAACCGCGAGATCTGCCACCTCTCGGTCTCTGCTGCCGCTTCCCAGCATCACCATCCTTGTAAGGTCCTCCTGGGATAGACAACGGATAGCTGCCAATGCATCTTCCGGTCGCTTGTTCCGGTCCAACTCGCCCACCCAGACTACCACAAAAGCATTTCCAGGGAGCCCAAGAGAGGCACGTGCAACAATGCGTCTGGCTGCGGGAAGGATCTGGTACCTGCCACAATCGGTGCCAACCCCTGGAACATACACAACCTTGGTCCTGCCATGAGCGAACGCACGCGAGGCAAGAGCGAAGTCCTCCCCGTTGATCGTGATCAGGGTATCTGTCCAACGGGCTGCTGTTCGCTCCAAGGCGTAGTACAGGCGATTCAACCACCACTTGCCGTGGCTGTGGAAGTGGAACCCGTGGGCCGTGTAGACAATGTGTGGCACCCCTTGTCGCCGAGCAGCAAGCCGCCCCAAGAATCCGGCCACCGGCGTATGCACGTGCACCATGACATAGTGTCGGCTTTGCATAAGCCTTCGGAGCGCGCGATAGGCTGCGATGTTCCGGAGGTTCAGCGGATTCCGGCTGAACGGAATGGTGTGAACCTCATACCCCTCAGCGCGAATCCTCTCAGCGAAACCAACAGGCGCTGCTGCCACCTCAACCTGGAACCCCATGTCCCGCAACATCCTCAGATATGGCATGTGGAAATACCAGATGTGAGAGTCGACGGTAGCGATGAACAGTACTCGAGCCGTGTTCCGCACATCAACATCGTTCAACGTCAGTACGCTCACCTACTCACCTCGCCCACCTCTTACTCCCCCTCCCACCACGCAGTTCCCGTTCAACCAAGTACCGCACCTACCTACTGAGTGCAGCACTCACCGCTAGCTGATGTGACGTGTTTGAACTGTTCTCGATACTGTGGCGTTCGCTTGACCCCTAGCGGTGCTAGCAATCGATGTCAGTATCGCAGCGATAATCCACAAATGCCGCCAATGGATCGTGTCCACATAAAGGCTGTTCACCGCGATGCCTGCGAGCGCAGCCATGCAGATACGTCGGATGCGAGTCGCAGCAGGATCTTCGTTGAACCCGACTCTCCGCTTTCCTGCACAGTACACAAAGAAGGACATCAGTGCGATAAAGCCCAGTACACCGGTCTCCGCCCATGCACGGGCGTACAGCGAGTGGGTGGACATGCCCGTCAACAGCTCAGCCTGCCCCGGGCCGATGCCAATGACGATATGGGTCATCCCCGTTCGCCAAGCAGCTTGCTGAGCCCAAAAGCGTGCTGTGTCGTAGCTCTGCAGGCTGACACGTGCGACAAGCCAGGACCACAGATTGCCATCCCGAACCAACAATCCAATCAGGACGGAACTGAAAAGCAGCCCCAAGAGGACCAACCGGCCGAGTACCCGTATGCGTGCTTTTGCCCCGTGCAAGTCCCGCCTGAGAAGCATCGCCCACGCCAGAAGACTGACGGCGGCGTTGAGCCAGCCGGCACGCGACCCAGTCAACACGATAGTTCCCAGGACCAGCAGGCCAAAGACTGCCCAACTCATATTGCGGCGTTTGCGCTCGGTCCCGACCAGCATATCAAGAGCAATCAAGATGGCGGGCACGAGCCAAGGCCCCATGACGTTCGGATCCTTAAAGAACCCCAGTGCGCGTGTGCCCCCCCACAATACCCTGCTTGCAAGCGGGCTCCATCCTGTAAGCTCTGCCAACAGGACTGCGATTGCCGTTGCCCCGGCCGCTGCTAGGTAGCCGTACACGAGCCCCCGAAGCGCTACTCTGCCATTGGAGGCTATGAAAAACCACACGAGCTCAAGAAGCATCGTGATGCCGAGGAACCTGAAGCCGATGGTGACATCCGCAGCATTGGCACACGACAATATGGCCAGCGCATTATATGTAAGCAATAGCGAGAGCGGCCCCAGCACCGGCCGCTGCAACCGGCGCAAACGCCCTTCTAACACGCCCACGAAGAGAAGGGCAAGGGTCAAATACTCGAACGGACTAGGTTCGAACAACACGAATCCGGATGCAAACCCCAGCAGCCATCCTGTCATGAGATTCCAATCAACCGACGCCACCCGTGACCGTGCCGCTATCACGACGACAACCTCCTGCGTGCCAAGACATGCACCGAACGCTTCAGGTACTTCACCCGTGAGAACAGCGTCGCCAATACCCAAAGGGATACGCCCACCAGCCTCTCCTCATGCACTCGACGCAAGACGTGCAATTCTGATCTCTCCATGGCCGACAGGTCTGCGCTGAGTCCCGATACCCCGTAGGGTGCCTTGTGCAGATATGTCAAAGACGGGAGCAGATACCCCATGTGGGAGCCTGAAAGCGCGAGTTGAAGCCACAGTAGGTAGTCCTCACACCGGCGTTCGGCTGGAGAGAACCGTTGCTGGACTCCTCGGCGCACCATCACCGTCGATGTAATGAAGGGATTGCGACACAACAGCCACACGGGTCGTACCTGCCAGAATGCAGGAGACTTGGACGAGACGCCTTCGTCTGTCTGGTCATCATCGTCGACGACGTGATAGCCCGTACCCGACATGGCGTAGTCGGGGTGAGCCCGCATCCAGCCGTACTGTATGGCCAGCTTCGATGGATGCCAACTGTCATCAGCGTCCAAGACAGCCACGAAGTCGCCCACGGCTCGATCCCAGCCCGTATTCCGAGCGACGGAGGGTCCGCTGTTGTGGTCCAAGTGAACAAGCTCCACATTGAGACGTCCTGCAAGCCGCCCACGAACATCGCACAGCTTACTCCACGTAGCTCCCTCGTCGTCACTCGCATCATCCACAACCACGACTTGGCACGGCAAGCGTGTTTGGGCTGCCACCGACAGGAGAGCTCGCTCAACAGTATCGGCCGCGTTGAAGCAAGGGATGACGACAGTCACCGGGACGCTGGCAACATCTGCTTGCGCGAAGGTGTAGCGTGGGTCGTCTCCGACTTCCTTGGCACTGTCGGGGTTGCCGGCGTACGTCAGCTTGTCCAGGTTGATGAGATGGATGTCAGGACGTTGCGCCATCTGCTGGAGGACGAAGCAGGAGCCAATAAGACCACACCCACCAGTAACGAGGATCGTCTCAGTCATGGGATAGCACCTCCCATCATCCCGCATCCGTATTGTCATGGTGACGCCACACTCTCCTCTTCAGACGGCCCAGCCAAGAGTATCCAGTGGGCCCGAGCAAGCTGGTCAGCCGACTTCGAAGAGCGCAATAGCAGAAGAAGTTCAGCCAAGGAATCCCTATACCCGCCAGAGATAGCTCAAGCCTGCGACTCCGATTTTCATTCCACATTGACTTCTACTTCTCCAACTTTAGTATCCGGTCGAGCTCAACAACATGCGATCGTGCTTCACGGCACAAGTTCTGCTTCCCTCTAAGTCTCCAGTACCATACTCTCAGCTGCGCCTGCTCCCGTTCGTAGAGGAGGAAGCGGCGGAAGTCCAGACCGTATTTGTCGTAGAAGTGACGTGCAGTTGGATGGTCGTGGTGTGGAAAGGCAGACAGCTCCGGTGTCCGGATACCTTGGCTAGATCCGCCCAGATGAACGAACCGTTTCTGTCGAAAGAAGTGCCCGTGCCAGCCTTCAGAAAGCATGTCGATGCGGTTCCATACATCGGATTCCTCGTAGCCCATGAACAGCTCTTCGTCAAAGCATCCGATTTTCCAAAAAACATCCCGGCGCATGAACACGGCTGCACCCTGACACGTCATTGTTTTCGAGTTGAAGTGCCCCATCAACGAAATTAACCGGCCAATTCCGTGTGGATACCTGGTCAAATGTTGATCTCGAAGGAAAAAACTGGGTGCACGCTTGTGATCAGCCGTCAACAGTTGCACGCCGAATACTGCCAGACGCGGATCACTCTCGAACGCTGAGATGGCAAATTCAAACAACGGCTCGACCAACTCGGTATCGGGGTTCAGGAATAGCAGATACTTGCCTGTCGACAATCGTGCCCCCACGTTGTTTCCTTGGCCATAGCCCCCATTCTTGGGATTGCGAACAGCTTGTACCCATGGGAACCCATTGCACACGAGTTCATATGTCAAGTCACCTGTCGGACTATTATCAACGACCGTTACCTGCAAATGATCTCCGATATCATTGAATCTCTGGATTGACTGAAGGCAGGGAGCGATGACACTGCTACTTCGGTATGTCACTATGACAACAGACAGCGTTGGCAACTCAGACATTCCTCACTCCTCCTGCATCGACTGGGTCACTAACGGCTTGCCATGAGCATTGTACAGAGCATATCCAATCCCTATTACCATCCACAAGAGTGCGTCAACTCGATAGGAGAACACATTAGGCTCTGCTAGCCCGTCAATGAGTATGGCGATGAGGGAAAAGAGGCCTCCCATAGCCCAAGGCGAGAATACAGCCTTGATTCTCATGCGTGCCACTAGCCATAGACAAAAGGCTACTATGCTACCGACCAGGAGAGCAGTACTTATCATTGTGGCACTGTCGCCGGGTAGCAGGATTCCACAAAACAGACTCGTGGCCAGAAATATGAGAGAGACATTGTCCATTACTGGACTACCCTCAGGAGACCACACAACCCACTGTCATGAGCCAGATTGTTCTGGCATACAGTCCGAGACAATGACCGCGACAGCCTGCTCGACACGCTACTCCAAGGCCAGCTAGAGGAGCCTCGTGACATGAGGAGTATCGGTACTGTACTAAAAGTCCCGACGATGATTCCCATGAAGAGTCCTCGAGACATGTCGGTCATGGTCTAGGGTCCGCACCTTTCAGCATGCACAACAAGTACAAAGTGACTGTTCTGAACCGTCCCAGTCGTCGGACATGCTGGCTCAGGAGACGACCTACACTTCTCACACCGCCACAGGCAATTGCCTCCTTGACACGATGCACGTGTTCTATTGCAGCAGTTACGGCATGGCATTCCGTGAGCCGCGATTCAAGAACGTCGAGCTGACGCGCGCAGGACGTGCACATGGCTATGCCATGTTCTAAGCGACTGGCTGGATGAACAATGATACGCTTCAATGATGCTGCCGTAGTGGTAGTAACCATACCTATGGCGTTTGAATCATGCTGCCGATACATGATAGTCGGCTGGTCAACATATAGCACGTGGCCACAACTGGCAGCCACCAGAGCTAGCCACCAGTCGTGGACAACAGCTTCCTTGGGGATTGGCAACGCACACTCCAGCAGTGGACGATTGACGACCATTGTACAGCCTGTAGCGAAATTCTGCGTAAGTAGAATTGTCAGCGCATCATGCGGAGAAGGATTGCATAACCCTTCAGACCTCATGAACGAAGAACTGATAGGGCGCAAGTCAGCTGACACGACAGTCAGATCGGAATAAACCAGCAGAGGACAACTCGTTCCATACCTGGCTTCCCCCTCATGCATTGCCGCGAGCGCCGTGGCCAACTTGTCGGGCAGCCATACGTCATCCTGATCTGACAATGCCACATATTGTCGAGAACACAGCAAGAGGGCCAGGTTGAAGTTCTGGGCCACCCCAAGCCGCGTGTGCGTGGGAGCCACGACAAGTCTCATTCCAACAGCTCTGGCGAATTCCGTGACGATGCTGACCGATGCATCGGAGGAACCATCGTCCGACAGCACAAGTTCGGTGGGCCGCGACGTCTGCCGTAGCAAGCTGTCAAGCTGCTCCCGAAGGTACAATGCTCCATTGAATGTACACAGGGCAACTGACACGCCCGTGGCGGTAGTCTTACCGCCAGCTTGGACATCTCCCTGACCTGCCATCGCTTCCACCTCCATCACCACACGAGGCAACGCTGTACCTGCCGTTCGAACGAGAACTGTGTCGACCAGTCGAGCATACTGTGTGCCTTTGTGACATTGAGCGCATATCTCCGGTCGTGCCCCGGACGGTCTGGGACAAAGGTGATGAGCTTGGTGTAGTCTTCTTCGGGTACGCCGGTCTGTGCGGCGAGCGCGTGGAGGAGCAGGTGGATGAGGTCGATGTTGCTCAGCTCGTTGTTCCCGCCAACGTTGTAGATGGTACCAGGGACGCCTTTGCGCAGAACGGCATCGATGGCGCGGCAGTTGTCCTCGACGTATAGCCAGTCGCGGACGTTGAGGCCGTCACCGTAGACGGGGATGGGTTCACCAGCCAGAGCTTTCTTGATCGTGAGGGGGATGAGCTTCTCGGGGTACTGGCGGGGACCGTAGTTGTTGGAGCTGCGGGTGATGAGGGTGGGCATGCCATAGGTGCGGTGATAGGCCTGGGCCATCAGGTCGCCTGCTGCCTTGGAGACACTGTAGGGACTGCTGGGTTTGATGGGAGAGTGTTCGGTGAACTGCTCGGTGCTTGCCAGGGGGAGGTCACCATATACCTCGTCGGTGCTGATGTAGAGGAAGCGGGCAGTGTCCATGCAGGCGTCCTGCTGCCACTGCTTCCGGGCCACGTCCAGCATCACCTGGGTGCCCAGGACGTTGGTGCGCACGAAGACGTCGGGGCCGTCGATGCTGCGGTCCACGTG
>Ga0209744_1000987_pt1 | contig 10107 bp, 9 predicted proteins | sample BarGraNGADG00311_2_FD_184494 | JGI IMG/M metagenome (GOLD analysis project Ga0209744, IMG submission 184494) | Arctic peat soil microbial communities from Barrow, Alaska - Barrow Graham LP Ref core NGADG0004-311 (SPAdes) (version 2) | ecosystem: Environmental > Terrestrial > Soil > Wetlands >... | reverse complement strand
ATGTCGGCGGCGTAGATGCCTGCCGGCCCCGCGCCCACGATTGCGACGCTCAGGTGGCGTGGATCGCTCACGACTGCCTTTCGAATGCGGATGCCCGCGGGCACTTCCCGATGATTCTATAAGCCCCACGGGGCGCTGACGCGGGGGGCGCCGAGAGGTTGGCCACACGCTCGCCCGCCGCGGCGCGCCGACGCGCATGGCAGAATCGGCTGGTGCGGGAGCGGTCTGGCGTGATCTTCGGCTTCGCGGCCTACCTCCTGTGGGGCGCGTTCCCGCTGTACTTCCGGCTGATGGAGCGCTCAGGGCCGATCGAGGTCGTGGCCCACCGCGCGTTGTGGTCCCTGGTCTTCTGCGTCCTCGCCCTCACCGTCCTGCGGCAGTCCGTTCCCGCACTGCCGGGCCTCGCCATCGAGACGCTCGCCATCGCGCCGCTCGCGCTCGGGTACATCATCTGGCTGGAGGCCGCCGGGGCTGACTCGGTGGAGATCGCCTCGCCCTACGGGCTCCTGATGGCGTCCACCGGGATCGTCACCGCCGTGCCGCTGCTGCTGTTCGCCGCCGCCGCCGCGCGCGTGCCCCTCGTGACCATCGGGATGCTGCAGTACATCACCCCGACCCTGCAGTTCGCGGTCGGCTGGCTCGTGTTCCATGAGCCGATGCCGCCCGAACGCTGGGCCGGCTTCGTCCTGGTGTGGGCCGCCGTGGTGGTCTTCACCGTCGACGGCGTGCGCCGGCACCTCGGCACCCCTACGCCATCCGGTTGACCAGGAGCCCCGCGAACTCCCGCAGGGTCTCCTTCACCTCACTGTCCGGCAGCGGGTCGAGTTCGGCGACGGCGGCGGCCGCCCAGTCGCGCGCCATCGCCCGCGCCTCCTCGACGACGGGGTGGTCACGCAGGTCCGCGAGCACATCAGCGAGCGCCTCGTCACTGGCGAGGTCGTCGGCCAGCCTCTCCAGGATCACCTGGCCGGCGGCGTCGAGGGTGCCGGCGTCGGCGCGCCGGCGCAGCAGCAGCACCGGCATGGTGTCCACGCCCTCCCGCAGGTCCGTCCCGGGCGTCTTGCCGGTGGTCGCGGCGTCCGATGAGAGGTCGATGACGTCGTCGGCCAGCTGGAACGCCACGCCGACCTTCTCGCCGAACGCCTCCATGATGGCCACGGCCTCGTTGCCCGCGCCGGCGAACAGCGCCCCGTAGCGCGCGGAGGTGGCGATCAGCGAGCCGGTCTTGTCCGCCAGCACGCGGATGTAGTGCTCGACGGCGTCGGCGCCCGCGGGGGCGCCGAGGGTCTCCTGGAGCTGCCCGACGCAGAGGCGCTCGAACGTCTCCGCATGGATGAGGACCGCGTCGGCCCCGAGCGAGGCCACGATCTGGGAGGCGCGCGCGAACAGCAGGTCCCCGGTCAGGATCGCCACCGTGTTGCCCCACACCTCCTGCGCCGCCGGCGCGCCACGGCGCAGCGTGGCGGAGTCCATGACGTCGTCGTGGTAGAGCGTGGCCAGGTGCGTCAGCTCGACGGCGACGGCGGCACGCAGCACCTCGTCGTTCACCCCGCTGCCGAGCTGTGACCCGAGCAGGGTCAGCATCGGCCGCAGGCGCTTCCCGCCGGCCTTCGCCAGGTGCGACGCCGCCTCCGCGATGGAGTGCTCGGCGTGGGCGGTGGCCCGGGCGAGCTGTTGCTCCACCACGGCCATCTCGGGCTCGAGGCGGTCGATCAGGGAAGGGGATGCAGGATTCACGTACTCACTCACGGAAGGTAGGTGGCGGCGCCCGCAAGCATGTCGAGGACCGGACCGGGGAACACACCGAGCGCCACCGTACCGATGGCGCAGATGGCCACGGCCACGGTCGTCATGCCCTCGGACTCCACGGTCACGGTGGACTTGCCGTCCGGCGCCGTGAAGTACATGAGCACGACGAGACGGACGTAGAAGAACGCGGTCGCCGCGGAGCAGAGCACCGCGAGGACCACGAGTGGGCCGAGGCCGCCCTGGACGGCCGCGGTGAAGACGGTGAACTTGCCCATGAAGCCCGCCGTGAGCGGGATTCCCGCGAAGGAGAGCAGGAACACCAGCATGGCGCCGGCGAGCCATGGGTCGCGATTGCCGAGCCCGGCCCACTGCTCGAGCTCGTTCGCCTCCGCGGTGACGAGGCCCTCGGGGTCCCGCTCACGCACCAGGGTGATGACGGCGAACGCACCGACCGTGGCGAGGCCGTACGCGAGCAGGTAGAAGAGCACGGACGAGATCCCGCTCTGCTGCAGCGCCACCACGCCGAGGAGGACGAACCCCGCGTGCGCGATCGAGGAGTACGCCAGCATGCGCTTCACGTTGCCCTGGACGATACCGAGGACCGTGCCGAGCAGCATGGTCAGCCCGATGATCGTCCACAACACCGGCGCGAGGTCCCACTTCAGGCCGGGGAGCACCACGTACATGATGCGCATCATCGCGGCGAAGGCCGCGAGCTTCGTTGCCGCTGCCATGAAGCCGGTCACCGGTGTGGGGGCGCCTTGGTACACGTCCGGTGTCCAGGCGTGGAACGGGACGGCGCCCACCTTGAAGAGCAGGCCGATCAGGACGAGCATCGAGCCCGCGAGCAGGAGTGAGTCCATGCCCGCCGTGGCCGGGACGGCGGTGGCGATCAACGAGAGCCGGAACGAACCGGAGAAGCCGTACAGCAGCGCGATACCGAAGAGGAACAGCGCGGACGAGAGCGCGCCGAGCAGGAAGTACTTGAGGGAGGCCTCCTGGCTGAGGAGCCGCCGCCGGCGTGCGAGCCCGGAGAGGATGTACAGCGGCAGCGACAGCACCTCGAGGGCCACGAACAGCGTGAGCAGATCCCCGGCCGAGCAGAACACCATCATGCCCAGCAGGGAGAAAAGCGTCAGCGGGAACACCTCGCCCTGGACGAGGCCCGCATTCGTGGCACGCTCCTCCTCCTCGCTGCCGGGACGGGTGGCGCCCGACGCCACGAACGCGCCCTCACCGGTCTCGGTGCGGTCCGCGATGACCAGCATCGCGATGAACGCGACGACGAGCAGGATCGCCTGCGCCGCCAGCGCGGGGCCGTCCTCGATCACGGCGCCGGCCACGACCTCGCGTGGCCCGCCGTCCTGCAGCACGGTCCAGCGCCACACCACGGCGACGAGTGCGCTCGCGATGGCGACGAGGGCGAGCCCCACCTGGACGGGCCGGCGCGCGGAACGCGGGAGGAAGGCCTCGAGCAGCACACCCACCACGGCCGCGCCGAAGATGATCAGCAGGGGGGTCAGTGCCGCCCACTCAATCGCCGGTGCCACGAACTGGTTCACTTCGCGCTCCCTTCAATGGCCATGGCGGTATCGACGCCCTGCGCGCTCTGGATGAGCGGCGCGGTCTGGTCGGCGACGGGCGAGAGCACGTCGAGGACGGGTCCGGGGAAGATACCGAGTGCCAGCATCGCGATGACGAGTGGCGCCATCGCCAGCTTCTCCCTGCCATCGAGGTCCGCGGCGCCCGTGATGCCCTCATCCTTGGGTCCGGTGAACATGCGCTGGTAGGGCAGCAGCACATAGAGGGCCGCGATGATGACGCCAAGGGCGGCGAAGACCGCCGCGAGGGTGTTGGCCTTGAAGGTGCCGAGCAGCACGAGGTACTCGGGAACGAAACCGGACAGGCCCGGCAGTGCGATGGACGCGAGGCCGGCCACGAGGAACAGGCCGGCCAGGACCGGCGTGATGCGCTGCATCCCGCGGTAGACCGGGATCCACTGGCTGCGGCCCCGCCTCTCGAGGAACCCGAGGACAAGGAACATGGCGGCCGTTGAGAGCCCGTGCGCCACCATGTAGATCATCGAACCGGTCATTGCGGTGGCGGACCCCACGAAGATGCCCAGGACGATGAAGCCGAAGTGCGATACCGAGGTCATGGCGGTCAGCCGCATGAAGTCGCGCTGTGCGAGCGCCACCAGGCCGCCGTAGAGGATCGAGATGACGGCCAGCACGATGATCACCGGAGCCGCCCAGGACGACGCCCGCGGGAAGAGCGGCAGGCACAGGGCGATCATGCCGAAGGTGCCCACCTTGTCGAGCACGCCGACCAGCAGCGTGGACGTCCCCGAGTCCGCCTGCTGCGCGGTGTCCGGCAGCCAGGTGTGCACCGGGACCATCGGCGCCTTGATCGCGAACGCGATGAAGAAGGACACGAAGAGCAACTGCTCCGCGCCCACCGAGGCGGTGAGGTTCCCCGCGAGGTTGTCGATCAGGTACGCCTGGTCTCCCCCGGGGCCGTAACCATGGAGGGCGACGACGCCGACCAGCATGATCAGTCCGCCGGACAGGGAGTACAGCAGGAACTTCAGGGCGGCGCGGCGCCGGTCGGGGCCGCCGTAGCGTCCCACCAGGAAGTACACCGGGAACAGCATCGCCTCGAAGAGGATGTAGAAGAGGAAGACGTCACGCGCCGCGAACACGGCCACCATCGTCGACTCGAGCACCAGCACGAGGGCGACGTATCCCCAGTCGGGCCCGCCCTCCCCCGGGTGCCGCGCCACCAGGACCACCGGGACGAGCCCGACGGCGAGCACGACCATCGCGAGCCCGAGCCCGTTGATGCCCAGCGCCCAGGAGGCACCGATCGTCGGGATCCACCGCGCCTGCTCGGTGAGCTGCACCGTGGCGGCGTGGGCGACGTCGAACTGGGTGATCGCGACGAGCGCGAGCGCCACCTCGATGAGGGACACGGCGATCCCGTAGTAGCGCGCGACGCCGTGGAGCGGCTTGACCAGCCACAGCACGATCGCCGCGAGCAGTGGCCACGCCACCATCACCGTCAGGATGGGGAAAGTATTCATGTCAGCATCAGTTCCTGTCCAAGTCCCTACATCCGCGACGCGAGCATGACCACCACGGCCACCGCAGCGCCTCCGACGATGTAGCCCGCGTAGGAGCGGACGTAACCGTTCTGGAGGCGCGAGGCGACCCTGCCGATGGACGCGAGACCGAAGGCCGTGCCCTCGGCGGTCCCGTCCACCACGTATTCGTCCGCCAGGAACAAGCCCTGTGTGAGGGCCTGGCCGGGACGCATGAACACGGCCTCATTGAGCTGGTCCTGGTAGAGGTCGTTGCGGGCCGCACGGGTGAGCGCGCTGCCGTGCGGTGCGGTCATCGGCGCCGCCACCGCCACGTACATCCGCCAGGCGATCGCGACTCCGGCCAGGACGACCGCGATGGTGGCGATCATGATGACCAGCACCGGGAGCACCGGCTCGTGGTGTTCGGCGTGCCCGGTCACCGGCTCCAGCCAGGTGACGAAGCTGCCGCCCACCGAGAGCAGCCCGCCGAGTGCCACGGACCCGATCGCGAGGATGACCATCGGGACGGTCATCAGCGCGGGCGACTCGTGGGGGTGCTGGTCCGGGCCCTCAGGGGCCTTGGTCCAGCGCTTGTCGCCGTGGAAGATCATGAAGAACAGCCGCGACATGTAGAAGGCCGTGATGCCGGCGCCCAGGAGGGCGACGGTACCGAACACCCACGGGTGCCAGCCCTCGCCGACGAAGGCGGCCTCGATGATCTTGTCCTTGGACCAGAACCCGGAGAACGGAGGGATGCCGAGGATCGCGAGCCAGCCCATCATGAAGGTGACCCAGGTGACCTTCATGTAGGTGGAGAGGCCACCGAAGCGGCGGATGCTCACCTGGTCGTTCATGCCGTGCATCACCGAGCCGGCACCGAGGAACATCCCGGCCTTGAAGAAGCCGTGGGTGAACAGGTGGAAGATCGCGAAGGCATAGCCGATGGGGCCGAGGCCCGCCGCGAGCATCATGTAGCCGATCTGGGACATCGTGGACGCCGCGAGCACCTTCTTCATGTCGTCCTTCGCGGAACCGACGATGGCACCGAAGAGCAACGTGATCGCGCCGATGATCGCCACGGCCAGCTGTGCGTCCGGCGACTGGAGGTACACGGGGCCCGAGCGGACCACCAGGTAGACACCGGCGGTGACCATGGTGGCGGCGTGGATCAGCGCGGAAACCGGCGTCGGGCCGGCCATGGCGTCACCCAGCCACGCCTGCAGGGGGAACTGCGCGGACTTGCCCGTGGCGGCGAGGAGGAGGAACAGCCCGATCGCGGTCGCCCAGGCGGCGCTGAACTCGGCGCCGAGCACATCCTCGAAGGAGACGGACCCGATGGTCGTGAACATCGCGCCCATCGCCAGCAGGAGGCCGACGTCGCCCACGCGGTTCATCACGAACGCCTTCTTCGCGGCCGTGGCGTAGTCGGGGTTGAAGTTCCAGAAGCCGATGAGGAGGTAGGAGGCGAGGCCGACGCCCTCCCAGCCGACGAAGAGCAGGGCGTAGGAGTCGGCGACCACCAGCAGCAGCATCGCGCCGACGAAGAAGTTCATGTAGGCGAAGAAGCGGCGACGGTCGATGTCGTGCTCCATGTAGGCGACCGAGTAGACGTGGATGAGCGAACCCACGAACGTCACGAGCAGCACGAAGGTCACGGACAGCGGGTCCACCCTCGTCCCGAAGTCGATCGACAGCTCCGGTGTGGTGATCCAGGGGTACAGCTGGGTGGTCATGACCCGGTCGTCCGCGGGCAGCCCGAGGAGCTGGATCGCGATGGTCGCGCCCAGCAGGAAGCTGAGGACGGGTGCCAGGACGCCGAGCCAGTGGCCCCACGAGTCGGAGCGGCGCCCGGCCACCAGCAGGACCGCCGCCGAGGCGAGCGGGATGGCCACCAGCAGCCAGGCGAGCGACGCGGCGCCCGTGGCGGGGATGGCACCGACCGCTTCGAGCGGCGCCGTGTGGATCGAGGCAAGCATATTCCCCAGCCCCTCAGTGCTTCAGCAGGGAGACGTCGTCGAGGGACGCCGACCTGCGGGTTCTGTAAATGGACACGATGATCGCGAGCCCCACCACGACTTCGGCGGCGGCGACGACCATGACGAAGAACGCCATGACCTGACCGTCCAGGTTGCCGTGCATGCGGGAGAAGGTGACCAGGCTGAGGTTGGTGGCGTTGAGCATCAGTTCCACGCCCATGAAGGCGATGATCGCGTTGCGCCGGACGAGCACGGTGGTGCCGCCGATCGTGAACAGGACCACGGCGAGCACCAGGTAGTTGGTGAGGCTCATCGCTCCTCCTCCCCCTGGGTGAGTTGTGGGGCCGGCTCACCGGGCATGTTCGGCAGCCCTGACTGGCCGGTTGGGCGGTCGCGTTCGGCGGCGATGTTGGGCGCGAAGTCGCCGATCTCGAGTTGCTGGCCCCGCACACGCAGGACGCGCGGCACCGATGCCATGACCGGTTCCCCGGTTGCCGAGAGCGCCGGGATGTCCGCGCCGTTGTGGGTCGCGTACACGCCCGACGCCGGAAGCTGGGCGATCCGGGCCCCGCGCGCGGCCCAGGCCTCCATCTTGGCGTCCGCGACCCTGCGCTGGGTGACCAGGGGTAGGAGCCGCTCGACGTGGGTGAGGGTGATCGCCGAGACCGCCGCGACGATGAGGAGCGCACCGGTCAGTTGCATCGCGAGGGCGTACTGGCCGAAGAGCACCCGGGCGACGCCCACGGGGTTGGAGTCGGCATTGAGCGCCTCCAGGCCGACGGGGGCCGAGTAGGCGGCCGATATGACCACGCCACCGAGCCCGACCACGAGTCCGAGGGCGAAGAGCCCCACCAGCGGCCGGTGGCCCCTGATCGTCTCGATGAGGGACTCCGAGGCGTCCACGCCGACGAGCATCAGCACGAAGAGGAACAGCATCATGATCGCGCCGGTGTAGACGACCACCTGCGTGACCCCGAGGAAGACGGCGTCCTGGGCCACGTAGAGGAAGGCGAGGCCGATCATGACGAAGATGATGCTCACGGCGGCGTACACGGCCCGCCGGGAGAACACGAGCGCGAGCGCGCCGAGCACCATCAGGGGGGCGATGACCCAGAACAGGACCGTCTCCCCCGACGAGACGGTACCGTCCGCATTCAGGGCGGCGGGGACGAGGAGAAGGGCGTTCACTTGGCGACCTCCACGGCGGTGGGCAGGGTGGGGTCCTCGGGACGGTTCCGGCGGACCCACTCGACCTGGGCCCGGGTGGTACCGGTGACGGCGCCGCGGTAGTAGTCGCCGTCGCTCGTGTCCTCGGCCATGGGGTGGGGGGCGGCGAGCATGCCGTCCTCGAGCGGCGCGAGCAGGTCCTGCTTCTCGTAGATGAGACCTTCGCGGGTGGGACCGGCCAACTCGTACTCGTTCGTCATGGTCAGGGCGCGGGTGGGGCAGGCCTCGATGCACAGTCCGCAGAAGATGCAGCGCAGGTAGTTGATCTGGTAGACGCGGCCGAAACGCTCCCCGGGCGAGTACTGCGCGTCGGTGGTGTTGTTGCCGGCCTCGACCAGGATCGCGTCCGCCGGGCACGCCCAGGCGCACAGCTCGCACCCGATGCACTTCTCCAGGCCGTCGGCGTACCGGTTGAGCTGGTGTCGACCGTGGTAACGCGGCTGGGTGGGGACCTTCTCGAACGGGTACTGCTCCGTCACGACGGGCCGGAACATCGAGGAGAACGTCACCCCGTAACCGGCCACAGGCGCGAGGAACTTGCCGACCGGACCCTTCTCGTCCGGGGCGAAACGTGTTGGCTTGGCCCTGGAGAGCTCGCCCTTGCGGGGCTTGCCCACGGACTTGTCACTCATCGGTTGCCTCCTGTGCGCTCATTGCTGCGGCCTCCCGGCGCCGCCGGCGCGGCGATGGTGGCAACTCCTGGCCCGGCATGGGCGGAACGGGGTACCCGCCCCCGAATGCGTCGAACACCTCCGGGATGCGATCGGCCGGGGGTGGCGGCTCCTTCTTCGCGGGCCACAGGAGCAGGAGCACCAGGATCACGAGGAAGACGCCGGCGATCAACATCAGCATGGACTGGAGGTCCATCCCGGTGAACTGGCGGACGCCCTGGACGATGGACACCATGACCACCCAGGTGAGGGCGACCGGGATCAGCACCTTCCAGCCGAGCTTCATGAACTGGTCGTAGCGGAAGCGCAGCAGGGTTCCGCGCGTCCAGATCATGAGGAACATGACGATCCAGACCTTGGCGATGAACCACAGCATGGGCCACCACCCCTCGTTGAACATGCCGCCACCGATCGCCGAGATCGGCCACGGGGCGCGCCAGCCGCCGAGGAACAGGGTCACCGCGACGCCGGAGACGTTGAACATGTTGATGTACTCCGCGAGGAAGTACCACGCGAACTTCATGGACGAGTACTCGACCATGTGGCCCGCGACCAGTTCGCCCTCTGCTTCGGGGAGGTCGAAGGGGAGGCGGTTGACCTCACCGACCATCGAGACCAGGAAGATGACGAAGGCCGGGAGGAGCGAGATGAACCACCAGAGCTGGGTCTGCGCGTCCACGATCTGCGACGTCGACATCGAGCCCGAAACGATGAACACCGACACGAGCGAGAGCCCCATGGACAGCTCGTAGGAGATCATCTGGGCCGAGGAGCGCACCGAACCGAGGAGGGGGTACGTGGAGTTTGAGGCCCAGCCGCCGAGCACGATCCCGTAGATGCCGAAGGACGTGACCGCCAGGACGTAGAGCACCGCCACCGACATGTCCGTCAGCTGCAGGGGGGTGTTCAGCCCGAACATGGAGACCTTCGGGCCGAAGGGGAGGACGGCGTAGACCATGAAGGAGGAGAACGCGGCGATACAGGGCGCGAGCAGGTAGATGACCTTGTCGGCGCCCTTCAGCCAGAAGTCCTCCTTCAGGACGAGCTTGAGCGCGTCGCCGATCGACTGGTACAGGCCGAACGGGCCGTGCACGTTCGGTCCGAGGCGCGTCTGCATCCGGCCGAGCACACGGCGCTCCACCCACAGCGCCATCAGGACGCTGACCAGGAGGAACACCAGGATGAACACGGCCTTGACGAGCCAGATCCACCACGTGTCCTCGGAGAAGTCCGCCACCGGATTGGCCTGGAACGGGATCACTTCGCCACCTCCCTGGACAGCGACACGATGTCCCCGGCGCACGCGCCGAGCTGGTCATGGACGGAGGAGCCCGGGGAGTTCTGCGGCAGCCACACCACGTGCGCGGGCATGTCGGTCGGCAACACGGGGAGTGTGATCGAG
>Ga0209744_1000981_pt1 | contig 10141 bp, 4 predicted proteins | sample BarGraNGADG00311_2_FD_184494 | JGI IMG/M metagenome (GOLD analysis project Ga0209744, IMG submission 184494) | Arctic peat soil microbial communities from Barrow, Alaska - Barrow Graham LP Ref core NGADG0004-311 (SPAdes) (version 2) | ecosystem: Environmental > Terrestrial > Soil > Wetlands >... | reverse complement strand
AGCCTGGCCAAAGGGGATGCGGGTCATCGTCCGCAAGGAACGTCCCCACCCCGGCGCCCAGCTCCGCTTCGAAGACGTCGAGGGGATGCGGATCACCGCGTTCGTCACCAACACCCCCACCGGCGGGCCCGGCACCCAGCTGCCCGACCTGGAACTACGTCACCGGCGCAGGGCCAGGTGTGAGGACCGGATCCGCATCGCCAAGGACACCGGCCTGGCCGCGTTCCCCCTGCACGGCTTCGCCGCCAACAAGATCTGGTGCGCCATCATCGCCCTGGCCCTGGACCTGACCGCATGGATGCAGATGCTCGCCCTGCACGGCCACGACGCCCGACGCTGGGAGCCCAAACGCCTGCGCCTGCGGCTCTTCACCGTCCCAGCGGCGTTGGCTCGCACCGGGCGGCGAGTCCTGCTCCACCTCGCCGCCCGAGCGCCCTGGGCCGACCTGGTGCAAAGAGCCGTCCTACGGCTGCGCGCCCTGGCCGTCCCCGGCTGACCTGACGCTCCCCGTCCCGACGACCCCAGCGCGACCCCCGGCCCAGGAACCGGCGCCCACCCGAGACGACACGCGGGCCTCTCGTCGCACCCCAGCGGCACAATCGCACCCGAACGAGCCCAACGCCGCCGTCGCGACCCAGCACCGCCAACCGGTGAAAGATCGAGGCTAGACGCCCCGCTCGACGCTTCTCTGGGTCAGACCTCACGCCATTGAGTGCGTTCGCATTAAAAGATTGAATCAATCTCGGCGTTCGGCTATTCGACCTAAAGGCCGCGCGTGGGATGAAGTCCTCAGGCGGCGAGGTTGCCAGACATCGGGGAGCGGGCTCAGACTCTCGGAAAAACAGGCATCTCAGGCTCACCGACCGAATCTGCGCCGCCTCGACCGGGCCCCGCTCCGCCCGGTCGAGGGGCGAGCTCCGGAAGAAATTGACAGATATTGATCTGACGTTTATCCTGAAATGTACCTGCACCGACGCAGAAAGCAGACCCGATGAGCATCCGCCTGAGGTTGATCGCCGGTTCCACTGCTCCACCCACGAACTCGTCTCTCGGACTCGCGAGGTCCGCATGGTGAGCCCACCCGGCGGCGGCCTGGACGTCGGCGGTGTCACCAGCAAACTCCGCGACCGGCGCAACCCCCGTGGGTTGCGCGGTCTCAAGCGCAGCTGGCGTCGACATTGGCAGCTCTATGTGCTGATCCTGATCCCGATCGCTTACTTCGTCATCTTCAAGTACGTACCGATGGCGAACGCCATCATCGCGTTCAAAGATTACAACGTTATAGACGGTGTATGGGGAAGCGACTGGGCCGGAACGAAGCACTTCGAGCGCTTCTTCAACAATCCGATGTTCTGGCCGGTGCTGCGCAACACCTTCCTGCTCTCGGCCTACGTCGTCCTGGCAAGCTTCCCGATCCCGATCATCCTCGCGCTCGCGCTGAACGAGGTCCGGAACCGGTTCTTCAAGCGGACGGTGCAGATGGTGACGTACGCGCCGTACTTCATCTCCACGGTGGTCGTGGTGTCGATGACGATTCTGTTCCTCTCGCCGCGACTCGGCCTCTTCTCCGACTTCACGCAGTTCTTCGGAATGTCGAGCGTGGACTACCTCAGCGATCCCAATTACTTCCGTCATATCTACGTCTGGAGCGATGTCTGGCAGACCGTCGGATACTCGGCGGTCATCTATATGGCCGCTCTCGCCGGCATCGACCCGACGCTCTACGAGGCGGCCTGGATGGACGGCGCCAGCCGGCTGCAGAAGATCATCCACGTCGACATCCCGGGGATCCTCCCGACGGCGGTGATCATCCTGGTGCTGGCGGTCGGCAATGTCATGGCGATCGGCTTCGAGAAGGCGTTCCTCTTGCAGAACAGCCTCAACATCTCGCAGTCCGAGATCATCGCCACGTATGTGTACAAGATCGGGCTGCTCGGCGCTGATTTCAGCCAGGCGGCGGCGATCGGACTGTTCAACGGAGTCATCAACCTCGGGCTGCTGCTCGGTGTGAACGCGATCGTGAAACGACTGACGGGAAACGGACTGTGGTGAACTCGATGCTGAAAGAAGCCCCCGACAAGACCAGCAAGTCCCGACTCCCGAAGTCGCGCGGAGGGTTCAAGCCCACGCGCATGAAGGAGCCCGTGGTCGACCGGTGGTTCATGGCCGGCGTCTACATCCTGCTCGCGACCTTCCTGCTCGTGGTGCTGCTGCCACTCGTGTACATCGTCGCCAGCTCTTTCAGCGATCCGCTCGCGGTGTCGTCGGGCAGGGTCACGTTCTGGCCGATCGACTTCACCCTCGAGGGCTACCAGCGCGCGCTCAGCGACAGCTCGATCCTCACCGGATTCGGCAACTCGCTGTTCTACACGATCGCGGGTACCGCGATCAGCCTCGTGCTCACGGTCGCGATCGCCTATCCCCTGTCCCGACAGGATTTCTGGGGTCGCCGGGGCATCACGGTCTTCGTGGTGTTCACGATGCTCTTCGCCGGCGGCATCATCCCGATGTATCTCGTCGTCCAGAACCTCGGTCTCCTCGACACCCGGTGGGCGATCATTCTCCCGCAGGCGATCGGGGTCTGGCAGGTGATCATCGCTGTCGCGTTCTTCCGGTCATCGATCCCCGACGAACTGTACGAAGCGGCCCAGCTGGACGGCGCGAGCGATCTGCGCTTCCTCTTCTCGATCGTGCTGCCGCTGTCCAAGCCGCTGCTCGCGGTGATCGCGCTCATGTACGCCATCTTCCAGTGGAACTCCTACTTCGACGCGCTGCTCTACCTGCGCGACCCGGATCTCTTCCCCCTTCAGCTCGTGCTCCGCAACGTGCTGATCCTCAACGAGACCGCCCCCGGCCTGAACGCGGCCGCGGCCATGGAGCGGCAGCAGCTCGCCGACCTGATGAAGTACTCGCTCATCGTCATCTCGACGGTGCCCGTGATGCTCGTCTACCCGTTCGTCGCCCGCTTCTTCAACAAGGGGATTCTGATCGGAGCGGTCAAAGGGTGACCGTGGGTGAGCACATCCTCGCCCACGGTGCTCCATGACTCCGATCCACCAAGGAGCACCCATGGCGCACGTCGGCACTATCACCTGGCGCCCCGGCGCCATCGAGCTCGACATCTCGTCGGGGGCAGACGGGCCGCCGATGGTCCAGCGGTTCACGCGTTCCGGCGACGAGAGCGCTACTGACCCGACATCCGCTCTGCCGATCGCCGAGATCCACCTCGACGGCGAGGGCTCGGGCATCTCGTCGTCGGAACGTCTCATGGGCAGCGCTGTGGGGCGCCGACTGCGCTTCGTCGACCACCGGGAGTGGCACCAAGACGGGATGGCACATCTCGAGGTGATCGCACAGGACCCCGTGACCCGCATCAGCGTGATCTCACGGTGGTCTAGCTGGCCGGACCTGCCCGTCGTCCGATGCGAGACCGAGGTTGTCGCAGGCGCGGAGCCCGTCGAGCTCCGCGCGGTCTCGTCCGTCGCGCTCGGCGGCATCTCGTCGCCGGGCGCGCACTGGTGGCTCGACCACGAGGTCGGCTTCGCGCACAATACGTGGTTCCGCGAGATGGTCTGGCAGCGTCGCACCCCGGCCGAGCTCGGACTCGACGACGCGGGACTGGACCTGTGGGGCATCACCAGCTCCCGCGCGTCGTTCGCCATCGGGCAGCGCGGAAGCTGGTCGACCGGCGGTCACCTGCCGATGGGCGTCCTGCGGGCCCGGGATCAGCCGCGATCCATGCTGTGGCAGGTCGAGCACAACGGAGCCTGGCGCTGGGAACTGGGAGACCAAGGCGGGGCGCTGTACCTCGTGGCGAGCGGGCCGACGGACCAGAGCTCGGCCTGGATGCGCCGCCTCGCACCCGGCGAGCGATTCCGCTCCGTGCCGACGACCCTCGTCCTCGCCGGCGACGACGACGAGCTGTTCGGAGCCCTCACCCGCGCGCGGCGCCGCGTGCGTCGTCCGCACCCGGACAACGATGCGCTGCCGGTGATCGTGAACGACTACATGAACGCCCTCATGGGCGATCCCACGAGCGAGAACATCCCGCCGTTCATCGACGCCGCGCGGCTCGCCGGCGCCGAGATCTACTGCATGGACTCGGGCTGGTACACCGACGGGGCGACGTGGTGGAACGACCTCGGCTCGTGGGAGCCGTCGCTCCGCCGGTTCCCCGACGGCCTCCAGACGATGACGAGCCGGATACGCGACGCCGGTATGGTGCCGGGGCTCTGGCTCGAGCCCGAGGTCGTCTCGGTGTCGAGCCCCGTCGCCGACACTCTGCCGCCGGAGGCCTTCTTCCAGCGGGACGGGCGGCTGGTCATCGAGTCCGGTCGACTGCAGCTGGACTTCCGGCATCCGGCCGCACTCGCCCACATCGACGGCGCGGTCGAGCGACTCATCGCCGACTTGGGTCTCGGCTACCTGAAGTTCGACTACAACATGGATGTCACGCAGGGAACCGACGTGAATGCCGACAGTCCCGGCGACGGGCAGCTCGGCCACCAGCGGGTGCTGCTGGATTGGGTGCGGAGCCTCATGGACCGGCATCCCGGACTCGTCATCGAGAGCTGCGCGAGCGGCGGACAGCGGATGGATGCCGCGACCCTCGCGGTGCACCCCGTCCAGTCGACGAGTGACAATCAGGACCCGCTGTTCACCGCGGCGATCGCCGCGGCTGCGCCCACCGCCGTCACTCCCGAGCAGGGGGCCGTGTGGGCCTACCCCGACCCGTCCTGGTCCGATGAGCGGATCGCGTTCTCGCTCGCGAACACGCTGCTGGGGCGCGTGCACCTCGGCGGTCGGCTCGATCTTCTCACGCAGCCGCAGATGGAGCTTGTCAGGGAGGGGCTGGCCGCGTACCGCGAGACGCGCGACAGGCTCGCGGCAGCTCTGCCGTTCTGGCCCCTGGGCCTGCCCGGCTGGCACGATCCCGTCGTCGCCCTGGGCATGCGCGACGACGGGGGCGAGCTGCTCACCGTCTGGCGCCGATCGGGTCCCACCACCGTGAGGGTCCCGCTCGCGGGGCACGCGGGGCGCGAACTCGACGTGGAGATCGTGTTCCCGAAGGCGCTCCCGACGCGGGCGATGTGGGATGCCCCGGCCGGCGACCTCGTGATCGAGCTGCCGGACGAGCCTGCGGCGCGCACGCTCCGCCTGCGGCGCGTGTAGCCATCCCGCCCCGCATCCGGCCTCTGGTGAATCCCCTCCGATGAGGCAATCCACCAGAGGCTTATGCGGTCAGGCCGACGCGCTGCTTCCCGGGCTTGGCTGCGGGGTGACAGCGGGCGAGTAGGGCAATTCGGTCTCGACGAACCTCCTGGCTGACTCTCCCGGGTCCTCCCCCGCCCACACTGGCAGGATCCGGTAGAGGTGACGATACGGACCCTTGGCAGGCGTGTTGCTGTACTTGTCGGGGCGCGTCATGACATCCCAGTTGCCGCCTTGCATGCCTTCCTGCGCAGCATCGACGCGGACCACAGTGCGATTGGACGTCGGAACCTCGTGCCAGTGGCGGCGGTCGGCGAGCTCATCCGGACTGTTGGGCTGGGCGTTGAAGAACATACTGCCGCCGGCGATGAACAGCACACCGGCACCGTCATCGTCCACGACCGCCGCCCAGCGGGTGTCCGCCTTGTTCCCCGAGTCCTGAGGACGGCTGTAGTGGGTGACCTGGTCCGCGACGGTACCGAAGTACCGCCCGAAGAACGCGGAGGAACGTCGGTCGGCGGTCGACTCCAACGGCCCGCGGCCGTACCAGTGGATGGTGCCGAGCTCCTTGCGGAGTCCGAGCATGGTGCCTATCACCTGCGGGTTGGGCGTGCCCGTCACCGGCGCGAACGTCGACAGGACGTCGACCTGTCCGTTGCCGTAGATCGTGTAGACGATCGACTGCGGTGAGGTGGTGACCTGATTGCTCGGACGGAAGGGCACCTTCGTGGTCACGGTGCCGCGGACAGTGATCCGAGCAGCCCCCGGCATCGGCCGCACGTCTACCTCGTCGACGGCCCATGCCTCGCCGACGCCGCGCCACGGCTGCGACGGCTCTGGACGCTTGAGGCGAATCTGGGGGGTCGCCAGTTCCGGATCGTTCGGCGTCCGCCAGAAGTTCGGCATCAGGTCGCTCGCGAGCAGTTCCCGCTCGTCGTAGCGCAGTGAGGTGAGGCGTCCTGTGTCGCGGGAGACCACGGCTTCGAACCGGTCGCCGGTGACGTGGATGGAGCCGGCGTCATCGACCAGGTGGACGGACGGAAGGTCCTCGGCGGCGACCCGAGTCGCGCCGGGCGTCGCGACCGGGATGTCGAACTGTGCGTGGGCGACGAGGTGCCCACCCTCTGCCCAGGGGGTTGCCTCGGCGAGAGTCAGCGAGACATCCAACCGGTACTCCGCGTCAGGGCGAGGAGTCTCGGGAATCCCGAACGGGAGCGTGACCTGGGAGCTTTCCCCAGGCCCGACGGCCAGCTGCGCACCGACCACAGATCCTTCTTGAAGCGGGATTCCGTCCTCGGTCAGCGACCACACGAGTGTGTGCCCCTCGAGGCCGGTGAACAGGTGCTCGTTGGAGATCGTGAGAGTCGGCGTGGGCAGGTCCGGGCCGGTGACGCTGATCGGCTGGTACGCGAGCTTCGCTTCGGCGAGCTTCGCCGTGGGCGTGCGATCGGAGAGCACCAGGCCGCTCATGTGCGCGCTCTCCTCATTCGGGTCGTCGCCCCAGTCGCCCCCGTAAGCGATGAACTCCTCCCCGGGGTGCCCCGGCATCGGCCACCACAGCCCCTTGTCGGCCCAATCCCAGAGGAACCCGCCTTGCACCAGCCCCGGGTGTTCCCGGATGGCGGCCCAGTACTCGTCGAGGTAGCCGGAGGAGTTTCCTTGGCCGAATGCGTATTCGATGAGCAGGTACGGCCTGGGGTCGCGCTGCGCCCGGGTGATCAGTTGGGCGACGGGCGGATAGAAGTCGCCGTCGAAGTCTGAGAGCACGGTCGGGACGATGGGCGACCCGGAGCCGGTGGGGTCCTGGTAGCTGACGGGGCGGGTCGGGTCGTGTTCCTTGGCCCAGTCGTACATGGCTTGGAGGTTGGAGCCCACGCCGGACTCGTTGCCGATCGACCAGGCGATGACGCAGGCATGGTTCTTGTCACGATCGACCACGTTCTGCATTCGCCACAGCAGCGGGTCCCGTAGTTCTGGACGGTCGCCGGGGATGTTGGGGTTCCCGGCTGCGTCGACACTGTTGATGTGGGTTTCGTTGTTGGCCTCGTCGAATATGTACAGTCCATACGCGTCGGCGAGCTCGTACCAACGGGGATCGTTTGGGTAGTGCGAGGTGCGTACGGCGTTGATGTTGGACTGTTTCATGAGCCGGATGTCGGCGATCATGTCCGCGCTGGTGAGCGTGCGCCCGGTCCGCGGGTTCCACTCGTGACGGTTGACACCTCGGATGGACAGCGGCTGACCGTTGAGGAGAAGCACACCGTCGGTGACTTCGACTCGTCGGAAGCCGACGCGTGTGGAGATACGTTCGACTACCGATCCTGCCTCGTCGCACAGCTCGAGGACGAGAGTGTAGAGGTCCGGGCGTTCGGCCGACCACAGACGTGGCTGTCGAACCGGCGCCGACAGGCCTACAGACGAATCGACACCGACGCCGACCAGTTGCACAGGGGCGGCTCCTGCCCACACTTCGGCCGCCGAAGGCGCTGTTCCGTCGAAGAGCCGGCCCCGGACGCTGTAGTCGAGCCCGGTGCTTTCGCCGGCGTAGTCGCGGATGTCCGCAGTGACCTCGAGTACGGCGTCGACGAAGTCGTCGTCCAGCTGAGTACGGACAGCGAAGTCGCGAATCAGCACCGGAGATCTGGAGATCAGGGAGACGCTGCGGAAGATGCCGGAGAGCCGCACGTTGTCCTGGTTCTCCAGGTAGGAACCGGTGCACCAGCGATAGACCTCCACCGCGATCAGGTTGCGTCCCGGACGGAGGTGGGCGGTGATCTCGAATTCGCCGCACGTGTAGCTGTCTTCGCGGTACCCGATCTTCTGACCGTTGATCCAGACGTAGTAGGCGGATTCCACACCCTCGAACTGGATGAAGGTGCGACGCGGCGCCCAGCCCTCCGGCAGCTCGAAGGTCGTGCGGTACTGGCCCACCGGGTTGTAGGAGGTCGGGGCGTGCGGGTAGTCACCGGTCGGATCGGGCTGTTCGTTGTTCCCATTGGCCCCGGTCCACGGCAAGACGGTATTCGTCCCGATGGGAAAGTCATAGCCGTGCAGCTGCCAGGAAGACGGGACCGCGATCGTGTCCCAATCCGAGTCATCGATACGGTCGTCGGCGAAGTCGAGCATCCTCGCCGCCGGGTTCTCCGACCAGTGGAACTTCCACTCGCCGTCGAGGCTCAAGCGATACGGCGAGTCGAGCCGATCAGCGTGCATAGCCTGCGCGTGCGTCTCGTAGGGCATGAGCGAGGCATGAGCGGGCTCGGTCCCCCATTCGTACACGGCAGGGTCGTTCCACTCCGGGGCATTCGCCATCTTGCGTCCTCGAATCTGTTGATGTCGTCTAAGTCGGTCCACGTGGACGGCGCCCTTGAGAGCGAGAGAATCTGCTGGCTCGCGCGATGCGGGCACCCGTGCCCTCGTTGGCGATCATCAGATGTTTAGAGTAGCGCAATCTTTCGCGAGAGAACACGCGCGGCGTACTGGGTGTGCGACAGATTTGTAGGTAGCGGGGTCAGGCCGCGCTGGTCTGGTTGCGGGGCCGCTTCCAGATTTCTTCCCAGCGGTCGCTGGCTTCCTGGCAGCGGAGGGTGGCGATGCCGGTGGCGCCGGGCACACTCCAGCGCATCCCGGACAGTTTGAGCCGTTGGCCGATCACGGCCTTGCAGCCGGCTTCGACCGCGCCGGAGCCGACGAAGTGGCCGGCTTGGCGAAACGTCTGGTACTGCATCCGCGCGGCGTTGTTCTGGAAGTAGCCCAGTGCCTTGTCCAGATCGTCGGTCTTGGCGGCGGGTACCTCGAGTGCTCGGGCTGCGGTCAGGATCGCCGGGATGTCGCCGGCGTCGAGTTCGTCTGACCGGTCAGCCAGCCAGCTGGCCCGGTCGGCACCGAGGACGGGGGCGAGCAGGGTACCGAGGTCGTGGAGGTGTTCGCGGGCGTGGTAGAGGTCGACGATGTGGGTCGCGCCGGGGAAGTGCAGGTTGGCCAGGTTCCAGATCCACACCGCCCCGTCGCCGAGCACGACCACCTCGTTGGCTTTCGCCGAGCCGCGCCGGCGGGCCTCGGCGTAGACCAGAGCACCGAAGTGCTCGACGGGTTCGAACGTGGCGACGTAGCTGGAGGAGTGCGGGTCACGGATCGGGAAGCCCTGCTCATCCACGCTGGTTTGGGTGAAGGCCACACCGAGTTTGACTTCCCGGGTGTGGGCCCGCCCGTCGGGGTCTTTGCCGGCCCGGCCGTCGGTGTCGGCGGGCACGGCGGGTACCCCGGTGCCGTCCACCGCCAGGTAGAGCTTGGCGACCGGGGTGGCCGGGCCCAGTGGCGCCAGCTCTCCGGTGAGGACCGCGGCTGCCTCGGTGTCGATGGCCGCCGCGAGCGCCCCGCCGTCGGCTTCCGCGGACCGTTCCACCCGTTTCGTGGTCAGCTCGACCCCGGCGAGCTCGGCCAACAGGTCACGGGCTTTCGCGAACGGTGCCGCAGCCCCCAGGCGGGCCACCATTGCCCGCAGTCCCCCCGACAGCGACGCGTGGGCCACCCCCAGCTCCTCGTCGCGGGGCACCAGCCCGTGGCCGCAATCGCTGCAGTGGTAGTAGGCGCGGCGACACTCGATCGGACCGAGCACCGTATCGAGCGTCTTGGTCCGGTAGGAGACGAACCGGGCCTGGTGTCCCGCGCCGCAGTCAAGGTGGGGACCGCGGTGGCCGGTATCGGTGGCCAACAGCCCCTCGAGTAGAGAAGCACCCAGCTTCGTCATCGCGGTGCGGATCGCCAACTCCACCGCGGCCAGACCCTCGCCGCCGGTGGCGCCGACACCCAAAGAGCCCGCGGCCAGCGCGGACAGCCGGGCTACCTCGGCGCTGAACTCGGCCTGGAGCGCGTCGAAGAGCCCCCTCTTTCTGCTCCCGTCCCGCTCAGGCTCTCCCTGCTCGACCCA
>Ga0209744_1000971_pt1 | contig 10181 bp, 10 predicted proteins | sample BarGraNGADG00311_2_FD_184494 | JGI IMG/M metagenome (GOLD analysis project Ga0209744, IMG submission 184494) | Arctic peat soil microbial communities from Barrow, Alaska - Barrow Graham LP Ref core NGADG0004-311 (SPAdes) (version 2) | ecosystem: Environmental > Terrestrial > Soil > Wetlands >... | reverse complement strand
CACGAAGTAGGACCTCTCAAATCGCCAGCTCGAGGGTCGCCGGAATCGCGGCGGCAGCGCTCGCGGCGCTCTCCCAACTGAGCTAGCGGCCCACGAGGGCGTAAGTATAGCGCGCGAGCTCGAAGCGTTCCGCTGGCAATACGCGCGGGTTGCAGAGGGGTTGCAGCGGGGTCGCAGACGCCATCCCCTGAAGACCCTGAAGACGATACAGACGATGCCAAGCCCTACCGCAGCGTCAGAATCCGCTCCAAGGGCTTGGCGCGTATGTGACCGGAGTGAGCTGCGAGCTTGCGAGCCGCAGCGACCAGCCTGAGCTCTGACTCAGTCTGCTCTGGCTCCCGAATTCCCAATTCGCATTGTCACCATCAACCCAGCCAACCCCGTCAATGCCTCATGCGAGGCCACGATGACCCAGGATCACGAGCGCCGAATCAAAGCATCGAGGATCGCATCGAAATCGACGGGGATTCCGGGAAAGGTGGCCTCAAGGTCGGCTGCGGTGACGTCCTCAGGCAGCCGAGACCGTGACTCGGCAGCCGCCGTCAAGAACGACTTGAAGTCCGCCTCGCTCATCGACTGCTGCCAGGCCTCGTACGCCTTCCGCATCCCCAAAGGCACCTTGCGTAGTCGCCGCGGTGGGGCAGCACGGACCGGCGTGTTGGCGGGGAGATCACGGCCGCAGTAGCGACAAACGGTAGCCTGCGCCTTGATGTCTTCGGCGCAGTACGGGCACCTCTTCGTCTCCGCACGCCCTCGACTCGTCGCACCGCTACTGCGGCTGGAAGTCCCCGTGCCCGCTGCTGCCGGAGAGGTGCGTTGGAGAGAGCCCACGGCGAAAAGGATGATTCCGACGACGATAACGAGACCGGACACCATGAGTGTGTTGCGGCGCGCATCCATCAGCCCGATGTTGTTCACGGTCTGACTTGGGATGTCGATGCCCCCGATATTCTGCGCCTCGGTAGTGACGGTCGTGTTCATGCTGAGTGCGATGATGCCGATGATCACCCCGATCACCAGCAGGACTATCCCTATCTTCCGCATCAAGAACCCCCAGCATCAACGCAGAGCAGCCCCAAGACCTAGAACACAACCTACACGCTACTGTCGACCCACCGCAATGTGACCACAATGCATCAGGCGGCGCAGGAGCGGGGCGGAGAGCCCAGAGCTAATGTCCGGTACATGCCCGACGACGGGTGTTGCTGCGGCGTGCCCGCTCCCTCGAAGTCCCTGAAGACGATGCAGACGAAACCGACGCCGAATCGAGCCGACGCGCCCATCACGAGCTTCCGTCGCCTTCGTCGCTTCGGTCTCCTGAGCCGCTTCGGTCACAGGCGAAGTCCCTGAAGACGATGCGGACGTAGCGGGCCCCAGTCTGCCGCGAGTCGGTCTGCCACGTGGCTCTGCCTTCTCACCCTACGCGGTGCTATGGTCACAGGTGGAAGCGGGGACTGCGGTGTCCAAGGGGGGGTCATGCAGCCGATTGACGCGTACGACCATGTATCCGAACGAGCACGCCGGCTCCTCCGCCTTCATGACGGACTCGTCAACACGCGCACGTATCGCGTGCGGTCGGACTGGGCGGCGAAGTTCTGCCGGCTGATGCACTGGCCGCTCACTTCGGACATCGAGCGAATCGACAGCCGACAGGCAGTCATCATCCTTCGAGACGGTACGAGTCTGGAACGCGATGACTTTACCTCCGAATCCGCTGCGGACCTTCTCCGCGCTTCACTCACCTTCGGTGTCAGTGCGCTCGATCGCTATGTGCATGAGAGGGTCGTCAAAGGCATCGTGGTTGCATTGAAGGACCCCAAGCTCAACTCCTCGCAAAGCGGTCTGAGCCTGCCTGCGTTCGAAGCCGTCAAGATCAGTGAGCGGGCGCGAAAGGCCCGCGCATCTGGAGATACCGTACGCCTTGCGAACGACATCCGCATCGTCGTTCAAGAGCTACTACACAAGCGGCCTTTCCAGAGCTGGAGGGAAGTGAACGACGCCTTCAAGCTCATCGGAGAGCAGAATCTCGCTGGCAAACTTCAAACCGCGTACGGGATAGGCGACATCACACCGATCAGGAGTCAGCTTGGCGAGATCGCCAAGCGACGCAACTGGATTGTCCATGAAGGCGACCTCGTTCGGCACCAAAGAGGCGGGTCTTGCAGATGTCACGATGTCTCACCCAAATTCGTCCACGAAAGCCTGGACTTCATGGATGACTTCGTCCACCACCTGGAGTCGGTCAAGTAGCGCACCTTCGTCAACATGCGCACCACCCTACGCGTCCAAGCTTCGCGGTACAGTCAGACCGCAGCCGCGCGGAGGTCATACGCGAAACGTTAGGTAGGCACTCAACGCTGGGGGGTAGTGATGGTTGCCCAACCGCCCGACTGGAATCGGCCTCTTAGTTACCGTGTGGGTTCACCGCAGTTCCTGGCGGGCATCGAGGTCTTTCATGACTTCGACTGGGTCGAGACCTTCGGGCACGATCGTAGGCAGTTTCCGCGCGGCCAATCATTGGCTCAACTCGTGCACAACGACTGCCCCGCCGGCAGGTACCCAACGCTGCTGCTCACCGAGCAGGATGTCGCCCCGAGCATAGTTGAGACCGAAGAGCGATACACAGTCATCGTGCCGCTTGACGACTACCTCGGACACTCAATTGCGGACCCGGCCTCCACCTACTATGCCCGCATGTGCTCAACGCCGATGACCCGCCTAGCCACTCTGGCGGAGGTCGCCTTCTCACCGGAACAGCTTCACGCCTTCTTGGCGGAGAATCTCTCCTACGAGGTTCTGACCAACTGGGCAAACGAACACCCCGCGCATCTGAGCATCCTGCACAAGGTGTCAGACGCGGCCCTGGATTGGCAACAGGCGACCTCGCGAGAGGACGCCGTCGCGGTGTTGCGCGGACTGGTCGCCCTCGATGAGCAGGTCATCGATGCGGTTCTTGAGTACCTTGGTCGGTTTGAGGGCGATGCAGGCGTGCATCATCTGCTCCACCGACTCACCGAATCGGCGGCTGGTCGCGCCTCTGCCACAAGCGTGCTCTCGGACAGGTTGGTCGACCGAATCGCGGACACGCGGAGACAGCTTGCCGCCTATGGCAGTCTCATAGAGAGTCCCGATGTTACTGAGACCGATGTGCAGCGCTTCCTTGAGGAGAGCCCTTGGATAGTCGGGCTCCCTTACGTAAGTGCTCGCCCACGAGTTGAGATACCTCGAGGCGAGATAGACTTCGTGCTCGATAGATTCGATGGCTTCTTCGACATCGTCGAACTCAAGGGGCCTCGGGATCGAGTGATAGTTGAACCTACCGAGCCACACGCCAGCCGTCCGGCTTCAGCAAGCGCCTACGCGCTCGGGCCGAGCCTCGGCGGAGCTCTGGCGCAGGCCCATCACTATCGCGCGATCCTCAAGCAAAGCCGTGAACTGAGCGCTCAGTACGGCTTGGGGGACACGCGCGAACCACGGATCCTGATCGTCATTGGCCGCAGTCGTGACCTCAGCGCTACGGCTCAGGAGATACTTAGGCAGCTGAACCTGACGCTTCACCGCGTCGAGGTCCTTCCCTATGACATTCTCGGTCGTCGAACCGAGGGGCTCCTTGAAAACATTGAGTCACTAGCTGGTGCCCGGAGTGCCTCCAGAGCAGGCGCGTCGAGTAGACCGGCCTGAGCCGACGAAGGCGCTGCGGGTTCGGTCTCCTGGGTCGCTTCGGTCGCGGGTCAGCCACTCGTGGGAACACCCAGCCACCTGCTGGGATCGGAATTGCGCACTCAGAGACGCGCCTTACTCAACGAGTCTCAATAGGACTCCAGCTCCGTACTATTCCGACTGAATTCGATTCAACTCAGCGCTTGCTTGCGAGATGTAGTTCTGCCCCTCGTCCATCTTGGCGCTCGCTTGGCTAATCAGACTTGAGTCAACGTTGTCCACACCACGCGCAAAGAGATCCGCAGCATCGTTGTAGCACTGAAGTCCGGAGACCCAAAGGCTGTGAATCGTAGCGAAGCGATCGCTGGGCGCATCCATGCCTGCGTACTTGTCATAGGTGACCTGCCACGTTGCCGTGTCGGTCGCCAGCGCATACGTATCGGTCTCTGAGTACGGCCAGTTGCCGACTCGCGCGCCGAAGTCCGTGAACGAGTCCGCCATGACGCCAGTATCGTCCGAGACCTCGCTTGCGTACGACATTTCCTCTGACGTCCACCCCGCGTCATTGCTGAACGTCGTACTGCTGGATCCGCCCGTGCCGCTGCTCGTGCCGTTGTTGCCCGTCTCAAGTCTCGGGGATTCTGGGCGTGGCTGTTCGGCGGCGCCGACTAAGCAAGGCCGGGTGAGAGCCGGCTAGCCCGTGCGGGCGCTTCAGCGCAGCGACCACTCCCCGACTTCAGGGCCGTAGCCGCTGTCAGACATGAACTGCAACGTGCGCGCCTTCTGCGAGGGCTTCATCGCGAAGTACACCCAGCCCCTGCGCTTGTCGCCGGGAGCAATCTTGACCCACTGGAGTTGGCCCTCGAGCGTGACGCCGTGCTTGTCGACCATGACGGCACCGGCATCGTGGGTCTGATCCTTTGTGTCGATGAGGAGAACAGAGCCGCCAATCACGTCGTCGTAGACCGCCTGACCCATGTTCTTGATGATGAGCAGGACGCCGAACGCTGCTGGGCTGAACTCCGTCCCGTAAGAGACGGTGGGAGCTACTCGCTTCGTCTTGAGCAACGTCACTTCGAGCTTCGACACGTTCCCGGTGACGAGCAGCGTGTCGCCAATGCCAGCTACTGGCGTTGGCTGCGCCGTGGGATACGTCGGGGCGGGCGACATGCCCGTGGTCGTCGCGGGCGCGACACGCGACTTTTTCAGTGCCCCCGATATGACCAGCCCGGCGGCGACGGCCAGCGCGACGACTACCACGCCGACGATGACCCACTTCATGCTCCTAGTCATCATGCCCCCACTCGTGTGCCCCGTGCCGCCAGTATATGCGTGGCGGTGTCATCCCACCCACAGGTGGATAGCAGGCTCGGCAAGTGGGGTTATCCCGCGTCGTCAGAACCGACCAGCAGTCGCTCGATGCGTTCCAACTGCTGCGCCATTTCATCCATCTGCGTCTTCATCTTGTCGCGCTGTTCTTTGGCCTGCTTTTCGGTGCTGGTTTCCACGAACATGGACGCCAACAAGGCCGTGACGCAGCCGAACAGCGCAATGCCCGCGAACATCAGCACCGTAGCGGCCACCTTCCCGACCGCCGTGTGCGGGTACGTGTCGCCGTAGCCCACAGTGAACATGGTGACCACGGCCCACCACAGCGCGTCGAACGGCGTGTGGATGGGTGAACCGGGATGCTGGGTTTCCTGCGCGTACACGGTCAGACCGGACAGCACGACGATGCCGCCGGTCACGATGGCGACCCACTTCACCTGCCCGCGCTTCAGTGTGTGCCCGCTGCCGCCCCACACGCGCCTAGCGATCACGCCCAGCCGCACGATACGCACGACGCGCAGCAGGCCAGTCCACTGCACGGGCGTGAACAGTGCGATCACGGGCGTGAAGATCACCAGTAGGTCGGCTAGGTTCCAGATGTGGAGGACGAAGGTGCGCCGGTTCGGGGCCATGTAGCAGCGCAGCCCGTAGTCCACCGCGAACACGGCTGACATTCCCCAGTCAAAGACTGCCAGCACCGGCCTGTACGACGGGCTGCCGAACAACTGCAGCAGCATCACGGCCAGATAGACGAACGACACCGCCAGCCAGAACCAGACAGTAGCGCGGTCGTACCAGTCCAGCGACCGCTGACTGCGTGGTTTGATGCGGCGCTCAGCCAACGCTCGGCCCGGTCGCGGCTAGTTCCACTTCCACGGTATCCTCACGTTGTCCCGCTTCGCTTCCAGCTTCACCTTGATGCGCCACGCGTCTGCGGCTTCGCCCCAGTCGACCCGCAGCTTCTCGTACCGCTGGCCGTTGGCCGTGCCAGAGCCCCAGCCTTCCTTGTACACGAGCCAATCGCCAATCTGTCCGTACATCCTGCGTTCGACGCGCAGGCATTTCAGAAGGCTCTTCATAGCCGGGCGCATGAGCGCAGGCGTGTCCACCAGTTGAAGGTCTACCATGATGGCGTCGTACTTGCTCGTCAGCTTCCAGACCTTGCGGCCTGCAAGTGGCCACGTTGAGTCAGCGATCTTGTGCGCATCCTTCCAGATGATTTGGTCCAGCTTGTCTTCTAACCCGTGATAGCGCGCACGAATCGGCTTCACATCGGCTAGGAACAGTGTCAGAAGGTCGGCGTTCGACACGACGGTAGGCGTCGGGCTGGGACTAGGGCTGGGCGATGTGCTGGCATTCGTCGCACCACCACAACCAACTGCCAGCAGCCCCAATCCGGCAAGGAGAAGCCCCATGACTAGCTTCTTCACGTCGACCCCCATTCGCGGGTGGATTCTATGAGCATGGCCGTGCCCTACGGCCTATAACCCACGGTCTTGGCACATGTCGTTCATGCTGAGGTCAACGACGTGGGCGGGCTCAGCACTGTCGGCAGGGTGTCACGTCGGCGGCTTGCAGACGCTGCAGGCCCGGTATCCCGCCTTCGCGTCCTTCAACGAGATCGGGATCTTGCTGTGCGACAGGTACTGGCATCCGCCGAGGTGATAGCACTCCCCGGTCTCCGTAACGTAGACCTTCCCGCTGCCGCCACCAGAACTGCCGGCCGTGCTGGTGCCGCTTCCTCCTCCACCACCCGAGGAGCCCCCTGCCTTGGTGACCGGCTTCGATGACTTGGCGAAGGTCCAGGCGACGCTCCCGGAGGCGGCGACGCTGAGCGTGACGGTACCGTTCTTCCGCGTGGAGTAGATGCGAGTGCCTGCCGCCCTGAGGGCGGAGATCGTCTCCGGCGTCGGGTGTCCGTAGGAGTTGGAGCCGACGCTGATGACGGCAAACGTGGCATTGGTCTCGGCGAGGAAGCTAGACGAGGTCGAGTAGCGCGAGCCGTGATGCGCCACCTTGAGCAGGTAGAGCGGCGGGCCACGGGCGCAGATGCTACCGACAAGCGACTCGTTGGCGCCGGTGCAGTCGCCGGTGAAGAGGAAGCGCTTGCCCCCGTCGTCCACCAAGAGCACGACACTGTCCTCGTTGGCATCTCCAGAGAGCGACCCGGGGCTGAGCACCTTGGCGCTGAGGGCGCCGAAGCGCAGCGTCTCGCCACGGCGCACCTGCTTGATGCTGGTCCCGACACTGCGCAGGGCTGAGCTGGCGCCCCCCGCCCCCTCGCCCACGTAGGCCTGCCTCGGGCGGTAGTCGTAGACGACGCCCGAGAGTCCGCCGGTGTGGTCGGCGTGGGGGTGCGAAACGACCACGGCGTCCAGGCGGCTGACGCCGAGCTGGCGAAGGGCGCTCTCGATAGCCCCCTCCGATCCCGAAGGGCCGCCGTCGATGAGGCCCGTCCACGAGCCGGACTTGATGATGGCGGCGTCGCCCTGGCCGACATTGACGAAGACGATCTTCGTCGCCGGCTTCGCGACAGCCGCCTTGGTCGGCTTGGGTGTCGGCTTGGGCTTCGGCTTCGGCGTCGAGTGCTTGGGCTTCTTCGTCGCCTTCGGCGTCGGGGTCGCCTTTTCAGCGGTGGCGACAGATGCATTGCCGCCCCCAGTGCCTCCACCTCCAGGGTCACTACCGCAGCCGGTACCCACAAGGACCACGACGGCCGCAAGCATGGCCGCGAGCCGCACCGTGCCCCGTATCGCCATGGCCCCTCCAGTCCGGCGGACTGTTGCGAAGACGGCGGACGACAGATCGTCCACCACAGCGATGCTACACCACTAGTCGGGCGGCCATTTGGCGATACCGCGCTCTACCACCGCCCGATGTTCTCCTTGGAGTTCCATTCAAGGTCGTTGCCGGTGATGTTCGGAGACCTAGACGAATTGTCGAGGATGCCGTAGTTGGCGTGCGCGCAGTAGTTGTCTCTCACGGTTCCAGTGCCGCTGTCCCGGAACAGGATGCCGTACTGCTTGTTGAAGTCGCAGTGATTATCTTCGACGAGCAGGTTGGCGTGGCCGCCCACGCAGATGCCACCCGAGTTCCCGGTGCCATTCCGCGTCACGTCATTCAGCGCAACGCGTCCGGTGACGCTCCCCCAGCAGCCGATACCGACGTCCTTGTTGCGCTCAGCTGTGTTGCCGCTGATGCGCACCTGTGTTGAGCCAGTACAAGTGATTCCGTTGTGGCGGTTGCCCATGCAGACGTTGCCGACAAGGCTTGCCCTGGCGTGGTCGTAGATGACTATGCCGGAGTTGAGGTTGCTGGAGCAACGGTTGTCCTCGACTCTGGCGCTCGACCTGTCCCCGCAGACAATCCCGTTCTGGCTTGTCGTGCACCGATTGGACTCAAGGGTCGGACGGGCCGAATCGAAGACCAGGATGCCTGAGTCATTGCTCTTCGAGCAGACGTTCCCCGAGACTCTCGGGCGGGCGGAACCGTAGACAGCGATTCCTGCCATCCCCGACAAGGTGAAACGGCACTGCTCGACGGACGTCCGACTCTTGCCCGAGACGCCGATTCCCACCGCGTTGGCTTCGAAGACGCAATCGCGCACATAGCCAGACGACGAGCCCTTGAGCCAGAGGGACTCGAACGACCACTTGGGCTTCCTGGATGCACCGACGAATGCGCAGTCGACGATGCGGACTTCGGAGTCGGTGACCACAAGGACTCCGCCCGCCCGGCTTCCCGAATGACGAAAGGTGATGCCTTCCGCCTCGAAAGTGGGCGCCGAGACCCTGAGCCATGTCTGGGCTACGGTGCTCTCGATCTCAGTCTTGGCTCGACCTGCGCCGATGAGGTGTATCGACTTGTCGACCGCGATGGGCGTCTCGACTAGGTAGGTCCCGGCCTCGAGCTTGATGGTTCCACCATCGGGGACAGAAGCGAGCGCCTCCCCAAGGCTCGGTCCGCTCCCTTCGGCACTGACCACGACGGTGCTGCTGTCCGTCGGTGACGCGCTCGGATGTGGCCCGCTGCCATCACCGATCGTGACACTGCACGCGGATGCCACCAACGCGAATGCCAAGGCGAGCGTGAACAGAACCGTGCTGCGTATCGCCACGACCCCTTCCGTCCGGCGGACTGGCACGAAGACGGCGGACGACGTTCGCCCGCCGCCACGATGCTACACCACTAGTCGGATGAACCGACGCCGCGTCGAGCCCAGTTGAGCCTATGCTCGGTCTGATCTCACGATAGTCGTCCGCCAGCCGACCTTCCTAAGCTGAGCGGCCTGAAGGTCGTCGAGTACCACGCGCCCGATGAACACGGTGGGATGTCCATCGAGGCCGTAGCCCACACTCTCCACTGCCTGCGCAAGATCCTCGGTGACGTCGACGCCCTCGCCCTCTCGCGGCATCACCGGCCAGCTCACTGTGAGGAAGAGAGCCTCGATGACAGTGGGGTTCTCATCCCGATCCACTCGAAGGCATGTGATGTCAAAGGATGGCATATATCGGCAAGCCTACATTCCCGAGAGAGCGCTCGGGCCATCCGAGTGAGTTGTATGCCGCATGCGCCGCTGTAGTACGCCGTGTGTGCTCGGTTGATACAAAGTCGAAGCCGCAGATACGCGCAGTAGTCCACTCCCTATCTCCCGGCTCTGGCCATCGCGTGCGCACTTGTACGACTGAAGGGCTCCGGGACGCGGGTTGTCGCGTGCTTCGGTCTCTATGGTCTCCTCAGTCTCCACGCTGATCGCGGCAGGCCGTGGCGGACATCGCGACCAAAGCGACCGAGGAGACCAATCTCCACCCTCGTCCGGCGCACATCTCCACCTCAGGCATGACGACAGCCGCCGGCAAGGGTGCTAGTGGCCCCCGAGTTCGCCCGCGAGCCAGTACGTCGGACAGCCGCAAAGTCGTCCATTTGATGGCCACGCTGTGAAGTGCGATGGCCATAGGAGCCGTGTATCCGCCCTAACAGGGCGGAGGTCACCCTCGACGGCTTCGTCTCGCTACAGGTGCATTTGCAGCGAAATCGTGCAGCAGCGCAGCTACCCGGCAGGGCGCAAATAGGACGCTGCAACCCGATCCGCAACCATCACGTTCCGAAACGATGCCCCCAGGCCCACAAGCGCGACTTCGCAACTAACCCAATAAGCGATGTCCGGCTCCGACCGGCTCCTCAATGATCCG
>Ga0209744_1000969_pt1 | contig 10183 bp, 4 predicted proteins | sample BarGraNGADG00311_2_FD_184494 | JGI IMG/M metagenome (GOLD analysis project Ga0209744, IMG submission 184494) | Arctic peat soil microbial communities from Barrow, Alaska - Barrow Graham LP Ref core NGADG0004-311 (SPAdes) (version 2) | ecosystem: Environmental > Terrestrial > Soil > Wetlands >... | reverse complement strand
GAGTCACAGGCAGCTGGTGCCGTCAAGAGGCGTCAGCCCGTCCTGGCCATCATGGGCAATCCCCCATACTCCAACTTCGGCCAGCAGAACAAAGGAGCATGGATTCGTCTTTTGCTGGAAGACTACAAGAAAGGTCTCAACGAGAAGAAGATCAACCTCGATGACGACTTCATCAAGTTCATTCGGTTTTCTCAGTGGAAGATCGACCAAGCTGGCGAGGGCGTTCTGGGGTTCATTACAAACAACACTTATCTGGACGGAGTCACGCATCGTGTGATGCGGTCTTCGCTGGCGGCAACATTCGGCGACATCTATGTCCTGAATTTGCACGGGAGCGTCAAGCGACAGGAACACGCTCCAGACGGCGGCTTGGACGAGAACGTGTTTGATATCCAACAAGGTGTCTGCATCGCGTTGTTCGTGAAGAGAAAAGAGGACCTGGCCGGACCTCGCGTTCATTATGCTGACCTGTGGGGAACACGAGAATCCAAGTATGAGTGGCTTGGGGCGAACAGCCTTGACGGAACCACGTGGACTGACCTGGAGCCTGTCGCACCTGGATTCTGGTTTGTGCCAAAGAGAACACAGGGATCTGAAGAGTGGCAAGAGATGTGTCGACTGGACGAGCTATTCGAAATCGACTCCAGCGGTATCCAGACAAAGAGAGACAAAGTGGCCATAGCATGGTCACAACATGAACTTTTGGAGCGTCTTCGGGATTTTGCCACGCAGCCAGTCGAGGGAATCCGTTCTCGTTATGGACTTCCTGCTGATGGAGATGGATGGTCAGTATTGTCTGCATCCAATGACGCCAAGCGAGTGCTGGCCAACAACGCTGCTGCAGTCACCGAGGTCGAGTACAGGCTTTTCGACATACGTTGGACCGTAATCGGCGATGGTTCAGGTGGAATCGTAGCTCGTCCACGCTATTCAGTGATGCGCCATATGGTTTCACCTAACTTAGGGCTGGTCACGACAAGGCAGCTCTCGTCGGCAACGTTCCAACATACTTGGATTACGGAGCACCCCATTGATGGCAATACCATCTCCTTGCAGACGCGCGAGTACAACTACATCTTCCCGCTGTACCTGTATCCGGAAAGAGGCGACGCCGTGACCGGTGCAGGAGCTCAGCTGTTTGAGAAGGCACAATGGCCGACAGGACACAATGGGCGTGTTCCCAACCTCAAACCTGGGGTGGTGGATGGCTTGGCCAGAGACCTCGATCTGCAATTCCTTTCAGATGGTCATGGCAATTACGCAGACGGCACGTTCGGACCCGAGGACTTGTTGGCATATATCTATGCTGTTTTGTACTCACCGACGTACCGCGAGCGCTACGCTGACTTCCTCAAGTCCGACTTCCCACGAATCCCATTCACCAAGGACCGTGACACCTTCCTCAAGCTGGCCGAGCTAGGTCAGCAGCTCATCGACCTGCACCTGATGCGCTCGCCCGAGCTCGACAACCCCATCAGCCGCTTCTGTGGCAAGGGCGATGGTGCTGTCACCAAGATCGAGTACGACGCCGACCGTGGACACGTCAGCATCAACCCCACCCAGTACTTCGATGGCGTCACCCCTGACCTCTGGACCTACCAGATCGGTGGCTACCAGGTCCTCGCCAAGTGGCTCAAAGATCGCAAGGGTCGCTTCCTCACCAGCGTCGACACCATCCACTACTCCCGCGTCGTCACTGCGCTCGCTCGCACACTGCGCTTGCAAAGCAGCATTGAGGAAAGCGCTTCGGCTCTATTCCCAGACAAGACAGTCGACATCGGGTGAGTAGGGTGTTCGCGCGCAAACGAAGGAGGCAGAGGTAGATGACCCAACAGGTGCAGCAAGGCATGGCAGTGCGTTCTGCTCCACTACAACGGCCGTCTTGCTGGTGCAGATCTTCGAGGAATCGTTCACGCATCTCCAGAAGGAGTCAACGGTATCACGAAGACGGGAAAGGTGTGAATGAGTGGCAAGTGGAGCCGCTTGCAGATATGCAGATGAAATGGGGAGTCTTCTTGGTGTGTGCTCAAGAGACTGTGCACCGAGAAAAGGGGGCCTGCTGTGAAGTTACCGTTTGAGCAGTGGCTGGACCGCAATTCGTTCAACCACGAGGTTCGTGCCTTGTTTGACGAGTCCGTTCTCGCGTACAAGGCGGACTGCTACCGTGCAGGTCTGATAATGGCTTACCTAGGCTTGCTTACTGAGGTGCGATCAAGGATACTCAAGGCAGGCAGCCCCACAGGCTTTGACCCTGCTGAATGGAACCGGATCCAAGAAGGGGTGCGGAATGAGGAGAACTGGGGGGACAATCTGGTCGCAGAACTCCTGTTGCGTGATGCCAACAAGGATGGCAAGTCCGTTCCTGTTCCATTTGCCATATCGAAGGATGAAATGCAGGGAATTCGCTACTTCCGAATGCTCCGGAACAAATGTGCACATGGCAAGGACCAAGAGATTTGGTCATCGCACGTAGAGGTGCTGTGGGCCTTCGTTTGCAGCAATCTTCCGAAGCTCGTCGTCAATGGCAGTCTCCAGGGGTCCATCAAAGCTACCCTTGAACATTTCGATTCGGACTTGACGCCTCCGGGCAGGTCATTTGATGACCTTGCAGCGTCCCTCAATGCTGCGCTTCGACCCGGTGAGGTGCTGAAGTATCTGGACGCGCTGCTGCAAGAACAACCAGGCATGAGTCTTCTCGGGACAACTGACTGGGAGCAGTCATGGTTCTGCGAGGTATTGGTCGCGCTGTCGCGCCAGCTTGACTCCAGTCATGAACCAGCCTTCAAAGAATGGCTGGAACAAGAAGAGCACTTCGATGCTCTGTGGGCAACGATGCTCCGGTTCCCGGAATGTGACATTATGTCCAGGCTCGATGACAGGATTGTCCGGAAGTTGTGGCATCGGGGCGAGAACCTGAGAACGCGTGAGGTTCGTCTGTATATCAACCTCCGGAGAAAACAACTGATTCCGACCGCCGAAGAGGTCGAAAGCATGGAGTTCCTTGTGTCGCACGTGGGCTACCACAAGGTTCTGTCCGGCGACGAGATGTCGAACCTTGAAACGTGGGGCTTCTGGACATACGTCAAGGCATATCTGCTTGGCTCGATTATTGGGGAGAACTTGGATTTCAAGACAGCGAATTCTCGAACTTGGCTCGTGGAGCGATATCTTGAACGCTGTGGTGTCGATATCGATGTAGCCGGGGCCATCTTGAGAATGGAGACTTCCAACCAGCCGTTTGATGTCGAACGAGTGATCGTTCGATACCTGCACGATCACTCAGGCCAATGGCAGATCGTAAAAGACCTAGGCGACGTGCCGTCGACCTTCATAGACAAAGTTGAGAAGGGTTCTTGAGGTCTCGGGTGGACGTCTTTCGTGGCATCAAAATTGGGAATTGGCTGAGAATCTTGCGGTTCCTGCAATTGTCAGTCAGATCTCAGTGAGTGGAGAAAATGGGAGGACACTGTATGTCACGACATGTTGTGATAGTGGATTGGGCCCGTCTGCCTGTTGTTGTCGGACCCCTGCAAGGCACGTACAGTTGGAGATGAGGCAGGCGTGAACAAGCCAAAGCCACGAGCACCGACAACTTCGCACATCACGCCGTCAGGAGCTCGACGAGCAGGTGACTACTATCAAGATGTCCGTGCGGCGAAGTTCCTCGTCGAGTGGCTGAGCGAACCTCAGAAGTATCGGTACGTGAAGCTTGAGAATGATGATGCAGGGTCTCTTGACGATATCACTGCTCAGACGCAAGACGGCCAATGGATCCTAATCCAAGTCAAGTATACAACCGATACCCAAGCCAACCCCCTGACATTAAAGGTCTTGCTCGACAAGCCGAGAGGCAAGACGGACCGCGGAAAGTCATTGTTGGAGAAGTGGTCTAGTTCGCTAGAGGAATACTCACCAAACCAAATACGGCTTGCGACTGTCGAGACAAATCGCCTCGCAGGTGATGATCTTGGGAAATGCCTTGAGAAGGGTCGCGTCAACTTGGCTCGTGTTGACCCAACAGTACGCCGGCAGATACTCGAGCAACTTGGCGAAGAGAAAGCAACCAAGCTCTTCAACACGTTTGTCTTTGAGGTTGGTCTGCCAAGCATAGACGAGACAGAAGAATCCGGACGCAGGCTTCTCTCGATGCTTAATCCCCTGTGCCCTGAAGCATGGGACAGTCTCATGAAGGCGATAAGGGACTGGATCGTCAAGCCGTCCTCTCTTCCGGACGCCCCTCGCATAAACCTGTCTGATGTCCAAACAGCGGCACGCTGGTTTGTGTTGCACGAGATCAATGAGCGATTTCACGTGCCAAGCGACACAATAGTTCCGGACGACGACATGTTTCGATCCATGCTCACCGGACTAGACGCAGGAAATCGGGTGCTAGAGGTCACCGGTGCACCAGGTTCCGGCAAGAGTACTCTGCTCACCATGTTTGCCGAGAACATGAAGAGACAAGGCCATGTGGTCTTGCGCCACCACTACTTCATCTCGCTGACTGATGCGACTGAACGCAGGTACTCTGCAGACGTGACGATAGAATCTTTGATGCGGCAGATCAAGGAGTACGGGACGAACCTGCTAGGACGAGAAGAAGATCGCTTGAGTCCCGACCCTCGCCGGCAAGGCGAACTCGGGAGCTGGCTCAGAAGTTGCGCTGGCAAGATGAAGGAGCAGCAACGACGCCTAATTGTGATAATAGACGGATTGGACAACGCATATCGTGAGTCGCGGCAGAACGCGCAGGAGGAGCTGGAGAACGTCTTCGAGATACTCCTTCCTCCACCGGAAGGCATGTATGTCATTATCGGCAGTCAGGCCATTCGCGAAGAGGAGCTTCCCAACGCACTTGTCAGACGCGCGCATGATCGTAAAGTCTTGCATATTCCTCCGCTTCGCATAGATGCAGTGGACAGCTGGCTTGAAGAGCATGGCACGACGTCAATGAATGTTGACCCGAAGGTGTTGGAGCGCGATGAACAGCGCCACAAAATGGCTGGGGCGATCATTGAAGCTTCTGGTGGGCTCCCCTTGGCTTTTCGACTGTTGCAGCATCAGGCCAGGGCAAGCGGATCGCCTGTGGACGAGTGCTCCATATCGAACCTTCCGAGAGTCATTGATGGTGACATTGAAGAGTACTACTCCTCTCTGTGGGTGCGAGTCGGCCTAGTTTCTCGTGCCATCCTGACTCTTCTGGTACAGTTCCCGTGGCCATGGCCGGTATCGGGGATCCGTCACTGCATGATACGCGGCGGCTACACTTCTGGTGAGGTGGACAAGGCAGTGTCGGAAATCCGCTACTTGCTGTCCGAAGACCCCGGTCCAGTGACGGTATTTCATACAAGTCTTGCTTGGTTTGTGAAGGACCGAGCAGAGTTCAACGACTGGAAACCGAGACTCACGCCCATGGTAGCTGGTTGGCTGCAGAATGATGCTCCAGAGACCTATCGACGGGTTCACCTCTGGATGATCCAGGCAAGCGAAGGGAATACCGCAGAATTGGTGAGCCGGCCTGAACGCGATTGGCTTGTGGATTCGTTGCGCCACCATACGCCACGCAGATACATCTCCCAGATTCTGACGGCGAGTGGTCGATATGCCTTACAGCAGAGTCGATTCGACCTCTTTGCGCGAAGGTCGCTTCTTCAGGACTACGTCTCTGACGTTTTTGACTACGATGACAATGGCAAAGAGACACTTGGCCTACTGTTGCCAGGGCAGCTAGTCCGGTATGCGTCGCAGGGTCTCGCGGAGCAGCTCGAAGGTGAGATCCGAAGCCTTAGCGACAAAGAAATCCATGTTCTCTTTGGGTATTTTCAAGAGACAAAGGATGAGCTTGGGGCAAGGAGGTGTCTCGAGGAGATTGAGGAAAGGACTGCCCAACATGGATCAGACGACGTCCAATTTCACGAACTGTCTGAGAGACTGGCATGCTATGCTGACATGCTGACTTGCATGCCAGGCACCTCAGTAAACAACCTAGTTGATTGGATCCGGCGCAATAGGAAGGCCGGCTCGTCTGCAGCGGTCGCGGTCAACTGCGCCAAGGGCATACTGAAGCACAAGCGGGTCGCGCTCGCACATGAGTTTCTGACGCATGCTGCCGAATTGGAGCCGAAGGAGATCAAGGGATGCTTCCCCTGGTTGTACGCGCTTCTCATTGAACAGCACACCTGTTTGGCATCCGATATCTCCAGCGAAATCATCGCGGCCTCTGGCCCGTGGCCCCACCTACTGCTCATGTCACAAGAGAAGGACCGATCCAAGATCCCCTCGATCGAGTTGCCGGACATAAGAGAGGTCTTTGTTCCTGACGAACCCACGTCATGGGGTGAGTCTGATCGTGTCCGCCGTATTGTGGATCTGTTCTTCTCTTTCTTCGTGAACTACGGATCGGGCCGCGAAGACACGATTCGGGATTGGTGCGATCGCAAATCCTCGACAGAATGGATCTTCAGCTTCGTTCACCTACTGGCAGAAGCTGCCAGACGTCTCTTTCAACAGACTGTTGCTGGCAGTGATCAGGAAACGGCTCCCTTGTACGCTGGCTTCGTCGGCCTAGATCCGTTTCCGAAAGACGAAATGCACGAGTACACCTTTGCTGGAGCGGACTGCCGGAAAGCACTTGCTGACATAATGCTTCTGTCTCCATGCCTGAATCCCTTGGGAGGGAAGAGGTACTTGCAGGCAGAGACGGAGGCTGCACTTCCCAGCAGATGGTTCATTCCGGGATATTTTGTTCGGTCCGCGGTCGACTTCAACCGTGGTCAGGCTTGGAGCGATGTCGCTGATGCTATCTGTCAGTCTCTCCTCGAGAACCTGCGTGTTGAGAAGGAAGAAGGATTCATGGGCTGTGCCACAACCTTGGCGATCTGCTCGGAATTTGCCCGTCAGGCCGGAACAGAGTGGATGAAGCTAGCGGACCTAAGCTGTGACTACTTGATCGCCTATGGAAACCACAAAGACATCTTCATGTTCGATTTGTTGGAGTGCGCTGAAGAACTCAGTATTCGTGCGCCTGATACGGCCCGCCGTATCCTTGGCAGGGTCTCTGGGCCAGCACTCTCGGTTTTGTCATTTACCGATGGACGGGAGACGCATGATTTGCCGAACGCTCTGGCATCCACGATGGTGTCCGTGTGGCCGGATCGGATTCTCCCGTATTATAGCTGGCTTCAGGACCACGAGAGGTATCGTGAAGCGGAGCATGCCTTTGCAGACTGGTTGAGGAGTTCGGCCTTCGATACGAGTTGGGACCGCGCGCTGAGCTTGACGTCGAGCGATTCGGAGTCGATATTGGAACTCCAGAAACGCTCCGAAAATAGCCCGGAAGCACAGAGTGTTCTTGCCGCTGTCGAGAAGAAGTTCGGAGGAGTGGAAGGTATAGCCCAATCGACGGAATCGGAGCCGCCAGTCTCCGAAACGAGGATGGTTGAGAAGGTTCCCGATCCGAGCGCCTATCCTCCCGATCGCTTGGGAGATTTCCTGCTGGATGGCCGCTCATCAGCTTGGGAACAGGACCTAGCTGCCGGTTGGCTGCGGTTCTGGATTGAGAAGGGGCGGGGACAGGAGGCAGTCGACTCCTTGGAGAAGCTACATCGTCGCCATTGGCGCCGAGCGGACGCTGGGATAGAGACTTATGTGCAGGTCCGGTCAGTCGTCGGGAATGACGCAGCCTTTGTCTGGCTTGTCAGAGTGAATCAAGGCATTCGTGGATGGTTGTCCTTCTACTGGGATGCCAGCAAATCAGAGACTCTGTGGAGAGAGGTCAAGACACAGTTTCCCGAGAACTGGCTCCGATTCATAGTGGAGACAGTGTATGACGAGGCCAGCAACGAGAACATCGGCACGCGCGGAATGCTGGCGCGGCTGACTCGATATCTTGTCTTTCAGGGACAGACCAGCGCCGCTCGTGATCTGGCTGACGGGGCCTCTGTACTACTTGGGGAATTGGTTCCGGCCGGACTAGGTATCGAGTTGCTGCAGCCAGAGTGGCTGGAACAGCTATGAGTGACATTGATGATTCCTTCAAGGCTCTTCTGAACAGGCTCTATTGGCCCACGCCGGACGTGGCATCGGCTTCTTGTGAGGAGCTTGCTGGGCTTCTGGCAAGTCCCGGCACGTGCCAAGCCACGGCAGATGCGATCTTAGGCTGGCTCGCGCAACAGAAGTCCGAGTATCGCGCAGCTGTCGGTCTACTGCCTGTTGTGTATGCGCAAGATGTCTTGCATGCTGACTTGGAGAGACTCCTCACTCCGGGAAAGCTTCTCTCTGTGATGCGTCGCCCTTCGCCTTTGGCCACTTTGTACCTGAGATCTCTCGACGCGCAGGACTGGCTGCTCGACACTCAGAAACCGGGATTCATATCTGTTGAGGAGTGTTGCTCGACAGCCGATGATGATTCCTTCGGGGTCATGGTCGAACATGGCGTTCCTCGAATCTTCCCCCATACGATGGAGAAGCTAGCGCGCGACACGCGCCTTGATTGCGTACTGCACATGCGTGGCGAATGGCAGTACCTCAAACGAGATGTCGAGAATCGTGACATGGATTTGGATCCAGACATTGTCTACGATCAACGCGGCAGCTATGTTCCCATCGTCACGCACGCGGTCGAGGTCTACATGTCTGCCTATCTGCGGACCCTTTCCTGGCTCGTCTATAAGGGTGCGTTAACCAGTCGTAAGGCTGAGGCAGAAGCAGCTATCATCAGCCCTGCGATTCTGAGGTATTGGCGCACCAAGCCAGTGCTCAGGCCTAGGTGGTGGCCATGGTTTGAGAAGAAGGATGGCTCCGAAGCGACAGATGGCGTGCGGAAAGCCGTGGAGTCGCTGGGAAGAGGAGATCACGGCCCTGCAGGTGACTCTCCCATCTTGCATGCCTCTGGAAGAGTGTTGGCTGGGAAGTGTCCGATGGACCTGGATATTCTGGGCTATTTCACCGGGAGCTCCGAGACTCCGGTGGACAGCACGTGGAAGACTGCCTATGAACAGCTCGAAGAGGAAGCAGTAATGGTTCCAATCAACTTTGGGCTTCCCGAGGCTATCCGAGCTAGCGCGTTGGCACCCGAATTGGACATGATCCAGAACGGTGCATTCTGTGCCGCGTCGATACACCTCCAACTCCAACCACGAGGCATCTGGCATTGGACGTCGCTGGCTCGTGGGTTGCATGCGCCGTCTGGATGGCTGTTGACGGGAGACGTGACGGTGCGTTGCGGGGAATCCGAGATCGGTTTCGACTGTGACGATTTCCGCAAAGCTTCATGGACTAGATGGAACTCCGGTCTGGAGAATGCGTGTGCGCTTCTCGATCGTTACGGGTCTCCCAGACCGGGTTTTGTTGAGCCATCCAATGGAACTGCTCTCGTGACAACGCGGGACACACTGGATGAAGTAAGTGCGAGAACTGGAATGCATCTCGCTTGGCTATGCCGAGTCAGGGCCTACTCCCAGAAGGATGGCTACGGATCGTACGAGGTCGTTGATTCTTTCTTTCCAGTGGTCCTCTAGTTCAGGGCCGTCGCCAGCTGTGCACGAATACGTCACAGGTGGTTTGACAAGAAAACGGGCCACACAATCTCCTGAACTGAGGAGCGATCAGCGCACGGCGCTACCAAACAAGATGCTCCCGCGCTACGCAACCGGAGTTGCAGCCAGTGGTGGCTAGACTCCTCACGGTGACGGCCAGAGCGGTCTATTGCAGGAAACGCTGTTCTGTTGAGGCAACTCAGACTGACAGTACCGTTCTCGGGTGCATCAAGACCTAATTTCCACGAGTAATGACTCTCATCAGAGAGAACCAAGTCTCTCAAACACCGCATGGAGGCAATCGCTTGGGCGGCTAATTCCAGATAATCCCAACTCCTCCTCTGTTGTCGAAAAACGCAATACTCTTCACTCTTTCCCTCCTATGGTGTTCTCAGGACAACGTTGGATTCCTCGTATTTCCGTCATGTGGGGGGACTGCCCCGCTCCAAGGCAAATCTGTGAGAGAATTCCGCTCGGAAACCTCGATCAAGTGTTCAGAACTTCTCTGCAAACTCTCGTGCTGCCTTGTCCAGGTCCTGGTCGTCGACCTCTTCGCCACGGGTGGCCCAGGCGGGGAGGGGGAAGTTGATGAGGACGGGGGCGGGGATGTCGGGCTGGTGCACGATCATCGTGCCGGGCTTGATGAT
>Ga0209744_1000968_pt1 | contig 10200 bp, 11 predicted proteins | sample BarGraNGADG00311_2_FD_184494 | JGI IMG/M metagenome (GOLD analysis project Ga0209744, IMG submission 184494) | Arctic peat soil microbial communities from Barrow, Alaska - Barrow Graham LP Ref core NGADG0004-311 (SPAdes) (version 2) | ecosystem: Environmental > Terrestrial > Soil > Wetlands >... | reverse complement strand
CTCCAAATGGCGGGCAACGGAACAAGCATAGCAGCAAACAAAACAAGCGCCTTCAGCCTCCTAACTCCGTGAGGCGGGCGCACGACGACCCACAGAACACAAACAGGACAAACACCTCGTGCATGTTCAAAGTATCGCCATTTCTGGCATTCGTAGTCGTACAGCGGACGTATCTGATCGATGTCATGCTGCAGCCATGGCTGCTCCTTCACTAGCATGTCCAACGTGAGTTTCGTGTCCTCGAGTATCTCAAGTTGTCGGTGCCCAGTCACGTTGCCTTCGTGGCGCCTGTAGACCGAGAGCGCTTCCTGTACCGTTCCCCACTCGCCATTGCTTCCGACAACGTCAATGATGAACTTCCAATCGGATGCGAGATTCATTCTCTCGTCAAACCCCCCTGCTGGAATACAGCTGCGCCGCACCATCACGGAACTACCAAGGAAGGTTGAACCGTGTCCATTTCTTACAATGGCGCTTGCACCCGTGCCGTATTCGCCAGCAGTTCCTGTTCTATTGACTCCAATAAAGGTGGACTCTGAGTCCTCAACACGGACGTAGTGGCCACACAGCACTCTGCGGTCATCTTCCTCCATCCACGCGACCTGCTTGCGAATCTTTCCTGGCAAGAACATGTCGTCACCTGCGCACAGTGCCACATACTTGCCCGCGCATTGTCTCAGAGCCTTGTTGCTGTTGCGAGTGATACCCTCGTTCACCTGCGAAAGAACGGGCTTGACGATATCTGGATATTCCAGCGCCAGAGACTGCACGACGTCAGCCGTGCCATCAGTACTGGCATCATCAGCCACCACGATTTCCAGGTGGGGGTAGTCCTGGGCCAGCGCACTTTCGACAGATGCGCGTATCCACTGGACCTGGTTGTACGTAATGATGCTTATGGACACGAGAGGAGTCAAGTTGGCTGGCACCTCTTCTGCAATTGACTTAGGCGTGGTCGCGACGCCACCGAGCCCAGAATAACTCATACTTGTTCCGCGCCTGCCTGGGAGGCTGCGTTCTTCAGCTCATCTGCCACGACAACGACGGCTTCGTCAGTCATTGCAGCTCCCATAGGAAGACTCAGGACGCGGTCGGCTAGAGCCTCGCTAATCGGCAGCTGACCTACCTTGAAGCCCTGCGATGTGTATGCCCCTGACAGATGAGGGGGTATGGGGTAGTGCACCAGACTGCCAATGTCGCGTGCCTTCAGAATCTCTTGGACCCTGCTCCTGTTGCTGACCTGAACAACGTAGGCGTACCACACTGGCTCTGCCCAGTCAGGAACGACCGGAACCACGATGCTGGGGTGTCCGGCTAGCTCTCTGCCGTACAATGCGGCGATCTCCCTTCGCCTCGCGTTGCGCCGGTCCAGCCCGGGGAGCCCCACTCTCAGGAATGCGGCCTGAAGCTCGTCGAGTCGGCTGTTGTACCCGGCCACTTCATTCACGTACTTAACCCTGGATCCGTAGTTGCGGAGGATTCTCACTCGGTCCGCAAGCGCGGCGTCATTCGTAAGAATAGCCCCTCCATCACCCAAGGCTCCCAGGTTCTTGGTCGGGTAGAAGCTGAACCCCGCAGCGTCCCCCAGGCTGCCGGCTCGCCTCCTCTTATAGCACGCTCCGTGCGCCTGAGCCGCGTCTTCGATAACCTTCAGCCCGTGTACACGCGCGATATTGTTCAATGAGTCCATGTCGGCGGGCTGACCATACAAGTGCACGGGCATAATAGCCTTTGTGCGAGACGTGATGGCTGCTTCGATGCGGTCGACGTCGATGTTGTAAGTGTGGGCATCTGGTTCGACGGGCACGGGCTGGGCGCCAGTCCGCGTCACCGCCAGCCATGTCGCGATGAACGTGTTGCCAGGAACGATCACCTCATCTCCGGGACCGATGTCCATTCCCCGCAGTATGAGTTCGAGCGCCTCCAAACCGTTTGCCACGCCAACACAGTGGCGAACTCCGCAGTAGGCTGCGAACTCGGCTTCAAAGGTCTCGCACTCGCGGCCGAGGATGAACTGCCCCGCATCCATGACACGAGCATATGCGGCGTCAAGCTGCACCCGGCGCTCTGCGTTCTCTGCTATCAGATCCAAGAAGGGTATTCTCATGGGTTCGGTACCTCCACGGCCTGCAGGAACGTGGTGTAGTCCCTATAGTAGTCATCCTCACTGTACTTCTGTGAGGCGAGCACCAGACATACTGAGCCTGACGAGAAATTGTCCAGCTCGCGCCAGGTCATCGGACACACATAGAGCCCATAGTAGGATCGGTTCATGTGAAACCGGCGCTGCTCGCGTCCGTCGTCCAGAACCACGTCGAAACTCCCTGACATGGCAATGATGAGCTGCTGCAGAGCCTTGTGGGCGTGCCCTCCTCTCGTGGCCCCGCCAGGAACGTCATACAGGTAGTACACACGGCGTATCTCAAATGGAACCTGGATGCTGCTCTCGACAGCAGTCAGGTTTCCCCGCGGGTCAGTGATCTTGGGAAGCTCGATGAGTCTGCACTCACTCAGCACGATGTACCTCCTGTAACCAGTCTAAGGGGCCAGGGCAGGCAACGATGCTACCATAACGTGACCATGCTCCCGAGAACGCCGTTTTGTCCAGACTGTAGTAGACGTTCTCGGTGTCCTCACGGTTCCTTCTTGCCCCGCAAGCCTCGTGAAATCTCCACACACGCTCATTGCGCTGCCGCACATCGAACGTCGCAAGCTCGCACCCGAGACGCTCAAAGCCGAACCGATATGCGAGAAGCATCGCCTGTACCGCCGCATCGTCAGGGGCATCGGGACAAAACACCCAACTTCCCGTTTCAAACACGCTTCCGTGGACACTTGCGATGCGGATCGTACCCCATGGTTTCTCGCCGACATCCTCGCAGATGAAGTAGTAATCGTCCGGCCTTGAAGCATACTCCACGAGCCAATCCTCCTGAACCGCCACCGAAGGTGATGTGGGATGAATGAACTCCAAGAGCAGGGGATTACCCCTCAACGCCACGATGAATGCCGCGTCTGCTATAGTAGCCTCACGCAGGATCAACGAGCGCCCTCGCAGTCGTATCTGCAGTGGTTTCGTCTCTAGTCTCATCGTCGTTTCACCCGAGTCTGCTCACCAAGCCAGCAACGCGCTGGCCCACGACAAGCCGACGCCAAACCCCGAAATAAGGACGCGGCTGCCGGGCTTGATGAGATGATCACCTAGCACATCGTGCAGTGCAATCGGTATGGAAGCTGAGACCATGTTGCCCAACTGCTCAAGATTGGTGAAGACCTTCCCCGGCGGAATCCTGAGGAGCCTGGCCAGCGAGTCCAGAACCAGAGCGCTTGCTTGGTGAAAGACGAAGAGGTCGATATCGTCCACCGTCAACTGGTTGCGATGGAGCAGTTCCTTCACCTGTTGTGGTACCTTCGCGGTTGCGAATGTCAGAATGCCGATGCCGTCCATGCGGATGTCTTGCTGGCTACGCCAGTTGCCATTGTCATCCTCGCGCTCCACTGCCGCGTCTGCCGATATGGGCACGCGGTCGCCCCCAGCGGGAACGATGAACTTATCGTATCCGGTACCATCTGTGGCACACAGCATATCCACGACGCGCCCTGGTCCGGGAGCATCGTTGAGCCACGTGACAGCAGCTCCGTCGCCAAAGAGCACACGGGATGATCGGTCACGTGGGTTGATCTTTTTGGAGTATGTCTCCGCCGTGACCAGCAGGATATTGTGGCACATACCCGTGGCCATGAGCCCTCTGGCAAGAGCCAGCCCATAAACAAAACCAGAACACGCGAGGTTGATGTCCGTGACAAAACAGTCCTGCCTCAGTCCCAACAGGCCATGCAGGACACATCCGTCAGGTGGCAATGGATAATCCTCGCTCTCCGTGCACATGATGAGGCCATCGACCGCCGTGAGCAAGACTGGGTTTTCTGATAGCAGGTGCCGGCACGCCGCCAAAGCGAGGTCGAGCGCTGTTTGGCTATCGCCAGCGATATGACGAGAGAGGACACCGGACCGTCCAGCAACTTTGGTCATGTCCCACTCTGGGTTCTCTTCACAGAGCTGTTCATTGGTCACGACCCTATCTGGCAACCCAACGGCAATGTCGGCTATACGCATGTCATCTGATCTCCTTGTTGCCGGCGTCTCTACACGGCCCCGACGTAGATAGTCTGTCCAGTGACTGCCTGGCTGGTCGAGCTCAGCAAGAAGTCGATCACGGATGTGACGTCATCAAGTGAGACCTTTCTGCCCGTGCCACTTGCCGCAACCGTCTGAGCCACGACATCGGGAGACATTACTGCGGCCATTCCCGAATCTGTGATGATCGACGGTCCGACGGCATTGGCCGTAACACCCAGCGGTGCAACCTCACGCGCAACCACCCGTGTCAGCTCCTCTATCGCTGCCTTCGATGCAGCATATGCGCCCAAGCCTGTGTTGGCCAGAGGGACAGCGATCGAAGACACGAACACAACCCTACCAGAACGCCGGCGGGCCATGAGTCTGATCGCCTCCTGCGTACAGGAAAATGCCCCCACCAGGTTCACCCCGACTGTCTCCATTACTTCCGAAACCGGCTGAGTCGCGACAAGGCCGGGCATCATGATCCCTGCGTTATTGATGAGAGCATCGACCCGTCCGAACTCGCGTCGGATGCCCAGGAACATCTGACTGACCTCGGCTGCCTGCGAGACGTCGCAGGTGAAGTGACGATAGTGCTCCGCCTGCAGGTCGGATGGTTGACGACTGCAACCAACGACCGTCCAGCCAAGGGAAAGGTAGTGCTCAGCCAGATGGCGGCCAAGGCCGGCCCTGGCTCCAGTCACGACCAGTACCTGTTCCTGAATCACTGTTGGGCTGCCCGCACTACTTCGTTGACATACCGCTTGATCGACCCGACGGTTGCAAATGGTGACCCTTCAGAGCTCGTCCCAAGTCCTGCGGCCAGGGAAACCACAACTCCCAAGTCGGATTCGATGGCTCCCTCCAACTCAGCAAGGAGCGCAACAAGTGCCAAGGAGTCAAACGGCCCATCAGGGCGCCTTACATAGGCCGCATCTTCAAGGATGACCTTATCATCGACAATTCCCGCCTCATTGATTGACTCAATCGAACGCTCGACCAACTGACTGATCTTCCCGTCCTCATTCTCCATTGTCATCACATCCTCCCAATTGACTGTCCGTTCCTGACGATTCTACCGGACATTGTACCAGCATCATCGACTGTGACTCACTCATGGCGTGCAACTCCGTCTGACACAGTCGCGGACAGAGTCCTTCTGATCCCATCGGCCATGGTCTGACTGGACTGCCAGCCGGTTGCGTGAGACAGAGCAGTGCTGTCCAGCGCATATCTCCGGTCGTGTCCGGGACGGTCGGGGACGAAGGTGATGAGCTTGGTGTAGTTCTCTTCGGGTTTGCCGGTCTGCTGGGCAAGAGCGTGCAGGAGCAGATGGATGAGGTCGATGTTGCTCAGCTCGTTGCCTCCGCCGACGTTGTAGATGGTACCAGGAGTGCCTTTGCGCAGAACGCCGTCGATGGCACGGCAATTGTCCTCGACGTACAGCCAGTCGCGGACGTTGAGGCCGTCGCCGTAGACAGGGATGGGCTGACCAGCCAGAGCTTTCTTGATCGTGAGGGGAATGAGTTTCTCGGGGTACTGGCGGGGACCGTAGTTGTTGGAACTGCGGGTGATGAGGGTGGGCATGCCATACGTCCGGTGGTAGGCCTGGGCCATCAGGTCGCCTGCTGCCTTGGAGACACTGTAGGGACTGCTGGGTTTGATGGGAGAGTGTTCGGTGAACTTCTCGGTGCTCTCCAGAGGGAGGTCTCCATAGACTTCGTCGGTGCTGATGTAGAGGAAACGGGCAGTGTCCATGCAGGCGTCCTCCTGCCACTGCTTCCGGGCCACGTCCAGCAGGACCTGGGTACCTAGCACGTTGGTGCGCACGAAGACGTCGGGGCCGTCGATGCTGCGGTCCACGTGGGACTCGGCAGCGAAGTGGACGACCTGCGTGGGATGATACTGGGCAAAGACGGCCTCCACAGCGGGACGGTCAGCGACATCGGCCTGCACAAAGGTGTAACGCGGGTCATCCGCGACCTCTTTGACATTGTCGGGGTTACCGGCATACGTCAGGGCGTCGAGGTTGATGAGATGGATGTCAGGATACTGCTGCATCTGCTGGAGGACAAAGCAGGAGCCGATGAAGCCGCAGCCTCCGGTGACGAGCATGGCCTCATTCACGGAGTAATACCTCGTGGTACCGCAGGAGGCAATCGTCGAGGGCGTCCTCCCAGGGGCGCATGCCGTTGAGCTGTTCGAGTTCGAACTTGCGGTTGGCCAGGACCGAGTAGACGGGCCGGCGCGCGGGCGCAGGATAATCCACGGTGTGAATGGAAATAACGGGGACATTCAGGCCCAGGCAGTGCACGATGCGGGTGGCGAAGGCGTGCCAGCTGGCAGACCCTGTGTTCACGCAATGGTACGTCCCGGAGCAGCCGTCCTCGATGGCTGTCCAGAGCTGATGTACGACGTCCTCGGTGAAGGTGGGACTGCCGACCTGGTCATCCACGATGCGCAGCTCGTCTTTCTCACGGGAAAGGCGTAGGACCGTGCGGACGAAGTTGTGCCCGGTGCTGCCGTACAGCCAGGCGAGGCGCAGGATGAGATGATCCGGGTTGGCCTCGCGGGTCGCCTGCTCACCCTGCAGCTTGGTCCTGCCATACACGGAGAGAGGACCCGTGGGGGCCTCCTCGTCGTAGGGCGTGGACGCCGTGCCGTCGAAGACGTAGTCGGTGGAGAAGTAGACGACGCGGGCACTGACACGTTGTGCCGCCTGGGCCACGTTGCGGGCACCCAGGACGTTGACACGGTACGCCGCATCCTGTTCGGTCTCAGCCCGGTCCACAGCGGTATATGCTGCACAGTTGACCACGACCTCGGGGTGGGACTCCTCTATTGCTTCCCGCAGAGCGGCACGGTCAGTGACATCCAGCTCGTCCATGACGCGGGCGGTCACATCCACGGTGGGGGACAGGAGGCGGACGACGTCACTGCCAAGCTGACCATCGGCACCTACAACAAGAAGCTTCATTGGCCACATCTCTTCTCCCACTCTGCCAAGGTTGGCCACTGCTGGTCCTTGCCGGACAAGTGAGGCATGGAGCCGACAGGAAGAGGCCACACAATAGCCACAGTAGGATCGTTCCACAGCAAACCACCTTCGTCCTCAGGATGGTAGTATTCATCGCACTGATACTCGACATCGACCTCCGGGGACAGGACCAGGAAACCATGGGCAAAGCCCTTGGGAATAAGGAGCGACCAGTGATTGTCACTGCTGAGTTCGACGCCTGCCCACTGGCCGTACGTAGGGGAACCACGTCGCAGATCGACGCCAACATCAAACATGCGACCGGTTACACAACGGATCAGCTTGGCCTGGGGGCGTGTCTTCTGGAAGTGGAGACCACGCAGGACACCCTGGGTCGAATGCGAATGGTTGTCCTGCACAAAGGTGTTCATGATACCAGCTGCCGCAAACTCGTCTGCACGGTAGGTCTCGAGGAAGAATCCCCGTGTGTCACCGTGTACAGTCGGCTTGACTACGATCAGGTCCGGGACAGCCAACGGTTCAAAGGTAAACTTACTCATGATGTCCCCCTCTTGTCTCGTCGAGACCAAGCTCAATGTTCTGCGCCAGATCATTGGCTGTGCCCAGTGAGGGGAAGGTACCAGCATCTGTCCACCAACCCTGTAGAACATCGTACGTCATGGTGCCGGCGCGAATGTACGCATTGTTGATATCCGTGATCTCCAATTCGCCACGATGAGACGGGACCAGGGTCGGAACGATATCGAAGACCTGAGCATCATACATGTAAATGCCAGTGACGGCCAGGTTGCTCTTGGGGTTGGCCGGCTTCTCCTCGATACTAACAATGTGCCCGTCCTTGGACAGTTCGGCGACACCAAAGCGTTGAGGGTCTTGCACCTCTTTGAGGAGGACACGGGCACCCTGTCCTTGGCGCTGGAACGCTTCCACGGACGATGAAAGGTCGTCCGGGAAGATGTTGTCCCCTAAGATGACGCAGCAGCTGTCGCCAGAGCAGAAACCGCGCGCAAGTCCCAGTGCTTCGGCGATGCCGCCTGCCTGATCCTGCACTTTGTAGGTGAAGTCCAGGCCAAAGTCATGGCCGCTGCCCAGGAGCTCCATGACATCCCCCATATGATCGCGCCCGGTGACAACAAGAATATCCTTGATGCCCGCCTGCTTGAGGCGTGCAATAGGGTGAAACACCATGGGATACTTGCCCACGGGCAAGAGGTGCTTGTTGGTTACAGCCGTCAGAGGAGACAGACGAGAACCGGTGCCACCTGCCAGAACAATGCCTTTCATACTAGTAGTCCCTCCTTTGGTGCTTACACATCTTCATCGAATTTCATCCACTAGTTGAAACGGAAGTAGATGTCTCCGAAGTCCCTCTCCACATGTGGAATATTCTCATGACTCCTTCGCCCGGCGAACCTCCGCCTCCGCTGCACGCGCGGTCTGAATGTAGTCGACGAGGAAGGCCAGCAGGATACCCAGCAAGAGTGCAGCCACCAGAGTGACAGCGACCTTCGTCGACCGCCCTCCGGCATCCTTCTCGTCGGCTGGAACTGCCCGCCGCTCGATCTGGATGGGAGACTGGGAATTGTCATTCGGCGACGGTGACTCCAACTGAGCAATGATCCGCTCGCACAATGCCTTGAGGCCCGTCTTGGTCGTGATGTCCGCCGAAATAGTGGAAACATCGCTGCTCAGAGACTCCCACAGCGGGTTGATCTCCTGTGACACCATAGACAGCCCGGCAAGGTCAAGCACGCTTTGGTTGGATGTAGCCTTGGCGACATCCAAGAGAGTCTGATCGTTCACAATCGACTGCATGGTTGTGAGTACCTTGGGTACCCCTACCAGTGCAGCGCGCTTGGCCGCCAATGCCGTCTGCTGGGCCGGAATGTCGACCAGCAGGGGTCGGAGATACGCGCGGGTATTGTTCAGCTGCTCTGCCACCATGATTCCCTTGGCCCCCTCAACAAGGTGCTCTGCTACTGCATTGGCGACAGTAGCGGCCACGTTCTTGTCCCCCAACTTCACGTTGATGGTGATCATATTGGTGTCTGTGGTGGATGTGACCTTGACCGCCTTGGCCAGAGTGCTTGCCGTCTCACCAGACAACTGCAGCTGCTCGATGACCCGTCGATAGAGACTCGGATCCTGAGCTAGATTCACATAGGTTGCTACCGTAGCGACCGACTGATTTGCCATCAGGGTAGCCAGTGGACCGAGGCCTTGGGGAATTACGCTTTGCTGGGGAACTACGCTTTGCTGGGGAATCACACTCTGCTGAGAAACCAAGACTGTCGCCGTCGAGGTGAATGTGGGCTTGACAACGAACAACAGCACCCCAGCCACCACAACCGTAGGTATCAGGGTGACAGCCACGATGACCCTCCACCGGCGTGCCAGGACCTTGAACACATCCATCAACGTCACTTCATCTTCCATGATTGGCCTCCTTCACAAATCGCCCGGAACCTGACCAAGTCTCTTTGTCAGTATACGTCGGTTTCTGCAATCGAGACGACCAACGCCAAGGGTGGTTCATTGACCCACCTGGACTGGCAAACTGACGGCATATGACGCCCATCCTCTATCCGATCCCGCCATGAGCTTGGGGGCCGCAAGATACACACGAAATTGGCAAGGGCCCAAGGGGACCGTCCTGGGAACCTGCCATGTCAGACTGCGAACGGACGACTTTACACCCTCAGCTACCAGAACCAAGCCCCCTTTGGCTGGAACAACATAGATCGACTGATACTCCAGTAGACTCGTTACGCCGGTCACGTTCCATGCCAAGGCAACAGTACCGCCGGGAACAACAGACGTGCCGGCTGCTGGCGACGTCCACTGTGCCATTGGTGCAAGACGCTGCAACTCAGCGGCAAACGTGGACCCGTCCTGCACACTCATGGAGGCACCGAACAACGCAGCCACAAGTTTGCCCTGCTGCCCACTTGTGCGATAGATATTTGTCAGTTCAGTCCACGCTAGCTGCTGTGACGGACTGGTCTTGATGGACTGCCGGAAGGCTGCCTCCGCAGCAGCGACATCTCCCTTGTCCAAGGCTATCTGGCCGGTCACGTTG
>Ga0209744_1000961_pt1 | contig 10215 bp, 10 predicted proteins | sample BarGraNGADG00311_2_FD_184494 | JGI IMG/M metagenome (GOLD analysis project Ga0209744, IMG submission 184494) | Arctic peat soil microbial communities from Barrow, Alaska - Barrow Graham LP Ref core NGADG0004-311 (SPAdes) (version 2) | ecosystem: Environmental > Terrestrial > Soil > Wetlands >... | reverse complement strand
GAGTAAACTGGTGGAGATACAAAACCCGTATCGCATAACGTATCGCATAAACATCCGGTTTTCTTGGGGGAAGGAGAAGGCAATGTCTTTCTGGGATTCTAGAAGAGTAACTGTTACGGGCGGGGCTGGGTTCCTGGGAACGCACTTGACCAGGAGACTCGAGGAGAGGGGCGCTCGCGAGGTCTTCGTCCCTCAAATCGAAGAGTACGACCTGAGAGACCTCGGCGCTATCAGGAAGATGTTAGGGGATTCGTCGCCGGATATCGTAATACACCTTGCGGCAAGGGTAGGCGGTATTGGGGCCAACATGAAATACCCCGCCGAGTTCTTCTACGACAACCTTATGATGGGTGTGTCTCTTTTCCACGAGTGCTGGAAAGCAGGCATTGAGAAATTCGTTGCGATAGGGACCGTATGCGCCTATCCCAAGTTCGCTCCCGTTCCTTTCAAGGAAGAAGACCTGTGGAACGGGTATCCCGAAGAGACGAACGCCCCCTATGGGCTGGCGAAGAAGAACCTCCTGGTACAATCTCAGGCCTATAGGCAGCAGTACGACTTCAATTCGATTTTTCTCCTCCCTGTCAATCTCTACGGTCCGGGCGATAACGACGATCCTGAGGATTCTCATGTCATTCCCGCACTGATAAGAAAGAGTCTCGAGGCAAAAGCTCAGGGCAGAGATGAAATTGTACTATGGGGTGATGGTAGCCCGACCCGGGAGTTTCTTTTTGTTGAAGATGCCGCCGAGGGCATCGTCCTGGCAGCGGAACGTTACAACAGGAGCGACCCCGTGAACCTTGGTTCCGCTTTTGAGATAAGCATCAAAGACCTTGCGGAGACAATAGTGAAAGAAACGGGCTTCGGGGGTCAGATTACCTGGGATACTTCAAAGCCCAACGGACAGCCTCGAAGGAAACTTGAGGTAAGCAAAGCGGAGAAGGAGTTCGGCTTCAGGTCAAAGACCACGTTTGAAGAAGGACTAAGAAAAACAGTTGCCTGGTACGAGAAGATATACAGTGGCAGTACTGACGCGTAGGTCGCTCGAACTTCGTGTTCCCTTTCTAGACCATGAGCTCGCAGAGTATGTCTTTGCCCTTCCCGGAAACTTCAAGTTACAGAACCAGCAGGGCAAGCTTGTTCTGAGGGAGGCCGTGAAAGACTTGCTTCCCCTGGCCACAATAGTTCGAGACAAGACAGGCTTTGACATGCCTATGAGCGTTTGGATGGCTGGGCCATTGCGGCAGATTGTTGAGGAAACTCTGGCCTTGCCTGAGGCTTACGAGTAGTACGCTGTGGTAAACTTTGAGGCGGAGGAAGACTCGGCATAGTAGGTCGGGTCCCCTTCCAGCAAGAGGGGCAGGACCCGGTTAGTATCCGGGTTCTGCCCTCACCTTTTCCAATCATACACGTAACGGCGACGGGACCTCAAGACGTAGTCCCATGACACTGTGACATGCTTGGATCTCGACTAAAGCCATTTCGCCCATGAGCTTGGCCCAGCCATACATATTGTCCGCGTCGTAGGGTGGCCCAACCAGGTCCTCAGTGAGGTACAGGATCTCCCCGGGGTCGTTCTGCAGGTGATTCGGATAGACACAACCGGAGGATGCGTAAACGACCTTCTCCACCCCGGCCTCGGCACAGGCCTTGAAAAGCTGGCCATCGAGCACCATGTTGGTCGAGCAGGCCACCTGGTGGCGGTCGACATATCCCCTGCCGCCGTGGTCGGCTGCGAGGTGGATGACGGTACGCATCCCGCGCACCGAGTCTTCTGCTACCGACCGGTCCAACAGATCGCCCTGAACGAACTCCACAGTGCCCGCATCCACGTGGCCCGCGATGTTTTCGCGCTTGCCGCTCGACAGGTTGTCGATGACCCTCACAATCGCTTCACGCTCTACCAGGTCATCGACGACGTGCGAACCGATGAACGATGCGCCGCCGGTAACAAGGAGTTCGTGGCCGGACCAGTAGTCTCCCATCAGCCTACCCTCCCTTCGGGTTCGCGACCTACCCCTAGTTCCATATAATCGCACATCGGCTCGTACTCTGCTCTCTCGAGGATGCGCCAGCAGTCAACGAGCGCCCTCCTGGGTCCGCTGCGGGCAAGGATCGCGGGGCTCAAGTCAGTGAACTCTTTCCAGGGGGTCGTGATGACGACCACGTCCGCTCCACTGGCACAATCACTCGCGCTATCCGCGAACCGGGCAGGTCCTTGAAGGGCGGCTCGCGCATTCTCCATTGCCTGGGGGTCGTAGAGAAGCACCGGTACGTTTCGCTCGATGAGGTGCTGCGCGAGGATGAGGCCCTGGGATTCTTCCACGACCGCCGTATCGGGCTTGTATGAGAGCCCCAGGATCCCCACAGCCCCACCGTCAGGCAAGAGTGACTCGACGAGGTCTGCCAGGGAGTCGACCTGGAACCGGTTCACCTGGTCGGTCGCGCTCGCTCTCAGCGAAGCAGGCAACCGCCGGAAGGCCCAACCTGCCGAGACCAATTACGGACACAGCCTTTCTCTCGTTCAATCCGGAAGCTCCTCGCGGGTCTTCGAGCGCCTTTCGAACATGCAAGCCACGTTGGACGCGCCGTACCTGATGTCCTGCTTCTTCCTGTCCTCTAATTCTATCCTGTCCTCAGAGAGCCGTTTGTCAGTGAACACCTTAGCGACTAAGTTGATGCCGGTCTTAAGGCATTTCCCGAAGTGGCCCGTGAAGAAGGTGGCCAGCAATTCCCAGCCCTCGAGGAGAGCGCATAGCGATTCCTCGTCGTAGCGCCTGAGGTGCCCTATATATCGGTCGTACAGAAAGTTCACCGGGACGAGCATCGGGTTCAGGTACCCGTACTTCAGCGGCAGCCCGATCATCAGCCGGGCGTCCTCCTTGCTCACCCTCTCGATCTCAGCTACAGCCCGCCGTTCGTCAGGCAGGTGTTCCAGCAGGAAGATGGACACCATCACGTCGGCAATGCCCGCACGTAGCGGCAGCTCCTGGGCGTCGCAGCAGACAAGGTTTATCTCGCCAGACAGGCCCATCTCTGAAGCCTGCCGCTTCAGGTCCAGCAGGTTCTGCATCGTGATATCGAAAGCTATTACATCAAATCCCATTCTCGCCAGCTCCACCGCCATATAGCCCGAACCGGTCCCGCAGTCAACGGCCAAGCCAGCCTGGAAACCCGGAAACGCTTCCTTGAAACGTTCGAGGTACCTGCGCATCCAGGGATCCAATGTGTAGGGGGGCCGGCGACTGGCTTCCCTGGTGAAGAAGGCGATCTGGCCTTCCAGGTGTGCACTCTTCATGTCAGGGTCCACCAGCAACGGTATGCCTTCATGCACGAGGTATTCTATTCCGCAGTCCGGGCACTCGAGGCGGCCCAACCCCTCAACGAGGTCTCCCTTGCATAACGGGCAGCAAAGGAATTCATCGAATCTCATTGCTTGCCTTCTAACACGACTTGTTGTCCCGGGTACCTACCCGCGCCTGACTTGTGTTAATATCTCGATAACGAACGGACCGCGCTCTTTTTTCAAGTTCTCTGGCCCGGCAGAGGAAAAGCATGGACAACCCCTTGGTGGCGACGACCGTATCCAATCGATACTCAGCGGCGAAGCGGGCCCGGCGCCTCAATGCCCGCGAATCGAGTTTATTGTAGTGAAAAGCCATTCCGCGGACAACAAGCCTGAAGCCGTATCCCGACCCGTAGGGGGACGTCGCACAGGCTCTGGCCCGAACGAACCGTGGCCCGCGGGATGCCGGAGCAGCACCTAGAGATGGAAACACTGGTTGAAAAATCCGATGTGATCCCCGGGGGCAGAGCTACTGCCGCACCGCTGGGGGACGAGACCCCTCCCGGAGCCAGGTGGCACCTGCTCGCGATCCTCCTGATTGTCGGCGCTTCACTACTCCTCTTCTACCTGAACTTCTCGCAGCGCGGATACCTCATGCACGCGGACATGACCTGGCCCCTCAGCCTCGACAGGATGGCCTACGCGGTCTTCCATACCTGGTACCAATACGGCAGTATGATGAACGTTCCCAATATTCAGAGAATATTGTGGTCTGTCCCGTTCCTCGCCATCGCCAAGGTGTTGAGGCTGTCCGGCTCCCAATATCTGCTGATGCTGTTCGTATGCACCTTCAGCCTGGCGGGCATCTCCATGTACGCCCTCTCATACAGCGTGCTGGATTCCATCAAGTCAAAGGGGATCTCGAAGGTAGTGGTGATCGTTGGCGCTTTCCTCGCGGCCCTCATCTATATGTTCAACCCGTGGTCGATCAGCCACTTGTGGTCGTTCTGGATGTACCCCGGATATGCTCTGCTCCCGTTGATATTCCTGTTCGCTATGAAGGTCGTCTCGCGCCCGACCCTGCGTAATACGATTGTGCTCGGGCTCCTGACCGCGGTCGCCAGCACGAGCCCCATGGACATTGTGTGGGCATGGTTCATCATCATCACCTACTGCCTCTTCTATCTGATCGTCAGCCGCTTCAAACAGGGCAGCTTCCTGAGGGTGGTGAAGGGTCTGGCGCTGACGGCGGGTGTCTACCTGCTTGCGAGCGCGATGTGGGTGGTCCCTTACATAAACGCGATACTCGCCCGCAAACCGATGATCGCGACCTACAGCTCCCCTGTGTCTCAGGGGATGATCGACGCCCTGTCGGCGTCGAATACCATACCTAATAACCTGAGGCTCGTTTCCGGCTGGGGTTACCCCATCAACCTCGTCCCAACCGGTACTTTTCCGATTCTACTCAGCTTCGCGTTGCCTGTCGCCGCTGTCATCGCCCTCGTCGTGCTTAGAGACCGGCTGAGGACGAACGCCGCCGTGAACTACTGGGCCTTGATGTTCATCATCTCGATCCTGTTCGCCACAGGTACTACCTTCATCCTGCGCAAGCCGTACAGCTACGCCGTGCTCGGCGCGCCGGGTTCCTCCGCGTTCGGCTGGATATTCAGGGTGGCAGACCGCTGGCTCGCGCTGGTCCCGGTCTTCTATGCCATCGTGATTGCCGCTCTTCTCGTGAAGCTGGTCTCATCGGGTCGCGCCTTCTCAGGAAAGACAACTGACGAAAAGGTGAGTTTGAAAGATGAACTCTGAGGACAAGCTCAGGGAACTGGAGGCTGAAAACCGCCGCCTGCTGATGCAGACCGAAAAGCTGCAGCACCGGCTGGGACGCCTCGAGATCGAGATAGTCACGGAAAACCTTGGCCGCTGGGCCTACGTAGTCCTCGCGTGCCTGCTCGCCGCCGGCATCCTGCTCTCCATGTATCCTCTCGCGCTGTCATATGCGCAGAGCGTCTATAACCCTACGAAGATACCGGCACAATACCAGGAGGTCATCTCCTGGCTCGAGAAGAAGGGAGAGAATACCAGGGTCATGTGGCTCCCCCTCTTCGGTGCGGGCCACCAGTATGACTGGGTCGGAAGCAAGAGGATAGGATGTTTTGAGGTCTATTCTTCCAACCCGTCGCTGAACGACACTGCGGTCGCCCCTACCTCGTATGGCTACTGGCTCGAAAAGGACCTGTATCAGAATACGTTCGTGCAAGTGTCCCTGATGAACCGTCAGGACCTTCTAAATGAAGGCAACCTTGCCTCACGCCTTTTTACACCCTTCAACGCCAGGTACATGGTCCTGGACCAGTCAATACCAGGGTACGATTTCGGCGATCGGTTCGACCGCGACAGCAGCCTCCAGTTTGTGCATCAGGCTGGAAAGCTCAAAGTCTACAAGATAAAGGACACGCACGATCTGATATGGCCGGCGTCGCAGACCGTCAAAGCCCAGTCCTATTTCGACGATCTGTGCCTGTATCAGAAGCTCTCGCCCGAAGACATGGGACGCATCGCGATCCTGAACGGCGCGGCCGACATCAAGGGGCCGAACCGCCCGCTGGTCATCGACAAGTACGAGCAGGGCCTCGTGTACAACGGAGATTTCGAAGAGCCCCTGGTTCAAGGCTGGATTCCCGGCTGGCTACCAGCCGAGCTCGAGGGCAAGTACACGGTCACTCTGGATACGAGAGCCACGGGCAGCGGGAAGAAGAGCCTCAAAGTCGTAAACAGGTCAGCCGAGACATGGGGCCTGGGTTGGGTCGCCGGGACCGAGATTCCTGCGAAGCCGGGTACCATGTACACGTTCGATACGCGCATCAAGTACCGGAATACCACCTGGTCGCACGCGGCCGTCCAAGGCTATGAGGAACTCGGCCAGAAATGGGTTCAGCTTGTGCAGTGCCCCAGTATCGTTTCGGGCGACTCGGGCTGGCAGAAGTGGTCCTCCTCCTTCGTCCTGCCGGAAGGTTACTCGAAAGTCAGGCCGATGCTGGCGGCTGGGTGGGTGGCGGATCCCGTGAGAGGCCCCTCCACTACGTGGTTCGACAGCATCAGCCTGTCTCAGATTGACAACGCCATGTTCGAGAAACTGGACAGCACGCCCGAACCTCCACGGGTAACTTTCAAAGAGATCAATGCGGAGAAATATGTCGTCCATGTGAAGAACGCCGAACGGCCTTTCGTGCTGGTGTTCGGCGAAGCGTACGACACCCTCTGGATGGCGAGGACCGACGACGGCAAGACGATTGACCCGGTCAAGTTCTACGACTACATCAACGGGTTCCCGGTCAACCGGAAGGGAACCTTCGATGTCACGATTGAGTACCTCCCGGAGGCCTGGTACCGGAACGGGCTTGTAATCTCCATCGTGGCTATTGCCTTTTTCGCGATGGTCCTGGTCTTGTGGCCATTGCTCAAGCGGGCCGGAGCGCTGAAGGCCGTCGACTCGGTCCGCGGGTGGTCGGATGGCCTCGTATCCGCTAGCGGTGCAGCCATCCGGTCATACCTCGAAGAGCCGCCAGGACCGCCGAGAAGAGTCCATCCCACACAGTGGCTGAGGCGAGTATCCACGGGCAAGAGATCGAAGACCAGGATGCAGCGGTTTATATCGAAAATGCGGTACGCTATCTTCGAGGAGGTCCCGGAGAAGGACCGGAGGCCGAAGGGAGACTGAGGACGATGGAGAAAAAGCGTTTCAAGCTTCGTCGGGGCGTAACGGCCATACTGGTGGCCCTCCTCGTCCTGGTGGCGTTCGCGCTGATATCTCAGGTGTGGGTTGGAATCATCATAGCCTCTTTAGCCGCTCTGCTCATATGGAAGGTCGACTATCGCATCGCCATGGGTGTCTCGCTCGCGCTGCTGTTGATATGCCCGTTCATTCTCGCCGTCAACCTCGCCACCATGGCGAACGCGATTGCCGACTGGGCCTTCTACATCCTCGCGGTCGCCGTGGTCATGCAGTTCATCGACTACCTGAGGTCGTCAAGGTCGTCGGAGTCGCCCGAGAACCAGTTACCGCCCCAAGGCCGCTCGAAGCATCGCGGCTCCGGGGTCTCCTGAGAGCCGATGGGAGCTATCAAGCCGGCTACGGTAGCCGTGAACGCATGTTCGATATGCCAGCTCTCCTGTCCTGGATGCTTTACAGCCGAGCTGCGGTCCCGCCTCAAGGGATCCGGGCTGCCTGCCTACCTGTCCGCCTCCAACTTCGGCAGGCTGCTGGAGGGTAACCCATGGCTGGTATCGGTCGAGTTCGCGTGCCACGGGGAGCTCTTTTTGAACCCTGAACTGCCCGATATCCTGAGGCACGCTCACGAGAAAGGAGTGCTCCTCACGGCGAACACCGGTGTCAACCTGAACAGCGTGAAGCCCGCGGTGCTCGAGGCGCTGGTGAAGTACCGGTTCAGCAGCATATGCGTAGCCCTCGACGGGACGACACCCGAGAGCTATGCTGCTCATCGCGTCAATGGCAACTTTGAGGCGGTTCTGGATAACGTCAGGCGGATAAACGCACTGAAGCGCGAGTACGGCTCAGCGATGCCTCGTCTTTTCTGGCAGTTTCTGGTCTTCGAGCACAACGAAGGCGAGTTGCCACGCGCGAGGGCGATGGCACGGGAGCTCGGCATGGAGTTCGCGCCTTCGCTCGCGTTCGAGTTCGTCGAAGGGCGCCAGGTCGACTATTATTTCTCTTCGGTGCGTGACGAACGTCTCGTCAGGAAGGAACTCGGCTACGCGTCGCTCGACGAGTACAGGCGCAAGTACGGGCGAGAGCACATGCAGTATGCCTGCTTGATGCTGTGGGACAGTCCTCTGATCAACTATGACGGGAGGCCATGGGGATGCTGTGTCGTAGGCAATGGCCTGCTCGGCGACGTGGACTTTGGTGGCAACGCCCTCGCCGACGGCGTTGAGAAGTGCATAAACGGTGAGAGGATGCAGTACGCACGCGGGATGCTGACCGGAGCCCTGCCGTCGCGCAATGATGTACCATGCTCGGATTGCTGGCTCTACCTGGAGAGGAAAGCAAACGGTGACTGGCTCAGGAGAAACCGGTTGACGAACGAGCTCTGGAGATTGTACTACGCAAGCCAGGCGAAGGTCCCGCGCTATCACCGCGCCGCGAAGGTCGCTTACCAGTTAGCGCGCAGGGCCGCAGTGAGGAATGCCAGACGAAGTGACGTTCCGCCTGGGTAAGACGGACGTTAACGGCTCAGGGTTCTCCTGCCACCTCTACGAGCCGCTCGACATCTCCGCTGCAGAGTACGTTCACGTTGCGGCGGATCTTTTCCTCCGGCCAGTCCCACCACCTGACATCGAGGAGCCTGGCGATATCCTCGTCGCTGAAGCGCTTCCTTATGAGCCTCGCGGGATTTCCGGCTACGATCGAGTACGGCTCGACGTCTCCCGTCACTACCGACCCGGTCCCTATGACTGCTCCGTCCCCGTTGCCGGGCGCCTGGCGTACATACACGCCATGTTGGTCGCCCCGTATCTGTGATTCTCTTTCTTCCGGTCATCCACTTCTATCTTATCCTCGGAGAACAGCTCGTCCGTGAACAGCTTGGTCGCTTTGTTGGCGCCGGTTTTGGCTGTCTTGAGAAACTGGCCGGTGTAGTACGTGCCTACGAGGTCCCACTCCTCGAAACTGGCCGACAGGCCTGCTTCGTTGTAGCGCCGCAGATGGCCGACATACTTGTCATAAAAGTAATGAACGGGGATCAATAGCGGGTTCAGGTACCTGTACTTCAGCGGCAGCCCGATCATCAGGCGGGCATCAGGCTTGCTCACCCGGTTCATCTCGCTGATCGCCTCCATTTCATGAGGCAGGTGCTCGAGCAGCCATATCGATACCATGACGTCGGCGGTCGCCGCCTTCAGCGGCAGCTTCTGTGCATCACAGCAGACCAGATGCATTTCCCCCGCCAGATCCATGCCTGCGAGCTGTTCCTGCAGGTTCACCAGGTTCTGCATGGTGATGTCGAACGCTATGACATTGAAGCCCATCCTCGCGAGCTCTACCGCCATATATCCGAAACCTGTGCCGCAATCTACAGCCGTACCGGCCGTGAATCCCGGAAAGGCGTCCTTGAACCGCTCCAGGTAGCTCCTCATCCAGGGGCAGAGAATATAAGGTGGGCGGCGCCTGGCCTGTCTATCGAAGAACCGGATCTGGCCCTCGAGGTGGGCGCTCTTCTGCGCCGGGTCCACGAGGACCGGTATGCCGTCGAGAACCGGATAGTCGATTGCGCACGAGAGGCACTTCAACGCGGCCGCGCCGAATTCAAGGTCTCCTTTGCACAGAGGACAGCAGAGAAACTCGTAACTTATCATAATCGGTCCTCCCGGGCTTTCGAGCTTCTCTACAATTACTCGTGTCAAACACTTGTGTTAATATCTCGAGTAGAGTCGAACGCAGGCGCCATAGCAAAAGGCCCTCCGGGTGGATGTTGTCCCCTCGCCTTTCGGCAGGGGCCTCAGTCCCGGTAGCCGTACCTGGTTTCCTGCGAGCGCTCATCGAACCCGGCGTGCGCTATTAACGCACCGGGCTCTCGGACGGGATTCACTACAAGGCATGCGCAGGTCAGTGCTCCCTTTCCTGCTTGGCCTTGTGGTAAAGCTTCCTCCGGAACTCCTGGAGCTTGGTTGGAGTTGATAGGCTCATGCCAATCTCCTTCTCCGTTCGCTCGTTCGGTAAGCGTACCCGAACCAGGGCCCCTTCCCTCCACCGGCATTACCCGGTTTCAACAGTACTATGAGCCCCTCCGACCCCTGCAGTGGCGCAGACCCCTTATCGTGTCCGTTGCCCGGGGGTTCCGGGCACCATTGCAGGTCTCCCGTGTTGCGCGTCATTCTGTGTGTACATGCCATGCCCATTACCCCGGCGA
>Ga0209744_1000959_pt1 | contig 10232 bp, 8 predicted proteins | sample BarGraNGADG00311_2_FD_184494 | JGI IMG/M metagenome (GOLD analysis project Ga0209744, IMG submission 184494) | Arctic peat soil microbial communities from Barrow, Alaska - Barrow Graham LP Ref core NGADG0004-311 (SPAdes) (version 2) | ecosystem: Environmental > Terrestrial > Soil > Wetlands >... | reverse complement strand
GCCGCGATTTGAATCAAGCGTCGCGTGGCTTTGTTAAGCCATTCGTGAACTTGATGCCCTATGTATTCCCTTAATAGAGCCATTTACAGCAGGTCAAGCTCAACTATGTCCCAGTTTGAAGGCATTCCAGGTGCCATGAAACCGGAATCCCCCGCTTGCCTGCTCTGCTTGGAGGGCGGCTCGCCGCGGTTCGTGTGATAATCATGCGGTCAGATACGGGGGCACCCGTCGCTCGCGGGTACCACATCTTGTTCCGGGGGCCGAAGATGGGTGCTTCGGGCTGTTGATCGGAGAGGACCAGGCTTGAGCCAGGAGAGCGGCGGACAGTTTTCAGGTGATATCGAGCGGGCGATAGCTCGCGGCGACATGCAGTATCTGCTCGACGCGCTCCAGGACGCCTCGCTCGAGAACAGGATAATGGCGGTCGAGGGTCTGGGGGAGCTCGGGAGCGAAGGCGCCCGCATGGCGCTCCTTCGTCTGGCGCGTGACAGGTGGGGATACCGCCCCGAGATCCGGATAGCCGCGCTCCGCTCGCTGGGAAAGGTCACCGAGCCCGCAAGGTACACGGACCTCCTGGACGAATTCATCGCCGGCGACAACCGCAAGGTCGTCTCGGCTGCACGAGACATGCTGCGCGCGATCGACCCGGACGGCTTCGCCGGGCGGCTGCTGGCGCACGGGTGCCTCGACCATGCGGCGATAAGGGTCTACGGGCTCAGCCGCGAGAAGGCGGCCGTGGGGCTGCTTGCCTCTTTTCTCCGCGAAAGGGTCGAGAAGGGCGACCTGAGAAGCCCGCGCCAGTGGGGGAAGGTCTTCGCGGCGGTGCGGGCGCTGGGGAACATCAGGGGTGAGGACGCCGCGGGAGCCCTCGAGGGTTTGCTCCGCTGGCTGGAGGGGCCGGACGCCTCCGGCGTGGAGGGCCTCCCGGGACAGCGGCTCGACAAGATAAGGCAGGCAGCGCTTTCCTCCCTTGAGGAGGCCGGGAAAGAATAGGCGCGGGCCGGTCAAATATGGGGCGGAAAATCGTTGTTATGCCCGCGGCCCGCCGCATATAATACGGAAGTTCGATTGCAGGCGAGGAGGTCAGGTGAAGGCTGTAAGCCTTCCGTCCCGGTCGGCGGGATGGTTGGGAACCAAGAAGCTGTCGCGGATAATGCTCATCTTCGGGGCGCTGCTTCTGGCCGCGCTTATTGTAGGGCTCACGGGCTACCTGCTGGTGGAGGACGTGCTCGCCAACGGCAAGTTCCCCCAGGGCGTCAGGGTGGTCGGCGTCAGCGTGGCGGGCCTCAGCCGGACGGAGGCGCTCGCCAGGGTGCAGCACGACCTCGCCGGAGTGGCCAGCCGTCCGCTCACCTTGAAGGTCGACAACGAGAAGTACCAGATATCCCCGGCGGAACTGGGTGTCATGCTCGACTATCCCAAGATGGTGGGCGAGGCCTACCGGGCCGCGTGGAACGTCAACATCTTCGAGCGCATGGTCAGGCGCTTCGTCAACCGCCCCGGGCAGATCAACGTCTCCATCGTCGCGACCAGCGACTCCAACCGCGTGCAGACTTACCTGGACACGGCGGTCAACAAGATAAACCGCTTCCCTCACGACGCCTACGTGGACCCGACCTCGGGCAAGCCCGTCATCGTGCCCGCGGAGGAGGGACGCAACACCGACATGGCCCAGCTGCGCAAGGACGTGGACGCGGCGCTGATGAGGCCCGACCGCATCGCGATAGTCAAGCCGGGCCGCACTCCGGCGGGCGTGACGGATGCCATCTTCGGCAAGATCATCGAGATCAACATCGCCGGGCACAAGCTCTCGCTGTGGAACCGCGACAAGCTGCTGGTCGAGTTCCGGTAGCCTGCGGCTCGCCCGAGTGGCCCTCGCCGCCCGGCGCCTGGAACATCGTGCAGAAGGAGCGCAACCCGTCCTGGAGCAACCCCGGCTCGTCATGGGCGACAGGCATGCCCTCTTACATCGCGCCCGGACCAGGCAACCCGCTGGGAACGCGCGCGATGGCGACCTCCGCGTCGGGCGTGCTGATACACGGCACCCCATCCTCCTGGTCGATAGGGCAGAACGTGTCGCACGGCTGCATCAGGATGTACATGAAGGACGTCGAGCAGCTCTTCGAGATGGTGGACGTGGGCAGCCGGTCTACATCATCAAGGCTCCGGGGGACCCGGGATTCGACGTCAGGGCCAAACCGCACTGGAGCAGCAAGTAGAGGCTCCGCGGCCTCCTACTGTTCCTCCTCCAGCTTCTCGTCCCAGAGCTTTGTCGTGTCCGAACCCTCTTTGCGCGCGCCCTGAAGGGCGATGTGAGCCGTGGCCAGGAGGTCACAGTCGGCGCCCGCGGCGCTGGGGAAGTTGGAGATGCCCGCGCTCACCGTCAGGTTGATCGCATCGACGTCCTCCGGCACCGGGAACGGGTAGCCGGCGACGTCCGAGCGCAGCCTCTCGGCCACTCGCAGGGCACCCAGCCTGTTGGTCTCGGGAAGCACCAGCGCGAAGTCGTCGCCGCCGATGCGCGCGACGAAATCGACCTCCCTCGTTCCCTTGATGAGTATCGAGGCGATGTCGGACAGCGCCAGGTTGCCCAGCATCTGGCCGCACGCCGCGTTGTACTTGCTGAAGTCGTCCACGTCTATCACCACCAGCGAGAGGTTGAGCGTGTAGCGCTTTGCCCTCAGCAGCTCCTGGGAGAGCCTGTACTCGAACTGCTTTCTGTTGTGGAGGCCGGTCAGCGGATCGGTCACCAGGTTCTCGCCCAGCCTCTCGCCCATCTCGTCCACCTCGATGAGCATCGCCAGGTAGTAGGCGAACAGCGCCAGCGCTCCGAGGTCGTCCTTGGAGAAGGCCTCCGCCTCGTCCGACCAGAGCACCAGCGCGCCGCGCACGGTTGCCGACGCCTTGATCGAGACCACGACAGCCGAAGGAGCATTGACCCCCGGCAGGAGCTCGCCGGGGAAGTCGTTGAAGATCTCGTGCTTGCCGCGGCTGATGGAGATCAGCAGCGGCGATGCCGGGTCGAGCTTGATCGCCGAGTCCCGCGGCAGGTCGAGTCCCCTCTGTGCGGCGATAGAGAGCGTCGCCCCGGTCACGGAGGTGAGGATCGCTCCGCCGGTCGCCCTCCAGATGGTCGTCACCTCGGTCAGGCACGCGGTCAGCTTCACCGCGGTCGAGGAGCTCCTGGAGGTGGGGAAGTAATCCTCCAGCAGCCTGCGGTACCTGCCGATGACGTCGCCCGTCGCCGGGCCTTTACGCTCGGCGAGCGGCTGCGCCGCGAGGTGGGTGATGACGTCGCGGCTGATTATCGAAAGCCCGTGCGACGTCGCCCGCTCGACCACCTCGGCGGGTGGAAGGCCTTTGCCCAGGTAGATGACCAGCACGCCGGGGAGAAGCCGTTCGACCTCAGCCAGCAGGTCAAAGCGCCTGACACCCCGCCGCTCGAACCACTCGCCCACCGGACCCTCCGAGGGGCCGACTACCGACGAAAGGCGAAAGGCGGCGTTGGCTCCAAGCGCTTCGATGAGGGGAAGGTCCGTGTCCAGAGGCTCGACGATGATGACTTCTACTGGTTCTTCCAAGCGTGTTCCCCGGTCGATCGGTCCATAAGATGACGCTCGCAATAATATATCTTTGATAATTCGCTGGCAAAGAGACGTTTTGTGCAACACAAGCACTTGACGCAGGCCCCTGGATTTTATAGATTCAACTAGCCCTCAAGAGGTTTGATGGAAAACGGGTCGGCTCGTCCGGAACGGACCCTGAAAGTCCCTTGAGGGCAACCCTTTTTCAGGAGGCGGTATGGCGTTCGTCGGCAAGATGGCTTACCTGGTCCTGTTCCCCGGAATCCTGTTCATTCTGCTGGCCGGTCTGCTGGCGGAAGTCGTCTCGACGGGCATGGGGACGGCGCTGGCGGGTGGCGAGAGGCGCGGCGCCGCGGCGCACGTGGCCTGGCTTTCGGCGGCTTTCGACCAGGAGGCGATAGCGACCGGCGGCGCGTTGGGCGCGGTCATCTGGCTGGCGCCGGTGGTGAAGGCCGTCGCGCTGGCGTGGGTCTCGTGCATCATCTTCGGGTTCTTCTCCGGCGACCTGGTGCTGCTGTTCGCGCTGCTGCTCGTGGCCGGGGGCGCCGACCTGTTCGCGGCCCTGCTGTCCGCCAACCCGTTGGCGGTGCAGGAAGCATGGGCCGAGGCGGCCTCGCTGCTGGCGTGGGCGGTGCCTTTCGCTCTGGTGCTCGCGGCCGTCGCCCTGAGGTCGGGAGAGGTGTCGGTCTCGGGGCTGATCAAGTGGCAGGCGGCGAACGGTGTGCTGCTGGCCTCGTCGAGCGGCGGGGCGACGGCACAGGCGGGTGGCGCGCTGGCGCTGGTCGCCGCGATCTCGGCGGCGGTGGCTCTAGCCAGGTTGCGGCCGCTGGGCAGGAGCTACACCTCCGGTTCTCCGGGCGGGATGCTGGACGACGTGTCCGGGCCGCCACTGGCGATGTTCGCGGGTTCCGAGGCGGCCGCGCTGTTCGTGGTGCCGCTGGTGATTGTCACGCTCTTCTTCGCGGGCCCGTCGGCCAGCTGGTATCAGGTGCTCTTCTGGGCGCTGAAGGTGCTGGGCGTCATCATACTGCTGCTCCTCATAGACCTGCTTTCGGCCAGGTGCGACTCGAGGACCGTAATCAGGTGGGGCGTCGGCGCCGCCGGCCTCATCGCCCTGCTGGGCCTGGTCCTCACCTGGATCGGGGTGTCGGGATGAAGCTGACAGGTCTGCTTTCCAGGCGGGTCGGGGTGTTCCACGTGCGGCTGGGGTTCTGCGGCGGCTGCGGAGATCTGGCCGACGTCGTCCTACGCGACCGCTTCGAGGGACGCGGCCCGCTCGTCGAGTGCGACTCGCCGAGGCACGCGCGGCTGCTGGTGGTCACCGGGCTGTGGAGGCCGGGCGTCAGCGAGCCGGCGCTCGAGGTGATCGAGCAGGCGCCGGTGGGCCGGAAGATAATCCTCATCGGAGACTGCGCGCTCGGACGCGGCCCCATGATCGAGTCGTTGAGGGCCGGCGCGTTGCCGGAGGGGCTGAAACCGGACCTGGAAGTGCCCGGTTGCCCCGTGTCCATCAAGACGATCTGCGAGAGGATCTCCGATGTCACGCGCTGAGGTCTCGACGCTCATAGCCATAACGGTGATACTGCCTTTTGCCGGCGCGCTCCTCATCGCCGTCCTCGGGGGCGCGGCGCGCTCGCGCAAGGTGGCATGCGGCCTGTACGCGATCCTTGCCGCCGCGTTCAACCTGGCGTTGCTGAACGGCTACCTCGATCACCCGGCCACCGCCTCCTGGGGATCGATCAAGCTGTCAGCGTTGAGCTATCCGGCTTTCCTGCTCCTCAACCTGCTGACGGTGGCCGCCGTGCTCTACGCGGGCTTCCGGTCTTCGAGGGTCGAACGTCCCGGGCTCCTGCTCGCCGCCCTGCCGGCGGCCTGCGGACTGGGGGCGCTGGCGGTCATCGTCACGACGCTGCTGCCGTTCATCCTGTTGTGGCTGGGGGTCACGGCGGTGGCGCTGCTGGGGCTGCTCGCCCACGGAGGCGCGGGCCTGAGGGGACGGCTGCGAGCCTTCAGCCCCTGGCTTGTCTCGGACCTGCTGCTGGTGCTGGGTGTGATACTGTGCGCGGCCTGGCTCAAGGAGACCTCGGTGCTGATCAAGCCGCCCGCGCTGGGCAACGAGACGCAGACCGTGGTGGTCGTCGCGCTGTTCCTCGCGAGCGCCTTCATCAGGCTGGGCGTCTTTCCGTTGCACGTCTGGATAAGAGACCTCACGGCCAGGACCGACCCATCCTGGAGCTCGTTCTTCCTGGGCTCGGCGAACTTCATCCTGACCGGGTTCAGGCTTGTCATCGCCATGACCCTGCTGGGGCGGCTGGTGGCATCGGACTGGGGGATGGGCCTCGCCATAGTGGCTCTGTTCTCGATCGTGCTGGGGCCGGTGCTGGCTCTGCGGAGCTCCTCGGCGGCGGCCTGCGCCTCTGACTTCTACTGCATGCAGTCAGGCTTCCTGCTGCTGGCGCTCGCGCTCTTCTCCAGGCCCGGTCTGGAGGCGGGGCTCTTCATCATGCTGACCGCGCCGCTGGCGCTGACCGGTTTCCTGATGGCGACCGGAACGTCCGGCGACCTGCGCGGGACGGGCGCCCTGGGCCAGCAGCGCCTGTCGGTGAGGCTCGCCCCGGCGGCGTTCGCGGTGACTCTCCTCTCGGGGCTTGCCCTGGCGGGCGCGCCACCGCTCGACGGCTTCATAGGCAAGGGGTTCACGGCCCTTGCCGGCATAGACAGGTCGGGCACCCAGCGGTTCTATATCCTTGCGGCGGCGGCGTGTCTGATCGCGATCGCCGTCTCGCTGGTCGCGGCGGGACGGCTGCTGGCCGGAAGCCACACGGCGGAGCCTTCACCGACAGGCGCGCGCAAGCCAGCGCTGCTGGAGGGGCTGACCCCCCTGGGGGTGTGCGCGGCCTCGCTGATGCTGGGTGTGTTCCCCGGGCTGCTCATCCGGAACTTCATCGCCTCCGGCGCGAGGTCGCTGTTCTCGCCCGGCTTCACCGGGCCCGCGGTCGCCTTCAAGGGAGCGGGCGCGGCTGTCGCCGGAGCGACGGCTTCGTATGGCGCATGGGGAGCCGTGGTGGCTGCGGCGCTGCTGTCCGTCGCGGGCATCGCCGCGGCGTCCTACTTCATCAGCCGCGCGCGGCACCCGTCCGCCGGGGCCGGCATCAGGCGGGCTCCGTTCGTCGGCGGGGCGCAGGGCGTCCACTCGATATCGTGGCCGGCGCTGGTGACCTGGAAAGCCGCCTCAGGTGGCGGGCGAAGGAGGCGGCGGTGAAGGGAAAGCTTCCTCTGGGCCCGCTGAGGGCGTCGACGCGCCAGCCCCTGCTGCTGGAATGTGACGTCGAGGACATGGCGATCACATCCGCGCGCCTCACCGCGGTCGCGGAGCCGACGAGCTACGCGCCCGGCTTCGAGGGGGCGAGCCCGGCCGACGGGGCGGACTTCGCCTCGCGCCTGTGCGCCCGCTCTTCGGTCCACCTCGCCTTGGCGTTCAGCATGGCGGTGGAGGACGCGCTGGGCGTCGAGGTCCCGGACGACCACGCCGCCTTGAGGGTCGCGCTCTGCGAGTGGGCCCGGATCGCGTCGCACCTGGAGGTCGTCTCCGACGTGGCGCGAGCTCTCGAGGACGACCTGGTCTACGGGCGGCCCCGGCGCTACATCCACAGGATACGGTCGGCGTTCGAGGACGCCTGCGGAAACGCCTTCGCTTTCGGCGCGGTGGTGCCGGGCGGGGTAGCGCTTGCCGCGGAGTCCGGCGCGGCCGACCTGCTCGGCGCGTTGGGCGGCTACGGGGAGACGCTCGAGAGGGACGCCACGTTCTGGGCGCGGAAGCTCTGGCTGTCGAGGGCCAGGCTTACCAGGGGCCGGCTCGACGCTTCATCGCTCCAGGGCGAGGCCTCGGCCGCGGCGCTGCGGGCATCCGGGTCTCCGATGGACCTCAGGGCCGGCGAGGGTTCGGGTCCCTATGCCGGCCTCCGATACAAGCCGGTCACCAGAGAAGGAGGGACCGCGCTCGACCGAGCCCTGGTGCTGCTCGGCGAGATCGGGGCGTCCGCGCGGCTCATCAGGAAGGTGAGGGAGGCGGCGTCCGGCTGCGTCGGCAGGCCTGCGGAGGCGTCTTCGCGGAAGGGCACGGGTGTCGGAGCCGTCGAGTCGCCGCACGGAGCGGTCGACTGCCGGGTGTTCCTCGCGTCTGATGGGAAGATAATAAGGGCGAGGCTGACCAGCGACGCTGACCTGCTGGCGGATGTCGCGGCGAGCGCCGTCGAGGGAGCGCTCTTCGAGGACGCGGTGCCGGTCCTGGCCTCATTGAGCCTGTGCCCATGCTGCATGGCCCTTGGCGGCCGCGACCGCGGCGCCGGCGGCGACGAGTGACGGAGGAGAGGACGATGGATCTCGAGCGACTCATCAGCCTGGCGAGAGGTGCGGGGGAGGTCGACCTGTTGCTGACCAACTGCCTGCTGGTGAACGTGCTGTCCGGCAGGGTCCATCCGGCGTCGATCGCCATCGCGGACGGGGTGGTGGTGGGGCTCGACCGCGGTTACACGGCCCGGCAGACCATCGACCTCGGCGGCGCTTACGTCGCTCCCGGTCTCCTGGACGCGCACGTCCACCTGGAGAGCTCGATGCTCACAGTGCCGGAGTTCGCGCGCGCGGTGGCGCCGCACGGCACGACCACGGTGGTGACCGACTGCCACGAGATCGCCAACGTGATGGGCGCGAGCGGCATAGAGTACATGATCGAGTCCGCTCGCACAGCTCCCATCGACGTCTATGTGATGCTGCCCTCCTGCGTGCCGGCGACTCCTCTCGAGACCTCCGGCGCGGTGCTGGACGCCGCCTCACTCGCGGAGCTTAAGTCGCTGCCGGGCGTCATCGGCCTGGGCGAGTTCATGAACTTTCCCGGGACCGTTGCCGGCGACCCGGGGGTGCTGGCCAAACTCGCTCTCTTCCGGGGCATGCCGATCGACGGTCACGCGCCGGGACTTTCGGGTAAAGACCTCGCCGCCTACGTCGCCGCCGGCCCGGACTCGGACCACGAGTGCGTCACCGCGCTGGAGGCCGAGGAGAAGCTGCAGAAAGGGATGTACCTGTTCCTGCGCCAGGGCACCAGCGCCAAGAACCTGCTCGACCTGCTGCCCGCGGTGAACGCGTCCAACAGCGGCCGCTGCTGCCTCTGCGTCGACGACATGCACCCCGACGAGCTCATCGAGACCGGGCACATCGACGAGCTGGTGAGGATGGCGGTGGGCGCGGGGGTCTCGCCTGTAACCGCGATCCAGATGGCGACGGTCAACACCGCCAGGCGCTTCGGGCTTGCCGGGCGCGGAGCGGTGGCGCCGGGGTACGCGGCCGACCTGGTGGTGTTCGACGACCTCGAGTCGCTGCAGGTGATGTCGGTCTTCAAGGGTGGGGAGCAGGTTGCCGCGCGCGGCGAGCTGATCGCGGAGGCCGGAGTCGCCCCCGCCTCCGGATCGACCTTCCACGTCGCGGACTTCGGGCCTGCCCGGCTGCGGCTGGAAGGGAAGGGACGCGCCAGGGTCATCGGGGTTGTGTCGGGGCAGTTGGTGACCGAGTCCCTGATCGAGGATGTCGGCTTCGATGACGGGGCGGCGCGCACCGACCCGGCCAGGGACATCCTCAAGATAGCAGTGGTCGAGCGCCACCAGGGGACCGGGAACGTCGGCGTGGCGATGGTGCGCGGCTTCGGGCTGAGCTCGGGCGCTCTGGCCTCGAGCGTCGCCCACGACTCTCACAACATCGTCGTTGTCGGCTGCAGCGACGAGGAGATGGCCGTCGCGGTCCAGAGCGTCATCGAGATGGGCGGCGGCCAGGTGGTCGCCGACGGGAAGAAGGTCGTCGCCTCGCTGGCGCTGCCGATCGGCGGGCTGATGTCACCCCTGCCGGCGGGGGAGGTCGCGTCCAGGCTCGAGGAGCTCAACAGAAGCGCCGCCGCGCTCGGCTGCGCGCTGACCGACCCGTTCATGACGATGAGCTTCCTCGCGCTGCCGGTCATACCCTCGCTGAAGCTGACGGACAAAGGCCTGGTGGACGTCGAGGCCTTCGCCTTCGTCTCCCCCTTCGCATAAGGTAAAAAGTGTACCAGGCACTTTTCGGCCACTATTTTCCCATGTTCATTCGATGTGGTTGCAGGCGAGTCGACAAGGTGAAATAACCAGGTGAAAAGTGCCTGGTACACTTTTCACCTCAGTCGGGGGGGAAGGCGAGCAGGTCGTCGCGCCCCATCTCCGCGAGCACCAGCCTGTAGTTCTTGTAGAACGGCTTGAGCATCGGCAGCAGGCGCATGGCCTTCGGAATGGGGCCCTTGGTCTTTATTTGCCCGCGCGTGATAGCGGCCATCAGGTTCAGCTTCTGCATCCAGAACAGGTGCGCGGTAAAGGCCTCCATGGTCATGAGGATCGTCGGGTCGATGTCGGTATCTCCCGTTATGATCATCAACGGGTCGCACGTGCAGTCCACCGTTACCCTGGGGATGACATCAGGCCCCCAGCGCTCCTCGTCGGAGAACTTGAACTGCAGGGTCATGTTGGTGGCGCGGAGCTTGTTGGCGAGGTTTTCGTCCGCGAAAGTGAGTCCCGTGACCTTCTCGGCGATCTCGTACATCTCATCGGGGGAAACGTCTGGACGGTCGGCCCTGTT
>Ga0209744_1000956_pt1 | contig 10246 bp, 8 predicted proteins | sample BarGraNGADG00311_2_FD_184494 | JGI IMG/M metagenome (GOLD analysis project Ga0209744, IMG submission 184494) | Arctic peat soil microbial communities from Barrow, Alaska - Barrow Graham LP Ref core NGADG0004-311 (SPAdes) (version 2) | ecosystem: Environmental > Terrestrial > Soil > Wetlands >... | reverse complement strand
AACCGCACTTACCATCTTTAACAATCTCACTTAAACCTCCGACGTCAGTTACCAGCATCGGTTTTTCAAAATAAAATGCAATCTGTGTCACACCACTCTGGGTTGCCGTTTTGTAAGTTTGAACAACAAGATCAGCTACACTGAAGAAAAGAGGAACCTCATTATCTTTTATAAAATGATCTAAAATGATAATATCATCTTCAAGATTAAACTTTTTAATAAGTTCCCTGTATGGCATATCGTCCTCGTAAAATTCTCCGGCAATAACCAGTTTCAGTTTCCTGTTTCTCAATCTTTTATCTGAGAAGGCTTCAATCAGAAGATCAAGTCCTTTATAAGCCCTTATAAAGCCGAAGAACAGCAGAAATAAATTACCGGCATCAAGTTTTAATGATGCCAGGGCCTCTTCCCTGCTAACTGCCAAACCGTAATTATCGAACAAAGGGTGGGGAGATAATTTAATGGGGATCTCTTCCCTGAAAGTTTTAAGATCATCCAGAACTGTCTGAGACATTACTACAGCTCCGTCGATACTGTTTGTAAAATACTTCGTAAGTGTTTTGTCTCCGGGACGTTTTTCGTGCGGAATCACATTGTCGAAAATACAAATCACCTTAGTATGTCTGTTCGATTTTGCTATCCGTGCGATTGTTCCAAAGCAGGGGCCCATGAAAGGTAACCAGTACCTTATCAGAAGAATATCGGGTTTTTCCCTTTTAATTTTAAAACCTGAAGTAATCCAGTTAAAGGGATTTATAGAATTAATCAGCCGTATGATCTTAATATTCTCCGGTTCAGGGCCATCTGTAAATTGTGTTTCCCCCGGAAAAAGAAATTTTGGATATTGTAAACTGAATGTGAATATTTCAATATTATGTCCCTCAGCTGTAAACTGTTGTGCAAGGCGGTCATTAAATGATGCCGGTCCACCCCTGTAAGGATAAGCAGGACCAATTGAAATTATCTTCATATATTTTACTCAAAATATTTTTTCAAGTGAAGGAAAAATTGATGCACGACACAAGGCGCACGACACAAGGAATAAAAAAGATTCATTTACTTCTTCCATGAACCGTGAGTCGTAAGCATAAATCATCCATAAAGAAAATCCTTTAGGTAATCATATCCGGGGGTGAGCTTTCCGTCTCTCATGATAGTTGCTCTTTCTATCATAGGGCTCACCGCTTCAGTCAACAGATCATGTAATACATTACTCATTAACATCTTGCCAAAATCAAGGGATGCATCACGGGGAAGTTCACCAGGCAGATTATCAATTGACATTACAGTGATATTTGTTTGCTTCGAGAATGCTGGCTCTTCAATTTCCAGAAATGGATTAAAAGCATAGAACGGATCTGATATTGTTGTTGCTCTCAGTGTTGAAGGTACAGGACCATTTATATCACAGCTTATATCGGCGATAACCGAAATCCGGAAATCAGGTCGCTTCATATCTTCCCTGGTAAAAAAGACAGGTGACCTGGGGTCCCAGAAATGACCTGTGATCAGGATATCGGTTACTTTGGAGTACGGCAGGAAGGTTGATTCATATTCCTGAGGATACCTGGTAAAATGGCTGAAGCTGAATTTCAGACCATTTTTATGCCTGGTATAGTACTCCGGTCCTATCTGACAATAAACTGGCACATCAAATTCTCTGTTAAGATAATCATCAGGTGCAACCTGCTCCACATTGGCAACAGCTAATGTTTCCATAGCTCCGTGAGTTACACGTCCATCTCCGGTAACAAGTATTTTTAAACCTTGTTTAAGCTCAATAAGCTTGAGGCCTGCCCACATCTCATCCAGATCATGACACTGATATGCCGGTTTAAGTTTAAACTTGTTAGTCTTGATTCCCCTGGCCCTTAATCCGTTGTAGGCTCCGACAATGCCTGCGTGACGGCCGAATGCTACAACTCTTTGTCCTTTTTCACTTGTAAGATATTCAAAATCAATAAGGCTCAGATTCCTGACTGCCATCTCTCTGAACATCTCATGATTATGTGGTTGTTTCTTTGCGACATGAGCAAAGAACAGATATGTTTTCCCGGGGATGAAAGTTCGTTTATCAACTTCCTTCACACCCATAAGGATATCGCATTCCCTGAGGTCTTCTTTCAGAGGAATATCAAGATACTCATACTCTTCATTTGAATAGCACCTGTAATCGCTTGGCTGAACAAAGAATTCAATATTTGGATAGAGTTCCTCAAGTGCTACTATCTGAGGTGGTGTAAGAGGCACTCTCCGGTCGGGCGGGTTCTTCGTTTCGCGGAGTATTCCTACTCTCAGTGTCTTTCCCATATCATTGAATCCATTACTTACTGTTACCGCCGTGAAGATACAAACTCTGGTTTTATTTTTACGAATAATTTTGATGACATATTTTGTATCTTTGCAGTTCATATCACCGGGGCTGACATGGATTTGACAGCATGAGAGGTGTTATGTAAGCATGCAGTGTGTGGTGACGCGTCACTTTTACAGAGTCACAAAACAATAAAAGGCGAAAACAATTACGCTCTCGCAGCATAAGCGAATAACAGTAGCTTAAGCACTCCCCGCTTCGGCGGGGTCTCCCGGCACATGTGTTGGGACGAGACGTTTCCCGGGCGGTCAGGCCCTGATCCAACCCGATACGGAGACGCACGCAATCCGGGGCTAGTCTGAAGGTTGTTCCGACCCGACGGCGAAACAAACAGGAAATAAGGGCAGGTAAGGTTGTTCTGCAGCTGACCGGTCACGAAAATCAAGCAGAAATAAGCATGTAGAAAGCATATGATTTCCATGTTTGGACGCGGGTTCGACTCCCGCCAGCTCCACCTGAGCGGACAGATCTAAATATTCAGAGATTTGTCCGCTATCTGTTTTCTGCTTATTGCTGTCAATCAATAATATAAGACGTAGAACTTCATTGATTCTCGGGGTTCGACATTTTTTTCCGTCAAAAATCAAATCTTCAGAGAAGATCGAACTCAAAATTTGCTTTTTACCGGTTAAATCCGCTTTGTTAACATGCATTTTTACTTTCTGAAAAATGATTCTCCATGAATGCTGTCTCCTGCAGCAGACAATTGCCACACATCCGGCATCCAAACAATGGACCTTTTATAAAAAGTTCAGTCTTCTCAAGTAATCGTCTTCCAACTTTTTCTTTTTTAAATGGATAGAACGCAGGTTGCCACCTGCGGGAAGGTGTGAAAAGAGACATTAATTGATAATTAAATACTTAAGAGAATTTGTTTATAAACTATTATTTATAAGTGTAAATTATTTTGGGAACATTCAATATACCTCATGGCGAAATCATCACGTCCAAGTACAAGATCGACAGCTCTGACTGCAGCAGTGATCTTCTCAGGGTTTGCAATTGGACATGTCAGTCCATTTTGGATTGAAAGCACCATATGGGCAATGTTAAGCATCTCCCTGTTTGGTAGTCCGAATGAAATATTACTTGCTCCCTGCGTAATATTGAGACCCAGTTTTTCATGAACCAGTCTTATGGTTTCAAGAGTGACAAGGCATGCCTGAGGGTCGGCACTCACTGCCATTGCAAGAGGGTCAATAATTACATCTTCTTCTTTAATACCCAGTATAACAGCCCTGTTGAGTATTTTCTCGGCAATAGTAAGCCGTTTATATGGATCGTTTGGGATACCATCATCATCCATTGTCAATCCAATAACAGCAGCGCCATATTCTTTTACAATTGGTAGAAGAGCATTCATTGATTTCTCTTCACCGTTGACAGAATTAATCAGACATTTCCCCTCAAGAACTTTCAGTGCTGCTTCGATTGCTTTGGGATTAGGTGAATCGAGACATAGAGGTATATCGAAATGACTCTGTAGCAGTTTTACAGCTTCCGGAAGCAGTTTCGCATCATGTACACCGGGATACCCCACATTTACATCAAGTATGTCTGCCAGCGCATCTATCTGGTTTTTAGCCAGTTCTAAAACATATCCAAAATCTCCTACCTCTAAAGTCGAGACCAGCTTCTTTCTCCTGGTGGGATTAATGCATTCTCCAATAATGATAACCGGTCCCTCAGTATTTATTACTACCTCTCTTGTTTTACTACGAAGGATTGTTATCATTTTATTACTGACTTGTAAGTTGTTTAAGATAATTCACTGCGCCCTGCGGATCGGGTGAGTAAAAATCAGCACCAATCTTATTGCAGTATTCCTGTGTAACAGGCGCCCCTCCTATCAAAATTTTTGACCCAACATGCTTTGCCTTAATGTCGGTAACAATCTTTTTCATGTTTTCCATTGTTGTGGTAAGCAGAGCTGAAAGGCCTATTACTGCATCAGGCTTTTCCTCAATTGCTTTAATAAACCTTTCTGATCCGACATCAACACCAAGGTCAATTACCTCCCAGCCACCGCCTTCCACCATCATGGCAACAAGGTTTTTTCCAATATCATGTAAATCGCCTGAAACTGTACCTATTATAAAGGTGCCTTTTCTTTTTGTCGCACCTGACTGAAAAAATGGTTTCAGGTGAATCATTGCAGCGCTCATTGCTTTTGCTGACATAAGCATTTGTGGAACATATATCTCCTTACGACTGAATTTATTACCAACAATTGACATAGCAGGAATTAATGCATTTTCAAGTATCTCTTCGGGTTTCCACCCCTGTTCCAGGGCAATCTTAGCAAGTTCATAGGCTCCATCCTGATCTTTTAATTGAGGAGGATATGGGCTTTTTTTATCCACCTTGCCCAATTCCACTGCTTGAAGCAGCTTTTCAAGCAAATTTCCCATAATTCATTGATTTTATTTGATACATATTTAATAGCTGTTGTAAAAATAGTCTATACCTTACTTGGAAACTACATCATTTTTTACTAATATTGATGGTATATTAACAAAAGATATAGGTTTGGTACAATTATTACCACTATGTCAGCTTAATTTGAGAAAATAGTTGCAAAGGAAGGTGAATCGTTTTTTATAGGGATTTTTCAGTACAATCTGGAGAAAAGCACCTGTATTACCCCAATAATTTTGAATTCAATCATGTCAATAGGGCATTAGATATGCGGAAAAAAGAATTCAGATAGTGGGTCAAACGCTCTACGAAGTGAGTCAATTAATGATTAAGGACATCGTGGGGAAAAGAGAAACTACTTTTCAGCTGGCAAGCAAAGAGTATCTTTTAATACGGTTTACAACCGGGAATAAGCGGATAGCAATTATGCATGAATATCTAATGACCCGCTACTGTGAGGAGGTGGATTTGAAGAGAATAGCAGCGCTCGTCAATATGGCTGAGGATTCGCTGTGCCATAACTCATAGATTTTTTGGGTCTCATAAACTCGCCGTTCGCATGACCTGCAAATTCTTTGGGGGTGTGTTCACACCTATTTCGCAGCCTCCCGATAAAATAAATTTTCTCCCTTTTTCTTTAGTAACAATCTCTCTACATGAACTTTCAACCTCTTCAGCAGTTTTATCGATGACATAAACCGGATTAATATTACCGCAGCGTACAACATCAGGTCCTAATATTTCATAGGCTGATTGCAAATCAACCATGTAATCAAAATCAAGAATATCAATAGATAAATCAGCTAGAGAAGGTAAAAGATGTGTAATATCACCACAAATATGCACTTTAATTTTAGCTCCTTTTTCATGTAGGAAATTTATGATTTCACGGTGCCGTTCTTTCACATAAGTATTATAGGTATCCAGATCAATTTGCGAGCAAATGGCATCACCCATTCCAATAATATCACATCCGGCATTAATTTGTGCTTTTGCAAATTCTTTGGCAGTCACCATACATTTATCCAATAAAGAATTGGAAAAGTCAGAATCAATCATCAGCTGCAATAACATATTACTAACTCCACATAAATCGCAGGATTCAGCCAGTGGTCCTTCAATCCATCCAATTACAGGTACTTCTCCTTTTAACTCTTTTTGAAACAGTTCTGCTCCTTTAATTCTGTCAAGTGTTCGGGGATTTTTATAGACATCAGGGTTTTTCAGCGCTTTAATATCTTTTATTGAATTAATAATAATCTTTTCACACCTTGGAACTTCTTCAGCCGGAAAGCTAACTTTTGCCCCAAAAGCAGCAGTCTCCCGGTATGGATCTGAAATTAAACCTACCATATCGGTATCAAAATGTTCCATTGCCCGGATGTTGCTATTAACAAGAACTTTATAATCGGATGCAAATTCACCATACGTTTTCCCGACGAATCGTGCAGCAAAATGCATTAAAAGAGGTCCAAACAAAGTACGATCTATTGTTTCATTGAGTATTAGACGATTGAAAAGTTGTTTTTTATTCATGATATCCAATTTAGTTCAAATTCTTTTATGGGCACCTATAAAACCTGATTGTCTGATAATGGTTTAAATAAAAATATAATTTTATACTAACAATTTAATAAATAGCTACTTCCTTTTCAATGATGTAGCAAACTGTTCCGGCAACATTTTCAGGAGAAATAGAAATATACAATTTCAGATTTTCTATTTGTTCGTTTTAATGATTTACGATCGTCTTTTAATGCTATCGTTGTTCAATTTTTTGATAGGCATGTCAGTTGTCACATTTTTATTCTGCTGACGTTGGTTACTTCAAATGTAATTGCAATTAACCGATGTTTAATAAGGATTTTTTTTATTGTCGTTTGTTATTTTAAATTATTTATGAATTGATATTTTAATAACCTGCTTAATTAATTGTTGAATTTAATAAACTTGACCGCTTAGGTCAGCAAAAGTACTATTTAAATTAAGCCAAGGTACCTATTTTCTATTTTTTTAGTCAGGTTATTATGATGATTTCCAGTCCGGTTTAAATCAAGTTTGGATTTTATTTTAGTTCCGGAATCACATTAATCAATAATGAAGACATACGATTTTATTTGTAAATAATTTTTAATCAAGTTTACAAGACGACCAGAAGAAAATAGGTTTCCTTGCAAATTGAAGTTGGTATTTTAATTTCCGGATCTCCCTGGTGTAAGTGTGCTTCAGCCTTGCATCTTTCTTCTTCACTAAATGGCTAAGTTCGAGTTCAGAATGAATAAAACTGAGGAGCACTGTTTTAAATATCTTTAATAGGGATTATACTTGCAATTTCTATAACACAATGCAGGATTTTGATCAAATTTAATCAAAATTCTAGCAAATAATATATTTTTAAAGAACATATATTATTAACAATCAATACTTTACTAATTATTAAAAATTAACTAATTAAAAAAGATTATTTTTTTATCGGAAAGTCTGAATAACTATTAACTTTAGAAAGCTTTAATTGAATTTCTTTCGGAAAACATGGATTTAAATATTTCTCGTAGTCAGACTTTTATCCCTTCAAAGACAAAGGTCAGGTTAATTATTATTGGTATAATATTAGGTATAATCCTGCTTAAATCAGGGAAAGCAGTTATTTCCTACACCTCCTCTGACAAATATTGTGTCTCATGCCATATTCACCCTTTGGCGGATCAGAGCTGGAAGCTTTCAACTCATTATAATAATCAGTCAGGAAACATTGTACATTGTGTCGATTGTCATCTTCCTCCGGAAGGTCATGGATATCTTTTTGCAAAAGCGAAGCACGGATTTAAGGATGTATACGGATATTTCTTCAAGGACAGCGCCAGGATAAACTGGCAGGGGAAAAAACTGCTGGAGAACGCAAAGGGATTTGTCTATGAAAAATCATGCCTCGAATGTCATCAAAATCTTTTTCCTGCAAAATTATCTGTCGATGGAGGTAATGCTCACCTTTTTTATACAACCAGTAAAGAACCATTAGCATGTATTAACTGTCACCTTAATGTTGGACATTTCGACAAATATGCACTTCATGCTCATAATACCAGTTTTGGTATTGTTCTTACAGCGAATCAGTCTAATTACACAGAACCTGCCAGGGTTGAAAAATTTGAAAACTTCAATGAAAAGATACCCGGGACCAGTGTTTCATTTGATATGATAGCAATACCGGGTGGGAAATTTTTAATGGGCAGCCCTGATAACGAACCCTTACGTAAACCAGACGAGGGTCCCTTGCGGAAAGTGGCTATCTCAAAATTCTGGATTGCAAAAACAGAAGTGACATGGGATGAATATCTGGCCTTTTTCAGAGCAACAGGTTCCCAGGGAAGAACAGAAGGGCAGGTTATAGCAAAAAAGAATGTCGATGCTATCAGTGGAGCCACTCCTCCGTGGGGTGCTCCGGATCAGGGTTGGGGAAAGGGCTCCAGACCTGCAATTACTATGTCGTGGCATGCAGCAAATGTATATTGTCAATGGTTATCTAAGGTCACAGGTAAAAAGTACAGGTTGCCCAATGAAGCTGAATGGGAATATGCATGCAGGGGTGGAACTGAAACCCCTTACTTCTTTGATGGCAATCCGAAAGACTTTACATCTTCCGGTTTGTTAAAGAAAATTTTTGGTCACGATACTGCCAGAATATCTTCGAGGGTAGTCTATAAAGAAAACAGTTTTTCAAAGACCAAAGAACCTCAGTCTGTGAAAGAGAATCCTTTCGGATTGAAAAACATGTCAGGTAATGTTGCAGAATTTTGTTCTGATTACTATTCTCCCGATACTTACAAAGCAGATTCAACACTGGTGATCAATCCAAAGGGACCTGTAAGCGGCCGGGAACATGTTATCAGGGGAGGTTCATTTAAGAGTGATGCCCGAGATGTAAGGAGTGCATCCCGCGATTTCACAAAAACTAAAGCGTGGCTGGTAACAGATCCCCAGATGCCTAAAAGTATCTGGTGGTATTCTGATTGTATCGATGTAGGATTCAGGGTTGTATGTGAATCTGACAGCTCCACGGGACTATAAAAAGAGTATTATAAAAGAAAAAATATGCTGAATATTGACAGAAGAAAATTCATTGGGAAAACAGCTCTAGCAGGTATTGGATTAGCAGGGGCCGGAGCTTTGATAAACGCATGCAGAAGGAAACCCGGTGCTGAAACTCTGGGTCTTCCTCCGATTCTGAACGGTGCACCAAAAGGTAAGAAGCTCAGAGCCGGACTTGTTGGTGCAGGAGCAAGGGGTACTGGTGCTGCAATTAATTTTATCAGTTCAGGTCCTGATCTGGAGATCGTTGCCCTGGCAGATGTTTTCCAGGATAAGATTGATGCATGCCGCGAAAGATTTGCCTCCTTCAAACTTCCAATACCAGCTGAAAACTGTTTTGTTGGTTTTGATGGCTACAAAAAACTGATGGCTCTTCCTGATGTTGATGTTGTGATTCTGGCTACTCCGCCTCAGTTCCGTCCCGAACACTTTCTTGAGGCTGTATTAAATAACAAACATGCATTTCTGGAAAAACCTGTAGCTGTTGATCCTGTTGGTATACGGTCAGTAATTACCTCGGCAAAGAAAGCTGCCGCAATAGGATTATGTGTAGTAACAGGTACCCAGCGTCGTCATCAGGAAGATTATATCGAAACCTATAAACAGGTTGTTGCTGGTGCTATTGGGACAATCACGTCTGCCAAAGCATTCTGGAATCAGGACCATGTATGGTTCCGTGTGCGTGAAAAAGGATGGAATGATATGGAGTATATGATCCGTAACTGGAACAATTTTTGCTGGTTATGCGGTGATCATATTCTTGACACTCATGTACACAATATCGATGTTATAAACTGGTTCATAGGTAAACATCCTGAAAAAGCAATCGGTTATGGTGGCCGTCACCGGAGAGTAACAGGCGATCAGTACGACTTCTTCAGTATAGATTTTGACTATGGTAATGGTGTCAGCTCACATAGTATGTGTCGTCAGATCGATAGCTGCGCAAACGGGACCGGAGAACTTATTATGGGAACCGAAGGCTATACCAATTGTAATAACACGATATGGGACCTCAAAGGAAATGTAAAATGGCAATTTAATTATCCGAAGGATGAAAACGGGAATGCTATGAATGCAGTTAAGATCTCTCCTTATGTACAGGAACATATGCATCTTGTTCATGCTATACGTACAGGCAATTATGCGAATGAAGCAGAACAGACTGCTATCTCAACCTTAACGGCTATTATGGGAAGGACTGCTGCCTATACCGGTGGTCTGATTACCTGGGAGGATATATTCAAATCAGACATGGACCTGGGTCCGGCAAAAATTGAGTTTGGTCCCGTTAATATGGTATTCGAAACACCTGTCCCGGGTACACCTGTGGTAATTTAGTACATTAGTCAGTATTTTCTGGTA
>Ga0209744_1000954_pt1 | contig 10254 bp, 6 predicted proteins | sample BarGraNGADG00311_2_FD_184494 | JGI IMG/M metagenome (GOLD analysis project Ga0209744, IMG submission 184494) | Arctic peat soil microbial communities from Barrow, Alaska - Barrow Graham LP Ref core NGADG0004-311 (SPAdes) (version 2) | ecosystem: Environmental > Terrestrial > Soil > Wetlands >... | reverse complement strand
CCAACCGTACCGTCGTCCATCTTATGACCGAGATACTTGAACCTGCACCCGGAGAGTCGGTCTACGATCCGACCAGTGGCTCAGCGGGCATGCTCCTCTCAGCAGCAGCCCGCCTCAAGAAGCAGGGCAAGGAGTGGCGCAACCTCCATCTCTACGGTCAGGAGCTCAATCTTCTCACCTCGGCCATCGGGCGCATGAACCTCTTCCTGCATGGCATAGAGGACTTTCACATCGTACGCGGCGACACGCTCGCATATCCTGCCTTCGTGCAGGGCGACCGGCTCATGCAGTTCGACATCGTGCTAGCCAATCCTCCGTACTCGGTCAAGCAGTGGGACCGTGATGCGTGGTCGGCGGATCCATGGGGACGCAACATCTACGGCACCCCACCGCAAGGCCGTGCAGACTACGCCTTCCTGCAGCACATCATCCAGAGTCTTAAACCAAAGTCGGGCAGATGTGCTATCCTCTTCCCACACGGCGTGCTGTTCCGCAACGAGGAGCAGGCCATGCGTGAGAAGCTCATCGCTCATGATGTAGTGGAGAGCGTCATTGGCTTAGGCCCCAACCTTTTCTACAACTCGCCCATGGAAGCCTGTATCCTGATCTGCCGTATGAACAAACCCAAGGAGCGACGCGGCAAGATCCTTTTCATCAACGCAATCAACGAGGTTACGCGGGAGCGGGCGCAGAGCTTCCTCACCGACGAACACATCGAACACATCGTGACTGCCTACCGGGGTTTCAAGGACGTCGAGGGGTTCGCCAAGGTGGCGAGCGTCGACGAAATACGAGAGAAACAGTGCAAACTGAGTATCCCGCAGTACGTCCAGTCGGTGAGTGGAGGCGCTGCCGATGTGCATAGCGAGGACGACCTGCAGCGGGCCATCGTAGCATGGCAGAGGAGTTCGGGGGCGCTGCGAGAGTCGATGAAAAGCCTACTTGACGTTGTGGGGAAGGGTGGAAATGGTGACTAGGATCCCGTTCTCGCGAGAGGATCTCGACGCAATATTCAGATTCTCACCGACAAGACAGGGCAGTCTCTTTTCGAGAGAAAATAGTACTCTCGAGTTCAAGGAGTCGTTCGGATGGGCGAGTCTGTCAATGTATCTCAAGACTTGTGTCGCCTTTGCCAATGCGCGCGGCGGGTACTTGGTTTTCGGGGTCACAGATAAACTCCACATCCCAGTTGGGCTGTTGGGAGCCAGTCTGAAGGCGTTTCAGGACATGGATCCCGAGAAGATGACGCAGAGCTTCAATGATTACTTCTCTCCCGAGATTGCGTGGGAGATCCAGGAGTGCGAATTGCACGGCAAGACGATTGGACTGATGTTCGTCCACGAGTCAACCGATAAGCCGGTCATGTGCATCAAGTACCTGGGGAAGGACCTACACGAATCGGACGTCTATTATCGTTACCGGGCTCAATCAGAGCGGATCAAGTATCCCGAACTGAAGGGAATCTTGGAAACTAGGCGAGCAGAAGAGGAGAAGCTCTGGATGCGCCATCTTGAGAGTATCTCGCGAATAGGCGTACGCGATGCCGGCGTCTATGATCCTCGTTCCGGCCAAGTCGCAGGACCTGGAGGCTCGTTTCTCATTGATGAGTCACTGCTACAAGGACTGTCCTTCATCAAGAAAGGCGAGTTCTCGGAGGTCACCGGCAAGCCGACGCTACGGCTAGTAGGCAGACTAGAATCCATAGGGTCACTGCCCGCGGGCGTTCGGGTGATCACGGAAGGGATCCACAGCCGCGATATTGTGCTTGCCTTTCTTGACCAGCGAGCTATTCCTATGCCTGAGGAGTTCATCAAGTCGATTTGCTTCGAGAACTCCGCCTTCCTGCCGGTGTTCTATTACATGAGCAAAGCGGGACTGGACTGGTCAAAGACCGTTGAGATGCTCAATGGTGTAGTATGTCGATCTGGTTCCAGAACCAAGCTGATTGAGCGTCTTGAAACCGACAGATCGGAATATCTGCCACTTCGCACCGGCAAATACGCTGATGTTGGAAGGAAGCACGTCATCGCGAATAGTCTGCGCGAAGAGGAGGACATAGACGGCATCCTTGACAAGGACGTTGGGCCCTATCTTCTTGCCATAAGGAGTCTCTCCCGCGAAGACGTCAAATCTCACTCCAAGTATCTTCGCGGGCTGTTGAAGGCGTGGTTTGTTGGGCGCTACAACTCTGCGGATCCAACGCTGGCAAGTTACATCCGGAGGCCTATCTGTTGGGTAGATGAGGCTCTGTACGATGGAGGCAACGCGTGAACGAGCGCAAACTGAAACCCGGCTGGAAGATGGTGAGGTTCGGGGGTATTGCTCAGAACATCGTGGAGCGGATCGATCCAGCGAACGCAAGGACCGATGTCTACGTTGGCCTCGAGCATCTCGATCCAACGACACTTCACCTGCGGCGGTGGGGTCATCCCCGAGATGTCTCTGGGGAGAAACTTGTCTTCCAGAAAGGTGACATCATCTTCGGCAAGAGACGTGCCTATCAGCGTAAGCTGGCACTCGCCAAGTTCGATGGCATCTGCTCGGCGCATGCCATGGTACTGCGGCCACATCCGAAGCTGGTTCTCCCTGAGTTCTTTCCATTCTTCCTTCAATCGAGTGCATTCATGGACCGGGCTGTCGAGATCTCCGTTGGCTCATTGTCGCCTACTATCAACTGGGGAACCCTCCGCGACCAGGAATTCGCCCTTCCGCCCATCGAGGAGCAGAAGCGCATCTCAGAAGTCCTTTGGGCTGCAGACGAGGCGGCAGAAGATTCGGGAGAAGCACTCTCAAAGATGAACAACCTACTAACGATCCAGGCCGACCGCTTAACAAGGGAACTTCCCACAAGACACAATGCTGCTCTGGCAGAAATATCCAGGTTCGGAGAAATCATCACGGGTACAACGCCTTCCACCAGCTATCCGGACTACTGGGGAGGAACGATTCCCTTTGTCACTCCTGCCGACATCAGCGAGTTCGACGTATTTGTGAACACAACTGAGAGGTTTGTCACCGAATTGGGCTCTCAAGTTGGTCGGAAGGTTCCAGGGAATTCTGTCGCTGTAACATGCATAGCTTCAATTGGGAAGATTGGCATAATCAGACAGGAATCGATCACTAACCAGCAAATCAACTCGATTGTCTGTAGTGGAGGGAACAGCCCCATCTATCTATACTTCGCGTTGCTGAGCCACATGTCTCTGATCAGGAGTTTCGCTGGTGCGACAGCAGTCCCAATAATCAACAAGAAGACATTCGGCTCGATTCGAATTCCTAAGCCCGAGACCGGCTACCAAGAAACGGTTGCATCCAAGCTGATGAGCGTGTATGACTGCATCCAGCAAGCGAAAGCAAACGAGGACAACCTGAGGCGTTTGTGCGAGCAGCTTAACGAAGAGTATCTTCGAGGTGAATCCCATGTTTGACGAGGAAGACACTGTTGAACAGTTAGTCGTCGATACGCTCTCCAAGGGAGCTGTCGGAGGTCAGATTGGGGAAAACGACGGCCGCTATACGGGCGGCAAGGCTGTCTGGCGCTACGTGGTTGCCGAGGCCTTGCCGCGACAGCACTCTGACGTGCTCGTGGACTCCATGGTCCGCGAGGCGCTCATCCGGCTGAATCCCTCCATCAAGATGCAGCCGGACCGAGCTGACGAGGTGTTGTACCGGCTTCGTGCTATCTTCCTGAGCGTCCAAGGTGAGGGCCTCGTGCATGCCAACGAGCTGTTCGCGGAGTGGCTACAAGGGGACAAGACTATGCCGTTTGGCGAGCATGGTGACTACGTGCCCATCCGGCTCATCGACTTCGACAACCTTGCCAACAACGACTATGTCGTCACCAACCAGTGGGTTTATCCGACGCAGGAGGGCGGGCGCCGCTTCGACATCGTACTGCTCGTGAATGGCATTCCACTGGTCATTGGTGAGGCCAAGACCCCGGTGCGCCCGGCAGTCACGTGGGTGGACGGTGCCAGCGACATCCACGACGGGTATGAAAAGAGCGTTTCACAGATGTTCGTGCCTAACGTGCTGTCGTTTGCGACTGAGGGCAAGTGCTACCGCTATGGCTCTGTGCGCATGCCCATCACCATCTGGGGGCCATGGCACGAGGGTGAGAATGCGGCTGAAGGCACGCTGGCCGACGTCCAGCGCTCCGTAGGTGCGATGCTTCAACCGCGCGTGCTGATCGATATCCTGCAGAACTTCACCCTGTTTGCGACCGACGATCAGCACCGGAGCATCAAGATCATCTGTCGCTACCAGCAGTACCAGGCAGCCAATCTTATCGTCGACCGTGTCGTGAAAGGCTCCCCCAAGAAGGGGTTGATCTGGCACTTCCAGGGTTCTGGCAAGTCGCTGCTCATGGTGTTTGCAGCACAGAAACTGCGCATGGATGAGCGTTTACAGAACCCGACAGTCATCATCGTTGTCGATCGCATCGACCTCGACACGCAGATCACAGCGACCTTTAATGCTGCAGACATACGCAACATGATTGGTGCCTCGTCACGTGAGGAGCTCCAGCACTTGCTTGCAGTTGATACCCGTAAGATCATCATCACGACGATCCACAAATTCGCCGAGGCCGAGAGCCGTCTCAATGACCGCTCCAACATTATCGTGATGGTCGATGAGGCGCACCGTACGCAGGAAGGGGACCTGGGACGCAAAATGCGCGCCGCACTCCCGAATGCGTTCCTTTTTGGTCTCACGGGTACCCCGATCAATAAACGCGACCACAACACGTACTGGGCCTTTGGTGCCGATGAAGACGAGCACGGCTACATGAGTCGGTATTCGTTTCAGGACTCCATTCGCGACAAGGCGACTCTCCCTCTGTATTTCGAAGCTGTGGAAGTGCGATTGCACATTGACCAGGTGGCAATCGACGAGGCGTATGCTCAGCTGACCGACAATCTGACCGAGGAGGAGCGTGACGACCTGACCAAGCGGGCGGCCAAGATGGCCGTGCTCATCAAGTCGCCAGTTCGCGTTGACGCAATCTGCAAGCACATCGTGGACCATTTCCAGAGCAAGGTGGAGCCCAATGGGTTCAAGGCTCAGGTGGTGACCTTCGACCGTGAGTGCTGTGTCCTCTACAAGCATGCCCTGGATGAGCTGATCAGCCCCGATGCCAGCGCTATCGTCATGAGTATTCAAGGCGACAAGGGCGACGAGTATGCACGGTGGAAGCTCTCCAAGGACGCGGAAGCGAAGCTGCTTGACCGGTTCCGTGATCCGACGGATCCGCTCAAGATCCTGATCGTCACCTCCAAACTGCTCACGGGTTTTGATGCTCCCATCCTCCAGGCGATGTACCTGGACAAGCCGATGCGTGATCACAACCTCTTGCAGGCCATCTGTCGGACCAACCGCCCGTTTCCCAACAAGACACACGGGCTGATCGTGGACTACCTTGGCATCTTCGATGACGTCGCACGCGCGCTGGACTTCGATGAGAAAGCGGTCCAGAGAGTGATTGAGAATCTGGACCAGCTCAAGAAGCAGATGCCTGACCAGGTTGCCAAGTGCCTCTTATTCTTCCCTGGTGTTGATCGCACGGTGGGAGGGTACGAGGGGCTTATCGCAGCCCAGGATTGCCTACCCGACAACACGAAGCGTGATGCGTTCGCGGCCGAGTACTCGGTCCTCTCTACGCTCTGGGAGGCATTGTCTCCGGATCCGTGTCTCACCCTCTATGAGACAGACTACAAATGGCTTAGCAGGGTCTATGAATCGGTGAAGCCGAGCAGCGGCAATGGCAAGCTCCTCTGGCACGCGCTAGGGGCAAAAACGATCGAGTTGGTCCACGAGAACGTCCAGATTGAGACGGTTCGTGACGATCTCGACACGCTCGTGATGGACCCCGAGGTCCTCCAGAGCATTCTGAACAGCAAGGATCCAGATGCCAAGTCTAAGGAGCTCCACATCAAGCTCGTTGCCCGGTTACGCCTCCACAAAGACGACCCCAGATTCATTGCGTTAGGTGAGCGCCTGGAGAAGCTCAGAGAGAAACACGAGAAGGGACTGATCAATAGCATCGAGTTCCTCAAGGAAATGCTTGCGATCGCCAAGGATACCGTGAAGACCGAGAAACAAGTGGATCCTGTCGACGAACAAGCCAAAGCCAAGGCAGCTCTGACCGAGCTGTTCGCGTCCGTCAAGACCGCCAAGACACCGGTGATGATTGAGCGCATTGTGACTGACATCGACGAGATCGTCCGGCACGTTCGCTTTCGCGGATGGCAAACCACCAAACGGGGAGAACGTGAAGTCCAGAAAGCGCTGCGCCACATCCTTTACGTGAAATACGAAATGAAGGACCAGGATCTCTTCGACAAGGCCTACGGGTACATTGAGCAGTACTACTAGAACATCGGTTTCTGTGTGCACCAGAGAAGCCAACGCCGACCTGATTTCGACGTGACGTCATGGCAGATCTTTCTTGCTGCGACCGAACAACTCGAAGTTGGCTCAAGCGTCCAGGTGCACAAGAAGTGGAGGCTTCATGAATGAACAAATGCCATACTACAGCCTATCAAAGCATGCGGCGGCTCAGATCCGGTGTCTGCCCAAGTATCTCGGCGAGATTCTTGGCGAGAAGATCAAGTTGCTAGCCGCGGATCCGACGAATGCCACTCTCGGTTCGTATCTGCTGGACAATCTGAAAGTCAAAAACAAGCACGCGTTTGAGCTGACCGATGGATACCGTGTCGTCTACGACTCTGCGCCCGAGGTACGGATCTGGTACGTGGGTAACCACGACATTGCTAATCACCGCTATGGGCGCCTATCCTTTGCTGCTGGAACGAAGTTCGAGCGAGTCTCGCTGACTCCAGAGGTGATTCAGACCGTCTGCTCCGCGAAACCGGCGAAGGAAGTACCGGACCAGCACTATCCGTACGTCGAATTGACCGCTCCCCACCTACGTATCCTCGGGGTAACCAGTGCTCTCGTCGAGACGGTACGATTCTGTCCTTCATTTGAGAACTTGCGGAACATTCTGGGCATTCCAGCAGATGTGGCTCAACACGTGAACGAGCTGGCACTTCGATCCAAAACCGATGAGGAGGATCTGTTCAGCGAGGGCGATCTCGCCTATCGGGACACGCTGAGCCGCCTAGCGGACTTCTGCTGTGGGAATATCAAGCAGCTCCTGCTAAAGCTCAATCCAGAACAGAACGAGTGGGCTACCAAGGAACTGACCGCGTCCGTGTTGGTGAGAGGGTGCGCTGGGTCAGGCAAGACCTCAGTGGCTCTGCAGCGAGCTGCCAATCTGTACCTAGCGGGCAAGAGGGTGCTCTACGTGACCTATACCACGGTTCTGGCTGACTTCGCGCAGTCATTGCTCAGCGGAATTGCGGGGAACCCCTTGCCAGAGGAGATCTCAATAAAGCGTGTCGATCAGCTTGCGTCAGGTATTCTGCGTGATCGTGGCTTGTGGAAATGGGACGGAGATGGTGTCCAGACGCGGGAATACAGGCTACAGGACTACATGACGTGGGCGTGCCAAGACATTGCTCAAAGCAATCCCAACGGAGTTCTCCGTGAACCGGGTTTCGTCCTTGACGAGGTGCGCGAGGTGATCAAACACACATCAGTCGCTTCGGAAGAGGAGTACTTGCATGTGCAGCGTCATGGCCGCGGCCGTCAGCTGGCCGAGGATGCACGTCATGCCGTGTGGATGGCCTACGAGGGGTACCAGGAGATCTTGGCTCGCTATCACCAGATCGAATGGGCCGATGTCCCGGAGTTGGCTCTGCGGGAGCTCCAGTCGAGACCATTTCAGCGATTCCCGTATGACGAAGTGATAATAGACGAAGCTCAGGATCTTTCCGTGACTGACATCCGCCTGTGCACGATGCTGGCACCAGTGTTGTTTGTCGTGGGTGACGTTGCACAGAGCATCTACGCGCGTGGATATTCATGGCGACAAGCCGGCCTCGAAGTACGAGGACACAGCTACTCCCTGAGACATAACTACCGAAACACGTGGGAGATTGCGGAGGCTGGGCAGTCTCTCCTCGAATCCGACACCGAGTTGGCTGCATCGGGTGAGCTAGTGCCTGCCGAGAGCGCAAAACGGCACGGGCCGTGGCCGATTGTCTTGCAGGCTCAGACGACCGAGTCGGAGGTAGATGCTGTCTGTGCAAAGATACTTGTGCTCACTGAGCAGGGCGAAGTCGGCTTCGGGGATTGTGCCGTCTTGTGCTCCTCGAACAGAGACTGCGAGGCGGTATTCGTGCACTTGGCTCAACATGGGATCCCCGCGTGGACTCGCTCGCTGGCCTCCGGATCGGGGAACCAGATGGCAAGTACTACGTCAGGGAGACGGCCTCTCGACGTTTTTGACGGCACCATGAAGGTATTGACATATCACTCAGCCAAGGGGTTAGAGTTTCCAATAGTGTTTGTCTTGGGCTGTCACGAAGGTATATTACCTCATGTCCCTCGGCCTGGTGACCAAGATGCCGAGGCTGAGCTACGACTGCAACGTCACCTTCTTTACGTGTCCATGACACGAGCGATCGAGACTGTCTATCTTGTGACTTCTCCTGATCTCCCGTCGCGCTTCCTCTCTGAGTTGCCACGAGAGAAAATCACACTCGAACAACACGGTTCGTAGGGGCGACAAGACCATGACCCAGTTTCGTGCGATAAGACGCTCGCCGACGACGGAACAGCAGCCAGACCCAGGAGCACCCTGCGTGCCCGGGGACGGTTGACGTCCTCCTCGAAAAGACGTAGAAGTCGCTGATTGCACAGGTTCCACGACGCTCCACCTGGCGGATCGGTGACCGAGCGGACGAAGGCAGCACCAGCAGAAAAACAGGAGGGACTGTGAGTCGAGATGACATGTCAGGCAGTCTGATCCATTTTACCAAGGGTGCGACGGCGAAGGACGACGAGGGTGCGTTTTTCCACCTTTTGAACATTATCAACGAAGGAGTCCTTCGAGGCGGTAACGGCGGCGGCTTTATCAAGGGCGGGTATATATGCGTCTGCTTTACGGAAGCGCCGTTGGCCTCGGTCCGGCAGGGTTTCGTCAACTCGTCCAACTTCAGCCGCTACTCGCCATTTGGGGTGATGTTGGACAAGAAGTGGGCATTCGCTCGAGGAGGCCGACCGGTCATCTACGAACCCGACGGAGAGTATGAGCAACTGCCCGAATCGCACCGCTGGCGGCATGTTAGGTACGATCCCACCGTGATCGATCGGACGATCGACTTCACATGGGAACGGGAGTGGCGGATTCCACACTGCAAACTGGAGTTTGGACCACAGGATGCAGTCCTCATTGTCCCAAGTCGCGATTGGGCAGATCGGCTTGCCCTAGAGTGCCAGGACGTCCGGATCAGGCAGTACTCTACAATAATGATTGAGGACGATGCCGAGTACTACGGACTGTCAGAGTTTCCTTGGCGCACTGAGATCTTGAACGAGTGAAGGAGTCTGGGCAACTGGCGATTGCGGGTGTAGCAGCAACTATGCGCGATCAGATTTATCTGGCCGTTTAACCACTATGGACGGAGATGGAGGACTGGATTCCCGCCTTCGCGGAGAGGTACCCCTCGCCTTGAAGAACACTTCGCATCTTGGACAAAAGGATGCGAGGGACAAAAGGGCTCGGGGGAATGACGGACCAGGGCACCCATGCCCAGAGGAGAAGATCCTGTCTGTCGGCCCCACTACATGAGGTCGATGTCTGCAATGACCAGCGCGTGATCACTGCCGGCCTGGACAGCCTCTTCGTACAGGTAGCGGACGTCTGTTACGCTGATACGGGGCGAGACGCGGATGCTGTCATAGCGGCAGCGCAGGTACTTTCCTCGCCGCCCACGGTGGTACGAGTCGGCAAGAGGCCCGTTGGGGTAGTACCGCACCCGGCGCTTCAGGTCTACGGGATGGTCGACGGCCCCGATCCAACGACCCTGTCGACCACCACAACCTCCCACTCCTCTGGAGGGCTGACTGACCGCGAACGCTTTGTACGGGCGTCATATCAGTGTGCAGCAGTGGCTGCAGAAGCAAGAAGCTGGTTCACAATGGCTGTTAGCACTCCTGATGACTTGGGATTCTACGTTTATGTTCTCGGTCCCACCCCTTGACTTTTTATTCGTCATTTGTAGAATCAAGGTGCAAGTAATTCTACAGTTGTAGAAAGAAGGGAGATATGAGCAGCAGGAAGAAGATAAAGCGTCTGCCGGATTCGGAACTTGAGATCATGATGATCCTCTGGGGGGCGAACGG
>Ga0209744_1000953_pt1 | contig 10254 bp, 7 predicted proteins | sample BarGraNGADG00311_2_FD_184494 | JGI IMG/M metagenome (GOLD analysis project Ga0209744, IMG submission 184494) | Arctic peat soil microbial communities from Barrow, Alaska - Barrow Graham LP Ref core NGADG0004-311 (SPAdes) (version 2) | ecosystem: Environmental > Terrestrial > Soil > Wetlands >... | reverse complement strand
CGTGAAATCAGCCATCCCCGAACTGTTCGAATTCCGCACAAAAAACACACTCCCCCGCCGGACCAACGGAGAATCAACACCATCCCCATCCCAATCCCCAAAAAACACCACATCACCGGGGTTCCCATACGAGAACACCACATTCGCGCTACCCGTGAATACGTCGTTGAGGTAGTACCGGTCGCCACCGCCCCCGACGTGGTCGCCCTGGGCGGCCACCGCCGCCGGAAACACGCCGACGCCTGCGATGACCAGCCCGATCACGGTCACTACCCGCTGTGTGGCGCCGTACATGTCCGCCCTCCCAAGTTCCGCGTCAGGAGAGGACGCCGGGAGCGGCGACGTGCCAGCGGTCGCGCCAGTCCCCGATCGGCGCGACACCGATCTCCTCCAACGCGTGATGGGAGAGCACGGAATAGGAAGGGCGCGGAGCTGGGCTCTGGTACGCATTGGAGCTGGTCGGCGAGACCATCCCCGGATCCTTGCCAAGGAATCCCACGATCTCCCGGGTGAACCCGTACCACGACACCCGACCGGCGGAGGTCCCGTGGTAGGTGCCTGACGGCGCGTCCGCCTCGATGAGGCGGACTATGAGGTCCGCGAGGTCCGCGGTCCAGGTCGGCTGCCCCACTTGGTCGTCGACAACCTGGAGGCTGTCCCTGCCGGCGGCGAGCCGCGCAATGGTCTTGGGGAAGCAGTTGCCCGCCACCCCGTACAGCCATGCCGTCCTGACGATGAGGTGGTCGTCGGTCTCGGCGCGCACTGCCCACTCCCCTGCTGCCTTCGTGCGACCGTAGGCGGAGAGCGGCGCCATGAGCTGGTCCTCCTCGTAGGGCTGTGAGCCGTCCCCGGCGAAGACGTAATCGGTGGAGATCTGGACCATTCGTGCACCGCACCGACGTGCCGCGCGGGCGAGGAGCTGCGGGCCTACGGCATTGAGGGTGAACGCACTGCCCTCATCGCCCTCCGCCGCATCGACAGCAGTGAAGGCCGCGCAATTCACGATGACGTCGACGTCGGTGATGCTTGCGACGGCGGCGGGATCAGTGATGTCCAGTTCGTCGACGTCGACGGCCGTGACGTGGTTCTCGCCACGGCTCAGTCTCGCGACCAGGTCGCTCCCCAGCATCCCGCGTGCTCCCGTGACCATCCACCGCATTGCGCACCCTCCTGTTCGCCGACCTATCGGACCCAGCCTAGTGACACCGATAGGGTTGTCAGAGGCAGACCCGCACCTGAGCCGGCTGCGCGAGGAGGTTTTCCGGTGAAGTTTCGCGAACTAGCAATCCCCGGCTCGTGGGAGATCACGCCCAAGCAGTTCGAGGATCCACGTGGCGTCTTCCTCGAACTGTTCAGGGATGGGCCGTTCGTTGAGACGGTGGGGCGCCGGCTCGACCTGAATCAGGCGAATTGCTCAGTCTCGGCTGCAGGCGTCGTTCGAGGCATCCACTTCGCCCAGATCCCCCCGAGCCAGGCGAAGTACGTGATGTGCCCCCGTGGCGCGGTGCTTGACTATGTCGTCGACATCCGGGTCGGGTCACCGACGTTCGGCGCATGGGATTCGGTGGTACTGGACGACACCGATCGCCGAGCCATCTTCATCTCGGAGGGTCTCGGTCACATGTTCGTGTCGCTCGAACACCAGTCGACCGTCGTCTACCTCTGCTCAGCACCGTACGCACCGGGTCGCGAGTGGGGTCTGAACCCACGGTGCCCGGACGTCGGGATCAGGTTCCCGGAGGTGGGCCGAAATGGCGAACCACTCAACTTGATCCTCTCGGACAAGGATGCTGCCGCGCCGACTCTCAGCGAAGCCCATGAGATGGGCCTGCTGCCCACTCTCGACGAACAACTGGCGTTCCTTCGATCTCTCCACCGCTGACGTCCCAACTGCTGACGTCCACCCGGCACCTAGGCATCGTCCACACCGGAGGGCTCGCTCCCGGCCGTGTCACCGGTCCCGCCACTCGCCACACCTCGTTCCCGTACCGGAGGGGTCGATCCGCACACATCGGACGTGAGCGGAACCTTCGCTTCCACCTGGGTCCGGAGGATCGCCAGTTCTTCGGCGAGCTTCCGAGTCTTGTCGTCCGTCTTGGAGAGTTCGATGCTGAACTGGACGCTGAGAAGCAGGAACATCAGGGACGCGATGAAGAAGACGAAGTTGGACGGGGTCTCGATCCCGAGGATGTTGGAGAACCATGGCAGGAGGACCGGAAACAAGGCAAACACGAGCACACCAACGGCCAGGATGACCCACCAGAGCGTGAACTTCTCCTTGAGGACCCGTCCCCGCATCAGCCAGAACATCAGCAGTAGCGTTGCGACCACGAACAGGATCGCGCCAAGGTAACCACTCATCGTGCAGCCCGTTCCCGGTCAGTACCGCTCCGCGGGCGTGTGAGGGCGATGCCCAGTGCCATCACGGCCCGGCCGAGGAATACTGCCGACTTGACCGGTGAGTGCGAGGGACTGCCTCCCGCGCGCTCACGCATGTGCACAGGCGACTGGCGTATCGTCAAGCCGCTCCGCGCCGCAAGCACCAGTGCCTCCACGGTGTCCCCGAGGTATTCGGCGGGGTACTCGACGGCGAAGATACGGACTGCCCTCGGCCCGCAGAGCTTGAAACCGGAAGTCGTGTCCGTCAGTTCCGCACCACAGATCCGCGAGAGGACGCGAGAAAGCAGTTTCATCGCCCACCGGCGGGGACCACGGACCGCATAGTCGCCACGGCCCGCGAACCGCGACCCGATCACGATGTCGGCGCCGCTCGCCTCCATCGCATCCACGAGCGATCCCACCTCGCGTGGGTCGTGCTGCCCGTCCGCATCCAATTGGAGGAGGTGGGTGAATCCGCAGCGGCTCGCATAGTTGAAGCCTGCACGCATCGCGCCTCCGACGCCCAGGTTGTACGGCAGTTCCAGCACCGGCACGCCACGTTCCCTGACGATGTCGGCCGTGCTATCACTGGAGCCGTCGGAGACCACCAGGACGCTCCACCCTCTGAGTTCCGCCGCCACCTCGTCGAGCACCGTGCCGATGGTCGCCTCCTCGTTCCATGCCGGGATCACGACAAGCGGCCGCCCCGACCGCAGGATCTCCTGTGTCATCTTGACCTTCCTCGTGCGCCAACCGTCACTAGGATAGGCGTCGCGTCGCAGTTTCGGGTCACTCCCCCCAGCCTGTCGGCTGTGGTTCGTGCCCCATGTGTACGCCAGACTAGAGTTGTGCCGCATGAGGACGACGGATCGGAGATGACCACACCCGACCAACCGGTCCGCGCGAAGACCTTCCAGCGCTCGACTGTCGCGCTCCTCTCGGGTCTCGGTGTGTTCGGCGCCTCGAGTTTCATCCTCCTCGGGCTCGCTGGCCGTGAACTGGGTCCGGCACTCTCCGCGCCGCTCGCCGTCGCATGGACGACGGTCAACGCGCTCGGCGTCGGGCTCTTCATGCCCGTGGAACAGGAGGTCTCGCGACTGATGGCGGCACGGCGGGCTGGCGGCCTCGCGCCTCCCCGTCTCGGGCACGTCGGGCGGTACCTCGTCGGCGGCTTCATCACGATCGCCCTTGTGTCCGCGGTGGCGTCGGACTGGATCGCCGCTACCCTCTTCGCCGGCCAGCGGGACATCGTGTGGATCACCGCGTGTGCCCTGATGGCAGTGGGGGTCGAGTACTTCGTGCGCGGGTCGCTCTCGGGCTACGGACTCTTCGTGAGGTACGGCGGGCAGCTCCTGATTGACGGCGTCGCCCGGATCGGGCTCGCCCTCGTCGTCTTCTTTGGACCGTGGCAGTCCGCGGCCGCCTACGGAACTGTGCTGGTTGTCGCCCCGCTCGCTGCAACCGTCCTCACCATCTCGGTGGCCGCCGCAAACTGGCTGCGCGCCGCACCGACGACCGCTCACTCGGGGAGCATCGCGCCGCTTGTCCTCACCTCAACCACGTCGCAGCTGCTGGCCAACTCCGGGCCCCTCGCGATCGCGGCGCTCGCCTCTGCCGCGCAGCAGGCTGACGCCGGCCGTTTCGTCGCGGCAGTGACTGTCGGCCGGATTCCGTTGTTCCTCTTCGCCGCCATCCAAGCGGTCTTCCTGCCCACGCTCTCCGGGCTCGTGGCCCGCTCGGACGTCGGTGCCTTCCGCCAGACCTTCCGAACGGCCTGGCTGGCGACGCTCGCACTCGGCGTCTTCGGAACCGCGGGAGTCGCAGTGCTCGGCCCGTGGGTGATGCGGCTCATCTACGGGCCCGAGTTCGCGGTCGCCCGCGTCGACATCACCCTGATCGGGGCTTCCGGTGCCCTCTTCATGCTTGCGCAGGCCTTCGCGCAGGCGTTGCTCGCGCATCGAGCGGACATGCTCGTGTTCATCGGCTGGACGGTCGGGCTCGCGGCGACAGTCGCGGCCCTGCTGCTCCCTCTTGACCTGACGACGAGGGTCGCGGTGGCACTCTGCGTCGGGGCCGCTGCCAGCGGCGTCGTCCTCGCGGTCGTCCACCGCAGCACCGTGGCCGAATGGGAGCACAACATCGCAGGAAGGAATACCTGATCATGGACAGCCCGGAAATCTCCGTGGTCGTCCTCGCCTACGGCGAGGAGGAATGGCTCGACGACGCCGTCGCGAGCGTGCTGGCGTCGGAGGGAGTGACCCTCGAGGTCGTGGTGGTCGACAACGGCTGCACCTCCGCCGCCGTGGCGGCTCTGCCGGATGACCCGCGGCTTCGGGTCGTCGTCCCCCGCTCGAACCTGGGCTTCGCCGGGGGCGTCAATTTCGGCGCCCGGCACTGCACCGCCCCAGTGCTCGCCATGGTGAACTCGGACTCCGAGGTTGAGCCGGGGTGTCTCGCACTCCTCCGGCGCCGGATGTACGATCCCGCTGTCGGGATTGCCGGTGCGGTGATCATGCTTTCGGATGAGCCCGGGCTCGTGAACTCTGCAGGGAACCCGCTCCACGTGCTCGGTCTGTCGTGGGCCGGCCACCTCCGGGAACCGGTGGAGGGTCTGAGCCGCGTGCACGCGGAGGCGAGCGTCTCGGGCGCGTGCATGGCAGTGAGACGGGAGCTGTGGGACCGGCTGGGCGGATTCCCACCCGAGTTCTTCGCCTACTGCGAGGACCTCGACCTCTGCTGGCGGACCCGGCTGCTGGGGATGCGCGTGGACCTCGTCCTGGGTGCTCGGGCCCATCATCACTACGAGTTCTCGCGCAACGACCTGAAGATGTACCTGATGGAGCGGAACCGGCTCGCGTTCGTCCTGACGACGTACGGGAGCCGCACCCTCTCGGTGCTGGCACTGCCCTTGGCCGCCTTTGAGGTCGCCATGGTCGCGCTCGCGATCAGGCAGGGCTGGGGGCCGCAGAAGGTCCGAGGGTGGTGGTGGCTCCTGACCCACGTCACCTGGTTGCGGCAACGCAGGAGGACGCTCCAGGGTTCCCGCGTGGTACCGGACAGCGAACTGAGACGATTCTGGACCCCGGTGTTCGATTCGAACCAGATGCCCCTTCCCGCAGTGGCGCGCCCCCTTGAGGTGCTCCTGATCGCGTGGTGGGGTGCCGTCAGGAACCACATCTGAAGTGCGGGTCCGTCGGGACCTGGACCTGCCACCCCGCCACAACTCGCTGCAAGCGCGCAGCCATCGGCACCGTGGCTGTATCGCATGTCACGGCTCCGGGCGATTCCTCCCCACGCGGCCCGTGCCGCCCGTCGAGCATAATTGGGGGGCGCACCAGCGAGATCGAGCGAGGGAATGAGAAGTGGGAATGGGAGAAGCTGCCACGCGTGGCCCACGACGGCAGACCGGCCAGGTCATGGCGGCGGCGGCCATCCTCCTCGCGCTCCTCGGCACCTTCGTCGGGCTGGCGCTACGACCCGGCGGCACCATCGTCGGCGACGTCACCACCACCGTTCGCGAAACGGACATCATCGGGCCGATCACCACAGACCAGGCATTCACTCAGCCGTTCGTTGCATCGCAGCATGACCTCGCCGCAATCGACATAACGTTCGGAACGTTCGGCGGCGCCTCTCGGTGCGATCTCCTCGTGGAGTTGCTCGACGACGGCACGCCCGTGGCGAGCCAGGAATGGTCGTGCGCCGCGCTCCCCGACAGCTCGGCCGTCCGCGCACTCGAGTTCGAACCGATTCCGGACTCGGGCGGACGCCTGTTCGAGGTCGCGATCAGCCGGGCCGACGACGTCTCCGGGGACGTCGGTGCGCCCATCGTCTGGGGTGGTGCCCTTGAGGAGGAGGAGCAGCCTGCCCTGCTGGGTGACGACGTGGTCGAGGGAATCACGGCGGCGGTTCGCCCGCAGTACGACCCGGAGGCCCACGTCGCGGACCATCTCGCGACGATGTACTCGCGCATGGAGGATTATGGGGCACCGTGGGCAACTCGTGAGGTCTGGCTCGCGACGCTCATGGCGACGGTTCTCCTCCTCGCTGCAGGCCCCCTCGTTGCGCGCTCGCCGCGATCGATCCTCCTGGTGGTATGCGGGCTCGCCCTGCTCCGCGGTCTGGTCTGGACCGCCCTCGTGCCGCCGTTCCAGGGGATGGACGAACCCGCCCACTTCTCGAATGCCGAGTACATCGCCGAGACCGGATACCTTCCGAACACGGGTGACCACGGCACCGACTACAGCGACCGCTTGTGGCAGGCCTCCGACCTCATGAACGTGGACGCCACCGTGCCGGGCGCGCGGCCGGAGTACACCGAGATGGCCGTGACGGAAGCCGAGGACCTGTCCCGGCTCCCCGACGACAACGGTGGCTCCGGGCCTGCCGCCAGCTACGGACCCCTGTACTACATGGGCGCAGCCGCCTTCTACCGCCTCGCCCCGGCGGACATCCTGAGCCAACTCGGCTTCGCACGCCTGTTCAGCGTCTCGCTGGGTGTACTCACGGCTGGCATGCTGGTGGTCATTGCACTCCGGCTCTTCCCCGGATCGCGAGCCGCCCAGCTGGCGTTCGGCGTGGCCGGCGTGTTCCAGCCGATGATGGCCCACCAGTTCGCGATCGTGAACAACGACGCATGGGTCATCACGCTGGGCGTCGCCTTACTGGCGATCGGATTGACACTCGCCACGCGGCGGCACGCAGCCGGCCTGGCCTTCCTCGCCGGCTGCATCGTCGGTCTCGCAGTGCAGGGGAAACCGTTCGGCATAGCCGCCATCGTGCCGATGGCGGCGGGCTGGCTCATCGGCAAGGTTCGCACGGGCGAGCGTTCCGCCCGTGTCTGGTTTCGCGAGGCGCTCCTTGTGGTGGCCGGGCTGATGGTCACGTACGGGACGTGGACAGCTCTGGCCCGACTGTGGGGCATCGAGGCCCAGTCCGTGCCGGAGACGAACGGCGTTGACGCGTCGCTCCGAGAGTTCATCGCCGCACAGGTGGGCCCGGCGCTCTCGCAGCTCAAGCTGATGTGGGGCAGTCAGCTCTGGGGCAACTTCGGGTGGGTTCGGATCCCACTCCCCCGCGTCGTCACGGATGCGATCTTCTTCGGCGAGGCCCTTCTTGTCCTCTTGGTCCTCGTCTGGCTGCTCGCCATCACGATCCTGGCCGTGTCGCGGCGAGCGCGCTCCTGGTCCGGGACCCGGCGGGATGAGCCGACTGACGAGGGCGTGGCATCGGAGCTCCTGTCGGCCTCCACGAGGGCACTCCCCATCGACGCCCGTCTCGGGGTGGTCTCGGCGGCGATTCTGGCGATGGTCTTCACGCTCTACGCCGCCGCGGCGGTGTACTACCTCTCGTCTGGCGCCAACGACCTGCTGCAAGGACGCTACGCCCTGATGGCCGCCCCTGCCATGATCGCCCTCCCAGCGCTTCTCGTCGAGAGAGTTACGAAGCGGGAGAGCCTCGCCGCCGCCGTCATGGTGGCCGTGGCCATCGCGGTGGTTCTGGTGAGCATCCTCTCGATCTTCATCGTGCAGGAGGCGTTCTACGGGTGACTCCCGACCGCCGTCGTGCGGCGCATCGACCGTCCGTCGGGATCACTCACCTCCGTAGTCGCGCCCGCATCACGGCAATCGCAGTTCCCGCGCGCCGGGTCGCGCGCCGAGTGAGTCCCGGGATCCCCTCCTCTGACGCGATCTCGCGCACGCGGCCGCCCAGCCGAACCACGGCCTCCCGGATGACGGACCGCCGGCGGGCCGGACGGGCGGGATGCCCAGGAATCGCGTACGGCTCCACGTCGCAGGCGAAATCCGAGAAGGGCTCATCGTCGAGGACGGGTTCCCAGTCGGTCGGCTGCCGGTGGCCGTGCGCGCTCACGTGGTTGCGTGCGTCCCGGAGAATGAGCGCATACCTCGCGCCCTGCCGGTGCGGCGAGAACCGAAGGAGCGCCTCACGCCGTGCCTGGCTGCCGATTCTGCGCCGTTCGGCCTCCGAGCCGAGGAGTAGCTCGAGCGCCTCGATCCACTCGCCGGGGGTGCTCGCAAGGAGACCCGTTCGGCCATGTTCAATGACCTCGCGGAACGGTTCGGCCGGCGAGGCGACGGTGGGCGTCTCGACGAGCGCGGCCTCCAGCCACTTGATCGCAGACTTGGCCTCGTTGAACCGACTGCCAGGCGTCAGAGGCGCGAGGGAGATGTCCGTGTCACGCAGTACACGCGGGAGGTCGTACCACCGGACGAACGGGACCCGCTGGATTCTGTCCGAGAACGCCTCCAAGGCAGGCGTTGGCTTCAGGTGCCCCCCGAGCCACAGTTCGACGTCCTGGTGCCGGTCGAGAATGGCGATGAGTGCAGGCTCCGCCATCGCCCAATCGGCGTCGTGGGTCGTCGTCCCCGAGAAGTACCCGATGCGGACCCGGCCCGGTGTTCGCTCACGCCGCAACTCGCCGTCGCTGCGACGTGCCAGCAGGAGGCCCACACCATTCGACAAACGCTGCGCAGGCAGACCCGTCACGCGAGTGGCTTGCCGGCAGAGCTCGTCGGTGGAGCCCACGTACATGTCGCACGCCTCCATGGTCGTCCGGTACCGCGCGACACCCCTCCACCACAGCTCCCGTTCGGCGACCGAGAGACCGTCGAGCCCGTCGAGCTGGTTTTCCAGGGCGGGGTCGAAGATGAGGTCGTCCACATCGAACAGGATCGGTACCGGTTCCGGCCGTTCCCGGATCGCGGCGATGACGTCCAGGATCTGGACGGTCGCCGGCACCCTGTAGAAGACGACCGCGTCGACCGCGGCGGCCAGCGAGGGCAGTCGCGGGTCGCGGTAGTGAACGACCTGGGCGTCGATGCCATGCAATGCAAGGCTCTCGGCCGGGAGTTGCGCACGATATCGCAGCGGCGCGCCCTGGATTCCGACGACGAAGAGCACGGATCTGACGGTCCTGTCACCGGCGGGTTCGATCTCCTCTGCCCTGTCCTTCGCAGTGGGGCCTGCGAGTTCGGAGTAGAGCCGTAGCAGCCCTTCCGTCTGGTCGGAGAGCGGTCTGATGGCGGACACGGATCCGCGCCCCGCAAGTGACTCGAAAAGCCCGGGTTCCTCCGCGAGACGCCGAATTGACTCGGCGAGCGATCCGGGATCTCCCGCCGGGACGATCAGACCGTTGAACCCGTGCCGAACGGCCTCCTCCGGGCCGAGCGTGTCCGTACAGACCACCACGAGCCCGCCTGCGAGGGCCTCACGAGTCAGGATGGAGTGTGACTCCCGCATTACCGAGGGGAGCACGAGGACGTCGTGCTCCCGAAGGATCTCACCAAGCTGGTCCGGGGAGAATCGCTCCCTCCCCCGAGCCCACGTGGGCAGGCCCTCGCGTTGCGCGGCGCTGATGCCGTACAGGTCGAAGGCGATGTGCGAGGGTCCGTCGAGCGAACGAAGGGCGCTGAGGAGAACTTCCGGACCCTTCATGGGCTGGTCGCCACCCGCGTACATGAAGCGGAGGAAGCCACCGAGTGCCCTGGGCTGACGCTCTGCCGAGAGTGTCTGGATCTGCTCGTCGGGCAGGCCGTTCTCATCCACCAGGACTCGATCCTCCGGCAGCCCGTTGCCGATGAACACGTCGCGCGCCGCGGCGGATGGCGCCAACACGACGTCGACATGCGCGAGGTTGGCCCTGAGAATCGCTTCCCGGCGCTCAAGGTGGGCCCGCCCGGCCTCGCACTCGCACTCGCCACAGCTGACAACGAGAGAGCAGGGCCGCATGTCGCGATCGACGAGGAACTGCCGGGAGCAGTACCACCAGAAGTCGTGCATCGTGAGGACAACCCGTGCTCCCGACTGCTTCGCAGCCTTGAGAACGCCGCCCCCCAGTGTCTGGACCGAGTGGAC
>Ga0209744_1000950_pt1 | contig 10262 bp, 9 predicted proteins | sample BarGraNGADG00311_2_FD_184494 | JGI IMG/M metagenome (GOLD analysis project Ga0209744, IMG submission 184494) | Arctic peat soil microbial communities from Barrow, Alaska - Barrow Graham LP Ref core NGADG0004-311 (SPAdes) (version 2) | ecosystem: Environmental > Terrestrial > Soil > Wetlands >... | reverse complement strand
ATTATCGATGCATGTTTAAGTTAATCGGTAGATTTTAAAAGTTTTTTTCCAGTCTGTTTATAAGGTCAAGACCTTTGGGGGTTGAAATTCCCCTAAGGTAATTTATGAAAATATTCCTGATCACATCTCGTCTTGAGAATAATTCCACTGCTCCTTCCATTATCCGATCTCTTGTATCATTCAAGCCAATTTAAACTAAAATACAAAAATGCGAAGACTGAGCTGGTTTATATAGTTATATCTGTTAAGTTTCGGAAAAATTCTGCTAAACAGGTAAATTTACCGGTGAATGGAGGAAAAGGCTCAACGGCACAATGGCTCAAAGGAGTAAGGGATGTTAAGGTTTTAAATGGATTATAGGCTGACATATTTTTTCTTTTAATTAAAAAATGTGTATAAATTCGTAGACGTATGAGCCAGATAAATATTTTAAAACAGTTCTAAAATCTGTGGTTCTCTGTGATTCTCCGTGGCTCTCTGTGGCTCTCTGTGTAACAAAAAAAATAAAGAACTGACACAGAGTTTCACAGAGTTTCACAGAGCTACACAGAGAAGAAATAAATATTTCATTGTTATAGAAAATAAATAAAAATATTCTTCATGAAATCTCAGCAAATTATTTACCAGGTTGATGCATTTACAGCTGAACCATTTAAAGGAAACCCGGCTGGTGTCTGCATACTTGATCAGGAACCTGATGACACCCGGATGCAGAATTTAGCAATGGAAATGAACCTGTCAGAAACTGCGTTTGTATTCCCCGGAGGTGATTGCAGGATAATCAGATTTTTCACTCCAATTGCTGAAATGAAACTTTGTGGTCATGCTACCTTGTCTGCTTCACATATCCTGTACGAAACAGGAATGGTAATGAGTAATGAAGAGATAAGGTTTTCATCAAAAGCAGGAGAATTGATAATAAAGAAAAACGGTGACTGGATAACTATGAATTTCCCGGTTTACCCTCTGGAAAAAATGGAACCAACTTCTGAATTTGAAAGAGTTACAGGTGTCGAAGCAAAGGAATTATATAAGGCTGGATTTGGATGGACACTCGCATTGATGAAAAGTGAAAAGGAGGTAAGAAATATGAAACCTCATTTTTCTCTTATGAAAGACTCTGTTTTCGGCGATCTGATAGTAACAGCTGTTTCAGATGATCCGGCATTCGATTTCTGCGTTCGTTGTTTTGCTCCTGCGGTTGGAATTGATGAAGATCCGGTAACTGGTTCTGCCCATTGCGCCCTGGCTCCCTTCTGGGCAGAGAAAACAGGCAGAAAAGATTTTAATTCCCACCAGGTATCAAGAAGAGAGGGCATTCTGAAGATATCATTAAAAGGGGACAGAGTTGAAATTTCAGGTCAGGCTAAAACCATATTTAAGGCGGAATTGTTTGTGTAATTGAAATCAAGGTCCTTTGTGGTTAACGGATTTCATCATTGCTATCACGTAAATATTTTGTATATTTCACATATCCAATATTTCTGAACATGAAACAAGATACTGATTTGCGAATCATTGAGTTAGGTCTTATCCTGCCCCCTGCTCCAAAACCACTTGGAGTTTACAAACCGATTCTGGTAGCAGGAAAGTTCCTCTTTGTTTCCGGACAAGGACCTATTTTATCCGATGGAACCATGATTAAAGGCAAGCTTGGCGCTGACCTTGATATTACTGAAGGGAAACTGGCTGCAAGACAGGTAGGGCTTACGATGCTTTCAACAATAAAAGCTCATTTTGGAGAATTAAAAAAAATCAAGAGGATAGTGAAAGTGCTAGGTATGGTTAACAGCACTGCTCTTTTCGATGGTCATCCTGCAGTAATTAACGGATTCAGTGAACTGATGTCTGAAGTTTTTGGTGAAGATAACGGGGTTGGAGTACGAAGTGCGGTTGGAGCAATTCTTCCCTCAAATATAGCTGTAGAAGTTGAAGCCATGTTTGAACTTTATTAATCATTTAAGTGCTTTCATGAAAAGTAACCGACATTCATCAAATGAAAAAAGCCCTGATTCAAATGACGATTGGTATTTGATCAACAATACAGATGAAGTCAGCTCTCCTTCTCTTTTGGTTTATCCTGACCGCATTGAAGGCAATATTAAAAGAATGATTGATATTGCTGGAAGCGTGGATAAATTAAGACCCCATGTCAAAACACATAAAATGTCCGAGATCATCAAACTGCAGATGAAACTCGGTATTAATAAATTTAAGAGTGCAACAATATCAGAAACAGAGATGGTTGCCAGATGTGGAGCAGCAGATATCCTGCTGGCAATACAGCCTGTGGGTCCAAATATCGGGAGATTCTTTAAATTAAAACAAGAATTTAAAAATACAAAGATATCATGTATCGCTGATAATGAGGAGATTATAATACAATTATCAGATATTGCCAGGAAAACGGGACTTGAAACACACGTATGGCTCGATATAAACAACGGCATGAACCGTACCGGTATAACACCAGGAGAAAAAGCTGTCAGGCTCTTCAAAAGAATCGTTGATTCGCCGATGTTGATTGCAGAAGGCCTTCACGTTTATGATGGTCATATTCATGAACCGGATTTTGAACTCCGGCAAAAAAAATGCGATGATGCATTTCTTCCGGTAATGAGCCTGATAGAAGAGCTAAAAAATTATGGTATATATCCGGTTAAAATAGTTGCTGGCGGGACTCCGACATTTCCGGTTCATGCCTTGCGAAAAGGAGTAGAATCCAGTCCGGGTACATTATTGTTATGGGACTATGGATATAGCAGTACTTTCTCAGATATGCAATTTTTATATGCTGCAGTATTACTTACCAGAATTATAAGCAAACCGGGAAAAGACTTGTTATGTCTCGATCTGGGCCATAAAGCAGTTGGATCGGAGATGCCTCCGCCACGTATTAAAATCATGGGAATAGAGAAATATGCATTTATCAGTCATAATGAAGAACACATGGTCGTCAGAACTTCTGAAGCAAATAAACATAAAACCGGTGATTTTCTATATTGCATCCCATGGCACATCTGTCCGACCGTTGACCGGCATGATACAGTTTATGTAATTAATGATCATAATGTTACAGGATTATGGAATGTGGAAGCAAGAAGAAGAAAGATTAACATCTGATCGAAATATTACTGAATGGTAAATAACCATTTGATTTTTGATGATCATCCCGGCATTGCTATTAATGCGCGGGAATTTAAATTATCAGTCTGACTATTATGGGATTCATTATCGGTAGAGATAGACGACGCCCCGGTACAGCTTGCTGTTATAATCAATATCATCCCAGCCATATGCCCGGATAAAATAGAAATAGACCCCGGGTGCAGCTTTGACAGATGAAACATTTATATTCCCATCCCATCCCTTCCATTCTCTGAGTAATTCACCCTCACCAAAAAAGGAATAAACCTTCAGACCGCTACGGCTGAAGACTTCAACACTTATATACTTCAGCGATTTTGATTCAACCATGAAATTGTCATTAATCCCATCGTTGTTTGGAGTAAAAACATTTGGAATATGAAGATCGGAGGGATCAACGACAATTTTTTGATCGAGTCTTAGCGAATCGATACAATGAAGATCACTCTCTACAGTCAGTTTAACTGAATACTCTCCTGGTTTATAATATATATGAGGTTCGGGGGCAGGCTTTTTTGATGTTGTCGTGTCGCCAAATTCCCATTTGTAATTTGTGGCTCTTATCGATTTATCCGTGAAGGTAACATGGAGAGGAGCTTCGCCTGTATAAGGATCGGCAGTGAAGTCAGCCTTAACACGAATGGTCTGATAAGAGAAGGATGATTCGCTGATGCAGCCAAAACTATCGCTTACGTGAAGATTATAGGTTACATCTACCAGGGGAGGATCAAAGGTCTGAGGGTTTAAATAGAGATCGGGATATGGTATAGTAGAGGCCGGATCGGATGACCACAAAAAACTTACTGTGTTTGGTAATTTTACAGGGATCCCGTTAGAAATATTTCTATAGTTGAAAGTATCAATTGCTGCCTGTCCCTTTAATGCAACATAATCACATGTCCTGTTCTGGAGAGCTGCCGAAGAAAAAGGTTTATCGATAAAGATCCAGCCAATCAGGGTTGCAGCAAATCCACCACTGATAATAACTTTGTAGCCGCCATCATCAAGATCACTCACTGATGAAGTTGATACTCCTGATTCGGTTTTAACAGAAATGCTGAAACTTTTTGTGATGTCACTCCATTTATACCACGTGAAATTAAACGGACCTGTTCCTCCCGGACTACTGGCATTTAGTGTGCCTTTCTGCGAGCCTGATGTATTACAATATATGAAAACAGGATCTTTAGCTGTCGGAGCTGAAGGATAGGAAGTGTATCGTACAGCACTCATTCCGGGCGCCGTAATTTGAGCTTCAGAAATAGCCGGCAGAAATAAAATTATTATAAACAAAAAATAACGCACAGGCAATCAGATCTTTGTAAATAAAACGCTTTAAGGATCTTTTTGGTATTCTCTTCTGCAATTATAATACAATTAAGGCAATATTCAGGTTCAGTCCAAATGAAATACCTCTTCCATATTTGCCCACCATTCACCCGTTTTGCGGGTAGCTAACGGATCCTGCATAGGTTCCATAATAGCCCACCATTCCTGGGTCCTGGGATCAGCGGCCATTTTGGCCATGTCAGCAGCAAAATCTTTACCGGTATATTCAAAATAAGCGTAAAGCATACCATCCTTATGAAAAATTGAATAGTTCTGCATTTTACATTTTTTGATCATTTTAAGTACATCTGGCCATACAGCCGAATGGTGCTTTTTGTAGAGTTCAAAGTTCTCTGGTCTGACACCTATTACCTGTCCAAATCTTTTCATATTAATTCGGATTATTAAATATATTATACAATAATAATAAAATATATGGAATTCCGGTAGAGATGCCCAAATCGGGTGTCTCTACTGTTAATAAATAATTCCGATTTAATTTTCATTATAATGTGACCCTGACATGGTTATTGCTAAATTTGCCCGATCCGGTACGCTGTAATTCAGACAAACACATGACAACCAATTACCTTAACGATCTGAATGAGTCTCAGAAACAAGCAGTTATAAATACTGAAGGACCTTCTCTTGTAATTGCAGGTGCAGGTGCCGGAAAAACAAGAGTACTCACATATCGTATAGTTCATCTTCTCCAAAAGGGTGTTCCTGCTGGTAAGATCCTGGCGTTGACTTTCACCAATAAGGCGGCAAGGGAGATGAAGGAACGGATCACCCGAATAGTAAAACCCGAAATAGCCCGATACCTGTGGATGGGAACGTTCCATTCAATTTTTGCAAAGATCCTGAGGATGGAGGGCGAAAGACTTGGATATAAATCGAACTATACCATTTACGATTCATCAGATTCCAGGAGTCTCATCAGATCTATTCTAAAGGAACTTAATCTGGATGATAATATATACAAACCAGGAGTTATAGCTTCCCGGATCTCGACAGCAAAAAACAACCTAGTAACTGCCAGCATGTATGCTTCAGATATTTCAATGCAGGATTATGACAAATCGAGCCGGATGCCATTACTGGCTGATGTATACAGAACTTATGCCTCACGCTGTTTTAAAGCGAATGCAATGGATTTTGATGATCTTTTACTGAATACGAACATTCTTTTCCGGGATTTTCCTGATGTCCTTTCATCCTATCAGCAAAGGTTTAATTATGTGCTGGTCGATGAGTACCAGGATACAAACTATTCACAATATCTTATAGTTAAAAAACTTGCTGCCTCGCATCAGAATATCTGCGTAGTTGGCGATGATGCACAAAGCATCTATTCATTCAGAGGGGCAAGAATTGAGAATATTCTTGAGTTTAAAAACGACTACGCTGATTACCAGCTTTTTAAGCTTGAGCAAAACTACAGGTCGACGCAGATTATCGTAAATGCTGCAAATACAATCATTGCAAATAATGAGGGTCAGATCCAAAAAAAGGTGTATTCGATGAACGAGTTGGGGGAAAAGATACAGGTGATGCAGGCGATGACTGATTCTGAAGAGGGATTTAATGTTTCATCTGATATTTTTGACAAGAGGTTCTCGCAACAGATAAACTGGTCGGATTTTGCAATTTTATACAGAACAAATGCCCAGTCGAGGATATTTGAAGAGACACTAAGGCGAAAGAACATACCATATAAAATTTACGGTGGATTATCATTTTATGAGCGTAAAGAGATAAAAGATATTCTTGCTTACTTCAGGATGGTTATTAATCCGGAAGATGAAGAAGCTCTTAAAAGATCCATTAACTATCCAAAAAGAGGTATCGGAGATACAACGATTCAGAAAATATTTGAATTGGCTGCCGCTTTTAACGTAACTCCCTGGAGTATTCTTCCTGAAGCCGGAAAATATCCGGAACATTTTAACTCCGGGACCGCAAAAAAACTATCTATGTATGTTACTGTTATCAATAACCTCCGTCTGAATTCTGACACTACAGATGCTTTTGTTAAAGCAAGGGAAATAGCACTAGGTTCAGGGATCATGAGAGAACTTAAGGATGGCAAATCTCCTGAGGAGGTAAGTCGTTACGAAAACCTGGAAGAATTGCTGAATGCAATAAAAGTTTTTACTGAAGCAGCTGAAACTAACGGGGATCCTTCAATATTAGAGGCTTACATGGCCAATGTAGCATTGTTGACTGATCAGGATACTGAAAATGAAGAAGACCGCAATAAGGTTACGCTCATGACAATGCATTCAGCTAAAGGATTGGAATTCAAGCATGTATATATAGTCGGGATGGAAGACACTTTATTTCCTTCACCTATGTCATCAGGAAGCGCCCGCGAACTTGAAGAGGAAAGGCGACTGTTCTATGTGGCGGTTACCCGTGCTGAAAAACAGGCAACACTCAGTTATGCACTTAACAGATATAAGTGGGGGAATCTGGAAAGATGTAGTCCAAGCCGGTTCCTTCGTGAGATTGATCAGAAATTTCTGCACTATCCACAGACCGGGGGAAAGCCATTTCAGAACAATAATCAACCGGGAATCAAATCAACATCTTTTCGTGAAGAGCCTCTTTCCTATTCAAAGGATGACAGGCTCAAAAAAATCCGGAAACCAGAGTTTACTACAAAAGTTCCTTTTATTGGAAGTGATTTCTCTCTCTTTTCTGAAGGCGATACTGTGGAACATGAGAGATTTGGCAAGGGAACCATTAGATCCATTGAGGGACAACCACCAGACACTACGGCCACAGTGGAGTTCGAAAAAGACGGAAGCAAGAAACTCCTTCTAAGGTTTGCAAAACTTAAGAAAGTATAACCTCTTTACCAGAGCCCCCTCCCGCTTCGCGGGATCCCCCTGAAGGGGGAATAATATTTCACACATTTAGCGAATTAACCCCCCTTTAGGGGGGAAGGGGGGCAACAGATCTTTGTGACCTTTGCGGTTAATGGATTTTGTTTTTTATTTCTTACCGGCCTGACCGAAATTCATTTTCATGAAAGTGATACCTGCAGTAGATATTGAATGACTGAATTTTTCATTGATCTCTTTGGTCTCCATTTTCATCGCCGGATTGTTGTTTTTATCGAACGATTCCATAGCCAGCATCATAGAGCCTTCAAAACCAGGATAGTTATAGTAGGTTGGCACACCTGCTTTACCCCAATACTTTTTATCAGCCTTCAGTTTGACATCCTTCGTCATCCACACATTTGAATAACCTTCTTTGTTGGCATCAACTATTTTATACTCATCACATTTATATCCGGCAATAACACGCGACTTACCGGTTTTTGTTATAGTAGCCTTTTCCGGGTCGGGCCCTTTCTGCGACTTGGCTTGAGCGGCCATTGCTGAATCAGAAGGAAGAGTGGAAATCATGCCGGTTTTAGAATCCTTATTCTCTATAAGCATCATGAAGCATCTGTTGTCATTATCAAAAAGGAATACGGTTGGCAAAGCTTTATCTCCTTCCTTTTGATCAACAGGCAATACTTCAATTCCGGCATTCAGGGTATTGCTATTAAAATAGGTATAAAAGTCCGATTTCAACACATCCTTTTTATCGTATGTTTCCATCTGCATATAAATCCGGCCCGTAAATTTGTATTCATCATCGTATTTGATGTCAATTTTCCCCCCAAAAAGTCCACGGCCTGTCTCTTTGGTACCCTTTTTTTCCGTAGTTGTAGTTTTGTCCGTTTGATTCTGATCGTCTTGTTGTTTTTTCTTGGCTTCATCCTTTTCACTTTTGTCAACTGCCGAATCAACTTTATGTTCGATCTTTCTGTCAATAGCCCTTCTCAAAATCCATCCCTGGGCATTTGACTTAGATGGTAACATTATTACCAATAACAGTAAGAAAAAAATTGATCTAGTTTTCATAATTGAGGATATTTTAAAATTAGAGACTAAAGTTACAAAACTATGAGAAATATTAAATGCCATTTTCAAATAGAATTATCAATATGAAGTTTATTCTTTTTTATACACTAAAGTGCCATAAGCTATTTCACCTTTTGCCAGATCGATCGGCAATTGAAATTCCTGAGCCTCTCCCTCATAGGTAAAGAAGATTCCTTCATCTTTTGTTTTCCATTTAAATGGACGTTTTTCTGTTCCCTGGTAGTTTTCGACACCGGTACCATCAGCATTAAGCACAAATTGCATAGGCTTGCCATCTTCAACTGCATTATAAGTGCCGACCGGACTCTTCATTGTATTGTCCTTTCTACTGGTTTGTTCTTTACCTGTTTTGTCGGTTGTTTTCGAATTACCTGTCTGATTGCCGCAAGATATAAACAAGGCAATACTCGTAATAAAGAAAATAGAGATTGATAATTTTTTCATGGATATTTAGTTTATTGAATAATAAATTCTAGCTTTTTAGAATGGATTTATAGTTTAATCAGCTCCACCCTGCGGTTCAGGGCTTTATTTACAGGAGTATCGTTTGGAGCTATGGGTTGAGTTTCTCCCATTCCATCCGATTCAAGTCGGGAAGCATCAATTCCAAAATCTTTTACCAGCGCCTCTTTTACAGAAGCACCACGACGTTTTGACAGATCAAGATTTGCAGGATCCGCACCGTCGCTATCTGTATGCCCAACGATCTTTACTTTTACTTCAGCGTTTTCATTCAATACATCAGCAATTCCTTTCAATGTTCCGTATGATTCCGGTTTCACTACATCCTTATTCACATCGAAATAGATACCATAGGTAACCAGTTTACCATCTGTAAGAAGTTTGCTACGCATATCGGGTGATGCATCGGTGATTCTGATATTGGATATGTACGCGCCGCAGGAAGCACCTCTTGATAATCTGAGACTTAAGCGATTAAACTTTGTTCCATCAAAAACATTAGTTGGCATATCCAACACTTTTGCCTGTTTGTGATAAATCCGAAATCTTCTGTTCTGTACCCAGATAATGACATGATTCACTTTTTCCGGTTCAACGGGATTCACAGCTGACGATCCGGTAATTTGACTATTTTCGCTTGTTTTGTATCCCATAGTGTTCCAACGTTCTTTTTCAATTGAGATAATTATACCACTATTACCAGGATGAGGGCTATTGTCCATTTCCTTAGGTTTATCTTCTCCGTACAATATAAGGCCTGCAGCAATACGGCCACCGGTTTTTTTAGGGACTATATCAAATTCAATGATGAAATTCTTGGGAAAATCAATACTTTTTAAAATGAAATAATTACCGTCTGTACTATTAAGATTGAGCCATTTCCCTGGCGCAATATTCAATGTATTGATCTCTCCGGCGGCATTTGCCGTCCATAAGGCAGGAAAATCACCAACAGCATCCTGGCTGAAATCATCGAATAAAATCACTTTTTCGCCGGGAATAAAGTCATATTTTGAAAAAGATTGCATTGATTGTTGCTCCTGAGTTGCAGATTTGCTATCAGTATTTGTTTTTAATTCTTCATTGGACTTGTTATCCTTCTTTTCAGAAGTGACCTGCTTATCCTGCGTTCCCTGGGTTTGTTTGACATCCTTTCCCTGATCCTTCGGAGCATCTTTCCTGACATTTGCTTTTGCATTCTTGTCAATTGTTATTACTTGTTTCTTAAGATCGATCTTGACCTGACTGTTCAGCTTGGCAGGCAATATGAGCATAACAGCTACAATGGAAAATGTAAAAAATTGTTTCATTTTATATGCCTTTTTTGTTAATAATGTTAATATGAGTATAATATATGAAAGTTGATTTTCCTGAGACGAG
>Ga0209744_1000949_pt1 | contig 10266 bp, 11 predicted proteins | sample BarGraNGADG00311_2_FD_184494 | JGI IMG/M metagenome (GOLD analysis project Ga0209744, IMG submission 184494) | Arctic peat soil microbial communities from Barrow, Alaska - Barrow Graham LP Ref core NGADG0004-311 (SPAdes) (version 2) | ecosystem: Environmental > Terrestrial > Soil > Wetlands >... | reverse complement strand
GTCATTCAAGAACAACGGTCCTTCCTTTATGGGCTACGACGAGGTCTGCGTAACTAAAGGTTAATTTTGCGAGCAACCAGGGTTGCTTCGCCAGACGGGCGGGCTTCGCGGCCCGCCCTTTTTTTTTATACCTAAAAACTCCAGCCGCGGACTCGCTCATGTACGCGGTTAAGAGGGAAGGAAAGGATAACGTCAAGATGGAGGTTGTTGGCCGTTAGCCGCGTCGCCGGCAGATCTCACATGCTCCCGCCAGCCCGTAAACCGCCATATTACCTCCAGCAGCAGCATCGCCACCGCGGCTATACCTACGTCCTCGACGACGATGCTCCAAGATGGTAGATCCAAGGCGAAGAACTCCCTCAATTGCGGCACTTCTAAGACTATGAGGAGGGCCAGCGCCATCGAGGCGACCAGCGCTGCCTTCCACCAATTGAACGGCCGCGCCAGCTCTCCCAGGATCCACAGTCCGACCAGCGTCAGTACAAGGGTGGCCATTGTCCGGGACTCCGCCTGTGAGATCCACGGTCGGAAGTGCGACGTGGAGCCGGCGGCCAGCGCCGCCACCGCCGCCACCAGTCCGGCGGGCACCGCGAACTTCAACACCCTCTTCACAAACCCAGGGCGATACCGCTGCTTGTTGGGAGCGAACGACAGGACCAGCGCGGGGGCGCCAATGGTAAGGCCGCTCACCAGGGTCAGGTGGCGCGGCAGGAAGATGAAGGCCCAGTTCGCCAGTCCGATGATTATAGACAGCAGGGTCGCGTAAACGGTCTTGGTGAGAAAAAGGTTTGCGACCCGCTCTATGTTGCCTATTACACGGCGGCCCTCGGCGACCACGCCCGGCATGGTGGAGAACCTGCCGTCGAGCAGGACCAGCTCGGCGACCGCTTTTGACGCCGGCGAACCCGAACCCATCGCTATGCCGATATCGGCCTTCTTCAGTGCCAGCACGTCGTTGACTCCGTCACCGGTCATCGCTACGACATGCCCCCTGGACTGCAGTGCCTGGACCATGCTCTCTTTCTGAGAGGGGCTGACCCGGCCGAACACCGTCCGTTCGTCGAGGACCTCCGCCAGTTCATCCTCGCCCTCGGGCAGTTCCCTCGCGTCAACCGGCTCCCCGACGCCGGAAACACCGGCGCGCTCGGCCACCGCTGCCACCGTCACGGGGTTGTCCCCCGAGATTACTTTTATAGTGACTCCCTGGCTGGCAAAGTACTCCAGGGCATCGCCTGCATCAGGGCGTATTTGCTCCTCGAACAGCAGCAGCGCCGACGGCTCCAGGTCGTCCGGGAGAACCTCCGACTCGACGGGGCCCGGCGCCCTCGCCAGCAGCAAAACCCGCAAACCCGATCCGGCGAGGGTTTTGATTCTTTCCGTCATAGAAGAAGGTGTCAGGGGTGCTTTCTCCAGCAGGATCTCAGGCGCGCCCAACACCCAGGTCCCCCTAGCGCCGAAGCTCTCGGCGCTCCACTTACGGGCGGATGAGAACGGAACGCCAGCGGTGCGCTCCCAACCCTCAGGCTGCGGGAAAGCCTCTGAGATTGCCAAAAGCGTTGAGCTTAGCGATGAGGCGCTCGCCCCAAACGCGCCCAGAGCCTCCTCCAGATTTTCTCCCGTGTCGAGCGGCTCGAGCCTGCTGAAGGCGAGCTTGCCGTCGGTTATGGTGCCGGTCTTGTCGAGGCATATGACATCCACGCGGGCCAGACCCTCCACCGCCGGCAGCTCCTGCACCAGAACCTTGCGCCGGGCCAGCGCCACGACGCTGACCGCGAACGCCACGCTTGTCAGCAGGATAAGACCCTCGGGCACCATGCCCACAAGGCCTGCCACCACTCCGGGCACCGCCCTGCGGAATCTGCCGAACACGTGCATCTGGCTCGCCAGCAGCAGCGCCCCCACCGGTATCATTACCCAGGTTATGTACTTGAGTATCTTGTTGATGCCGTCCCGAAGCTCGGAGGGAACCACCTGGAAGCGCTTAGCCTCAGCGGCGAGCTTGCGCGCATATGCGTCGGCTCCGACCTGAGTCGTCCGGAACCTACCCGCGCCCGCGGTAACGAAGCTCCCCGAGAAGACCTGGTCGCCCGGTTTCTTGACTACCGGCACCGACTCGCCGGTGAGAAGAGATTCATCCACCTCGAGGCTCTCCGAGGTGAGAACTGTGCCGTCCGCGACTACCTGGTCGCCCGTTTTCAGCTCCATCAAGTCGTCTAAAACCACATCGCCAAGGGCGACCTCCGAGATCCGCCCTTCACGTATCACCCTGGCCTTCGGCGCGCTCAGCACGGAAAGGCGGTCCAGCGTCCACTTGGCCCTGAGTTCCTGTACGATCCCGATAAACGTGTTTGCGATGAGCACCAGCCCGAAGAGCCCGTCCCGCATACTGCCGAACGTTACGATGATTATGAATAATGCGCCGAGAATCGCGTTGAATCTGGTGAAGACGTTGGACCGGAATATGTGCCAGTAAGTGCGGCTGGTAGCCTCTTTTACCGCGTTTGTCTGCCCGCGCCCGACCCGCTCCTCGACCTCCGCCGCCGTAAGCCCGTCTGTGTTTGTAAGCTCCGCGATGCCAGCCAGGACGCCCCCCGCAAGTTACCGGGTGGACTACCCGGTAGGGTCACTACAATGGTATCGTCAACGGTAGTCTAACCCATCAAGGCCAGTCAACCTGCCGCGATGGAGTTCGCCAGAGAGGGGGCGATGATCTTGAAAGCGCAGGACGAAAACCAACGTGTGCCAATGAGGGCCAGGGAACTCTTCTTGTCGGAAGGGTTCAACTGAGCTGAGTCGGTGCTGCTCGCGAACATGGAGAGCCTGGGGGTAGCGGGAGACTGGTTCCCCCGGGTCGCGTCCGGTTTCGGGGGTGGCATCGCGCGGACCGGTCAGGTCTGCGGGGCGATAACAGGCGCGCTAATGGCAATCGGTTGGGCGCGCGGAAGAGACGTCCCGGATGAGCCCGTAGATAACGTCTACGACGTGGGAGCCGAGCTAGTTCGGGAATTTACGTCGAAGTTCGGAACCACAAGCTGCAAGATGCTCATCGACGTGGATCTCTCCGATGCAGAAGAACGGAAGAGGGCTAGAAAAAGCGGGGTCTTCGAACAGCAGTGTGGCGCCTTCGTGGAATATTGCGCGCTTCGCGCCGCTAAGATTCTATCTGAAGAAGGCTAGGCTATCGCTGGACTTCGGGTCCTCTTCGATTGAGTCGCCTGTTGATGTTTCCGGCGACCGTCGCCAGGGCCATCTGCCAGTAGGCGTATATTTCTATACTGGACAGTTCTTCTGTTTCCAGGACCGCCGGGCCCGCTCCATACAGATCGCAGCCCATCCAGTAATCGTCAAAGTTGTCGGAGACTATTCGAATTCCGAAGTCGTCGGGGTTTTCATGAAGCCTCGTTCCCGGATAAGGGACGCACACCGTGCAGTGGGTGTAGTCAATCAGGTCCTTGTCCAACATCTCCCTTAGAAGCATTATTGACCTGTGGGCGCTTTCGTGTGTCTCGCCGGGCAGGCCGAAGACCCAAAACGTGAACAGCAACATCCCGGCATCTTTTACCATCTTGCAGGCCTTCAAGGACACACTCTGCCGGCGTGTTCAATATCGCTGGAGTAGTTGAGATCCCCTATCATGAATACCCTACAGTTTTGCACGTTGCAAAAATACTCGATTTCATCGACTACTTTGACGGGGTCCCTGTATCTCAATCCCCTGAAAAACGCGCTAGGGACACAGAAAGAGCAGCTGTTGTTGCCTTAGCCGTCCAGGAGCGTCCTTATCCGGTCCAGATTGGCCTTTCCCTCGCCCTGGAACGCGGGGAATCGGCTTAGACGCTCGCAGGCATACTGCTCACAGGAAGCACAAGTGGGCAGGCCGCGCCCCACCGCGCAGTCCCGTATCTCGCAGACTCTACAAAAGGTGTTAATACGCTCGCTACCGGACTTGCACCCGTCGCAGAGAATAGACTCCGCCGTTATCTCAATGCCGAAATCAGAGCTCCAACGAGCCGCCACCTCGGCTAGCGCCTCCATGTCACCGCTCTGGGTGGCCAGTAAGGCGGGGCAGCTGTCACAGTCCAGGCCGCAGTATGCTATCTCCTCGTGCATTGGCGTTTCTCTCCTTACCTCGCCTGCCTCTCCCTATAGGTACTCTTGTTCCCAAATACTCCGACTCAGCCGGTTGAGCTCCTCGCCGTAAGAGACCATCCCTCGATAGTAGTCTTTATCAGCGAGTGCTTCTCTAGCTGGTGCTCCTTCCGGCACTGGGTCGTACCGTTCGATCAATCGCCTGAAGATCTGGTGATGGTCGCGGACGGGACAGGGGATTAGCCAGTTTGCTTCGCTCGATGGCTTCTCACTTCCATACCCGTACTCTCTTTGCCACTCCCGAAACGCGCGGAAGAACGGCGTATCCCAGATGTCGTTGAGGTTGCCACCTCGCGCAAAGATGTCGTTGACGTTTCCCGTGGAATGTTGGGCGAATACGCAAGGTGTTACCTCGCCGTCCCAGTCGATGTGCATGTACCCGCGCTCCCGACCGGCTGCCACGCAACCGTGCACCAGAGTGCCATGATTCCAGAAATCAAAGAGAAATATCTTCTTGTTCGATATCACATCCCACGAACGCCGCCAGAAATCAAGCCTCTGTCTGGGGGTGGGCATCAGCTCTACCTGATAATCCCGCCCCACCGGCATGTACTGGAAGAGAAAACCATAGAAAGCATTCAGTTCCTTGAAGAAAAAATCGAGGAAGTTGTCGGACATGAGCTCCCGATAATTCTCACCTGTAACGGTGGCCGAGATGCCATACGCAGCGCCGTGGGCGCTCAGAAGCGAAGCGGCCTCGAGTACCCGATCAAAGACCCCGGGCCCCCGCCTCGCGTCGGTGGTCTCGCGCATTCCTTCGACGGAAAGTGCCACCGTGGCGTTGCCCAACCGGGCAAGTCTCCGGGCAATCGAGTCATCGATAAGCGTGCCGTTTGTGAATATCAGGAACAGGCTGTCGCGGTGCTTCTCCACAATATCGAGTATCTCCGCGCCCTCGGAGCGATACATAAAAGGTTCGCCGCCCGTGACCACAACGACGTTGACGCCCCACAGCTCCTTGGCCTCGCTGATTACGCGGTCGAGTACCCGCCGATTCAACGTTGCCGCTCCGCTGTCAGATCCCGCGTAACACCCCTGACAGCCTAGGTTGCAGGCATGTTCCGGACTCACGGCGATGACCCAGGGCGGGTCGCATCCGTACCTGGCCTTGAAGGCGCAGGCCCCCGGTTTACTCGCGGTGGGGACGGTCAAGGCACGCGCCCAGAGGCGAAGCGTCACCCGTGCGAATCCCGGTGCCAGGGCGCCTTTCTCGAGTAACCTGTCGAAGGTATGAAGAATTGCGCGCGCGATCATCAGGCGCTCGCGCTCCATCCTGGAATTGCGGGTCATGGGGTCATCGCTTCCGTCCAGCGCCGCGCAGAGCCAACGATCCACCAGGCGCACCAACGGAGTACGAACAACTCCCCTCAACAGCATGCCGGTTGCCAAGTCCAGGGCCAGGGTCCCAATTGGACTCGCAACTAGCTTCGCGCCTAGCGTGCCGATATCGATTATGGCGCCCTTGTCGTTCTCCAAGTCACACTCCTCCCGTTCTCAACGATCCTTATTGTACCGCCGAACGACAATACCTCCAGCCTAGACAATATGTGTCAGGGGCGACATCGTGACTTTGAACCGGGTACCACCCACCATTTCGAGTTCAATGGAGCCCAGCTTTGCGATCACCCGACATAAACCTGCTCGAGTTGGCGCTCGAGCAGGTGGAGGACGCGGAAGGCAAGCGTGTCCTCAACCTCGGCTGCGGAACGGGCGGCAAACTCAGGGCAAACACGGCAGCCGGCGAGGGCATGAGTGAAAAATCATCACCCGATGCAACCTCTCCGCGCTAACAACATCAATTACGGACGCCGATATATATAATCACCAGTGGGAAAGGTTCGCCTGGGCGTCCTGAATGAAACGGGAGGAAACTTCATGGCAAAGTGTAGCGATTGCAGCGAGCCGCTCCCCAGCGATAACGAGACCTGCCCGAAGTGCGGCCTGAACCCCGGCCCCGAAACCATAACCGACCTGCCCAAGGCGGATGTCAAGGGCGCTCGGGCCAAGCTCAGAGAGGAGATCCAGTTCGAGAGGGAGCGTGGGGAGATGGTTTCCGCCGCCGAATGCAAGAGCTGCGGCGAGCCCCTTCCCCACGAGGACGAAGCCTGCCCAAAGTGCGGTCTTTCCGGAGGGCCCGAAACCATAACCGACCTGCCACCCCTCCACCTGAGAGAAACCCACAAGCAGCTCAAGAAAGAGATAAAAGAGGCCCGAGAGCAGCAGAAGCGGAAGGAATAGCGTCGCTCTCTCTTCTTTGCCGGGGGGACCCGGCGGCATCTTTCCTCCACCTTGAGGGGGGAGGATCAATGTGGGAGTGACCACTGATCACTTGGCCTTGTCGCGCGAAGGAGGACCATCATGAAGGCGGTATTCGACGATCCCCAGTTCTCATTTCAGATGCTGCGTGCGCTTGGCGGCGCTGCATGCGGAGCATCGGACATAGGGGAATGTCTTTCGACCGGCTATCGCATAAAGGAGGGCGACTTCGAGAGCTGGCATGACGAGTGGAGCAAGACCGCTGAGCGTATCCATAAGTTTGCCGACGGGTGTGTAATGGGCGCCAACAAGGTCAAGGCCAGAGAGGTCAGCGCGCGGGAAGCCTACCTTAGAGCCTCAAATTATTACCGGCTGGCCGAGTTCTACCTTCACGGCGACCCAACCGATCCCAGGATAGACGAACTATCGACCAAGAGCATGGTCTGTTTCTCGAAGTTTCTCCGGCTGGGCGGCGCACAGGTGGAAATCGTGGAGATACCCTACGAGGATACTACACTGCCGGGTCATTTCTATCCTGTGGACAACTCCGGCGAACCGAGGCCGACACTCATCGTCCAGACCGGCTTCGACGGCACCATCGAGGAGCTCTACGGAAACGCCATCGGAGCGATCGCAAGAGGCATGAACTGCCTCGCGTTCGAGGGCCCAGGCCAGGGACAGGTCATTAGAAAGCAGGGATTGACGTTCAGGCACGACTGGGAGAAGGTAGTGACCCCGGTAGTCGATTTCGCTCTTTCTCTCCCAGGTGTCGACCCGAAGAAGGTGGCGCTAATGGGTTTGAGCTTCGGTGGTTACCTCGCGCCGCGGGCGGCCGCATTCGAGCACCGCCTGGCGGCCTGCATAGCAAACGGCGGCGTATTCGATTTTATAGGGTCCAGGGTGCCTCCCAACATGTCCCGCGAGGACTTCCTTGGTTTCATAAAGAGCGATCCGGAGAGTTTCGAAAAGGGCGTGCTCGAGCTCGCTAAAACCAACCCGGAGATCCGCTGGGGCATACAGAACGGCATGTATACATTCGGGGCGAAGTCCCCCGGTGACTGGTTCATCATGTGCGGGGATTACACTCTCGAGGGAGTGGCCGACAAGATAACCTGTCCCACATTGATAATCGACTCGGAGGCCGACCACTCCTTCCCGGGCCAGGCGAAGCCGCTGTACGACGCGCTCACATGCCCGAAGACGTGGATGCTGTTCACGGCAGAGGAAAGCGCGGAGGAACACTGTCAGATCGGCGCCGCGTTGATCTCGGGTGAAAGGATACTCAACTGGCTCGAGGATACGCTCGCTGACGTTGGCTGAACAAACTGGCGGATCCAAGGGAAGCTTTCCTGCCGCGTCTCATGATGCGCCGGTGGGTTTGATAGGCGAGGAGACAAGGAGTGCCTCGCCCGCTCGAAGCTTGATGTCCTTGCTATAAAGCTCACCCCAGTTTCGGATGTCTGTTCTTGGTGCTGTCCCGCATTTGAGATCTCCTCAGGCCGAGACGGGAGGCTTTCGGCCAGCCCATGGCCGCGCCTCCTCGAGCTGCGCGGCCAGCCGGAACAGTGTCGCCTCGTCACCGAAGCGCCCGAAAAACATGGTGCCGATCGGCAGGTCGTTATTGTTCCAGTGGAGCGGCACGGACATGGCAGGCAGGCCGGTGTAGTTGCCGATGGTGGTGAACGGTACAACCGTGCTCGCGCGCAACAGGCCGGAAAGAGGCATCTCCGGCGGCGAGTCGTAGGAACCGAGCGGAGGCGGCGGCTCGCTTATAGTCGGAGTGAGCACGGCATCGTACTCCGTGAAGCTCACCGCGATCTCGCGGGAAATTCGCTGCATCGCCGTTACCGCCAGCATGTATGACGGCGCGGTTATCCCGGAGCCCGTATCGTAGAACTCCCAGGTAAGTGGCTCGAACTCCTCGGCAGTCGGTTTCTTTCCGGCCAAGAGCGCGGTCGCGTCTATCGTCCACGCACAGACCGCGGCATACAGCAAAGAGTACGACTGCATGACATCCCCGAAGTCGATCTCCAGCTCAAAGTCTGCTTCCACATCGTGCCCCAGGTCCGCACATAGTTTTGCGACGTCCTGAACCGCCTTCACGCAATCCTCATGCACCTCTCCTGCGCCTCGAAGTGTAGTCAGTACGGCTATGCGGAGTCGTCCCGGGTCGGCGCCGACCTCCTGGAGAAACGGACGCTCCGGCGGAGGCGCCCAGTAAGGATCGCCGATGTCGGGGCCGGAAGTCGCATCCAGCAGGGCGGCGCTATCCCTTACCGTGTGAGTGGCGGCATGCTCTGCCAACATCCCTCCACATACGTCCCCCAATTCAGGGCCAAGCGGGTTGCGCGCCCTCGTTGGCTTGAGGCCAAATACACCGCAGCACGATGCCGGGATGCGTATCGAGCCCCCGATGTCATTCGCGTGCGCTATCGGCACCATACCCGCCGCGACCGCCGCGGCCGCACCACCACTGGATCCCCCGGTGCTCCTGCCGGTGTCCCAGGGGTTGCGGCAGGGGCCGAAGAACAGGGGCTCGGTGGTGGGCAGTAATCCGAACTCGGAACAGTTCGTCTTCCCCACGGTTATAAGTCCGGCCCGCTTGAGGCGCACCACCAGCTCGCTGTCGTGGTCGGGCGCGTAATCGCGGAAAAACTTCGAGCCGAACGTCAACGGGACCCCAGCGTAGCTCGCGAAGATGTCCTTGAGAAGGAAAGGCACTCCGGTGAAGGGGCCGTCCGGCAGCTCGCCGTCGGCCGCCTCGCGGGCCAGATCGTACATCGGGGTGACCACCGCGTTGATCTCCGGGTTCACTCGCTCGATACGCTCGATCGCCGCTTCGACAAGCTCAATAGGTTTGACCTCGCCCCTCCTGATCAGCTCAGCCTGCGCGGTCGCGTCGAGATCTGTGAATTCATCAGCTGCGGTCATCTCCGTCCTCTTTCCCGTTGAGACTCGAGGCGCCCACCAGTTAGCTCTACAACCCTAAAGAACTCTAACATGCCCGGCAAGTTGTTGTCTTTGGACACCGGAGGCTCCTTGTTATAGAGTGCGAAGTGTGTGGAAGCGAGCGAAGGAGTTGGGGCTTGCGCCGACTTGCGACAAGCCCTTCCATACCGTATAAGGCGGTTTACTATGGATGAAGAGTACCGTAAGAAACTTTGGACCTACTCCGCCCTCGTAGTGGCAGCCGCTGTATTCAGTGCCGGCTCGCCAATCCTCTTTTTCATCAAGCTGCCGGGGGCGGCGGCGTTGACACTCGGAATCGTGGCGATAGTCCTGTTCATCTACGCCACAGCGTGGTTCGGGGCCTATCTCAAGCTCGACGGCCCGCAGTGGCTGGCGGCAATCCTGCTTGCCCTGCTGGCATACGTCGGGTCCGTTATCTACCTGGTTACGAGACAACGCAATGAGGCTCCCGAGCGGGTCTCCGCGGGCATGCAAAGCCCAGTCTGAAAGCACATGAGGAGGACCGGTATGGGTTGTTTAATCGGGCTCCTGGCGTTGATCACGCCAAGGCTAGTCCTATTCTTCGTCTGGGTCTTCACCCCGTACGTTAGCCGAGCGTTTAACTCGTTCATCTGGCCGCTGCTGGGTTTCATATTCCTACCATTCACGACGTTGATATACGCATTGGTCTGGACTCCGGGAGTGGGCGTTACAGGTGGGGCCTGGCTCTGGGTGGCCCTGGCGTTTCTCCTCGACCTCACGTGGCATAGCGGAAGTGGCTATCGGGCAAGCCGGAGGGAGAGAGGCTGATGGATCCGGCCCCGCGGGTTTCAGTTATAACACCACTCCGTTAGTCCAGTACTGGAGGTGGTTGTGTTATACCTGCTTCATCGGGCCGATAAATGAGATGGG
>Ga0209744_1000947_pt1 | contig 10267 bp, 6 predicted proteins | sample BarGraNGADG00311_2_FD_184494 | JGI IMG/M metagenome (GOLD analysis project Ga0209744, IMG submission 184494) | Arctic peat soil microbial communities from Barrow, Alaska - Barrow Graham LP Ref core NGADG0004-311 (SPAdes) (version 2) | ecosystem: Environmental > Terrestrial > Soil > Wetlands >... | reverse complement strand
ATACGCAGCCCCAGCCTGGGGTCCCGGCGAGTCAGGCAAAGTCACTCGCAATCATTAATTCAGCAACCAGCTGGATTCGGGCGGAGGCGGCGGGCTGGGCAGCAGTTGCGCTAGCTGTCTGTTCGCCGCCCTCAGGCCTTCCACATCGCCAAGCTGGATCGCCCGGTCGGCGCGCTGGAGGAGCGCGGTCGCCTTGGCTTGATCGGCCATCTCTCCGGCGTGCTCCTTGAGCTCGTCGAGCCACAAGAGCTGGATGATGCCCTTGCGGTCCAGCACCCCAAAGACGAACCCGCGAAGTTCGTCCACGCGCTGCTCAAGCGTCTGCACGTCGTGACTACGGATTGCCTCGTGCACCGCATCGGTCAACTGCTCAAGTCTTTCCTGATCATCGGCGTCACCATGCTGCCCGACATCGCGTTCGGCCGCGCCGATCAAGCCCTCAGCCTCGCTCACAAGCGTCGGCCATTCCAGCGCATCCTCGGCCTGATCGATTGCCTGCTGCAGTTCCCGCACTAGCCTCTCGCAACGATTGGCTGCGGCCTCGTCCGTAGCCATTGCGGCCACCGACCGGTCGACGTCCGGAACAAGCCGCTCTGCATCGATGCGCTCAATCGTCTCCCGAGCCTTCTGGTCGCCGGTAGCCTCCGCTTGCTCTCGGACTTCCACCAGCCGTGTCTTCTGGAGCCCCGCCGCGGACTCAAGCTGCTCCGGGTCACGCGCGCGTTCGCCGTAGCTGCCGAAATCCATCTCAAGGCCGTAGCTTTCGTCGAGCAGCGGAATGTAGACCTCAACGGCTATGACTCGGGAGGCGTCGATACTCATGGTGACCTCCACCTCACTGCCTGCAGGCACATCGCGGGCGATTTCCGTGGCGAGTATCTTGATAGACCCCATGGTTCCGTTGCGATCGGCGCGAGGACTCAGCCCTTCGATAAAGGGCATGTTGATGATCTCATCAGCGCGACCGGAGTGAGCATCGAAGGCCGTGCGATATCGGCCTCGCTTCTTGGCCGGCAGAGCAGCGCCCTTCATGAAGAGCCAACTCGCTTCATTGCCCGCCAAACCGACGCCGATGTTGTGTGGCAGCGGGACCTCGCTAAAGACATTGCCAACCGTGTAGCTCAGTCGATCTGGCTCGACTTCCCGCAGGGAACCTCCGCCATCCGTGAGTTCGATGAGGAAGGTGTTGGATCGGCCCTTCTCGGCCCAGAGATTGGCCATGAAGGAACCGTTTGGACCGAGGCCGATCTTGCCGCTGCGCCATTGCGGGCGCGCTTCGGTATTGACGAACTCTACTGAGAAGCCGGCGAGATCAACGTCGTTGCCGCCCGAGACGACGCCCCCCACCAGGGGCTCTGCGTCAACACCGATGGACTTGTACTCGAGTTTGACCTGGAACGTACCGGCTGCCGGAGCAGCCTTCCCGGACGTGTCCAGCCTCTGCGTCCCAGCGAAGATCGCGGCTCCTCGCGCCACCACCGTGAGCGGATCGATTCGGAACTCGAGACGGTCTGCGATCCCGGCGCCAAGTTCGCCAATACGGTTCCTTACGTAGGGTGAGAGAGTGGGGCCCCCGACGAGCAGTACTTTCTCGAGGTCATCGGGCTCCAAACCCTTCTCAGAAAGCACGCGACGACAAAGGTGAAGGGATCTCTCGATCATCGGTCCCATGAGAAGGTCGAGGTCCGTCCGACTGAGGTCATGGAAGAACTCCTCCACCAGAACGGCACCGTTCGCATCTTTGATGTCGCCGACTTCGACCACAGCCGTCTCGTCACGGGACAGCAGGATCTTGGCATCCTCGGCGGCTTGCCTGAGCTGAGCGACGACGGTAATCCAGCGTGGCGAGTGGTCCAGCCCATCAACGCCGTATTCATCCCGAAGAATGGGTATCAAGACCTCGTCGACAAGCACGCCATCAATGTCCGCGCCACCGAGGTTGTTGTCGCCGAGATGGTTGACTATCTGAAACACCCCGTCGCGCATGCTCACAACCGCCGCGTCAAACGTACCGCCTCCGAGGTCGTAGACCAGCCAGAACGTGTTCTCGTTGGCTTCCTGGAATCCGTAGGCGAGTGACGCCGCAACCGGCTCCTGCAGGAGCGGACTCAGGGTCAGGCCGGCCTTCTCCGCTGCGAGCCTCGTCGCCGCGCACTGAGCCTGGTCAAAGGCGGCCGGGACGGTGATGACCGCCGAGGAGATCTGCTCGCCAGACGCCTGCTGTACGTCGCCGCGCAGACTCTTGAGCACCTCGGCAGACAAGTCCTCGGCACGAAGCACCATCCCATCTCTGGCAAAGATGTACGTGCGTGACGTGCCCATCGCACGCTTGAACTCCGCGAACGCATTCCCGGGATCACTCGCGACGCGTCTCTTTGCGCCAGGGCCAACCACTAGAGATCCCCGGGGGTCGAGCCAGACGACGGACGGCGTGTAGTCCATCTGGCGGTTGTTCTTGATGACACGGGCCTCAGTGCCCTCCAGCACTGCGACCGCGCTGTTCGTGGTCCCCAAGTCGATGCCGTAGTCGATGGTGCTTCGTGTCATGTGCGGTCTCCTTCTACGGTGCCATCGGAGGGCTTCTCCGGTGTGCCGATGATTACCTGACCCATCTGTACAAGCCGTTCGCCGACGTAGACCGATGGCTTGACCGTCTCTATCACTCGCTCCCGCGAAATGCCCGGCATAGGCTGATACGCAAGAACGTTCAAGCCGATAGAACCATACTCGGGGACCGACTCGTTGGTGTGATCGCGGATGTCGACGCCAGCGTCAGCGAGCGTGTCCCACACCGATTCAAGGTGGCGGAAGGGCTTTCGCATGTCCTCGAGAGGCCGATCAGTCTCGGGGTCAATCATGCGACGGCGAAGACGCCACAGACCGGTACAAAGGTCGGGGAGCACGCTTTCGTCCACGAATGGCGAGGCCCCAGTCTCCAATAACGGAACCTCAACATTCGTCGATGGCGACTCAGCGGCGCTATTGGCGGCGGAGCCGACAACCGCCGTCGGCACTTGGACGGTCGGAGCGGCGACGCGAAACTCGACCGGAAGTGCGAGTCGCTGTAGCAGCGCAATCAAGACAGCCTCATTTCAATGTGATGCAAGCCACTTCTTCCAGACACGATTGAAGAGGTCGATGTTTGCGTTCACACGGCTCAAGTTGCTCGAGGACGCATTCACCCGGAAGGTGGCCTCAGCCGTCGCCAAGTCGATGGCTTTGTCGCACAGCTGCTTGGTTCTGCCATCGGCGTCACCATTCTTGGCGAGCCAGTTCTCAATGGATTGGCCGTGCTTCCGATAGCGTGAGGCAGCTTGATAGTCACCGCTATAGGCTGTCCGTGGCAGGCTGTTGCCGTACTTGATCATCGCGTTGACCTTCGTGGCGATAGCGTTGTAGTTCACAGACGGGGCAAGGTCAGTAGTCTCGGGCGCAGAGGAGCCCGAGCCCGTATCGTAGATGGACTGACTGGAGGAAGATCCAGCGCTGCTGGACGACGTACTGCTGTCGCCGCCGCACGCTTTCCCCGCCAGCGATATCCCGCCGCCAATCAATGCGAGAACTATGACAATCCCAAAGGTTCGGAACAGGCAACCCATGCCTCCGACGGCGGCGCTCGCTCCGCCTGCGGCCACACTCCCACCGGTCCTACGGCGATAGGGTGGAGGCGCCGCGGCGCGCGCGACGGCGAGATCGTAGGCGTCCTTCGCATCCGCGTTCTCCCTCGCTTTGACCAAGTTCTCGTAAATCCGACTGAGCGCCGCCTCGCCTTCGGCGATCTTGGCGGCGCGCTCCAACCATGGGAGCGCGCCGCGAAAGTCCTCGGTCCGATTCCCGTAGTCGATAGTCATGCCAAGCACTTGGAGGGCGACGTCATCGTGTAGGCCCGTTCGAGTCGCATCCCCTTTGGGGAGCGCCATGTCGACAAGGAGCAGCAGCCGCTCCGTCTGTTCGAGGAACCGTCCGGCCGCCTCAAGGATCTCGCGAGGCGCACCGTCGGGCTTCTTTTCGAAGGACTCACCGCTCGCCTTGAGACGGGATCGAACGGGACCCAGTGCATCGCGGACCGCCCTCCTGACGTCCGACTGTGGAAGCCCGGACGCCCGCAACTGGGCGAATACCCGCCTGCACGCCTCCGTCTTGCCGGCGTCGAAGTCGGCAACAGCGAGGCGCGCGCTCATCGAAGCTAGGGCTTCAGCAAGCGTCTTCCGTATGTTGGCGACCGTGGTGTCGTCAAGGCGAGGGTCATCTACATCTCGAATCCGCTCGCGCAGCACATCCGCAAAGTCCTCGCTCTTCCGGAGTTCGCCCCAATACTGAAAGGCCGACGACCAGAGCGTCTTGAGTGCTTGGCGGCCCGCCTCACTCAGCTTGCCATCACGGTCATCGAGCTCTGCATCCAGAGCGACCGCGTGCGAGACAATGGCCAGATTATGGAGAGCGATGGTCCCTTGGCGACCACCCTGATTCGCAGCAGACTGCCACAGACGTGATGCCGCTTCAGTGCCCTCGGTCTCGAGTGTCCTCAGAGCCACATCATGCTCGACACCGTCTTCGAGCGGCCAGAGCCAGAAGAGCTCGTCGACGAGACGTTTCTCCGGATCACGCAGGCGTTGCACGGCTCCGCGTAAAGCATCTGAGTCGGGCACCGGGGTGAGCGGCATCAGACCGCCCTTCAAGTCCGCGGCGACGCCGATCTTCTCGGCAATGCGTATCTTGTCGACCTGGCGACTGATCTCGCGCTGCGTCGCGTTGACCGGTAGTTGGGTCACGCGGAAGGCATTGGTGCGATAGAGTTCGGGGACCGCCTCGGCGAGCAGTAGCCCGTACCTCACGCCGCTGCGAACTCCCTCTCCGGCGCTTCCCTCGTCAACCACAGCCCCTCCGCCTGGTCGATCATTACATGGCGATGCCGCGACGCCAGAGCTGCACGGTGTACTCGTGCCGCTCGCGCAAGTCGGGGCAGATGTTCATGCCTTGCTCCATGAGATCGGCCGCCTCGCCGAGGCGGCCGGTCGAACGTGCCATCTCCAAAGCGTCGCGCGCCATTGCCGCGCCGCGCTCGTCGTCTTCGTCCCGCAAAGAACCGAGTGCACTCTTCGTATCGTCAGGCGCACCGATGGACTTGAGAAGCGAGGGCGCAGCGCTTCGCATCGCCCGCCAGCGCTCGAGGTCAGCGAGAAGCTCGCGGGCGTCGGCCTGGCGCTGCTGAGGGTCTTGGCTGAGTGCCCGCAGAACTATCTGGTCGAGCATTTCATCGACATCGAGGTTGATGCGGCTGGGCGGCACAAGCTCGCGATCGAAACGCACCGAGTCGCCGCAGCCGTCATCGCCGACGTCACCGTACGGCAGCCGGTCGGTGAGGATGAGATAGACCGTCGCCCCAAGTGCCCACACGTCGCCGCGAATGGAGTCGCCCTGCCGTGCGCGGAATGCCTCTGGCGCCTTGAAACACCGCGTGCCCATGGTAGTCGCTGCCAGCGTCAGTGGGTTGACGTGTTTGGCGAGGCCGAAGTCGCAGAGCCTCACCCGCACGCCGGCGGTGTCATAGCCGACCAGGATGTTCTGCGGCTTGACGTCGCGGTGCACGATAGGCGGGTCTTCGGAATGCGCCACAGCCAAGCCGCGGCAGACTTGCTCCAGCACCTCGACCGCTGTCTCCACCGGCATGAACCGCTCGCCATACGACTGCCAGAACTGCTCCAAGCTGCCGCCGGCGACGTACTCCATGGTGAAGAAGCCGCAGATGCCGGCCTGCGTGTCCACCGTGTTGGCGTCGTAGACGCGGATGATGTTCGGATGACCGATTCTCGAGAGCAGGATTGCCTCGCCGAGCATCGTCTCGATCTCGTCGATGGTCATGCCGACGGCCTTGAAGACCTTCATGGCTTGACGTCCGAGGAAACGATGGCGAACGCGGTAGACCTCGGCGAAGGCCCCCTCGCCCAGCTTCCGCTCCACCTCGTAGGTGTCGCGGATCATCTGGCCCTCACGAAGAAGTGGCATCAGACGGTGCTTCGACCCCTCGATTGCGTTTGTGAAGCCCCAGGCACCTGCGACCGACGAAGAGCGGCCGCGTCTGCGTGCGTTCGGAGCCTATCAGAGAGGTGGACGGATGAACGGGTGTTGTTTCCGGCCGGTGTTGGCGCCGGCAAGCCTGCGGACGTGCGAACTCAGGGGCTCAAAGTTGCCAGGACCCCGAACCCACAAGCCAGCGGGACGGCCTGGCGAGGCAAGTTCTATCAATCGGAGCTCCAATTGAGCCATTCCTCCAGCCTCGCCCGTTCAGGTAGCGACACGCCTCGAGTCACGGTGATCCAGTAGTACGCATTGACCAGCTCAGCCGCTGTCGCTCCGGGGCGCCCGAACTTGCCCGGAAGGTCGTCGAGGCCGAACCCCAGACGGTCGCAACGTCCCTGAGTCTCCTGGAGCCTCTCCCGCACGCCCTCCAGGAACCGCACATAGGACTCACCCGAACGTTCGAGCCCGAGCTTACGCCGCATAGGATCATCCCAAGCCACGAAGAAGTGGGGACGAAGAACGAACAGGGTCTTGGCCGCCGCAGTTGGCCCGAACGTGACTAAGATCTCGCGCCCGCCGCGGGTCTTCTCGGCAGCGCAGATTGCGGAGAGAGATTCGAAGACCATGGCGACTTGACCGAGGTCGGCGTCGCCCGGGTGGACGAGACGAGTATCGACGTCCGGGAGCATACCGCGGAACGTCTCCCACCACTGGCAGAGCCCCTCAGACGCCAGCCAGTGATAGTCCTTCGCCAGATGCTGGCAGCCCCACAGGTTGAGCCACTTGAGAAGCGCCAGTCGGTGCAGAGGGTCCCCGACATCCGGCACCCCACCTGCCGACGTGCGCAACTCTCTGAGCGGCGCATCGTAGCCAGTCATGCACTCGTACAGGTAGTTGGCTAGGGCGAGATGGCCAAGGGAGAGTGATCCCTGCGCTCCGCCGGTGCTCATCTGATCGGGAGGCGACATTCGGACTCCTCTGTCAGTGGTCGACCATGCCCTTTCCGTTCGCATGGTCACCAGCGTGCGTGCTAGACCCTGATCGGCTTCAACTGTAGTGCGCCCGGCTTCTGCGCACGGTCGACTTGATAGAGCGTCTCCCCCGCGAAGACAGCACGGTCCTGAGGCTTGACGACTCGGATGGTCCACTTCTTTCTGCCGACGCGCTCGAATCTCACAACGTCGTGCCGGCGGACCTTGTCGGTCGTTACAAGAACGTCGTCCACTGAGAACGGAATCGAGCCAGCCAATATCTCAAGCTCGAGTGTCGCCGCTCCGCTGGGCGGCGAATCTGCGGCTGCCCGCGCGGCTTGCGCTTGGCGCCGCGCGTTGGCTTCAACTCGAGACCGGACGGCCCGCTCGTGCTTCGCTCGGGCCTTGGCCATCTCCTTCACGGTTCGCGTGCTCTCCTTGACACGGTCCCTGACCTCTTTGCCCTTAGCGATCTTGGCCGCACGCTCCAGCCATGGCAGGCACCCTGCGAGGTCCTCACTCTCGTTGATGTAGCCGATGGTCAGGTTCAGGACGTTTCCTGCGACGGCATCGTGCATTTGCGTGCGCCTGGCATCGCCCTCGGGAAGTTCACTATCGATCACAAGCAGCAATGGCTCCGTCTGCTCGAGGAGGTGGCCCGCTGCCACGAGCAACTCGCGCGCCGCACTGTTCGATCGCTCCTGGGCTGGTCCGCCGCTGGCCCCGAGCCGTGCACGAAGCGGATCAAGCGTCGCCCGAGCCCTCTGTCCGATGTCCGCCGCAGCCTTGAGCGCCACCATCTCGTGAGCCTTGTCCATGTTCTCAACGACGCGATCAAGTGCCGCCTCCCCCTCGGCGATGCTCGCCGTACGCTCGAGCCACGGTATGGAGCCGCGAAGATCCTCGCTCTCGTTGACGTAGGTGATGGTCATGCCCATGACCGTCAGCGCGAGGTCATCGTGAAGCCCCTCGCGGGTGGCATCGCCCTCGGAGAGCGCCATGTCTATGAGGAGCAGCAAGGGCTCGGTCTGCTCGAGCAGGCGGCCCGCCGCCACGAGGATCTCCCGTGGCGCACCATCGGGTCTCTTCTCCACTGAGTCGAAGCTCGCTTTGAGTCGCGCACGCGCCGGACCGAGCGCCTCGCGTGCCGCACGATGAATAGCCTCCGGCGGAAGCCCGGAGTTGTGCAGCTGCGTGAACACGCGCTTGCATGCCTCCTTCTGACCGGCATCGAAGTTGGCAACGGCGAGCCGAGCGCTGACCGTAGCCAACGCCTCAGGCAGCGTCCCGTAGAGCGCCACAACGTCTGACGCTACGAGGCGTGGGTCGCCCACTCCAGCCGCCCGTTGCAGGACGGCGCTCCAGAATGCGTCGCTCTCCAAGAGCTCCGTCCAGCGCTGGAAAGCGGTCGACCACAGCGAGTCGAGCGCTCCACGTCGCTCCTCGCTCAGCTTCCCGGCTCGCTCATCGAGCTCGGCGTCAAGGGCGGCGGCGTGGGCAACAACCGCGAGATTGTGGAGGGCGATCGCCCCCTTGCGGCCACGTCTGCGTACTGTCGAGTCCCATAGCTGTACAGCAGCCGCGGTGCCCTCGGTGGAGAGCGCGACGAGTGCCGCATCCGGGCCATCTCCGTCCCCCAGCGGCCAGAACCAGAAAAACTCGTCGACAAGACGTTCATCTGGATCGCGAAGCCGCTCTACGGCGAAGCGAAGCGCATCTGGGTCCGGCGCCGCCGTCAACGGCATAAGCCCGCCTCGCACCTCAACGGCGACGCCGACCTTCTCGGCCATGCTGATCTTCTCGACCTGCCGAGTGACCTCGCGCTGGGTGGCGTCCACCGGGAGTTGCGTCACTCGGAAGGCATTCAGGCGGTAGATCTCTGGGACAGCGTAAGCGAGCAGTGGCTCGTGGGGCCCTACGTGTGCCAAGGTCCGTCTCGCTTCCTGCCAAGCCGCGTCATCGTCTGGGTCGGCTGCTGCGTCGTTGCCGAGGAGTTCTTCCTCGTCAAGGGTGACGGCTGCGTCGAGGCTCTCCTTCGGAATGGCGTCGGATTGCCCTCGCCTAAGGAGCGTCGGCAACCGCAGCTTGAGACGGCTCCCGAGCTTCTCCAGTCTCTCCTTGGATGACACGCCGGAACCATCGGTCTTGCTCTCTTCCTCGTCCTCAAGTACCGCCGCAGATTCCGTTCGCGGCAGGTGGATGGCACGAGCCTCGTCGTATGTCCTCTTCGCCCACCCGCGCAGCTTGTGGGGGGAGCCGGCGGAGACCACGGCATTGCGCAGACGCCCGACCTGCACTGTGGTGAGATCCAGGAACGCCGCCGCGGTCTCAAGTACCTGGGCAGACTCCCGGGCGTCCGCTGCATTCGGGTCGGCGGCGCCTCCTGGGCGAGAGTCCTCTGGTCCGTGCTTCCCCGCCTGGGCAAAGGCCATATACAGCTCTCTCTCTGTGGAGCCGTCATCGCTGAGAGAATGCTCGAAGCTCCATCCGTCTGGAGTGGCGATGTGCATCGGCTCCAGCGGCACATGGAGTCCGGCGGCCATTCTTGGCCCTTTGTTCAGCCAACAGACCGCCACCTCGCTGCCTGATCCGTCGAATGGCACGCGCGCATACCCAAGCCAGTCGACCGGTGCGACTGGGCCGCTCAGCTGCTCAACGACCGCGAAGTCGACTGCATGTCCGTCACGAACGGGAATCAGGCCGCCTTCTTCCAGCAGCTGGCCAAAGGCCTCTGCATTCTCTGGAAGCGTGAATCCCACTCGCGCAAGGTCATCGTCTGCGCAGAAGGTCTGATTGGGGACGGCCTCGAGGAACTTGCTCCGACCACCGGCAAACCGGCGATCGATCGCGTCGTACCGAACGACGACCGAGATCCCCTCGACAAGAACGGCCATGGCCCCTCCCCGAACACACCAGCCGCCTAGCGGAACCATGCGACCCTGTCTCACGCGCGTCTTGCCTATCGTACTCGACCGTAGCGACGGCGGACTTGAACATGTGCGCAGCTTGACAGAGCGGCGACCAAACGCAACGCCAAGGTTCGGGGCGACGTGGAAGCCAAATGATACGTGCGTGGGCTGCCGAATACCGAGAGTGCAGACGCACTCTGAGTCGCGGTCATGTCCCGCCGTCTTGCTTCGTAGGCCACCGGCGTGAGGTAGCCCAGGGTGGAGTGCATGCGCTGGCGGTTGTAGAAGACCTCGACGTACTCGAAGATGGCGCGCTTGGCGGCCACTCGCGTGGGCCAGACGCCGCGGTAGAGCAGCTCCTCCTTG
>Ga0209744_1000945_pt1 | contig 10273 bp, 6 predicted proteins | sample BarGraNGADG00311_2_FD_184494 | JGI IMG/M metagenome (GOLD analysis project Ga0209744, IMG submission 184494) | Arctic peat soil microbial communities from Barrow, Alaska - Barrow Graham LP Ref core NGADG0004-311 (SPAdes) (version 2) | ecosystem: Environmental > Terrestrial > Soil > Wetlands >... | reverse complement strand
GCGGCCGAGCGCCTGCGCGATACGCTCGCGGACGCGGGCCTCGAGTCGTTCGCTAAGGTCTCCGGCAGCAAGGGAGTCCACGTCTACGTGCCGCTGAACACGGCGACGACGTTCGACGAGACCAAGGCTTTCGCGAAGGCGACGGCTCAACAACTGGAGTCCCATTACCCCGGGCGAATAGTCTCCAACATGCGCAAGGACCTGCGCGGCGGGAAGATCTTCGTCGACTGGAGCCAGAACGACCCGCACAAGACCACCGTCTGCGCCTATTCGCTGCGGGCGAAGGCCAGGCCGACCGTATCGGCGCCGGTCGAATGGGAAGAGCTTGCCGCGGCGCGCAAGCGGAGGCAGCCGGGCGACCTCGTCTTCGAGGCCTGGGAGGTGCTGCAGCGGGTCGAGGACTCCGGCGACATATTCGCGCCGGTCCTGAAGTTGAAGCAGCGGCTGCCGAAGTAGGGCGCGAGGGTGCGCTCAGGCCGCGCGGACCTTTTTTCTCAATGCCTTTGCCAGGCCGCGGTAGGTCGTCGTATTGAGGACGTCGCCCTTCTCGAGCCAGCCACGTCGCGCCTGGTTGATTCCGTAGCGCATGAATCCCAGCTCCCTGGCGCTGTGCGCGTCGGTGGTTACCACCACCTTAACGCCGTGCTCACGCGCGGAACGGCAGTTGGCGTCGTCGATGTCCAGCCGCTTGGGATTGGAGTTCAGCTCCAGGGCGGTGCCGGTGCGCGCGGCGGCGGTGATGACGTCGTCCATGTTCACGTTGTAGGGCGGCCGCTCGTTCAACTTGCGGCCGGTCGCGTGGCCGAGGATGTCGACGAACGGGTTCTCCAGCGCCCGGATTATGCGGCGCGTCATCTGGGGCCGCGGCATGTCGGTGTCGTAGTGCACCGAGGCCACCACCACGTCCGCCCGGGCCAGCACGTCCCCGGTTATGTCGAGGCTGCCGTCCTTGAGGATGTCCACCTCAACTCCCTTGAGCACGTGGATGCCCTCGACGCTTTTCGCCACCCGCTCCACCGCCTCCCAGTGCTCGAGCAGCCCACGCTCGTCGAGGCCCCCGACCATGGTCACGCGTTGGGTGTGGTTGGTTATGGCGATGTACAGGTATCCGCGCCTCTTCGCTTCGGCGACCATCGTCTCCAGCGTGTCGCGGCCGTCGGTGGTGTCGGTGTGGACGTGCAGGTCTCCCCTGATCTGTCGCTGCTCGATGAGGGCCGGCAGCCTTCCCTCGAGCGCGGCCCTGATCTCGCCCCTGTTCTCGCGCAGCTCGGGCGGGATCCAGGTCAGGCCGATGGCCGCGTAGACCTCCTCCTCGGTCAGGCCCGCGATGCGCTCGTCCTCGCGGTAGACGCCGTACTCGTTGAGCTTCATCCCCTTGCGCAGCGCCATGCTGCGGACCGCCACCGCGTGGGCCTGCGAGCCGGTGAAGTACTGCAGCGCGGCACCGAACGACTCCGCCGGCACGATGCGGATGTCGACCTGGCTGTCCCTGCCCATCACCACCGACGTCTTGGTGGGACCGTGCGCGATGACCCTTACCACGTCCGGGTGCGACACGAACCTCTGGCTGGCCAGCTCGGGGTCGTCGCAGATGACCAGCAGGTCGAGGTCGCCGACGGTCTCCCTGAGCCTCCTGAACGAGCCGGCGGCCTCGATAGCCCGCAGGCCGCCCGCCGCCTTCATGTACTCGGTCATGGAGGTCATGAGGCGCTCCGCTTCGGACCACAGGACCCTGTTGCCCATGCCCTTGACCGCGTAGATGCCCTCGAGGATGTTGTCCTCGGTCTTGGGGCCGAAGCCCTTGAGCTTCTTGATGTCGCCCGAGCGCGCCGCCTCCCCCAGGCTCTCCAGGTCCTTGACCCCCAGCTCCAGGAAGAGGGTGTGCGCTTTGCGGGGCCCGACGCCGGCGACCTTCATGACGTCCATCAGGCCGATCGGGATCTTCGACTCCAGCTCCTGGCGCATCGGAAGGTCGCCGGTCTCGAGGATGGTCTGGATCTTGCCGGCGAGGTCCTTGCCGATGCCGGGGAGCTCGGTCAGGTCGCGGTCGCTATCGGCCGCCACCGCCTCGATGGAAGTGGAGAGGTCGCGGACGACCCGCGCGGCGTTGTGGTAGGCGCGGACGCGGAAGAAGTTCTCGCCGCTGATCTCGAGAAGGTCGCCGATCTCGTCGAAGATGTCGGCGATGCGGGCGTTTCCGACGGCCAATTCCCACCTCTCCCCAACGGCGCCCGCGTACAGTGACGCGGTGCGATGACGCGGCTTGCTACTTGCCGGTCTTCTTCCCGCCGGACGTCGCCGTTCCTTTCAGAAGGTAGGGGGTTCCCTGGAAGAGGCCGGTCAGGTTGGTGAGCTCGTATCCCCGCTTGCGTATCTCGGGGATTATCCGGCGCAGGACGTCGTAGGTGTTGTGGCCTCCCCAGTGGCAGAGGATGATGGCCCCGTTGGTCAGCCCGGCCAGCGTGCCGTTGACCTGCGCGTCCACCTGTGGGTTGGCAGTGGAGTCGCGGGTGTCGATCGTCCAGTTCACCACCCAGTATCCCTCGCGCCCCGCCCAGTCCAGCGCCGGCTTGTCGTAGGCGCCCCCGCTGTAGCGGACGTAGGGAAAGACTACGTGGGTGACATTGGTGATTATGCGCTGGCACCCCCAGAGCTCGTTCATCACGAAGTCCTCGCTCTTGCCGCGCATGACGTAGTGGGACATCGTGTGGCTGCACACCTCACCGCCGGCGTCGGCCATCGCTTTGACGAACTCCGGATGGGCGTCGGCGACGCCGCGGCCCCCGATAACGAACGCGGTGAACGGGACGTGCTCGTCCTTGAACAGCTTCATGATCCGCATGTCCGGGTTCCAGCCGTCGTCGATGGTTATCGCCACGCGCTTGAGGTCCTTGTTGCCGCGCGAGACCACCGCCGGCTCCACGGAAGGCAGCACGCCCTGAAGGCTTCCCTGTTTGTAAGTGACGAGGCGGCCGTCGATGACCATGCCGTCTTCCGTCAGCCCCAGCCCGGACCTGATCGTCCTGCCGACGCTGGCGAAAGTGTTGAGGGTCGCCGGGACTTGTTTTTGGGAGCCGCACCCTGCGGCGAGCGCGACGAGAAGGGCGGCGCACGCGAGGGCGACTGCCAGGGCCCTCCGCGGGCCTCCAGTGATATGCACAAACTTCATGGGACTAATATAGCACTACGGGACCGGAATGCGTGGCGCCGGGACCCTCCGGCCGCGTGTGTTCTGGTATGCTTTCAGTGTGCGGTGCGTTCATCGGATCGAGGGAAGGAGGCCTCCGTTGAAGCGCATGCCGACATCGAGGATGCTTCTCTCCCTGATGCTCGCGGCTGCGCTGCTGACGGGCTTCTGCGCGCTCTCAGAGGCCGCGGCGACGGCCCCCTACATCTGGATCACCTCCCAGCCCGCGGCTGCCACGGTCAACCTGAAGTGCGTCTCGGCCACGCCCTCCGGCGAGGTCTGGGCGGTCGGCGGCGGGCCCGGGAATCAGGGCAAGGTGCTGCACTTCGACGGGCAGGAGTGGACCACTTCGCTCGACACCCCCGCGGCCCAGCTTTACGGGATCTGCGCTCTGGACGCCACGCACGTATGGGCGGTCGGCGACAGCGCCATCAAGTTCTTCGATGGAGCCACCTGGCACGACCAGACGCCGCCGGGGGCAGGCGTCGTGCTTTCGGTCTGCGCTCTGGACGCCACGCACGTATGGGCGGTCGGCGACGGGGAGAAGGTCTACTTCTACGGTGGAGCCTCCTGGACTCCGGCGACGCTGGGCACCGGCGCCAAGGCCTTGTACTCGGTGTTCGCGCTCGACTACACGCACGCCTGGGCAGCCGGACAGGACGGCACGATCTTCGCCTGGGACGGGCACGCCTGGACCGACCAGTCCGTGGGCGGGACTTTCAAGTTCAGGTCCGTCTACGGGCTCGACTACAACTGCGTGTGGGCGGTCGGCGAGGGCGGCCTGGTCCGCTACTGGAACGGGACGGCGTGGACCAACGCCGCGGTGCCCGGTGTGACTGCGGTGTTCAGCGGGGTGTTCGCGCTCGACGTGAACCACGTCTATCTCAGCGCAAACGGCGGTCACGGGTTCCTGTGGGACGGCGCCGCCTGGCAGATGATGCAGATCTCGGCGGACGCGGTCTACGATTCCGTCGCGGCGACAGACACCGACCACGTCTACCTGTGCGGAGAAGGCGGGACTTTCGCTTACGGCTACTCGACGCTGGAGGCGAAGGCGACGACGTACTACTTCGCCGAGGGCACCTGCCGCCCGACGTTCGACCCCTACATCTGCATCCAGAACCCCAGCGATTCCGCGGCCGCGGACGTCAAGGTGACCTACATGCTGGGGAGCGGCGCCGCCAGGGTGCAGAGCTTCGCGGTCCCGGCAGGCTCGAGGTACACCGTGGCGGTGAAGGCCTTCCTGGGGCAGGGGAACGACGCGGCGCACGACTTCTCGGCGGCGGTCACCAGCACCAACGACGTGCCGATCATCGCCGAGAGGCCGATGTACTTCAGCTACACCTCGTCCGCCGGCGTGGCGATCACCGGGGGCAGCGACGTCATGGGCGCCCTGCAACCGCGGCCGACCTTCTATTTCGCGGAGGGCACCTGCAGGCCGACGTTCGACTCGTACTTCTGCATCCAGAACCCGGGCGCCGTCACGGCCGCGGTCAGGATCGAGTACATGCTGGGCAGCGGCGCCACCAGGACGCAGGACGTGAGCGTTCCCCCTCACGCCCGCAAGACCGTCGCCGCCAAGGACCTGCTGGGGTCGGGCAACGACGCCGCGCACGATTTCTCAGCGAGGGTGCGGACCACCAACGGGACATCGATCGTGGTGGAGCGGCCGATGTATTTCTCTTACAACAACGCGCAGGGCGTGCAGGTGACCGGCGGGCACGACGTCGTCGGCGCGCCCACTCCGGCAAAGACCTTCTACTTCGCCGAGGGCACCTGCCGAAGCAGCTTCGACCCCTATCTCTGCATCCAGAACCCCGGCCCGGCGACGGCGCAGTGCATGATCACTTTCATGCTGGGGAACGGCCACGTGGTGCAGAACAGGGTGGACGTGCCGGCCGGCTCGCGCCGGACCGTCGTCGTCAAGCAGGTGCTGGGGACCGGCGACGACAGCGCCCACGATTTCTCCGCAAGGGTTGAGACCATCAACGGGACAAAGATCATCGCGGAGCGCCCGATGTACTTCGACTACGTCGGCTCGGCGAAGGTGCCGATAACCGGTGGCCACGACGTGATCGGGGCGCTCTATCCGACGGGGGTCTTCTACTTTGCCGAGGGCACCTGCCGACCGGACTTCGACCCTTACATCTGCGTGCAGAACCCGGGCAAGTCGGACGTGGAGGTCGTGCTGACGTACATGCTGGGGGACGGCCGCGAGGTGAAGCAGGCGGTGGTGGTGCCTCACGACTCTCGCTACACGGTGAACGTCAAGGACAAGCTGGGGACGGCCAACGACCCGGCGCATGACTTCTCGGCGAGAGTCGCGAGCAGCCCTGGCGAGATCGACGAGATCATCGTCGAGCGTCCTGTATACTTCAACTACAAGAATGTCTCGGGCGTCTATCTCACCGGCGGGCACGACGTAGTCGGCTACTCGCCCTGAACCAACGGCGCGGGGCCGGCGGAAGATCATTGGACCTCACGACATCGGGAAGAGCTGACATGGAAACATTTGATGGGGTGTCGGGCGAATACGGCGCGAGGTCGCTGGTGCAGCGGCAGGCCGGCAAGAAGCTGATGGACCTGCTGGCGCTGGCGGGCGACGAGTCGATCCTGGACGTCGGTTGCGGCCCGGGACACCTGACGCGCGCGCTGGCCGATGCGACGAGCGGGCGGGTTATGGGGACGGACATCTCGGCCGGGATGGTATCGCAGGCCTGCCAGTCGTATGAGGGCCTGGAGTTCAGGCGCGTGCCGGCCGAGGTGTTGGACTACGACGGCGAGTTCGACGTGGTCTACTGCAACTCGACCCTGCAGTGGTTCACCAACGCCAGGGCCGCCTGTGGGGCCATGCACAGGGCTCTAAAGCCCGGCGGGAAGCTGGGCCTGGCCTGCCCGTCAACGCCCGAGTTCGCCCCCTGGTTCAACGACATCGTGCGCGTGGTCAGCCGCCGCCCGGAGATAGCACCGACGTTCGCGCACTGGAAGACGCCCTGGTTCCACCTGCCGGACCGCGACGCCTACCAGGCGTTCTTCGAGGAGATCGGGTTCACCACCATCCACATCGAGCTGGACCACGAGGTCTCGCGTCACACGGTCGACGATGCGTTCGGCATCTACTCGGTCGGGGCGGCGCAGGGCTTCATCGGCCCCGCGTACTACGAGGTCGAACTCACCGAGGAGTACCTGGCCGCTTTCAGTGAGGCGGTGCGCGAGGAGATGGAGCGCCGGGCGAGGGACGGCATCGTCGAGGTCGACTTCAACCGGCTCTACTACATCGGCCTTAAGTAACAACTGGGGACAGGTACTTTCCACTTTCTAGCGGACGTGGCCGCCGTCGATGCCGTAGTAGTCGAAGTACATCGGGCGTTCGGCGACGATGCCGGCGCCGGAGCTCGACTGCAGCAGCGTGGAGAGCTGGTAGCCGTCGCCCGCGTGGTCGTTGACCTTGATGGTGAGCCGGGTGCCGGCGGGCACGTCGACGGTCTTGTCGGCCAGCGCCCCCTTCTCCTGCGTCAGGTACGAGACCTTGACGGAGGCCGCGCGCGTGCCCGGGTTCCAGAGGCAGAGCCACTCGTCGAAGCCAGGCCCGGTGTAGCCTTCAGCGAAGAACCAGCGGGTGGCCTCCGCCGGCGCGCCGACGAGGCAGTGCCCCCCGTCCCAGCCGTTCCAGTAGGAGAAGTACATAGGCCTCTCGGCCAGGAAAGGTGAAGCCGAGGTCAGCCCGACGCTCAGATCCTTGCCCGCCCCGACCTCACCGGGGACGTAGACGGTGCGGCGATGACCGGGCTCGACCGCGTAGGTCTTCTCGACCCGGGCACCCTGGCCGGCCGCGAAGTCGTAGGCGGCGGTCACTTCGATGCGCGCCGAGCCGGGGTTCTGCAGCGTGAGGTACTCCTCGAAGCCGGGCCGGGTAGTCCCTTCGGCAAAAAGGAACCGCGTTCCTAGATCTGTCGCGCCCACCACGCAGTGGCCGCCGTCCCAGGCGTGCTTGCCCTTGCCGCTGTAGCTGAAGTACATCGGGCGTTCGGCCACCACGGGCGATGACGAGTCGAGCTCGAGCGAGCACTGGTAGCCGGCACCGAGCACGTCGTTGACCTTGAAGGTCGAGCGCGAGCGGGCCGGCACCGACAGCCCGCTTTTCGCCAGCAGCCCGCGCTCCTCGGTCTGGAAGCGGAACGTGAGCGCCGCGGCCTCGCCGCCCGGGTTGAGCACGCAGACGTAATCGTCGAAGCCGTCGCCGGTGTAGCCTTCCGCGAAGTACCAGGCCTTGCCCGCGCTCGCGGCCCCGGCCGTCACGTGCCCGCCGGTCATGCCCTTGTAGTTGAAGTACATCGGCCGCTCGACCGCCACCGGGACGTCGGAGGTCACGCGCGCCGAGACCTCGCGCCCGGCCCCCACCACCGAGTTGACGTTGACGGTGCCGCGTGACGCGCCTGGCACGGTCACGTCCTGCCGCTTCTCGCTGCCGTCGGCGAAGATGTAGGTGACGGTGACATGCGCGACGCTGCTGCCCGGATTGCCTATACAGAGGTACTCGGTGAAGCCGTCGCCGGTGTAGCCCTCGGCGAAGTAGAAGCTGCTGGCCGGCGCCGCCGCGATCGCGCCAGGCGGACTCGCCGACGCCCTCGCGTTGCCGTAGAAGTCGCGGTCCACGGTGTTGTCCAGCTCACCCGGCGGGGAGGCCGGCGGGGAAGGCCTGTCGCCGCCGGCAAAGGCGGGTGGCGAGTAGACCGCAGCCGAGAACACGTTGCCACCGGGGCGGGGCGCGAAGTCTCCAGCGGCCGGGTCGACCAACTGCGGCTGCGCACTGTTGATGCCGTTGTCCGCGCGGAGCTGCGCCGCGTTGCAGGTCGCATTGGAAGGCTGGCCGCCGTCGCCGTCGCCCCCCGCGCCCAGCGGCAGGTCTGCCGGGCCGTTCCATATCATGTTCCCGCGCACGCGCAGGTTCGCGTCCACCACCGAAGGCGACGGGATGTTGGTGCCCGCGGCGGGCGTCCGCGGCCCCTCCACCGAGAAGTGCGACCACTGGCTGGCGAACCCCGGCGGGTTGTAGAGCACGTTGTCGTAGACGTAGACGTTGCGGTCCGGTATGGGCTGCTGGTAGGCGTCACCCTGCACGTTCGGTCCCCATCCGCCCTGCGAGCGAAGAGAGGTGCAGCGGGCCGTGTCGCCGTCGCAACCGCGCGTCCCGTGGGCGATCTCGATCGCGTGGCTGCGGCTGCCGACCCGGTAGAAGGTGTTGTACGCCAGCAGAACGTTGTAGCCGCCGCTCACCCCGACGGCGGCCCCGGCGGTGTCGTGCACAATGTTGTTCACAAACTTGATGTCGTAGGCATCGTAGTGGATCCAGGGCGCCACCATGAATTCGAAGCCGGTGCCGTCCCCCGCGCTGAAGCCGCCGTTGTCAGCTCCGTAAAGCTCGTTGGCCTCGGCGGTTATATAGGCGGTCCCGCCCTTGAAGTACATGCACCAGTCGCCCGCGTCGTGGATTCGGTTGCCGACCACGTGCCCGTACTGCACCGCCATGAAGTCGACCGGGACGTTCCACGAGCTCGAGATATCGGAGTCCTCGACGTAGTAGCGCTGGCACTGGTTCACCTTGAGCGTCTCCTGCGCGGCCCTGTGCCCGCCGTCCATGCGCAGGTCGCGCACCAGGAAGTCGTAGCAGCGCTCGTTGTGCAGGCACTCCGCCCCTGGGTTGGGCACGATCGCGAAGTCGATCAGGTACATGAAGGTGCAGTCGAAGATGTTGAGCCCGGCGGCGAGAACGGCGCTGCCTGGCCCGTCCGCGCTCTGTATGATGACCGGGAACTGCCTGGTGCCGTGCCTGCCCTCCTGCCAGCCCGGGATGGAATCGGCCCCGTAGGTGCCGGCCGCCAGCATGATCCGGTAGCCGGTGCCGCTGAGCTGCGCTCCCGACGGCACGCGGTTCCACGCCTCGATGATAGTGCGCAGGGCCTGCGAGCGGGACGCGCCCGACGCCGAGTCGTTGCCCCTGGCGGGATCGACCCAGATGTCGCGCACAGTGGGGGAGCCGATGTCGTAGTACCGCGGCGCCGTCGCCTGAGCCGCCGCCGTGCCGGCGCAGGCCGCCACTATCACGGGTGCGAGGATCGAGACTGCCAGCGCAAGCAGGATGCATGCTGAAAAGCCGGCCCGCGTACTGCGATTGGACACGGCGATCACTTCCTTCCATCTACCTATCTAATCGTGGAGACGGTGGGCGGGCTTTAGTCATTACGCGAATGCGGGAAACGGAAAAGTAGAAAAAGGAGTGGAAAGTACCTGTCCCCGTAGTAGTATCAGCCCATGGAAAGCTCGCTCGAGCCACACATAGTCTCGTGTGCCACGGTGGCGGAGGAACTGAGGCGCCTCGGCGTCAAGGAGAGCCGCCTCACGGCGCTGGAGTTCGGCCTGCACGTCTACCCCGAGGAGCTCAAGAAGCGCCTGCAGCAGGCTATAGACGAGGTCCCGGGGGCGTGCGACATCCTGCTCGGCTACGGGCTCTGCTCGTATGCCGTGGTGGACCTGAGCTCGGACTCGCACCGGCTGGTCGTCCCGCTCATCGACGACTGCATCGCTCTCTTTCTCGGCTCGCGCGAAGAGCACAGGCGGCTGCAGGCACAGGAGCCGGGCACGTACTTCCTCACCAAGGGATGGGTGGAGGCGCAGGAGGGCGCGCTGGTCGAGTACGAGCGGATAAGGCAGAGGTACGGGGAAGAGCGTGCTACCAAGGTCGCGAAGACGCTGTTCGGCAACTACACGCGGGTCGCGCTCATCGACACCGGCAATTACAAACTGGAGGACTACCGCGAGTTCGCCAGGGCCATGGCCTCCTTCCTCGGCCTGCGGTTCGACGAGATCGGCGGCTCCAACAGGATGCTGCTCAAGATGCTGGACGGAGACTGGGACGGCGAGTTTCTCGTCGTCGAGCCCGGGGAGAAGATAAGCCTCGACCCGTTCAAGTGAGCGGGCCGGGCTGGCGCGCCGCCCCTCCCGCGCGGCCGCGGTTTTGATACACTGAAGCAAGCAACCGACCGAAAGGATGCGAGCGATGTCCGAAAGCATGACCTGTCTGGAGCG
>Ga0209744_1000944_pt1 | contig 10274 bp, 2 predicted proteins | sample BarGraNGADG00311_2_FD_184494 | JGI IMG/M metagenome (GOLD analysis project Ga0209744, IMG submission 184494) | Arctic peat soil microbial communities from Barrow, Alaska - Barrow Graham LP Ref core NGADG0004-311 (SPAdes) (version 2) | ecosystem: Environmental > Terrestrial > Soil > Wetlands >... | reverse complement strand
CCTGTAACAATAATCTATAAAATTAACGGAGGGGCAGATAATACGGTAGCAGTAGGGGCAGGCACAACAGCAACAGTAGCAGTACCTACCGGAACGGCAGGGACATTTATTTACAGTCTGGTAAGTATTGATTATCAGGTTGCTCCTACATGCACAAATGCAATTGCAGGAACAGCTACTGTTACCATTCGTCCGACTCCGACAGCGACTATAAGTGGAACCACTACTATATGTCAGAACGGACCTTCTCCGGACATAACTTTCACTAATCCTCAGACGTTACCTGTGACCGTTACATATAAGATAAACGGAGGGGCAGATAATACAGTGGCAGTCGGAGCAAGCACAATAGCAACTGTAGCAGCACCTACCGGAACAGCAGGGGCATTTATTTATAGTCTGGTAAGTGTTATTTATCAATCCTTGCCGGCATGTACAAATGCAATAGCCGGAACAGCAACAGTAACAATAGCTACGAGTGTAGGCACACCTGTATTTGTCATGGGGGCAACATCATCCCGTTGTCAGGGAGCAGGGCTGGTTACATATACAGCTAATGCAACCTTTACTTCCGGGATAACTTACTCCCTGGATGTAGCATCACTGGCCGGTGGTAACAGCATTAATGTTGCCACTGGAGAGGTAACATATTTAGCTACATGGAGCGGTACTTCAATCATTATGGCAAGCGCTGCCGGATGTAACGGACCGGTAACAGCAATTCATACAGTTACAGTTGTTGCTCTTCCAACTACCCCGGCAATTGGTGGTGGCGGGAAAACAGCTATGTGCCGGGCAACAAACGGGCAGTTCTACTCGGTTCCTCTTAATCCGGGGAATACTTATACCTGGTCCATATTGCCTGCTACCCCGATAGCGCTTGGAGGAAATGCAACAGATAACTTTATTGTACTGAATTTCCCGAATCCGGGTGTCTATACTTTAAGTGTTCAGGAATTCACGCCGGCTCCACTTGGTTGTGCCGGTCCGATCCAGACATTAAATATTACGGTATATGACAATCCTGTAACGGATGCCGGGCCTGCACGTACAATATGTGCAGGAGCTCCGACAACCCTTGGTGGGTCTCCGACTGCTACAGGTGGTTCAGGGACATTTACATATCTGTGGACTCCTTCATTCGGACTGGATGATGCTACTTTACCTAATCCTGTCGCAACCACAAATGCAACAAGAACTTACACATTGAATGTAAATGATGTCATATCCGGCTGTGCTACTGTAATTAAATCAGTTGTAGTTACGGTCAACCCATTACCTGCGGCATATAATGTCACCGGGCCTGTTTATTACTGCTTTGGCACTTCCGGGATCACATTAACATTGAGTGGTTCTCAGAATGGAGTTGATTACCAGCTTTATAAGAATGCCGTGAGTGAAGGTATTACAGGATTAAAATCCGGAACAGGCGGAGGTCTAAACTGGCCAAATTTAACCACAGGAACCTATACGATTAAAGCAACTAACCCGGTTACTCTTTGTGTTAATGATATGAACGGTAGTGTAACTGTTGCTGAGAACCCTGTAATGAATCCTCTCATTATTACTGCTGTCGAGCCAAGTTGTAACAGCTTCAGTGATGGTGTTATTTCGATAGCAGCCTCCGGCGGAACAGGAGCTCTGTCGTATTCAATAAATAACGGAGCCACATACCAGTCATCAAATACTTTTGGAAGTTTGCTGGCCGGAACCTACAATATTATTGTTAAAGATACCAGGAATTGTACGGTCACTGCTGTTCAGATTTTAAATCAGCCCACTCCAATTTCAATAATTTCACTTACTATTACTAATCCAATTACCTGTTTTGGCAATACCAATGGTAGCGCACAGATTATTGTGACAGGAGGAACGCCTAATGCGGGTACTTACAGTTATCAGTGGTACTATGACTCAGGTCTTACAAATCCAATAGGGCAAATCAGCGATGAGGCCACGGGTCTTGCCGCAGGCACCTATTGGGTTAAAGTAACCGACTTTAATGGTTGCTGGATATCAGGAAATATAACCCTTACGCAGCCAACTGCAATTGCAGCAACCTCTGCTATTACAAGCAATTATAACGGATCACATATAAGTTGCAACGGAGCCTCCGATGCAATAATAACCGTGACAGCGGCAGGAGGTACAGGAGCATTGACCTATGTTCTTGTTGAGCAACCGGCTAATATAACAGGCGCAGCATCTGGTATTTTCACCGGATTAGCTCCCGGAACATATACCGCAACGGTTAAAGACATTAATCTCTGCAGTGTAACCACATTGCCTGTAACAATAACCCAACCGTTAGCAGTAGCAGCAACAGCTACTGTTACCAGTAATTACAACGGCAGCCAGATAAGCTGCAACGGAGTATCGGATGGAAGGGTTACTGTAACAGCTTCAGGCGGAACAGGCGCACTGTCATATTTGCTGAATGAGATACCCGGCAATATTACAGGTTCAATAACCGGAATATTTACAGGTCTTCCTGCCGGTTCTTATACGGTAAGAGTAAGGGACCTGAACTTATGTACTGTAAATACAGTAGCTGTAACAATTACTGCACCACTTGCAGTAACAGCAACGGCAGCAATAACCAGCAACTATAACGGCAGCCAGGTAAGCTGTAACGGAGCATCGGATGGAAGAATAACTGTAACGGCAGGAGGAGGTACAGGAGCACTGACCTATCTTCTGATACAGATACCGGGCAATATTACGGGCTTCTCCAGTGGTATCTTCATAGGAGTACCTGCAGGAACCTATACGGTCAGGGTCACCGATGTAAACGGGTGTAATATTACATCAGCCCCGGTTACAATAACCAATCCGGCTGCTTTAACAGCAACAGGATTAGTAACAAGTAATTACAATGGAAGTCAAGTAAGTTGCAATGGAGCATCCGATGGAGTGATAACAATCACTGCAGGAGGTGGTACAGGCGTAAAAACCTATGTTCTTGATCAGAACCCGGCCAATATAACCGGTGCTGCATCAGGTATTTTCACAGGTCTTAATGCCGGAAACTATACAGTTACAGTGACAGATATAAATGGTTGTACAAAGACAACAATCATTATTGTGGTATCAAATCCACCGGCAATAACGGCCATATCAGCAATAACAAGTAATTACAATGGCAGCCAGATAAGCTGTAACGGAGCATCAGATGGAAGGATAACCGTAACAGCATCCGGAGGCACAGGTGTATTAACATATCATCTTATTGAAATACCAGGCAATGTAACAGGAGCGGCTTCCGGGATCTTCACCGGATTACCGGCCGGAACATACACAGTAACTGTCAGGGATGTTAATCTTTGCAGTATTACCACGGCTCCTGTTACGATATCACAGCCTGCGGCAATAGTTGGTTCGGCCCTTGTAACGAGTAATTACAATGGCAGCCAGTTAAGCTGCAGCACATCAACAGACGGTAGGATAACTGTCACTGCAAACGGCGGTACAGGAGCCCTTACTTATGTTCTTGTAGAGGTTCCATTAAACATCACCGGAAAATTTTCCGGTGTATTTACCGGTCTTTCTGCCGGTTCTTATACCGTAAGTATTACTGATCTTAATCTCTGCAGTTTAATCACTGCTCCGGTAACAATAACGGCACCAACTGCGCTTAGTCTTGCGGTTAACAAATTAAGTAACTTTAACGGAAGAGATATAAGCTGCTTTGGGTCATCCGACGGAAGGGCGGAAGCAGTTGTTTCCGGTGGTACAGGTTCTTACTCTTACAACTGGTACAGTGATCTTGCCATGACAATACCGATTGGTCAGTTGACAGCCATTGCTATCAACCTTCCGGCAGGTACGTATTATATCAGGGCAAGAGATGCCAATAACTGTTCAATATCAGGAAGTGTAGCGCTTACCCAACCTGTAGCTCTGAACGCTTCCATTACCGCACAGACAAATGTAGCCTGCTTTGGTAATAATACAGGATCTGTTACAGTTGATGCAAATCCTGCAACTGGTACTGCCCCATATGATTATAGCATAAATGGCGGTGGTATATGGCAACCGTCAGGTACATTTGCCAACCTTACTGCCGCCTCTTACACAGTTCTTGCAAGAGATGTTAATGGATGTATTAAATTAGTTCCTGTAATTATAACACAGCTTACAACGCTTACTGCAACTGTTGCAAAAACAGATGTAACATGTAACGGTGCAAACGACGGTACGATTACCATAAACGCACCATCGGGCGGGTCCGGAACTTATCAATATTCAGTCGATGGCGGTCTTAATTGGGTTGGATCAGGCAATTTCATCAACCTGGTACCCGCAACTTATGATGTACTTATACAGGATTTAGCTAACACATCATGTTCAACAATACTTTATCCAAACCTGGTAATAACCGAGCCGATTTTACTTGCATTGACTTCAACGGGCGACATACTGCTCGACTGCAATGGTGATATGGATGGTATAGGAACCTTCTATGGTTCAGGCGGAACAATGCCATATAACTTCGTTGTGACATCAAATACCGGGGCAACGATACCCGTATTCAATTTCAATTCACAGAACTTCTTTAATGCAGGTGCCGGGGTTATAAATGTTACTCTCACTGACTTTCATGGATGTACTGCAGTGGCTACAATAAACGTAACCCAGCCGGCAATACTGACTCCCGGAACTATTGCAGCTAACCAGGTAATCTGTGCCGGAGATAATCCCGCACAGCTCACCGAAATTATCCCTGCAGCCGGAGGCCCCGGTGCTTATAACTATCAATGGCAGTATGCTACGATTGCAACAGGGACTTTCTTCAATATAGCAGGAGCAACAGTAAGTCTTTACACACCACCTGCCGGTGCAAACAGTACTTTGTACTACAGGAGGATGATTACATCTGGAATATGCATGCCTGTCTATAGTAATGTTATTGAGGTTCTGGTTAATCCTAAACCTGTTGCAGTACTTACAGGCGGCGAAACAATCTGTCCTACCCAGACTTCAATTCTGAAGGTCAATATGATGGTTGGAACAGGTCCGTTTGAGGTCCAGATCCAGAATCACGGTACTGTTACGGGATACGTCAGCGGAGCAGATATAGTGGTAACTCCTGTAGCAACAACAATATATAAACTGTTGAGAGTAAGAGACGCCAATGGATGTGAAATACTTGATCCTTCTCCAAATCTTATAGGATCAGCCACTGTAACTGTAAGGGCTCTGCCTGCAATAACAATTTCGCCGGTAAACAAGACAACATGTGAATTCGGTGTGGTTACATTCGATGTAGCAGCAACAGGATCGGATCTTACATACCAGTGGTACGAAAACAGAGGCACCGGGTTTAATCTTGTTACGGATGGCGGTATCTATTTTGGAGCTACCAACTCAACCCTCAGCTTGTTTGGTACAACACGGCTTATGAACGGTTATGTTTACCATGTTGTGGTTTCAGGATGTTCTTCATCTATCACATCGGCTGATGCAACACTTACTGTGAACACGGTTCCGGAGATTACCGTACAGCCGAAAGACTCAATAGCATGTATGAATGCCGGAGCAGACTTCAGAGTTACTGCAACGGGAACCGGTGTTGGCTTCCAGTGGCAGGTTAACAAAGGTACTGGCTTTAATAATGTTGTCGATGACGCTAATTTCAGCGGGTCGAACCTGAGTACGCTTACCGTTACCAATGCACAGGCTGCCTTCAACAACTATATCTTCAGGGTAATTGTAAGCGGAACATGCGGTATTCCTGTTTATTCTAACTTTGCGGTACTGAGGGTAAATATACCTCCGACAGTAAGTCTCAACCCGGTTAATAGAGAAACATGCGATGGCACAGGACCAATAGTGTTCAGCGCCAACGGATCGGGTCTGATCGATTCACTCAGATGGCAGGTATTCAGCGGAGGTACATGGTCAGATGTTCATGACAATGCAATCTACAGCGGATCAACTTCACAGCAGTTGACCCTTGCGACTGTTCCGATAGCTCTTAATGGCAACCAGTACAGGCTTGCACTGAAAGCAAAATGTGTTACTGTTAACACTGGCAATGGAACGCTCACAGTTAATCCTAATCCTGTAGTCAATTTCAGCGCTATCGATCCGATACATGCCTGCGGAAGTGTTCCGCTAGTCATCAATGGCAATCCTGCCGGCGGATCGGGTACCTGGTCATCACATTTGTGGACAGGAGATATAGGTCCTCTGAACAATTATTTCGTCCAGTCGCCGACTTTCACTTCCCAGCTTGCTGGTACTTTTGCCCTGAACTACAAGGTTAAAGACAATAAAGGATGTTTCGGTAACGGAGATGTTACAGTGATTGTTGATGCTCCGGATGCGACATTTAATCAGGATAAATTCAATGGATGTAATCCGACAACAATAAGCTTCACAAAAGAAATGACCGGTATTGCGAAATTCTGGTGGGACTTTGGTGATGGTTCACCAATAGATTCGGTTAATGCTAATCCGGTACACATATTCACTAACGTCAATCCGTCATCGATTGAATACCCTATCGTGAAACTCACAGTAAGGTCACCTGGTGGATGTCTTGATTCATTCACCTCAACAGTAACGGTTTATCCAACTATTGACGCTACTTTCACTGCCACTCCGGCAATCATCTGCAGCGGCAACCAGATCATCTTCACTACATTGCCGGGAGCAAGTAAATACTTCTGGGACTTTGGTGACGGAGTGAGCGGCTCCTTTGCAAATACGACAAGTCATCTGTATACCAACCTTACAGTGGCCCCTGTTGTTCACACAGTTACACTCACGACAACATCGTTCTATAACTGCGTCGATGTGAAGACACTTAATATTACAGTGATGCCGGTACCGCTTCCGCAGTTTACAGCGTTCCCGGTTTCTCAGATTTACAATGCAGCCGGAAATCAGGTGACCTTTACAAATACCACCAACCCCGGAACCTGGACATGGCTATGGAGGTTTGGAGACGGAGCGACTTCAACAGATCAGAATCCGGCTCATACCTATACCGCTCTTGGTACTTTCGATGTAGTATTGTTGGTCAGCAACGCAAATTGTTCCGACAGTGTTAAACACCCTGTAACTGTAACACCTATTCCGCCTGTTGCGAATTTCGACCTGATACCATCGGGTTGCGCACCTCTGGATATTACCATCAACAATACATCGTTGAATACGGATACACCTGGTACAACCTACAAGTGGGACTTTGGTGACGGAAGCACTTCCACAGCGAAGAATCCGACATATACCTACTTTGATCCGGGTACATTCCGTGTCGAGTTGATAGTTACAGGTCCGGGCGGAACATCCAGCAAGTCCCAGGTTATCGATGCATATCCATCGCCGAAGGCATATTTTGAGGTTTCGCCGGCTATAGTCTTTGTAAACGATGAAAAGGTGAGATTCTTTAACCTGACAGAGTTAGCAGATTTCTATCTCTGGGAGTTTGGTGACGGAGATACCTCGAAGGTTGAAGAGCCATTCCACAAGTATATGGAAGAAGGGGTTTATGACATCACTCTTTGGGCATACTCGAATAATGGTTGCAGTGACAAGTATGTACTGTCGCCCGGAGTAACTGTGGAGCCGGCAGGAGTGTTAAGGTTTTCAACTGTCTTCAGACCCAATCTGAGTGGTCCTATTGAAATAAATCATCTGCCGACAGGAGGTACTGAGATTGATCAGTTCTTCTTCCCGCCGATAAGGGAGAAAGTGATCAACTATAAGCTTCAGGTCTTCAACAGGCTCGGAGTGCTGATCTTTGAGAGTCACGATATCAATACACCATGGAATGGTTATTATAAGGGTACGCTTTGCCAGCAGGGAGTTTATGTGTGGTATGTGGAAGGTAAGTATGCCAATGGCAAGCCATTCAAGAAGGTGGGAGATGTGACACTGCTGCACTAAGACTAATTTCAATAAAGAGTAAGAGGATGTATCAAAAGTTGATTTATCTTCTGGAGAATTGAATATTTGAAAGTGCTCTCGTAGGGGGGTACGAATAAAATCAACAAAAAAGAGGCTGTTCTCACCTTTTGAGACAGCCTCTTTTTTTAGTGTCGGATGTCTTCAAGTTAGATCACGCGAATTAAATCAAAGAATTATTTTAAATTATCGATAAATATCGTAACTTTGCTTGCGAAAAATATCGTAACGAAAATAATCGGAATAAAATGAATGAAAATCCATTTAAGTTCGGGACAATAGTCGATGGTCAATATTTTACGGACAGGGAAGATGAAATAGTTAAAATCACTTCTTTTATAAAAGGGGAGAATCATCTCATACTGATCAGTCCAAGGCGTTTTGGAAAAACGAGTCTCATAAGGAAGATTGTAAATGATTCAGGTCGTCGGTATGTTTATCTTGATATGCAATTAATAATATCAACTGAAGATCTTGCATCACAGCTTCTGAAAAGAATATACCGGATATTTCCGGTTCAGAAGCTGAAAAGATATATAAAATCATTTCGGTTAATACCGTCAGTTATCATGAACCCGGTTACCGGGGAGACTGAAATATCTTTTAAGCCCGGATCAGCAGATCTGACTCCTCTTGAAGATGTGTTAAACATGATAGAAAAACTCGGGACTGAGAATAAAAAACTGGTTGTTGTGCTGGATGAGTTTCAGGATATTTTCAGGATTAACCCGGGACTTGACCGGATGCTGCGATCGGTTATGCAAAACCAGAAGAATATAACTTATATTTTTATGGGGAGCAGTGAGTCTATGATAAGAAATATATTTGAAAGAAAAGATTCTCCTTTTTATCGTTTTGGTTCGTTGATGGCACTACATAAAATATCATCGGAGAAATTTGCCGTGTTTCTTGAAGAAAGGTTTGCAAAAATTACTGATCAGAAGAAACTCCTGTCTGAAACTATCCTTAAAATAACCGATTGTCATCCGTATTATACCCAGCAACTGGCATTTACAGTATGGGAACTTCTTATTCGTTCAGGCAAAAATCCTGACGTGGTTGAAATTGCTGCAAACGACATAGTGCAGAGTCATGACAACGATTATGAACGTTTGTGGAACAGTTTTAACCGGACAGACATGACCATTTTAACCGGGATGACAGGCAGTAGTTTATCACCGCTTTCTGACGAATTTTCCAGGCTTTATGGAACAGGAGCAGTCAGTACTGTTTTCAGTACACTTCTTCGTCTGGCTCAACGAGGGATACTTATTAAGGAAGGTTCGGCATATAGTATGGATGATCCGTTTTTTAAGAGATGGATCATTAAGAGAAGGAGGATTTGAGTATTGGAAAAGACTTCATCAGGATGTTCGGACATGTGAATGACGGATTGCTTCATTATGAGACCGACCCATCCGGGGAAATGGCGCTATATAATATAAGGTATACCCATTTTGGTATTTTTTCAGTTCTGCTTTAAATAATTCACTTTTTTATATCATTTGATTGAAATATTTCATATATTTGATTAGCTACATTTATAATTCGTGAAGTAATGTCTCTAATTAAGTACATCGAAAGATTGCGACGTATGGATTCATTGATATCCATGATGTCGACAGGAACCCCGGAAGAATTTGCCGATAGGCTTGGAGTCAGACGAAGCACCCTTTTTTTGTCTCTTCAGGAGATGAGAGAGATGGGAGTAAATATTAAATATTCCTGTTTCAGGCAATCCTATTATTATACTGATAATCGCAGGATAAAAATTAAGCTGGAAAATATCTTACCTGAAAGAGCTGAGAAAGAAGAAGTATATGTTAACAGAAAATGATGTTTAGTATCATTTTTGGTTATAGCCCCGATCTCATCAGTCTTCCTATACCACGGCTTTTAAGCCGTGGTTATCGGACACTATTGACTTATCTTAACTGAGAGGCATTATTCTAAAACAGAAGATTGATGATCCTGTCACTCTAAAATCCATAATTAATCTGTCGTTTTCACTGAATCCTAAATTATTGCAGATCAACATTTGCTACACTTTAATAGCTAAAGTAAGGAGTATTTACAGCTGATACTTAATTTTAAAAGATTATCCTTAATCACGGCTTTTAAGCCGTGGTTAAGGAAACTTATTCAATATGGGCTTTAGCCTATAACTTTTTTTATTACACTAGAGTCCGGTATAATTGGACTTTAATTGCTGTAATTCGTATCTAAGTAGTTGATCCTTAATAATTATTAACAATTTGACTATTAATAACTTATGTTCTTTGAAGTCTTGTTTTTTGCTTTAGTTTTGATTAAATTTGATCAAAACCATGCAAATCATGTTAAAGAAATTGCCAGTACAA
>Ga0209744_1000942_pt1 | contig 10289 bp, 6 predicted proteins | sample BarGraNGADG00311_2_FD_184494 | JGI IMG/M metagenome (GOLD analysis project Ga0209744, IMG submission 184494) | Arctic peat soil microbial communities from Barrow, Alaska - Barrow Graham LP Ref core NGADG0004-311 (SPAdes) (version 2) | ecosystem: Environmental > Terrestrial > Soil > Wetlands >... | reverse complement strand
GGGAGGTGGAACGGGCACGGATCGTGCTGCTGGCCGCTGAGGGTGTGCCCGGCAAGCAGATCGCGGCCCGGGTGGGCTGCGCGGAGCCGACGGTGGTGATGTGGCGCTCACGGTTCGCCGAGCGGGGTCTGGCGGGGCTGGCCGACGCGCCGCGGTCGGGCAGGCCGGCCACCATCGCGCAGCCGGTGCGCGATGAGATCCTCTCGATCACCTTGACCGAGCCGCCGGTCGAGCTCGGGATCACGCACTGGTCCTCGCGCCTGCTCGCTGACCGGTTGCGCCGGGCCGGCAAACCGGTCTCGCACGCCACGGTGGCCCGGGTGTGGAAGCACTTCGGGATCCAGCCCCACCGGTCCGGGACGTTCAAGTTCTCCACCGACCCCGAGCTGGAGGCCAAGGTCCGCGACATCGTCGGGCTCTACCTGGACCCACCGGACAAGGCGGTGGTGCTGTGCGTGGATGAGAAGTCCCAGATCCAGGCCCTGGACCGCACCGCCCCGATCCTTCCGCTGCGCCCGGGCCTGCCCGCCTCGCGCACCCACGACTACGTCCGCCACGGCACGACCACGCTGTTCGCCGCGTTGGAGGTCGCCACCGGGCAGGTCACCGACGCCTGCTACGACCGGCACCGCCACACCGAGTTCCTGCGGTTCCTCAAGCAGGTCGCCAAGGCCTACCCGCGCGTGAAGCTGCACGTGGTGGCCGACAACTACGCCACCCACAAGCACCCCGCGGTCAAGGCATGGCTGGGCAAGAACCCGCGGATCACGATGCACTTCACCCCGACGTCCGGGTCCTGGATGAACCTGGTCGAGGTCTTCTTCGGCATCCTGACCCGCCAGGCCATCCGCCGCGGAACGTTCACCTCCGTCGCCGACCTCCAGGCCGCGATCGGCACCTACATCGACGCCTGGAACCAGCGCTGCGAACCCTTCCACTGGGTCAAAGACGCCGACACCATCCTCGCCAAAGCAGTCCGACCCAAACCCGCGAACACACAAGACGCGTCAGTTACACGCCACTAGATGCGCGTGGGTCATCAGCATCCCGGTGCTTGGCGTGGTGGTGTGGTTGGGCCTCCTGCTCTGATTCTTCGCATTGCATCGCGTGGTTCTTCTCTGACCTTCAGATCGGGCGTTCATCACGGGTCATCACGTTCTGAGTGACGAACCGCGGGATCACCAGGCGGGCGGTTTCAGCCAATCAGTCCGGATCCGGAACGAGGACGTCTCGGACGTAGGTCTCCAGCTCGGTCATGGCCTGAAGGAACTGCCGCAGTGTGCGCCGCGTAGCTCCGAATGACTCGAACTCTTCGACGGACATGCCACCATTGTCGTATGCTCGCCGAAACTCAGGCAACCGGTCGTAGAGAGTGTTCACGATTCGTTCATCGACAGGCACGTCGATGCGAGAGGTCGCCGCCAGATTGTTCTCGTTGATGCGGCGCTGCCATTCAAAAGGGGGAGACACGACGAGGTCGCCTCCGATCAGCTCACTCCACTGCATGTGGTTCCGGAATGCCGCGGACAAGATCCGGGTGCGCAGCCTTCGGTCGACAAAGATCTGGTAAGCCCGCTTGAGCGCGGCCACGCCGGCCCACTCGTAGTAGCCGGGGTCGATCAGGATGCCTGACTGTTCGGCGGAGACCCGGAGCCAGTCGTCGAGCCGGCCACCCATGATCGTGCAGACCGGGCCCATCATGGACACATCCAGACCTGCCGCCTCGCGGCGGGTCAACCCGTCCTCGATGGCCTCTCCGACGGCGACCGCCTGGGCCACGGTGAACGAGACGGTCGCATTGACGCTCACGCCGCGAAACGTCGCCTCTCGCATCGCCTCGATCCCGACCTGCGTCGCGGGGATCTTGACGATGATGTTGGGGGCGAGGCTCGAGAGGTGCTCGGCCTGCGCGATGAGCGCCTCCGCGTTGCGGAACAGCCGGGGGTCGGTCTGCACCGAGACTCGCCCGTTGCGACCGTGATGTTGGACGAACGTGGCTTCGAGGAGCCTGGCGGCATCGGTTGACAGCTCTTCGACTGCGAGCCAGCCGATGTCGGAGTTGGACGCTGTGGGGTTCTGTCGAGCGAGCTCTCGCAATCGCGGCTCCCAGACGTCGGCGTGCTTTCGCAAGGTCGTCAGCGCGATGACGGGGTTGCACGTCGCACCGACGGCTCCGATGGCGATCGACGCCGCGAGCTCGTCCGCATCGGCGGAATCGTTCCAGAGATCCGTCGGTGTCGCGCGCGCCGCACGTAGCGTGGAGACGACATCTGCCTCCGCCAGCGGATTCGATCGACCACCCTGAGCGGTCAGCTCCGTCATCGTGACCTCCGTTGGTCCGCGCAGTCCGAGGACCGGGCCCGGCTCGGTTCCACTCGTGTTCGCGACAGACGCTAACCCGAGCTGTCTGGGCTGTCAACCGAATGTCCGGACAAAGGGACATGACTGAACGTCGTGTCCTCAGGAGCCCGCACCGGGTTCAGCGGGCGACGAGAGTGGTGTCGAAGATGTACCGAGACGCGCGATAGATGTGATAACCGTGCTCGATGACCGCACCGGCGCCGTCGTACGCGGTGCGTTCCATCGTCAGCAGCGCCGCGCGTGCCGGCTCGTCGAGCCTGCGCGCCTCGGATGCAGTGGCGAGCCGCGCGCCGATCCGCTGACGGGCCACGCGCATATGCACCCCCTGCGCCCGCAGCAGTTCGTACAGCCCGGTCGTTCGAAGCGCCTCCTCACTCGGCGCCAGGCGTGCGACGAGAGTGTTCGTCATCAGCGCCAACGGCTCGCCGTCAGCGAGGCGAAGCCGGCGAAACGTCACCACGGCGGTTCCCTCGGGCACCTCCATGAGCTCGGCGATCGAGGCGCTCGCCTCTGTGGCCACATACTCGAGGAGGATGGTCTCGGGCTTCCTGCCGGACTTCTCCAGGTCGTCGTGGAGGCTCGTGAGGTCGACCGGACGGCGGATCCGCGAGTGCGCGACTTGTGTGCCCACCCCGCGCCGTCGGACCAGCAGGCCGTGATCCACGAGCTCCCGCAGGGCCTGGCGCGCCGTGGGCCGTGACACGCCGAGTCGGGCTGCGAGCGCGACCTCGTTCTCGAGCATGCTTCCGGGAGCGAGGGTTCCGTCGTTGATCGATCTCTCGATCGACTGGGCTATCTGGTGGTACAGCGGGACCGGCGAGTACCGATCGACGTCGATCCGCAGCGGCGCTGGCATGTTTCTCCTGTAGGTCGGTAGACCGAGCGTCAGACGATGGGGTCGCCTTGAGGAGAAGTCGACCCACAAGCAGAGATTACCTTGACCGGATGTCCGGACATTAGTTGACGCGGCGCGTTCCCGGAGTGCATGGTCGTCCTGTTGCTCGCCGACGACGCGACGGCTCGCCGGTGCTCGGACGGTCGGCAAGGATTCGAAGCACAGGTGACGTGGGAGGAAGCAGATGGCACTGGTGTCGACCGGTGGCCAACTCGACATCCTCACCATCGGCCGTACGGGCGTCGACATCTACCCGCTGGAGATCGGCCGCCGGCTCGAGGACGTCACCACCTTCGGCAAGTTCCTCGGTGGCAGTGCGACCAATGTCGCCGTGGCGGCAGCGCGCCTCGGTCACGCGACCGCCGTCATCACGGGGGTGGGGGACGACCCGTTCGGGCGCTTCGTGAGGCGGGAGATGCGCGCCCTCGGCGTGGACGATCGCCATACGGTCGTGAACACCGAACTCCACACCCCTGTCACCTTCTGTGAGATGTTCCCGCCGGACGACTTCCCGCTCTGGTTCTACCGCGCGCCGAGCGCCCCCGACCTCGAGATCACGGCCGCCGACCTCGACTTGGCCGCCATCGCCGCGGCCCGGCTGTTCTGGGTCACGGCCACCGGCTTCTCCAAGGAGCCGAGTCGCAGTACCCACCACATCGCGCTGGCGGCGCGCGGACGCCGCCGCCATACCGTCCTCGATCTCGACTACCGCTCGACCCTGTGGCCCGCGCCCGCTGCCGCTCGCAGGGAGATTCTGCGGGTGCTCGACCAGTTCACCGTCGTCGTGGGCAACCGTGAGGAGTGCGAGGTGGCCGTGGGGGAGTCAGACCCCGAGCGCGCTGCAGATGCGCTTCTCGACCATGAGGTCGAGCTCGCCGTGGTCAAGAAGGGGCCCGACGGTGTCCTGGCGAAGTCGCGCGAGGGACGCGTGGAGGTCTCGGCCACCAAGGTCGACATCGTCAACGGGCTCGGCGCCGGGGACGCCTTCGGCGGCGCGCTCTGCCACGGGTTGCTCGCCGACTGGTCGCTCCAACAGACGATTGCGTTCGCGAGTGCCGCGGGCGCGCTCGTGGCGTCGCGACTGGAGTGCGCGACGGCGATGCCAACGGCCGCGGAGATCAACGAGCTACTGAACACCACCACGGGAACGCGGCCCTCGGGCGGGCCGAGACCACAGCGGAACAGGACACTGATGGAACGCGATGACCTCGACATGGTCGTTCGTACCCGCCGGGACGCACCGCACCGGATCGCGGAGCGCCTGCGCGAGCGCACGCCAGCGCCGCCGATGGCGGACGACCAGAAGCTGCTCATCATCGCGGCGGACCACCCGGCCCGGGGGGCCTTGTCCGTCGGTGGCGACCCTATGGCCATGGGCGACCGCTCCGAGCTCCTCGCCAGGATCACCACCGCGCTGGGTCGGCCCGGCGTGCACGGCTTCCTCGGCACCGCCGACCTCATCGAGGACCTCGCGCTCCTGGATGCGCTCGACGGCAAGGTGGTCTTCGGGTCGATGAACCGCGGTGGACTCGCTGGCGCGTCGTTCGAGATCGACGACCGGTTCACTGGCTATGACGCACGGGGGATCGAGCAGGCGGGTCTCAGCGGGGGCAAGATGCTCCTGCGCATCGACGACTCCGACACTGCCTCGGCCAGCACGATCCAAGCCTGCGCGCGCGCCGTCGATGCGCTTGCCGACCGTCGGCTGGTCGCCCTTGTCGAACCCTTCATGAGCCGACGCGTCGACGGACGTCAGCGCAACATCCTGACTGCGGATGCGGCGATACGGTCGATCGCGATCACCTCGGGGCTCGGTCGCACCTCCGCGTACACGTGGCTCAAACTGCCTGTCGTCGATCAGATGGAGCGGGTCCTCGCCGCTGCGACGCTTCCGGTGCTGATCCTCGGCGGCGACGTGTCCGACGACACAGATGCGGTGCTCTCGGGCTGGGAGAGCAGTCTCGCCTACCCGAATGTGCACGGCCTGGTCGTCGGTCGATCACTTCTCTTCCCGCCCGGCGGCGATGTCGCCGCTGCGGTGGACGCCGCCGCGGGAGTGCTGTGACACCGCACGGAGGGGCCGAGGCCGACGGGACGCGGCAGTGCGTGCTTGGGTCCGGAACGACCGCGCGGGATGGGTTCAGCGCCGCTGTCACTCCCGAGAGCGCCGGATGGGGCTACAGCGGTCTGTTCGTCCTCGAGCTCGAGCGGGGAGTCTCTCGCGCCTTGACGTTCCCGGGGGAGGAGGCGCTGCTCCTGCCGCTTGCAGGAGGTCTCGCGGTCGAGGTCGACGGCGAGCACCTGGTGCTCGCCGGCCGTCCCGATGTCTTCAGCGGTCCCAGCGACTTCGTCTACGTCCCGCGGGGATCGTCCGTCACGGTCACGGCGACATCGCCGATCTCCCGGGTGGCGATCGCTACGGCTCGCGCCGAGCGGACCTTCCCGCTGCGGCACGGCTCGTCGTCAGAGGTTCGGGTGGACCTGCGAGGTGCTGGCAGCTGCAGTCGCCAGGTCAACAACTACACGCTCGGAACCGACATCGAGGTCGACCACCTTCTGGTGTGCGAGGTCGTGACTCCGGGTGGCAACTGGTCGTCCTACCCACCGCACAAGCACGATCGACATGCTGCGGACGAACGTGTGCTCGAGGAGATCTACTACTTCGCCGTGCAACCGGGGCCGAGTGGGCCTGGGATTGCGTATCACCGGGTCTATGGCACGCAGGAGCGCGCGATCGACGTCCTCGAGGAGGTGCGCGATGGCGACATCGTCCTGGTCCCGCACGGCTTCCATGGGCCCTCCATGGCCGCGCCGGGCTACGACCTGTACTACCTCAACGTGATGGCAGGTCCGGCCACGGACAGGCGTTGGCTCGCTGTCGACGACCCCGCCCATCACTGGGTCCGCGAGACGTGGACCCATCGCGAGATCGACCCCCGGCTTCCGGTCGGGAACGGGAAGGAGAACCGTTCATGACGCAAACCGTGCGACTCACCGTCGGCCAGGCCCTGGTTCGGTTCCTGGCGAACCAGTACAGCGAGCGCGACGGCCTCGAGCAACGGTTGTTCACGGGATGCTTCGGGATCTTCGGTCACGGGAACGTCGCCGGGCTCGGCCAGGCGCTCCTCCAGTCGCAGATCGAGGCCGACGGACAGTCGACGGAGACCGGCACCGGGTTGCCCCCCGACGATCACAGCCTCGGCGGACGCGCTGAGCCGAACCGCACCCCCCGGGACGGCGAGCTGCCGTACTACCTCGCCCGGAACGAACAGGGCATGGTTCACGCTGCCGTTGCGTACGCGCGCACACGCAACCGTCTTCAGATGTTTGCGTGCACCGCGTCCATCGGCCCCGGCTCCACCAACATGGTCACGGGTGCCGCTCTGGCCACGGTGGACCGCGTGCCCGTCCTGCTCCTGCCCTCGGACGCCTTCGCGTCGCGCGCCCCGGACCCCGTGCTCCAGCAGCTGGAAGACCCGCGAGACCTGGGCGTCTCCGTCAACGACGCGTTCAAGCCGGTGTCGCGGTTCTGGGATCGCATCAACCGACCCGAGCAGCTCATCGCGTCAGCACCGGCCGCGATGCGTGTGCTCACCGATCCGGCCGAGACAGGTGCTGTCACAATCTGCCTTCCACAGGACGTCCAGGCGGAGGCCTACGACTGGCCCATCGAGTTCTTCCGCAGGCGGGTCTGGCACGTTGCACGGCCCGCGCCCGAACCGGCCGCGCTGGCGCGGGCCGTGGAGGCGATCCGTCAGGCGAAGCGACCTCTGCTGGTCGCCGGCGGTGGCGTCGTGTACTCGGGAGCAGGCGAGGCCCTCCGTGACTTCGCGACGGCAACTGGAATCCCGGTTGCCGATACCCAGGCCGGAAAGGGCGCGATCAACTGGGATCACCCTGCTGCTGTGGGCGGGGTCGGCTCGACAGGGACCGATGCGGCCAACGCCATTGCTGCCGAGGCCGACCTCGTGATCGGTGTGGGGACCCGCTACACGGACTTCACGACGGCGAGCCGGACGGCGTTCCGCGATCCCGCGGTGCGGTTCGTGAATGTGAACGTCCTGGCGTTCGATGCGGCGAAGCACTCTGCGGAGATGGTCGTCGCTGATGCGCGAGACGCACTCGTGGCGCTCACCGCGGCGTTGGAGGGGTATCGCACGGCGCAGGCCTACCAGGACCGGGTTGAGCAGCTCGTCTCGGCGTGGTCGCTCCGGGTGCGGGAGTACCTCACGCCGAGGGGCACCCGGCTGCCGGCCCAGACCGAGATCCTCGGCGTCCTCAACGAACTCCTCGGGGACCAGGACGTCCTCATCAATGCCGCTGGGTCCATGCCCGGCGACCTTCAGGCACTGTGGCGGGCCAGCACCCCCGAGCAGTACCACGTCGAGTACGGGTACTCGTGCATGGGGTACGAGATCCCTGCCGCCCTCGGCGTCAAGCTCGCCACGCCCGACCATCACGTGGTCGCGGTCGTCGGGGACGGCACCTACCAGATGATGCCCCAGGAGATCACGACCATCGTCTCCGAGGGCCTCAAGGTCGTGTTCGTGCTCGTGCAGAACCACGGCTTCGCTTCGATCGGCGCGCTGTCCGACTCGGTCGGCTCACAACGGTTCGGCACCCAGTACCGGATGCGGTCGGCCCGCAGTGGGCTGCTCGACGGCGGTGACGTGCCGATGGACTTCGTGAAGAATGCCGAGAGCCTCGGCGCTGATGTCCTCGTCGCGTCCGGCATCGAGAGCTTCCGCGATCTCTTTCGGACGGCGCTCGCGAGCGACCGCACCACCCTCGTCCACGTCGAGACGGACATGTTCGGCCCTCAGCCGCAGTCGTCCGCGTGGTGGGACGTGCCTGTCGCCGAGACGTCCACGCTCGAGTCCACGCAGCGTGCGCGCGCGCGCTACGAAGAGAACGCCCGCGCCCGTCGGCACCACCTGTGAGCTTCCCGGCACCAGCTGGAAGGTACCGTCCAGCGCGTCGCGAGAGCGATGCGATGCACCACCCGGAGGATGACACGCAATGAAGACCATCACCCACTGGATCGATGGCGGGCTCGTCCCCGCAGAGACCGATGCGACGTCGCCCGTCTACGACCCCGCCGTCGGTGAGGTGATCGCCCAGGTCCAGCTCGGCTCCGTCGGCGACGCGCGCGTCGCCGTAGCCTCCGCCGTGAGGGCTTTCAAATCGTGGTCCGAGTTCTCGGTCGGCAAGCGTTCGTCGATCCTGTTCCGCTTCCGAGAGCTCCTGGCAGCAGAGCAGAACGAGCTTGCGGCCATCGTGAGCCGAGAGCACGGAAAGGTCCTGTCCGACGCTCTCGGAGAAATCGCTCGCGGTCTCGAGGTCGTCGAGTTCGCGGCCGGGATCCCGCAGCTGCTCAAGGGCGAGTACTCCGACCAGGCATCGACCGGCATCGACGTGTACTCGTTTCGCCAGCCCGTTGGCGTCGTCGCAGGGATCACGCCATTCAATTTCCCCGTCATGGTTCCGCTGTGGATGAGCCCGGTCGCGATCGCCGCGGGCAACACCTTCGTGCTGAAGCCCTCCGAGCGCGACCCCTCGGCGAGCCTCTTCCTGGCTGACCTGTGGCGGCGGGCCGGCCTTCCGGACGGGGTGTTCAACGTGGTGCAAGGCGACAAGACCGTGGTTGACGCCCTCCTGACCCACGACGACGTCGCCGCGGTGTCGTTCGTCGGGTCAACTCCGATCGCGCGACACATTCACGCGACCGCGACGGCCCACGGCAAACGAGTTCAGGCCCTCGGAGGCGCCAAGAACCACGCGGTCGTCCTCGCGGATGCCGATATCGAGGACGCCGCCTCGCACCTCACGGCGGCCGCATTCGGGGCGGCCGGCGAACGCTGCATGGCCGTCTCCGTCGCGATCGTCGTGGACTCGGTCGCCGATGAGCTCGTCTCCGTGCTCGCGCGCAAGGCGCGTGAGGTGATCGTCGCCCCTGGGAACGTCCCAGGAGCGGACATGGGGCCGGTCATCACACCAGCGGCGAAGGACCGCATCGAGGCGCTGATCACCTCAGCCGAGGTAGCTGGGGCGACGTTGGTCGTCGACGGGCGCGGCTTCACGGTGGCTGGCGCCGAAGGCGGCTTCTTCGTCGGGCCAACCGTGATTGACCGCGTCACGCCCGAGCACGAGGTGTACCGCGAGGAGGTCTTCGGCCCCGTTATCGACATCGTGCGGGTCTCGAACTTGGACGAGGCGATCCGCGTGATCAACGAGAATCCGTACGGCAACGGGACGGCGATCTTCACATCCTCCGGCGAGGCAGCGCGACGTTTCCAACGTGCGGTGACGGTTGGCATGGTCGGCGTCAACGTGCCCATCCCGGTGCCGGTTGCCTACCACTCATTCGGCGGCTGGAAGGACTCGCTGTTCGGGGAGAGCCACATGTACGGGCCCGACGGCGTCCGCTTCTACACCCGTGCGAAGGTTGTGACGCAGCGGTGGCCCCGACCGCGCTCAACTGACGCGCGGCCGTCATTCCACTTTGCCGGGGACTCGACACACTGAGCCCGGATCCGCTGAACCTCGATCCACGGGTGAGGGTGGTGTTCTGAGCGGGTCGTGACAGACGAATGTCCTCTTGACCTGGGACGATGGGATTTCTTGAGGATTCCAACGCACCAAACAAGAGGACATCCGGTAGATGCGAGTTTGCCACACAGTCTCCGCGGGGTTCGATGACCCGAACCTCGTGTCGTGCGCGGGTCTGATCCCGGTCATGACCCTGGCCGAGCGGGCCGGGCTGCACGACCTGGCCGCCACCCACGTGCGGATCCCGGGGGCGGCCGGGTCGAACCCGGACGTGAAGGTCACCGCGTTGGTGGCGGGGATGGTCGCCGGTGCGGACACCATCGACGCCATGGACCTGCTCCGCCACGGCGGCATGGGCCGGGTGTTCACCGCCGGGCGGGCTCCCTCGACGTTGGGGACGTTCCTGCGGTCGTTCACGTTCGGCCACGTGCGCCAGCTCGATGCGGTGGCCTGCAGGGTGCTGGTGAACCTGGCCGCCCGGACG
>Ga0209744_1000941_pt1 | contig 10293 bp, 10 predicted proteins | sample BarGraNGADG00311_2_FD_184494 | JGI IMG/M metagenome (GOLD analysis project Ga0209744, IMG submission 184494) | Arctic peat soil microbial communities from Barrow, Alaska - Barrow Graham LP Ref core NGADG0004-311 (SPAdes) (version 2) | ecosystem: Environmental > Terrestrial > Soil > Wetlands >... | reverse complement strand
GACACGAGATGGGCTGCAATAAGTCTCTGGGCAACGTTCTGGCTCATGGTGTGCCTCCTCATTCGGGCGGACGGCGGGTGACCGTCACGCGCCACATTTCAGGGCCGTCGGTCAGGTAGCGCTCGCCTCATCGGTGGCAGTGTTGGAGGGCGTCACCATCTGATCCGGGTGCTGTTACCTTAGTTTGCGGTTAAACCTCGGCCCTACTTCGTTGAGGTGTCTTTCATGATCAGTTCGGTGGCTTTGGCTGACACTCCTCGCATCTGGGCGATCAGCGCGGAGCTGGCGGTCGTTACCGATCCACTCGGGGTAAGGGTAGAGCCTGGCTTGGTTCTCGCTCAGCCTGCTGGTCAGGTCTTGCCATTGACCTTGGCCGTCCATTGGTAGTAGTGCCCGTCTAGCTGGGGTGGGTCGGCGTGGCAGCGGCAGCCCGGTCTGCCACACCGGTTGTGACGATAGGTGATGGTGCCGTCAGCGATGAAGCCGATATCGGCGACGCGTTCGGCCAGCTCGCGGTTGGTCACCTGGCGCGAGGAGGTGGCGTCGACGCCGCGCCTACGCCGACGAGCCCTACCGGGGGCAGGGCGGCCCCTGCCTGAGGGCCCCGCGACCCGCATCCTCGTGCTTGCCCTGGCGCCGGCGGCACACGGCGCCAACCACACCGGCCGCGTGTTCACCGGCGACCGGTTGGGGGGCTGGATCTTCGATGCGCTGCACCAGGCCGGCCTCGCCAACCAGCAACCGGTGCCGCCGGCTGCGGCTGACCGACGCCCGCATCGCCGCAGCGGTGCGGTGCGCCCCGCCGGACAACGCGCCCACCCCGGCGGGGCGGTGACCATGCTGGGCTGCTTCCACGTCAGCCTGCAGAACAACCTTCACGGGACGGCTCACCGACTCGATGCTCGACGCCGTCCGAAGACCCTCGCGCACGACTCGTGAAAACTTTCACAAGCGAGGAGTCTGGAGCCATGAGCCAGAGCAGCGCGATCCCCGAGATCCTGGTGGTGGGAGGCGGCAGCGTAGGCCTCTACACCGCGCTGCGCCTGAAGCGCAGGCTCAGGCGCGGCGAGGCGCACATCACCGTGGTCGACCCGCGCTCCTACATGACGTACCAGCCGTTCCTGCCCGAGTGCGCTGCCGGGTCGCTGGAACCGCGCCATGTGGAAGTGTCGCTGCGCCACGAGCTCACGGGCGTGACCGTCATCACCGGTCGCCTCACCGCGCTACGGCACGAGGAGCGCACCGCCTGCATCACTCTCGAGGCGGGCGAGCCCCTCGAAACACGCTATGACCACGTCGTCCTGGCGCTGGGGTCCGTGGCGCGCACCCTGCCGATCCCGGGGCTGCTCGAACGGGGCATCGGCTTCAAGCAGGTCGAGGAGGCGATTGTGTTGCGCAACCACGTAATCGACCGTCTCGATGTCGCGTCCAGCCTCAGCGCTGAGGAGCGCCGGTGCGCGCTGACGTTCGTCTTCGTGGGCGGTGGCTACGCGGGCATCGAGGCGATCGCCGAGCTGGAGGACATGGCCCGTTGCGCCCTGGAGTTCCACGAGGGCATCCGCGCCGACGAACTGCGTTTCGTGCTCGTCGAGGCGACGGACCGCATTCTGCCCGAGGTCGGCCCCGACATGGGCCGCTACACGGCGGAGCAGCTGCGCTCTCGCGACATCGACGTCCGGCTCTCAACCCGGCTCGAGTCGTGCGAGGACGGGCTCGTGGTGCTGTCGGACGGCACGACGATGCGTGCCGACACCCTGGTGTGGACGGCGGGGGTCAAGGCCCACCCCGTCCTGGCGAACACCGGCCTGCCGCTCGACGACAAGGGTCGTCTGCGCTGCCGATCCGACCTGCGCGTCACAGGGGATCACGGTGTGGTCGAGGGCGCCTGGGGTGCCGGCGACTGCGCCGCCGTGCCCGACCTGACCGGCGCGCCGGGGACCACGTGCTCGCCGTCCGCGCAGCACGCCGTCCGTCAGGCGAAGGTGCTGGGCGACAACCTGGTGGCCGCTGTCCGCGGGCAGGAGCCGGTCGAGTACCGCCACAAGCACGTGGGGTCGGTGGCCTCGCTCGGGCTGCACAAGGGCGTCGGGCAGGTCTACGGCATCAAGATCAAGGGATGGCCGGCCTGGTTTATGCACCGGACCTACCACATGAGCCGGATGCCCACCTTCAACCGCAAGGTGCGCATCGTCCTGGACTGGACACTTGCCCTGTTCTTCCGCCGCGGGCTCGTCGCCCTGGGGCGGCTGGAGGACCCGCGGGCCGAGTTCCGGGCCGCAGCCACGCCGGCGCCGCCGCGCGAGACCTCGCGCCAGTAGCCTGCGCACGTTGTCGCCGCCGGCGGCGACAGGCCCCCGTAGCTCAACTGGCAGAGGCAGTCGCACCAAAAGCGCCCCGAGTGCGGGTTCGATTCCCTGGGAGGGAACCTCGAGGCGCTCGGCTTGGTCTGTCACACCCACCGCGACCACCGCTCGTCGACATATCACCTGTCTGTGCACGCCGACCACGTGCACCTCGTGTGCCTGTCCTGTTGGGCTGTCATCCAGAGCGTGGCTGCAACGGCCGATCCGTTCGTGGCGAATCTTTTGACCCGCCATGGCTTTGTGCGGATGTCAAACACATGGCGATACACGGACGGTGCGCAGCATGTTCGGCTCAAGCCACCCAGTTGAGACCCCAATGAACGATGTGGCCCCCGTCGCCAGCATCCTGGTAAGACTCTGACTGAACGGTATTTTCCCTAGCCCCGCGCGATCTTGACCATCTCATCGCGAGGGACAACCTTGACCCGTGACCGTCCCTCGGCCTCGCCGAGCGCGACCTCATGGGCATCGAGTTGCTCCCAGCCCTGCCAGGTGGTGTACGAGACGCCGCGCTCGTCCAGGTAGCTCGTCACCGCGGCGCGATCGGCGAACTCGGGCGCGGCAAGGGTGTCAACATCGGCAAGCAGCATCTCGACGGTCTGGGCCGCATCAGACCTGGTGTGTCCGATCAGGCCGACCGGACCACGCTTGATCCAGCCGGTGACGTACAAGCCGCCCATGATCTCGCCGTCGATGTCGATCACGTGGCCGCCATCGTTTGGTACGACTCCCACCGTGCCGTCGAACGGCAGGCCGGACAGGTTGGACGAGAGGTAGCCCACGGCGCGGTAGACGGCCTGGACCGGCCAGTCGACGAGCTCGCCGGTGCCGCGCACGTTTCCGTCGCCGGTCAGCTCGGTGATCTCAGTGCGCAGCCCCTCTACCTTGGTCTCGCCCGTGATCGCCACGGGCGCCTGGCAGAAATGGATGTGCAGGCGATGCTTCTTGCCCTGTGGTTCGATCGCCAAGTAGTTCTGCAACGTGTCCACGACGAGCTTGACCGACTTGGAGGCGCGGATCGCGTCCATCGAGCCTTCGTCGAGCTCGAAGCCCTCGGGGTGCACGATGATGTCGATGTTGGGGGAGTGGCCGAGCTCGCGAAGCTCCATAGGGGTGAACTTCACCTGTGCCGGACCGCGGCGGGCGAAGACGTGTACGTCCTGCGCGCGGTTGGCCTTGATCCCCGCGTAGACGTTGGCGGGGATATCGGTGGGAAGCAGCTCGTCGGCGGTCTTGGCCAGCATCCGGGCCACGTCGAGGGCGACGTTGCCGGCGCCGAGCACCGCGACCGACTCGGCCTCGAGCGGCCAGTCTCGTGGTGCGTCGGGATGGCCGTCGTACCACGCGACGAAGTCGGCGGCGCCGTACGAGCCGGGAAGGTCGATACCGGAGGTCTCCAGGTGCCGGTCGGCGTTGGCTCCGGTCGCGAAGATCACCGCGTCGTAGAACTGGCGAAGATCGTCGAGGTTGAGGTCGTCGCCGTAGGTGACGTTGCCGAGGAACCTGATCGATTCGCTCCCGAGCACGCGCTGAAGTGCCTTGACGATCTCCTTGATCCGCGGGTGGTCGGGTGCCAGGCCGTACCGGATGAGGCCGAAGGGGGCCGGGTTGCGCTCGAGGATATCGACGTTGACTTCGACCTCGGACTTGACCAGGGTGTCCGCGGCATAGATGCCGGCCGGCCCGGACCCAACGATCGCTATCCTCAATTGCCTCGCCATGGTTCACCGCTTCCGTCGCCGATTGCCTCGCCACGTGCGTCGCCACGTGACAGATTTAACTTAGGCAACGCTAACCGGCAGTTCGGGCGGACCCAGCCAAATCTCAGCATCCGAGCGTGTGTTACGAGTCACGGAACGAGACCGACCTAGAATTGAGCCATGCCAGCTCCGTCGCAGGACGCCCTGTTCGCCGCCCTCTCCAAGGTCAACGACCCCGAGATCCGCAAACCCATCACTGAGCTCAAGATGGTCGAGTCGGTCGGCGTCGACGAGTCCGGGCGTGCTGCGGTCACCATCCTGCTAACGATCTCGGGGTGCCCGCTCAAGGAAACCCTGACCCGGGACACCACCGCTGCGCTCCTGACCGTCCAGGGCATCACCAGCGTCGACGTGACCCTCGGGGTGATGAGCGACGAGCAGCGCGCCGAACTGAAAACCAACCTGCGTGGCGGCAACGCCGACCGTGAGATCCCCTTCGCCCATCCGAGCAGTCTGACCCGGGTCTACTGCGTGGCCTCGGGCAAGGGCGGGGTGGGCAAGTCCTCGGTGACCGTCAACCTCGCTGCCGCCATGGCCCAGGACGACCTGAGGGTCGGTGTCGTCGACGCCGACGTCTATGGCTTCTCGGTGCCCCGCATGCTCGGCGTCGAACATCGCCCGACCCAGGTCGACGACATGATCCTGCCGCCGCTTGCCCACGACGTAAAGGTCATCTCGATCGGGATGTTCGTGCCTGGCAACCAGCCTGTCGTCTGGCGCGGACCGATGCTTCACCGCGCGCTTCAGCAGTTCCTGGGTGACGTGTTCTGGGGTGACCTGGATGTGTTGCTGCTCGACCTGCCGCCGGGCACCGGAGACATCGCAATCTCGGTGGCTCAGCTGATTCCGAACGCCGAGATCCTCGTCGTCACCACGCCCCAGAAGGCTGCATCCGAGGTGGCCGAACGCGCCGGTTCCATCGCGCTGCAAACACATCAGCGGATCGTCGGGGTCATCGAGAACATGTCGTGGTTGGACCTTCCGGACGGCACCCGCCACGAGATCTTCGGGGCCGGCGGGGGGCAGGTCGTCGCCGACTCCTTGACCCGCGCCGTCGGCGCCCCGGTGCCGCTGCTGGGTCAGATCCCGATGGACACCCAGCTGCGCGAAGGCGCCGACCACGGCATGCCCGTCGTGCTCAGTGAGCCCACCAGCCCCTCGGCTGTTGTCCTGCGCGCGATCGCCCGCGGCCTCTCGACCCGCGCCCGCGGCCTCGCCGGTCGCTCACTGGGGCTGACTCCCGCCGGCCGATAAGCCCGCACCACCCCGTCCGCCACCACCGTGCCCCGTTCGGCAAGCAAGACTCAGCTCGTGGCAAACAGGACTCCATTCGCGGGACGCACGGACGTTCGCCCCCTCAACGAGCCCCACAGCCTTCGCTACCGATGACCAAAGACCGGGCGGGCACGATGACCAGCGACTACAAGAGGCACGGCACCACCACGCTATTCGCGTGGACGTGCTCACCGGGTCCGCGATCGGTTCGTGCATGGACAAGCATCGCCACGAAGAGTTCCTGAAATTCCTGTGCAACATCGACCGCGAAGTGCCCAAAACCCTTACGGTGCATATGATTCTGGACAACTACGCCACACACAAACACCAGCAGTGAAGGCGAGGCTACAGGCCCATCCACGCCTCCACCTGCACTTCACGCCGACCTCAAGTTTCCCGGTTGAACCCGGTCGAACGGTGGTTCCGGGAGCTGACCAACAGGGCTCCACGCCGAGGCGTCTCACAGCGTGCCCGACGTGATCGCCTCGATCGAGAAATACATGGAGGTCCACAACAACGAGCCCAAACCCACCGTCTGGACCGCCACCGAAGAATCCATCCTAACCAAGGTCCGCCGCGGCCGTGTCGCGCTCGATCAAGCGTCAGGCAATGACGAGACAGACCACTGATCCGCGGTGGTTGGCCGGGCAAATTACCTAGATCCGCGGGGGTAGAGGGGTGGGGTCGTCGGGGGTGTGGCGGACGGCGGCGAGCAGCATCTGGGCGACGTCCACCACCTCGACGTCCTCGTGCGCGCCGGTCTCCGACTGCTTCTGGGTGAGCCCGTCGGAGAGCATGACGCGGCAGAAGGGGCAACCAACCGCGATACGGCCTGCTCCGGTGGCCAGGGCTTCCTCGGTGCGATTGGTGTTGATGCGGGAGCCGAGCTTCTCCTCCATCCACATCCGGGCTCCACCGGCGCCGCAGCAGAACGAGTTCTGGCCGGCTCGGGGCATCTCGCGCAGCTCGACACCGGGCAGGGCGCCGATGAGCTCACGCGGCGGGGCATAGACACCGTTGTGCCGGCCGAGGTAGCAGGGGTCGTGATAGGTGACGATCTCTGCGGTCTCTGCGGTCTCTGCAGTCGTCGCCGCGTTGGACGTGTCGGCCTGGTCGGGGCGCGACACCGGGATCAGCGCCTTGTCGCGGACCAGCCGGTTGAGCAGCTGGGTGTGGTGGACGACCTCGTACTGGCCGCCAACTTGCGGGTACTCGTTCTTGAGCGTGTTGAAGCAGTGCGCGCAGATGACCACGATCTTGGTTGCCTTGGCCTCGTTGAGCACCTCGACGTTTCCTTGGGCGAGCATCTGGAAGAGGAACTCGTTGTCGGCGCGGCGGGCGGGGTCGCCGGTGCAGGTCTCTCCGTCGCCCAGGACGGCGAAACTCACCCCCGCGGTGTTGAGCAGCTCGGCCACGGCCCGGGTGGTCTTCTTGGCGCGGTCCTCGTAGGCGCCGGCGCAGCCGACCCAGAAGAGGTATTCGACCTCATCGAGGGTCTCGATGTCCTGGCCGACCTGCTTGACCTCGAAGGGCAGGTCCTTGGCCCAGTCCAGGCGTGCGCGGGCCGACATACCCAGGGGTTCCGCTTGTTCTCCAGGTTCTTGAACAGTCCGCCGAGCTCGGAGGGGAACGCCGACTCGATCAGGACCTGGTATCGGCGCATGTCCACGATCGCGTCGACGTGCTCGATGTCGACCGGGCACTGCTCGACGCACGCGCCACACGTCGTGCAGGACCACAGCACGTCCTGGTCGATGACGACGTCGGGACCGTGCGGGTTGTAGGCCGCGAACGGGTTGGCCGCGTCATAGCTGGTGTCACCGACCAACGGCAGCGTCGAAATGGTGGCCAGCGTGCCATCGGCCTCCAGCAGGCCGGCGCGGTCGCCCTCGGCCGCGAGCAGGAACGGCGCCTTGGCGTGGGCGTGGTCGCGCAGCGCCATCACGAGCATCTTGGGTGAGAGTGGCTTGTCGGTGTTCCACGCCGGGCACTGGTCCTGGCAGCGGCCGCACTCGGTGCAGGTGGTGAAGTCCAGCAGGCTCTTCCAGGTGAAGTCCTCGATCTTGCCGACGCCCAGGGCGGCGTCCTCGTCGAGCTCCTCGATGTTCTCGAAGTCGACCGGTTCGCCCTTGATCATGATCGGCTTGAGTGGGCCCAGCGCGGTCTTGCCGTCGGCGTTGCGGGTGAACCAGATGTTGAAGAAGGCGAGGAAGCGGTGCCAGGCCACGCCCATCGTCGGCTGGAGCGAGATCGTGATCAGCCAGGCCATCGAGATCAGGATCTTCAGCGAGGCGACGACGAAGATCGCGCCCTCGATGGCGCCGATCGACATACCGGAGAAGGCTTTTCCGATGAAGAAGGTCAGCGGGAAGTGCAGGCCGGTCGCCCACCATTCGTGCTGCGCGCTGCCCAGGGCGTATTCCAGGCCGCGCAACGTCAGGATGCAGATGACGACGCCGAGGATGGTCAGTTCGACGTAGTAGGCCTGCCAGAACGTCGAGCCGAAGAAGCGGCTGCGCCGGCCCAGGGATCGCGGATGGTTCTTCTGGCGGATGGCCATCAGGACCACGATTCCGACGAAGGAGGCCCAGGAGATGAACTCGGTGGCCCACTCGTAGAGGAAGAAGTGTCCGATCAGTGGCAGCGCGAAGTGCGGGTCGAACAACTGCCCGTATGCCGTCAGGAGGGTGAAGAACAACAGCCCGAAGGAGACCATGACGAACCAGTGCGCCACCGCTACGACGGGTTTGCGTGCCATCCGGGTGTGGTCGAGGAACTCGCGCACCAGGGTCTTGGTCCGGGTGGCCGGCGCGTTGGTGCGCCCACCGTCGGCCTGGCCGACCTTGGAGGTGGCGATGAACCGGCCGATCATCTTGGCGAACAAGGCCACGGCAACGACCGTCACGGCGAGGCAGATGACCAGAGCAGCGATCTGCAGTGCTGACATCCTCCGGAGTTTACGGTCACAGACCACGTCCCACCACGCCTTGGCTTTCTTGAACCCGTGGAGCCGTTTGTATTTCTTGCGGGCCGCACCAGATAGGTTTTGATGCGTGCAGGAGCGGATACAGGCCCGGATACAGGCCGGTGCGGTAGAACCGTCCGTAATACTTATCCAGCCTCGCACGACGGGATCCACCGCGCGAGGTCGGCAAGGTCGGAAATGATATGCAGGTGGATCCGCCACCTGCGCACCCGTTGGCCCATCGCCTTGAGAACCTCCCGCGAGGGCGCTGGCAAGAACGAGACAAGGATGACCCCGTGCTTGTTCCAGGCGCTGCGGGCGCTGCGGGCGCGAAACGTGAACCCCAAGAACGTGAACGACTCGTGCTCAGCAGAGCCGCGCCGGTTGTTGTCCTTGCAGTACACGATCTTGGTCTTGACCGGGTGTAACGCGAACCCGACCCGGACCATCCTCGCCGCGATTGCCACGCGAAGCCGCTCGGCCTGGACAGGCGGGTCGCATGGACCACAGCGTCGTCGACGTACCTTGAGAACGTGACGCCGGGGTGTTCCCGGTCCATCCACGCATCCAAGCCATAGTGCATGAACAGGTTCGCCAGCACCGGCCAGACCGCCGACCCTGCGGGGTTTCGCGGTCGCGAGCCTGCACTGTGCCGTCCGGGTGAGCCAGCGGCGCGTTCAGGCGGCGCCGGTGTTCGCTCCACGGTGCTCCGTGCTGCGGTGACGTCGGACGACGGGCACCGGCGCGAGTTCGCCCGGCGACTGGTGGGCCACCCCGTCGTCGAGCGCGTGCGGCACCCCTCGCTGCCCGACCATCCCCGCCACGCACGCGCTAGCGCGCAGATGCGCGCCATCGACGTGGCGGGTCCTCGGCGGCCGGCCGTCAATGCAGGCGAAGGAACGCGTCCGGATCCTGACACTGAATTCATTACCAAGTGTTTGGATATGCCAAACTTCACGTTATGACAGTCATGACCGGGCGCGGAGCGGGGACCAAGGGCGGCCAGGGCCAGTGGGCTCTGGGCGAGCGCGAGCCGCTGAACGCCAACGAAAAGTTCAAGCTCGAGGACGACGCGCTCAACGTGCGGGCACGGATCGAACAGGTCTATGCCAAGGAGGGTTTCGACTCGATCACGGCGGACGACCTGCACGGTCGTTTCCGCTGGTGGGGCATCTACACCCAGCGCAAGCAGGGCATCGACGGCGGCAAGACTGCCACGCTCGAGCCGCACGAGCTCGAGGACAAGTACTTCATGCTCCGCATCCGCATCGACGGTGGCGCGCTGACCACCGAGCAGCTGCGCGTCATCGGGCAGATCTCCCGCGACTTCGCCCGCGACACCGCCGACCTCACCGACCGGCAGAACATCCAGCTGCACTGGATCGGCATCGAGGACGTGCCCGAGATCTGGTCGCAGCTCGAGGCGGTCGGGCTGCAGACCACGGAGGCCTGCGGAGACTGCCCCCGCGTCGTCCTGGGTTCCCCGGTCGCCGGCATCTCCAAGGACGAGCTGATCGACCCGACCTGGGCGATCGAGGAGATCAAGGCCCGCTTCATCGGCAACCCCGACTTCTCCAACCTGCCCCGCAAGTACAAGACCGCACTTTCCGGGATGCTCACCAACGACGTGGTGCACGAGATCAACGACATCTCGATCAAGTACTACCTGACCGCGATGCTCTTCATCATCTTCGACATCGAAAGCGTCTTCCTCTACCCGTTCGCGGTGGCCTTCAACAAGCTGGGCGTGTTCGCACTGGTCGAGATGGTGCTCTTCATCATCACGGTGTTCGTCGCGTACGCCTATGTGTGGCGTCGTGGCGGACTTGAGTGGGACTGAGGAGGGATTGAGCAATGGGTATTGAGGACAAGGTTCCTGCCGGTGTTCTGCTGACCACGGTCGAGTACGTCGCGGGCTACAGCCGTCTGC
>Ga0209744_1000938_pt1 | contig 10307 bp, 8 predicted proteins | sample BarGraNGADG00311_2_FD_184494 | JGI IMG/M metagenome (GOLD analysis project Ga0209744, IMG submission 184494) | Arctic peat soil microbial communities from Barrow, Alaska - Barrow Graham LP Ref core NGADG0004-311 (SPAdes) (version 2) | ecosystem: Environmental > Terrestrial > Soil > Wetlands >... | reverse complement strand
CGCAGCACGGTCGCGCGCGGCAGCAGGTTGAACGCCTGGAACACGAAGCCGATGCGCGCGTTGCGGATGTCCGCCAGCTCCTCGCGCTCCATCTCGGACACGTCCTCCCCGTCGAGCAGGTACCTGCCGGACGTCGGCGTGTCGAGGCAGCCGAGGATGTGCATGAGCGTCGACTTGCCGGAACCCGACGGCCCCATGATCGCGACGAACTCGCCGTCGTCGATCTTGACCGAGACGTCTCGAAGCGCCACCGTGTCGGCGCCTCCGCCTCCGTGGTAGACCTTGCTGACGTCTTGCGTCTCGATCACGTCAGTTGCCTCCACGCACAGCACGTCCCGCGCCGCCGCCGAGGATGCCGAGTCCGCCGCCCGTCCGCGTGCTGCCCGTCGTGGAGCCGGTGCTGCCCGCCGTGATCGATTGCGTCACGACGACGTCGCCTTCCTTAAGGCCGCTCGTGATCTCGGTGTCCGTGTCCGTCGATACGCCAGTGGCCACCGTCACGCGCTGCGCCGTGGTGGCGCCGCTCGGCAGGACGAGGACGTACGTGCCCGAGGAGTCGGACTTCACGGCCGCCCGCGGCACAGTCAGCACGTCGGTCCGCACCCGAGTCGTGATGGCGGCGGCGGCGGTCATGCCGGGGGACAGGCGTTTGTCGAGCGTGTCGAAGGCGATCACCACGTTGTACGTCACGACGTTCTGCGTGTTGGTGCCGACGGCGTCGATGCTGATGACTTTGCCGGTCAGCGTGAGGCTCGGCACCGCGTCGAACGTCATGCTGGTCTTCTGACCGATCTTGACGTTGGAGCGGTCGAGCTCGCTGATGGCGGCCTTGGCTTGCAGCGTCCCAAGGTCCGAGACGACGATCGCGGCGCCCGACCCGGACCCCGACGTGGTGGACGAGCTCTGACCACCGGCACTCGACGTCCCGCCGCCCCCGATGGAGTCGCCATCCTGGACGTTGACCGCAGTGACGACGCCGCTTATCGGCGCGGTGACGGAGCGCTTGCGAGCCGTGGAGACCGAGAGCTGGTAGTCCTGATACGCCGAGGTCTTCGAAGCCTGCGCCGCGCTGAGGCCGGTCTCGGCGACGTCGAGTCCCTCGTTCGCCGCGTCGAGCCCCTTGCTCGCCATGCTGACCTGCTTGCTGGCATTCGAGAGCTGCGCCGGCGTGACCGAAGCGGGGTGGGACCGCTGCCGCAGCCACAGGTCGCTTTGCGCCTGCTGCGCCTGATCGAGCTGCATCTGCGCCTGGCTCACCCCCTGATCGGCCTGGATGTCGGACTGCTCGGCCCTCTCGACCCCCGACTGCGCCTGCCGGTAGCTCGCGAGCGACTTGCCGACGTTGCCGTCGAGCGCGTCGTTGACGACCTCGAACAACTTCTGGCCGGCGCTCACCTTGGCGCCGAGCGCGACGCCGAGCCCCGAGACGACGCCCGAGACCTGGGGCGAGACGGAGGACGCCCGCTCGACGACGACCGAGCCGTTGCCCGACGCGGTCACGGTCAGCGTGCCGCGCGTCACGGTCGCGGTCACGTACCTGGTCGAGCTCGAGGTCGGGTGGATGGCCTGCCACACGAAGTAGGCGGCGACTGCGACCACGACGACCGTGGCGATCCACAGGCCCAAGCCCTTGGGCGCGCGCCGCTTCCTGCGCAGGGTACGCGCCGTGCGCGGCGGCGCGGCGGTCGTCTCCTCGGCAGGCTGCGATGATACCTCAGGCGTCTGCGCCATTTCCCCTACCACCATCCGTTCCGGTCGGGCGTGCATCGTCTTGTTCGGCTTCTCCGCCACACGCAAAGGTAGCCGCGCGCGAGCGCGGCAGCGTCATGCCGAAGGAGGTACTTCGGCATACGCCCCGAGGAGTAGGGTCGCCGCCGGTCACTCGGCACGCGGTGTCACGAGGCCGCTCTCGTACGCGATCACGACGAGCTGAGCGCGGTCGCGCGCGCCGAGCTTGAGCATCACGCGGCTCACGTGCGTCTTCGCCGTCGTCGGAGAGATGACGAGCTCCTCGGCTATCTCGCTGTTGGACAGGCCGCGCGCGACGAGGCCGAGGACCTCGCGCTCCCGCTCGGTCAGCGACGCGAGAGCGGCCGCCGGCGCGAGGTGCGGGTCCGCCCGGCGGGCGAACTCGGCGATCAGGCGGCGCGTCACGCTCGGCGCCAGGAGCGCGTCACCGGCGGCCACCACGCGCACGCCGTTGATGAGCTCCTCGGCTCCGGTGTCTTTGAGAAGGAAGCCGCTCGCGCCCGCCCGCAGCGCCTGGAATACGTACTCGTCGATGTCGAACGTCGTGAGGATGATGACGCGGATGCCCCCGCCGCGCTCGTCGCCGAGGAGCTCGCGCGTCGCCTGGATGCCGTCGACGCCCGGCATGCGGATGTCCATCAGCACGACGTCCGGGTGCAGCTCACGTGCGATGCGAACGGCCTCGCCGCCGTCGGCCGCCTCGCCGACGACCTCGAGGTCGGACGCCGAGTCGACGAGCACGCGGAAGCCTGCGCGCACGAGCGCCTGGTCGTCCGCGATGAGCACCTTCGTCGTCATGCATGCCTCCCCGCCACCGGCAGCTCCGCCGCGACGCGCCAGCCGCCGCCCGCCATCGGTCCCGCCTCGAAGGTACCCCCGAGGGCCGCCGCGCGTTCGCGCATGCCGACGATGCCGTGGCCCTCGACCGTGGCCCCCGCCGGGGTGCGCCCGTCATCGACGACCTCGATCGTCAGGCGACCGCCCGCGAGCGCCAACGTGACCGCGACGCGGGCCGGCCCCGCGTGACGGAGCACGTTGGTCAGCGCCTCCTGCACGATGCGGTACGCCGAGGCGTCAACGAACGGCTGCAGGTCCGCCGGATCCACGTCCGCGCGGACGTCCACCGCGAGGCCAGCGTCCACAAGTTGCCGCACGAGGTCGTCCAGCCGCGCCAAGCCGGGCGCCGGGGCGAGCGGTGCCGCAGGCTCCCCGGCACCCCGCAGCATGCCGAGCATGGCGCGCAGCTCCTGCAACGCCGAGCGCGACGTCTCACGGATCGCCACGAGCGAGCGCTTCGCCTCGGCCGGGTCGGTGTCGATGACGTGCGCGGCGGCGGCCGACTGCACGGCCACGATCGACAGGCTGTGCGCGGTGATGTCGTGCAGCTCGCGCGCGATGCGCAGGCGCTCCTCGTCGACGCGGCGGCGCGCCTCCTCCTCGCGCGTCCGCTCCGCCTCGGCGGCACGGGCTTCGACCTCGACGATGTAGGCGCGGCGGTTGCGCGTCGCGTCGCCCAGCAGCGCCGCCGCGAGCAGCATCGCGAGGTTCCGAACCACCTCGGTGAGGAAGACGGTCTCGGTCACCGCCGGAACGGACACGAGCAGCACCAGCCCGCCGAACAGCCCGCCCCACACCGCCAGTCGCGTGCGGTCGACGAGGGTGCCGAGCGAGTACATCCCGACGAGGACGGCGACGATGACGAGCGCCGGCGGGTTGCGCGTCAGCTCGTACGCGACGTAAGCGAACGTCGTCACGCCGAGCACGGCGAGGGGATAGCGCCGCCGGAACGCCAGCGGCAGAAAGCACCCCGCGACGAGCAGGTACGTGAACAACGTCGGGATGACGTGGCGGAACATGAAGAAACCGGCCTGCGGCCCGGGCATGCGCCCGAGCAGGACCCGCAGCGGCAGCGCCAGCTGAAGCCACACGAGCAGCATCAGGCCGAACGCGAGCGCGGCGTCCTCGGCGAGGCTCGTCAGGTCGGTGCGGCGTTCGATAGCGTCGTCCATACGCCGATGGTAGCCGCTCGACCGGACGCCCGCATCGCTCGGATGTCGTACACGGGACCTACGCCCGCCGGCGTACGCGCCCGACGGCTAGGCAGGACTTACCGCCGGCTATATACTTTGGTGTTCCCGAGCTGGGGGGTTGCGCAATGGAGGACGCCCGTCACTACATGCGGGTCATCGAACAGAGCTGGCGGATCATCCTGGTCACTGGCGGGAAGTGCTCCCTCGAACCGAGCGCCCAGGGCTTTCGACCGACAGGTGAGGCGGCCCTCCTCGATCACCTCACCGCCGTACGAAAGCGCGCATAGCTGGATGTAGCGGTCACCCAGATCCAGGCCGATAGTCATCTTCGCCTCACCGGTGCCACGGTTGTCCACGGTCAGCCTCCGTCTTGAGTCCTTGGGCCTTCGAGAGCCCGGTCTTCTGGTTGGGAAGTTGGCTGCGAAGACGTAGTCGCCGGTTACCCTGAGAAAGGGGAGCGGGACTACGCCGTCTTCGTCGTCTGCTACCGGCTTCGACCAACACCCTGACGTCGAGACCATTCATCGCGGCGTGGCCGGAGTTCGCCTAACCAGTGCGTCCGCCAGACTCGCTGTCCGCGCTCAAGCTCACATGAGACGATGAAGCAGGACGCCGAAGCCCGCCGCTGGCACCCGCAATGACCTGCGGATAGAGCGGCGGGACACAAAGTGGGGCAACTCAATGGTGTGACCCCATCCGCGCTCGAGAACCGTTATGCCGGCAGCCCCCGGCTACCAGGGTTCGAATCCCTCCCTCTTCGCCATGAGCTGCGAGGACGCAGTACCGGAGCCCTTGAAAGGGGAGACCGGGATCGCGGTGCTTCTGCGCCCAGGTCTGCCCAAACGCTGCTCAACTTCCTGGCAGAGGAGGTAACTCGTCGGGTGAAGACGGGATGTCCTGTTCCGAGTGCCAAAGCGATGGTTGGCTCGACGACTCCGCTGGGAGCCTCGTCAACCCACGCCGCATGGGAACGACCAACTCGAGATCGTCGGGCTTCCGACTGCTGCAGGCTGCGCGAAGGTTGCGGTTCTCGCTCACGACCTGCCGATGCTCTACTCTTGGTCCATGACACGCTCGACCCGCTGGATCCTTGTGGTGACCGCCGTCGCGCTGCTCCTCGCGGCGGTGGCGGTTGCGGCTGGGCTCTGGACGAAAGGCGTCGCCGACGCGGCGGTCACCGGCCGGGCGCAGGCCGGAGCCGGTGCAAGGAGCCTCGCGGCCCAGGATGCGACTGCCGCGGGCTCTCAGTTCGCGGCCGCGTCGCGGACCTTCGCTTCCGCGAAGCGGTCTCTCGGCCCTGACTGGGTCGCCGGCGTGGCGGGGAAGATCCCGTGGGCCGGACGACAGTACGCGGCGGCCCGAACGCTCGTGGAGATCGGGCTCGACGGCTCGGCCGCCGGCACCGAGCTGGCCGAAGCGCTCCAGGAAGCGCCTGCAACCTCCGCCACCGCGGATCCCGCGGGCAGGTTCGCGGCGCTCCTCGCCGACCGGCACAAGAACGTCGAGGCCGCGCTGGCGTCGCTGTCCGACGCCGCGGACCGTGCGGCCGGCCTGTCCGCGGACGGTCTCGTGCCGCCGCTGGCCAAAGCGGTGCGCTCGGTCAAGTCCGCGCTGCGCGAGGCCGCGCCCTTCCTGGACCGGAGCGAAGCGTTGCTGCAGCTGGTGTCATACCTGCTCTCCGGCAACCACCGGATACTCGTGGTATCCCAGGACGGCGCCGAGCTTCGCCCGACCGGCGGATTTGCCGGCAGCTTCGGCATCATCGACGTCGGCCACACGGGAGTGCGGCTCGAGAGGTACCAGGACGTCTACGTGCTCCCCGACCCGCCCGGTCGCGTCCCACCGCCGCCCGGCGCGCGCATGACCAACGACTTCAGCTTCCGCGACGCGAACTGGTGGATCGACTTCCCGACGAGCGCGCGAGCGATGCTCGGGTTCTGGCGCATCTACCGGCTGCCTCCGGTCGACGGGCTCATCGCCATTGACACGGTCGCGATGAAGGACCTGCTCGCCGCCATCGGCCCCGTCCGCGTGCCGAGCTACGGGGAGACGTTCACGTCCGCGAACCTGCTCGATCGCCTGCTCTACCTTGTCGAGGTCAAGACGCACAGCAACGGCGCCAAGAAGGGCGTGCTCACCGCACTCGCCGCGGAGCTCGAGAAGCGGGTGCTGGGAGCGAGTCCCGCCGACCTGGCGAAGTCGGCGCTGGCCCTCGGGAAGGCCGCCGACGCGAAGCACGTGCAGATGTACTTCACGGACCCGCGCGCGGAGGCCGCCGTGGACGCGCTCGGGTGGTCGGGGCGGGTCACCCCGCCTATCGGGACCACGGACGTCATGGCTGTCTCCAACGCGATGAACCAGGGCGGCAAGGTCAACATCGCGATGAAGAAGACGATCGACTATGAGGTCGGGCTCCAGCCGGACCGTTCCGCGCAGACGACACTTGTGCTGGGCTACGCGAACACCGGGCCCTATCCGATGCCGATGCCGAGCGTCTTCCGGGACTGGCTGCGCGTGTACCGGGCCCCGGGCACGGTGTTCCCGAGTACCACGCCGGACGGCGGCAAGACCGTGACCATGGTGGAGTTCGGGTTCCCGGCAGAGGTGCGGGGGTTCACCCTGCTCCGCGGCCAGAGCCGCACCGAGACGCTGGCCGCCTGGGTCCCGGACGCGCTGCGGGCCGACACGACGCCGACAGCGGCGAGCGGCGCCGTTGCGCACTACCGGCTCCACCTGGTCAGGCAGGACGATCTCGTGGACATCCCCACGACGGTCACGGTGACGGCCCCGCCGGGATGGCACGTGACCGGAGCGAACGCGCGGCTCACCGCCTCCGGCGCGCCGCTGCCTGTGATCACGGAGCGCGATCGCGTGCGTATGGCCATCCCGCTGCGGGGAGACCTAGAGTTCGACGTCCGGCTCGCATCTTCCTAGCGACCGCCGCCCCGGACCGGATCGACCGCCTTGACGATCCGCCGGCGTCGGCAGCCTGGATCATGGAACATATGGCGGCCAGTCGTAGGGGTGGGCGTAGAACCCCGCTTCGCACACGAGCTCGTCCACGCGCCGGATGACTCGCGCCGGGTTGCCGACGACGACCGCACCGTCAGGGACGTCGGCGACGACCACGGACCCCGCGCCCACCAAGGCGTTCTCGCCTACGACGACTCCCGGAAGGATCGTGGAGTTGGCCCCGATCCTCGCCAGCCGACGTACGGTCGGCCCGCCCCTGCATTCGGTGTAGCGGGCACACCCCATCGGGTGGGGGTCATCGGTGAACACTACGTTGGGGCCGACGAAGACATCGTCCTCGATGGTCACCATCTCGAGGAAACACCCGGAGTGGATGCGAACCCTGCTACCGATGCGATTGCCGAACTCCAGCACCGCGTTGGTGCCGATGGACACGTCGTCGCCGAGCACGTTGTCTTCGCGGATCGATGCACCCTGACCCGTCTGCAGGCGCTCACCTATCGTGCTCCCCGCGTACAGGGTCGTGAACGGTCGGACCACGGCATCGCGTCCGATCTGAAGCTCACGCTCACCAAGCGCACAGCCACGCGGAGCCTTGCCCACGATGCACGGCGGCTGCAGGTCGCAGCCGGCGTCGATCCGGACTCCCGGGGCGATCTGTACGCCATCAGCGAACGGCTTCCCGCTCAAGGCCGGCTAACCTCTGCGAGCGTCTCCGTGTGTCCGCCGTACAAGATGCCGCGACGCTCGTCGGAGATGCGCACATTGCTATCCAGCGAGCGCTGCGCGGCCTCGAGCGCGGCGACCACCGAGCGCCCAGCGGCGCCATCGGAGATCGGGCGGGCTCCCGTCGCGACGCAGTCGATGAAGTGGGCCGCCTCGAGCGAAAGCGGCTCTGTGCTCTCGACCCTCGGAGTGAAGATGTCGCCCGTCCGATACGACAGCTGGAACTCGCCGAACGTCTCGGGATCCTTGTAGTCCACACCCTGGTCGAAGATCTTCACCTTCTCGACGCTCTCCGTGTCGTCGTACATGAGCATCTTTCTGCTCCCGACCAGGATGGTCCGGCGCAGTTTCACTGGCGAGAGCCACGACACCTGCAGTTCCGCAACGATGCCGGACGCGTAGCGCACGTTGAGGAAGGCGACGTCGGGGATGCCGTTGTTGATGCAGCTGCGTCCCATAGCCTGAACCGAGATGGGGGTCTCTCCGAGCCAGTACTCGAGGATCGCGAGGTCGTGAGGGGCCAAGTCCCACACGACGCTCACGTCGCGCTGATGCAGTCCGAGGTTCACGCGCGAGCAGGTGACGAAGTAGATGTCGCCGAGTTCCCCGGACTCAAGGATCCGCTTGACGGTGCGCACCGGGGGACTGTACACGAAGGTGTGCCCCACCATCAGGACGAGGTCGCGCTCGGCCGCAGCCGCGCACATCTCGTCGCACTCATCCACGCTCGTCGCCAGGGGCTTCTCGACGAAGACGTGTTTGCCGGCCCGGAGCGCCTGCATTGCCAGTGTGTAATGCGACGAGATCGGCGTAGCGATCAGGACGGCGTCCACTTCCGGATCGCCGATGACGTCCTCGACACGCGTCGTCGTCAGCAAGGACGGGTACCGGGTGACCGCCGTCAGGAGCCGGTCGGGACGGACGTCGCACACCCACTTGGGATGAGCCGTCTCCAGCTCCATGTAGTTGCGGAGCAGGTTCGGACCCCAGTAGCCGTAGCCGATCAGCCCGACCGTGATCTTCGACATGGTTCCCCCTCAGCGCGCAAGGATCTTTCGCCCCACGCGGCTCTAGCCGCCTCCGTCGCCGAGCAACGTGGCTGGTACCGTCCTCAGACACAGCTTCACGTCCAACAGCAGTCGCATATTCTGCGCGTACATCACGTCCTGGAGGATCATCTCGTCGAACGACACGCGGCTGCGCCCTTCGACCTGCCACAAGCCGGTGACCCCCGAGGGGACGGCGAGGCGGAGCGAGTGCCAGTCGTCGTACTCGCTCACCTCGTAGGGCAACGGCGGCCGTGGGCCGACCAGGCTCATGTCGCCGCGGAACACGTTCCAGAACTGGGGTATCTCGTCGAGCGAGTACTTGCGCATGAACTTTCCGACGGGCGTGATCCGCGGGTCGTCGACCCTCTTGAAGATCGCCTCGCCGCCGGCTCCCGTGGCCACGGCCTCTGCCGTGCCGTTCATGAACGCTCGCATGTACTCCGAGTGGATGGACGCATCCCGATTCACAGCCATCGAGCGGAGCTTCAGGAACTCGAACGGAGCACCGAAGCGACCCACGCGGGTCTGCGTGTAGAAGACCGGGCCGGGAGATGTCAGCCGGATCATGACTCCCAGCACCGCCATGATGGGCGCGCAGACCAACAGCAGGACGGCGGATCCGACCATGTCGAAGGCACGCTTAAGCGGGTACGGTTCGGCGCTGTCGATGCTCCTGCGAACGCGGACGACGGGCGCCTCGAACAGCGTGCTCAGAAGGCGGTTGCCCTCGAGAGACCCCAGGAGCCGCGAGACCAAGTACACTTCGGCGCCGAGCTCCTGCGCGGCTGCGACAGCGCCGATGACCTCCTGGGGCGTCATGCTCGACGCGTCGATGAAGACCGACGCGGCCAGTTCGTCCATAGACGGCCGGCCTTCGAGCATGGTCCCGAGCGCTTCCTCCATGCCGAGGCGCAGCGCAGCGGGCGCGACAAGCTCCACCCGGTCGAACCCTCGTAGGCGACCGAGCCGGTCCGCCAACGCCCGTGCCGCCACCGAGTCTCCCAACAGGAAGGATACTGGTCTGCGCTGCCGCACCGACGCCATGTACACGCTGTCGAGCACCCCGAGCCGCAGCACGCACACGAATAGGACGAAGACGACGAACGTCAGCAGGAGGACGAGCCGTGGCTCGTCGAACGCGTCCGACTTGATCGCGTAGACCGAAAGGGCCGAGATCGCGAACGCAGCGAGTGACGCCTTCAACAGTGTCCACAGGTGTAGGGGTCGCGACACGTAGGCCTCCAGCTCGTAGAGGCCTGACGCGTGGAAGACCGAGACAGTGGCCACGACCAGGATCGCGACCGACCAGCCGGGAGCGAACGGAACAGCCGGCAGCCCGATCGCCGGCATCGCCAAGGCACGGACCGCGACGGCCGCGATGTAGGCGCTCGCTGCAGCGACGATATCGGCGGCTACGCTGATCCGGCGGAACTGCGCGCGTCCGGAGACCCACTCCAAACGCCGCGGAGCAGCGAAAGCTCGAGGAGCTGTCTCAACCACTAGCCCTAACACCACCACTCACGTCCGCAAGCCAAGCCCGCATCCAAGAGCACTCGACGGCCTTCTTGTGCGCGGTACCGGCCTTGGAAGAACGGGGCCGGTCCACTTCTGTATCGGCAACGACTGCCCCGTCGTGAAGCGGCCGCGCCGCTTTGGATCGGTCTGTCAAGACCTGGGGCCTTCTCACTTGTATACCCTCGTATACCCTCTCGGTGTTCTCGCCCTGCCGAAGGATGCTCGGGCTGCTTCGCTCGGGCGCCGGCGAGTCAGGCCGTGCGCC
>Ga0209744_1000935_pt1 | contig 10315 bp, 8 predicted proteins | sample BarGraNGADG00311_2_FD_184494 | JGI IMG/M metagenome (GOLD analysis project Ga0209744, IMG submission 184494) | Arctic peat soil microbial communities from Barrow, Alaska - Barrow Graham LP Ref core NGADG0004-311 (SPAdes) (version 2) | ecosystem: Environmental > Terrestrial > Soil > Wetlands >... | reverse complement strand
CGACGACGTCGCCACAGACGGGACCACCCATGAGCGCTCAGCCGGACCTGGCCCTCTCGGCCAGCGCCAAGACGCTCATCGTGCTGGAGGCGGCCATCACCCACTCCCGCTTCACCGACATCGTGGACAAGACCGGCTTCGCGAAGGCCACCACCCATCGGATCCTCGCCACCCTCGTCCAGTTCGGTTACCTCGTCGTCGATCGCGACGGCGCCTACCTCCCCGGCCCCAAGGCCCTCCTCATCGGCGGGCACGCGATGGCCGACGTCGACATCTCGAGCGTCGCGGGCACCGTCGTCGAGGCCCTGGTGGAGAGCACGGGCTGCACCGTCCATGTGGCCATCCGTATCCAGGACTCCGCGGTGTACCTCCTCCGCCGGGACTCGCGGAAGCCCTACCGCATGAACTCGACCGTGGGGGCTTCGCTGCCGCTCTACATGTGCGGCCTCGGCAAGGCCATCCTCGGCTGGGAGACGGAACCGGACATCCTCGCGCACGCGCAGCGGACCGGCCTCACGGCCCGGACACCCAGGACGATCACGGACGTGGACGAACTCCTGGCCGACCTCGCCCTGACGCGCGCCCGCGGCTACGCCCTCGACGACGAGGAGACCGACCCCGGTGTCCGCTGTGTTGCCGCGCCGATCCGGGACCAGTCCGGGGAGGTGGCCTATGCCATCTCCGTTTCCACGCTCTCGCTCGAGCACACGATGGCAGACCTGGAGGCAATGGCCCCAGACGTCATCGAGGCCGCCGGCCGCATCTCCGCCGCCCTGGGCAACGCGAACCGCTGACCCGAGCCGCGCTCAGCACCTACGACGCAAGAAATCCCGGCCGGATCACTCCGGCCGGGATTCTCGGGAACCACTCTGCGGTGCGCAAAGGGGGACTTGAACCCCCACGCCCTTTCGGGCACACGGACCTGAACCGTGCGCGTCTGCCTATTCCGCCACTTGCGCATTGCCGCTTGCCAACCCGGTTTGTCCACTCGCGAATTGGGAAGCAGGCGAACCAGACTTTACCACGCCCGCGACCCCGCATCCCAATCCGCGGCAACCGGTGGGGGCGGCGCCGGGGCCGGGGCCGAGGGGAATCGGCGGGTTGCGGCGTCGGCGCCCGCGTCCGGGCCGCAACCGGGCAACCCCGATCCCCGATAGCATTATCACCAACTGTGACCACCCGCATGTGGCCGCATCTGCCGCAGACCAGGAGGATCACCCGTGGGATTCCTCGACAAGTTCGAGCGCTCCGTCGAGAAGGCGGTCAACAGCGCGTTCTCCAAGGCCTTCAAGTCCGAGGTCAAGCCGGTCGAGATCGCCTCGGCGATCCGCAAGGACATGGACGACCGCGCTGTCGCCGTCGCCCGCGGCCGCACCGTGGTCCCCAACCAGTTCACGGTCTCGCTCTCCCCCACGGACGAGGAGCAGATCGAGCAGTGGGGCGCCGACGCGCTCGCCGCCGAGATCGAGGCCGCGGCAACCGAGCACGCGACGTCGCAGCGGTACAGCTTCGTCGGCCCCGTGTCGGTGGACTTCGAGACGGACGAGGCGCTCACCACCGGTACGTTCAACGTCACCTCCTCCACCCAGCGCGGCAACGTCGCGCCTGCCACGACGGACGCCCCCTCCGAACGCCACCCGATCATCGACATCGACGGCCAGCGCTACCTCCTCACCGGCCCCGTCACCGTGATCGGGCGCGGCTCGGACGCGGACATCGTCGTCGACGACTCCGGCGTCTCCCGCCGCCACCTCGAACTGCGCGTCACCCCGCGCGGCGTGATCGCCACGGACATGGGGTCCACCAACGGGCTGTACGTCGAGGGGCACAAGGTGGACGCCGCCACCCTCGTCGATGGCAACACCCTGACCATCGGCCGCACCCGCATCCTGTTCTGGACCGCCCCGGACGACGTCGACGCCTGAGTTCCCCCGGACGAAAGGACCCCACATGAGTGAACTCGCGGTGACCCTCCTCCGCCTGAGCTACCTTGCGCTGCTGTGGGTGTTCGTCTTCGCCGCCATCTCCGTCCTGCGACAGGATCTCTACTCCGCCACGCGTGTCACGCCCCGCGGCCCCGGCCGTCGTGACACCCGATCCGCTGCGCGCCCGTCCCCCCGCGGTGCGCCCGACGGCGCCGGGATGGCGGGTGCCGCCGCCGGACCGCCGGCGCCCGTGGCCGTGCCGACGCCGCAGGCCGGCGCCTCCTCCCTCGAGACCAGCCGCACGGGCCCGTCGCGGCAGTCGATCACTCGCCCGCCGTCGCGCCTGGTGGTGACGGCCGGGAAGCTCGCCGGCACGTCGTTGCCGCTGGGACGCTCCGCGATCGTCGTCGGCCGGGCGCAGTCCTGCACGCTGGTCCTCGAGGACGACTACGCCTCGTCGCGCCACGCCCGCATCTTCCCGCAGGGCGACCAGTGGTTCGTCGAGGACCTCGGCTCCACGAACGGCACCATGGTTGCCGGCCAGCCGATCACCGAGGCGACCCCCCTCACCCCCTCCACCCAGGTCCGCATCGGGCAGACCGTCATGGAGTTGCGCCGGTGACCGTCCAGCTGAACTACGCCGCGCGTTCCGACGTCGGACTCGTGCGCGCCGGCAACCAGGACTCGGCCTACGCGGGGCCCCACCTCCTTGTCCTCGCGGACGGCATGGGCGGCCCCGCGGGCGGCGACATCGCGTCGTCGGTGGCCGTGGCGCACCTCGCCCCCCTCGACGACGACGTCCCCCCCGCGGACGACCTCCTCCACCTCCTGCGGGACGCCGTCGAGGCGGCGCACGGCGAACTCATGGAGCGCTCCCAGGAGGCGCCGGAGCTGGCCGGCCTCGGCACCACGTGCATCGCGGTGCTGCGCAGCGGCAACAAGCTCGCGATGGTCCACATCGGGGATTCGCGCGCCTACCTGCTGCGGGGCGGCATCCTCACCCAGGTGACGACGGACCACACCTACGTCCAGCACCTCGTGGACACCGGCCGGATCAGCGCGGAGGAGGCCGAGCACCACCCGAACCGCAACATGATCCTGCGGGCGCTCGGGGACAACGACGGCGAGGTGCTGCTCGACGAGTCGGTGCGCGAGGCGCTCCCGGGCGACCGCTGGCTGCTGTGCTCCGACGGGCTGTCCGGCATGGTGGCCAGGGACACCATCGAGGACGCGCTCAACCGGTTCGCAGACCCGGGCGAGTGCGCGGACAGGCTCATCGACCTCGCCCTGCGGGCGGGGGGTACCGACAACATCACCGTGGTGATCGCGGACGTGATCCGCACCGCTGACATCGACGTCGCCCACCCGCCCGGGACCGTGCCCCAGGTGGTGGGCGCCGCCGCGACGAACCGCCTCGCCGCGTCGCGCGCAGCCACGGCCACGACCCCGGCGGCCGAGTCCCCCGCCGCGAGGGCGGCGGCCCTCACCCCGCGCCGGGACGCCGAGGGTGAGGACGACGCCGCCCCCCGCCGTCGCGGCGCCGGCCGGGTGATCGGGTTGGCAGTGGGACTCCTCCTCATCGTGGGCCTCCTCGTGGGTGGCGGCGTGCTCGGCTACCGCTGGACCCAGACGCAGTACTTCGTGGCCACCAGCGACGGCTATGTGGCGGTCTACCGTGGCATCCCGCAGGAGATCGGGCCCCTCAGCTTCGCCTCGCTGCACGAACGCACGGACCTCAAGGTGGCGGACCTCCCGGGAGTGGCCCGCGACCGCCTGGAGCAGCCCATCACCCGCCAGTCCCTGGCGGCGGCCGAGCAGGTGGTGGAGAACCTTCGCGAGACCGTGGCGCCCGTGGCGCCCACGGCGCCCACGACGCCCACGACGGCGCCCAGCGCGGACCCCTCGGCCTCCCCGACCCCGGTGCCCTGATGGCGACCGTCACCCACGAGACCGTCCGCACGGGTCGCGGCTCCGAGATCCTGCTGCTGGTGATCGCCGTCGGGATCGGGATCTACGCCTACGTGCAGGTGGCGCTGAACATGAACGGCGTGGCTCCCGAGCGCATCACCCTGCAGGCAGGGGCCTTCACGGTGCTCGCGGTGGTGGTGCACCTGCTGGTGCGCTGGAAGGCGCCCTACGCGGACCCGGTGATCCTGCCCGCGGCTGTCGCGCTCACCGGCATCGGGCTCGCCATGATCTACCGGCTGGACATCAGCTACACGGAACTCGGCCGCCCCTCGGGGTTCGCCCCGAAACAGTTGGTGTGGACCGTGATCGGGATGGGCGCCGCCACCGCGATCGTGCTCTTCTTCACGGATCACCGTGTGCTGCGCCGCTACACCTACGTGTCCCTGGTGGCGGGCATCGTGCTCCTCCTGCTGCCGATGGTGCCCCTCCTGGGCAAGAACATCAACGGCTCCCGCATCTGGATCGGGGTGGGGCCGCTCACCTTCCAGCCCGGTGAGATCGCCAAGATCTGTCTTGCCGTCTTCTTCGCCGGCTACCTGGTGGACGCGCGGGACAACCTGGCGCTCGCCGGACCGAGGATCCTCGGCCTCCACCTGCCCCGCATGCGCGACCTGGGCCCGATCCTGCTGGCCTGGGGCGTGGCCATCGTGGTGCTGGTGGCGGAGCGGGACCTCGGCACCTCCCTGCTGTTCTTCGGCTTCTTCGTGGCCATGCTCTATGTGGCCACGGAGCGGGTCTCGTGGGTGATCATCGGCCTCGTGCTCTTCGGCGGCGGCGCCACCCTCGCGGCGAACTTCTTCCCCCACGTGATGGCCCGTGTGGAGGTATGGCTCCACGCCCTGGACCCCGAGATCTACAACCGCGACCCGGGCGGATCCGGGCAGGTGGTCCAGGGGTTGTTCGGGATGGCGTCGGGCGGGCTCACCGGGGCCGGCTGGGGCAAGGGCCTCCCCCACCTCGTGCCCTACGCGAACTCGGACTTCATCTGGGCGTCGCTGGGCGAGGAACTGGGTCTCACCGGCCTCCTCGCGATCGTCAGCATCTACCTTGTCCTCACGCAGCGCGGCATCCGCACCGGAATCGGGGTGCGGGACGGCTTCGGCAAGCTGCTGTGCGCCGGACTCTCCTTCGTGATGGCCTTCCAGGTGTTCGTGGTCATCGGCGGCGTGACCCGCCTTATCCCCCTCACTGGCCTCACCATGCCGTTCATGGCGTACGGCGGCTCCTCGCTGCTGTCCAACTGGATCATCGTCGGGCTGCTGTTGCGCATCTCCAACGAGGCGCGCGAGCCCGCCGCCGTCCCCACCGGGCCGTTCCCGCGCGTCGACGCCGTCCTCGCCGCGCGCCGCGCGTCCGACGACGTCGCCCCGCCCGCCGCCCCAGCCGCCCCGGCCCTCCCAGCCGCCGGCATGCCCGAGCCGGACGACAACCCGACCGAGGTGGTGGACCTGCGATGAACCTCCCCCTTCGCCGCATCGGAACCGTGATCGCGCTCATGCTGGTGGCGCTCATGATCTCCACGACCTCCGTGCAGTTCTTCCAGGCGTCCTCCCTGAACGCCGACTCCCGCAACGTCCGCACCATCTACCGCGAGTTCGGCCGCGACCGCGGCCCGATCGTGGTGGCCGGTGAGTCGGTGGCCTGGTCCGAGCCGATCGACGACGCCTACGCCTTCCAGCGGGTCTACGCCCCCGGCCCGTTGTACTCGCACGTCACGGGCTACTTCTCCACCACGTTCAACGCCTCGACCGGGATCGAGCGCTATTCCAACTCGATCCTCGGCGGCACCGCCAGTTCCCTCCTCCTCTCCCGCATCCAGGACCTCGTCACCGGCTCGCAGCCCCAGGGCGGGTCCGTGGAGCTGACGATCGACCCGGCGCTCCAGCAGGTGGCGGCCGAGGCGCTGGCGGGCCAGCGCGGCGCCGTCGTCGCCCTCGACCCGACGACGGGCGCGGTGCTCGCGCTGTACTCCTCCCCGGCCTTCGACCCCAACACGATCGCCACCCACGACCGCGCCGCCGCGACCGCCGCCTGGGACGCGTTGCAGGCCGACCCGGAGAAGCCGCTGGAGAACCGCGCGACCGGCACGATCCTGTACCCGCCGGGCTCCACCTTCAAGGTGATCGTCACCGCGGCGTGGCTCGAACTGGACCCGACCCGGGACGTCACCACGCAGGTGCCCACCCCGGCCGAACTCCAACTGCCCCAGTCCACCTCGGTGATCCGGAATCCGGGAGGTGCCACCTGCGGGGGTGTGGACACGAATGAGTTGCTCTACGCCTTCAAGGAGTCGTGCAACACCACCTTCGCGCAGCTCGCCATGGACCTCGGCCAGCCGCAACTGGATGCCATGACAGCGGCCTTCGGTTTCGGCCAGGACCTGTCCATCCCGCTGTTCGTGACGCCGTCGGTGTACCCGCAGACGGCCTCCGCCGCCGAGACGGCCCTCACCGGCATCGGCCAGTTCGACGTGCGGGTATCGACACTGCAGATGGCCATGGTGGCCGCCGCCGTCGCCAACGACGGCGTCCTGATGCGCCCGTACCTGGTTGCCACCGAGCGGGACGCGGACCTCGGGGTCCTCAGCCGGACCGAGCCGTCGGTGTTCTCCGAGCCGATCAGCGCGGGGACCGCGGCCACGCTCACCACCCTCATGGAGGCCGTGGTGGCCTCCGGGACCGGGACGCCCGCGCAGGTGCCCGGCGTCACCGTGGCCGGGAAGACCGGCACCGCCGAGACCGGCAACGAGCAGGACCAGCATGCGTGGATGATCGCCTTCGCCCCCGCGGAGGCGCCGCAGGTCGCGGTTGCCGTGCTGCTGGAGAACGGCGGGCGCGACGGCTCCGCGGCCTACGGCGGGTCGAGCGCGGGCCCGATCGTGCGCCGGCTCATCCAGGCTGCGGTGGGCTGATGGCGACGCGGCACAGCCCGGGCGAGGTCATCGCCGGCGAATACGAACTGCTCACCCCCGTCCACGTGGGCGGGATGGCGGAGGTGTGGCATGCGTGCGGCCTGTCCACCCCGCGAGACGTCGCGATCAAGTTCCCGCGCACCGCGATCCTCGAGGACGGCGACGAGTGGCGGCGCCTCGAACGTGAGGCGGAGAACCTCGCCGCGGTGCGTTCCCGGCACGTGGCCGAGTTCATCGAAGTCGGAACCGACCACCTGGTGATGGAGTTCGTCGACGGCGTCGACCTGGCCACCACGCTGCTGCGGCGCCGCACGCTTGGGCCGTCTGAAGTGGCGCGGTTCGTGGGTGAGTGCGCGGACGGCCTCGCCGCCGCGCACCTCGCGGGAGTGCTGCACCGGGACGTGAAACCGTCCAACATCATGCTGTCCTCCCGGGGGGCGGTGCTCACCGACTTCGGGGTGTCCCACGCGGTGGGGCAGGGCCGGATCACGGCCGTCGGGCACGTGATGGGCACCGCCGAGTACATGGCGCCGGAACTGATCGCGGGCGTACCGGCGTCGCCGGCTTCGGATGTGTACGCGCTCGGGATCTGCGCCTTCGAGGCCCTGACCGGTGCGGTGCCCTTCCGGGGCCCGAACCCGGTACAGACGGCCCTCGCGCACGTGGACCTGCCCGCGCCCGGACTGCCGGCAACCGTGCCCGCATTCCTGCGGGACCGGGTCGCCGCGATGCTCGCGAAGGACCCGGTGCTCCGGCCCACCACGCTGCGCGTGGGTGCTTGGGCGCGTGAGTTGGTGGACAGCGCGAACACTCTCACTGCCCCAGAAGGGGCCGATACGCTGGAGGGGGATGTCCACGGCGCTTCGCCGGCGGACCACACCAACCCTCAGCACACCGAGGAGGACAAGTGGTAGACAACATCCCGCGTGTGCTGGCGGGCCGGTACGAAGTGGGCGAGCTGATCGGGCGCGGCGGCATGGCCGAGGTCCACATCGGGTACGACTCCCGCCTCTCGCGGACGATCGCCATCAAGCTCCTCCGGGGTGACCTCGCCGAGGACCCCACCTTCCACGCGCGCTTCCGCCGCGAGGCGCAGTCCGCGGCCGCGCTCAACCACCCCGCGATCGTGGCGGTGTACGACACCGGCGAGGAGACCACCACCGACGCGCTGGGCAAGCAGACCACCCTGCCCTTCATCGTCATGGAGTACGTGGAGGGCCACACGGTCCGCGAACTCCTGAAGGACGGCGCCGCCGTCCCGATCGACGAGGCCGTGGAGATCCTGGTCGGGGTCCTCGGGGCGCTCGAGTACTCCCACAACGAGGGCATCGTCCACCGCGACATCAAGCCCGGGAACATCATGCTGACCCCCACGGGCCAGGTGAAGGTCATGGACTTCGGCATCGCGCGCGCCATGGCGGACACGTCCGCCACCATGACCCAGACCAACTCCGTGGTGGGGACCGCGCAATACCTCTCCCCCGAACAGGCCCGCGGCGAGGTCGTGGATGCCCGCTCGGACCTGTACTCCACCGGCTGCGTGCTCTTCGAACTCCTCACCGGCCAGCCGCCCTTCTCCGGCGACTCCGCGGTGTCCGTGGCCTACCAGCACGTCCGCGAGCTCCCTCCCGTACCGTCCACCATCGCGAGCGACATCCCGGAGTCCCTCGACCGCGTCACCATGAAGGCCCTCGCCAAGGACCGCGACGAACGCTACGCGGACGCCAACCAGATGCGCGGCGACCTGCTGGCCGTGCTGCACGGGGGCACCATCGACGCGCCCGTGGCCACGGCGTGGCTGCCGGTCGGCGGCGTCGGGGCCCCGGCTGCGACGACACAGCTCACCGCCGCCGCGCCGGCCGACGCCACGCGGGTGAGCCACGCGACGACGACCATCCCGCCGGCCCGCCCACTCTCCGACGATTCGGAGAAGGGTTCGCGCTGGTGGGTCTGGCTGCTGGCCCTCGTCGGCCTCGCCGCCGCGATCGGGATCGCCTGGATGGTGATGAACCGGGACAACACCGGCGCCGAGATGGTGCCCGTGCCCGACGTGACCAGCCTGGACCAGGCCGCCGCCGCCGCGGCGATCGAGGACGGGGACCTCCTCAAGTTCAACTACGCCGGCGAGGAGGCCAACGCGGACATCGCGGCAGGCCTCGCCGTTCGGTCGGACCCGGCCGCCCTCCAGGAGGTCGAGGTCGGCACCACCGTCGACGTGTACTTCTCCTCCGGACCGGAGGAGTTCACCATCCCGCCCGTGGAGAACATGACCCAGGCGCAGGCCCAGAAGGTGCTGACCGACGCCGGGCTGTTCGTAAGCAGCGTGGAGACCGAGGACGCGCCCCGTATCCAACGCAACGTTGCGCTGCGCACCGACCCCGCCGCGGGCGAGCCCGCCAAGAAGGGCGACAGCGTGGTGCTGTACATCGCCACGGGGAGGGTGCAGGTGCTGAGCGTCATCGGCCAGTCCGAGGCCGAGGCAACCAACTACCTCCAGAACGAGTTGGGCCTCACCCTCCGCCTCGACTCCGCGGCCTCCAACGACCAGCCCGCGGGCAACGTCGTGAGCCAGGAGCCCGGCGCCGGGACTCTCGACGTCGGCTCCACGGTCAGCATCGTGGTGTCCACCGGCCCGGTGGAGACGACGCCGCCACCCACAACGCCGCCACCCACAACGCCACCGGCAACAACGCCACCGGCAACCACCCCTCCGGCCGAGACGGCGCCGCCGGGGAAGCCCTGAGCTACGGCAGCGCCAGCCGGAACACCTTCGCCCACGTGGAGGCCACCTGCTTCGGCAGTGGCCCCGTGTTGTAGGGCAGGCCGTACCGCGCGCACAGTTCGCGCACCAGCGGCGCCACCTCGTGGTACCGGTTGGACGGCAGGTCCGGGAACAGGTGGTGCTCCACCTGGTGCGAGAGGTTGCCGGTCATCAGGTGCATGAACGGTGAGCCGGAGATGTTGGACGAGCCGATCATCTGGCGCACGTACCAGTCGCCGCGCGTCTCGCCCTCCACCATCTCTTCGGTGAACGTGTCAGCCCCCTCGGGGAAGTGGCCGCAGAAGATCACGGCGTGCGCCCACACGTTCCGGACCGCGTTCGCGGTCAGCGTCCCGTAGAGCGCTCGCCTGCCGGACCCCGTGACCATCGCGGCAACCGGGGTGGCGACGTAGTCCTTGCTGAACTGCCTGAGGGCCTTGCGCCCCAGCGCCTTCAGGTCCCGGACGAGGGCCTCCCTGGACTTCGTGCCCTGCTTGTACTCCGGGAGTTCCAGGTCGTAGAGGGCGATGCCCCACTCGAACACCGGTGCCAGGAGCGCGTTCCACAGCGGGTTGCCGAGGTTGAAGGGCTTCCACGGCTGGTTCTCGTCCATCCGCAACAGGCTGTAGCCCACGTCCCGGTCCCGGCCCACCACGTTGGTCCAGCGGTGGTGCAGGTCGTTGTGGGTGTGCTGCCAGGACCGCGCCGGGGTCACGAAATCCCACTCCCACGTGGTGGAGTGGATGTCCG
>Ga0209744_1000930_pt1 | contig 10329 bp, 10 predicted proteins | sample BarGraNGADG00311_2_FD_184494 | JGI IMG/M metagenome (GOLD analysis project Ga0209744, IMG submission 184494) | Arctic peat soil microbial communities from Barrow, Alaska - Barrow Graham LP Ref core NGADG0004-311 (SPAdes) (version 2) | ecosystem: Environmental > Terrestrial > Soil > Wetlands >... | reverse complement strand
TGACCAGAAATATAGCAAATTAGTTGCAAACGGATCAGATAACAGTAATACTATTTAAGGGGACCCAACCTTTGTTCCCATCAGAAAGTCTGACCTCATACCACTCTCCTACTTCATCCTCTACGGTTACCTTGGTACCTTCGTGTAAAACAAAAAGATCATTTCCGCTTTTGTCGGGTGAACTTTTTCCACTCACCACCGGGCTGGAAATTATTGCTTTATGACTATCATAAACCAAAGATTTATTTCGTGCCGTGAAAGCTAAAGAGGTCAGTGACATAATTATAAAGAAGGTCGCTAACCAGAATCCTATTACCTTATAGCGGTGCCTTGGAGTATAGATATAAAGGGACAATAATAAAAGAAAAAGGATAAAGGAGGTTATACTGACTTTTGCCCAACTGTTTGTTGACAGAAATAGCGAAACAAAATTATACCATTTGACAAAAAAGAGTTCGGGAATCTCCTGAAACCGATCGACATTCAGTGTTCTGGCAATCTGAAGATTATAATTAATATTTTCATCAGCAGGTTTGAGCAGATATGCACGTTCGTAGAAAAGAATTGCTGAAGGAATACTATTAAGTTTAAAATAGGCGTTTCCAATGTTATAATCCAGATCTGCTGACCTGTACCCTGTATTATAAATCTCTGTCCAGACCTGCAGTGCCTCTTTGTAACTACCTGCTGTATAATAAGTAACGCCCTGATAGAATTTGTCTTTGTTTGTACCTTGCGGAACTGCTTCACCTACAAAAAAAGTGATGAATAGAAAGAATAAAATATATCGTTTTTTCGAGTTCATTTTTTAGCCTATTAAGTTTTCAACTGACTTAATAAATTGTGATGCACCTTCGTAAACAGATGCAGCTTCTGTACCGGAAGATGATGGTGCAAATCGTGCAAATTCGCAGGCATCAAGAATTTCAGACAGACTTTTTGTTTCATCTTCTTCAATACCCTGTTGCTGAAGCACAGCAATAGCGTTAGTCCTGGTGAGATCAGAAACCGGGATATTCAATTTATCGCTCAGATATCCCCAGATTGCTTTAAGAATTTCATCATAAAACTGATCTATTTCTTCATTTTTCAGACAGACTGATGCGCTATGAAGCCTTTTGATGGCAACCTTTCCGGCTTTCCGGTTCTTTACGAGAGTGAGGTCTGAATTACGTCTGATATGTTCTCTTCTTAGAAACAATATCAGAAGAAAAGCTAAAAGAGAAAATGCATAAGCACTATAAAAAGATTGCTTTATTAATAAAATATCGCCTGATTTTTTGAGTGTTCCGGGATCCGATTTAATAAACCTTATATCTTTTCCCAGATATTTGACATCTTCCTTGGATATCCCACCATAAACAGTGATTGCTGAGTTCTCATCACTTACCTTACGAGCATTAAAATGGAACTCAGGTGTAGTCAGTTTTTCATACCGGCCTGAGGCAATATTGAAATATGAATAAGAAACAGGCGGAATTGTGAAATCACCATAATGCCGGGGTATTATCAGATACTCAAAACTTTTTTGTCCGGTTGTTCCGGTAGGTCCATTCTTAAGATCGTCAGAAATTTTAGGATCATAAACTTCAATATCCGGAGACAATTTAAGCACAGGAGCTGATGCAATTTTAAGGTTTCCGTTTCCTGTAACAGTTATCTTAAAATTTATAGCATCATTTACATTGACAGATTCTTTATTCAAAGTAGCCTTGAGATCAAGTTTCCCAACAACTCCGGAAAAATCATTTGGCTTAACTCCTGGAAGAGGTTTAACTTTTATCTTAACTGACCTGCTTGCAACAGCCTTAGGTACCGTCTGATATGATGAAAAGAAGTCTCCAAAAAATGGATCAGACTGTCCTCCCACTTTTTGTTGCAATAGAACAGATATCTTAACAGGATCAATATTGATTTCACCGGTAACCTGGGGATATAAGAGAAACTGCTGGACCACACCTGATCCATAGATTGTACCATTAATATTTTCCTGCCGCAGTGAAGTCAGCGGGGGTGTATTGATATCCGATTTCAGGAAGCTGTTAAATGAGGGGTAATTGATTTCATTAATCCCGGCAATATTTACACGTGAATATATCTTAACGGTTGCAACGATAGGTTCACCCAGATAAACTTCTCTATGGTCCACCGAAAGATTGATGAAAAGATCATTCCCGGAGGATTCAACATCAGAATCATTAACAGGGTTATTACTTCCGGTTGCTGCATTTTGTTTTTGAAAAGTACCACCTAATGCTTCAATATGTATTGAATCGGAAGAATAAGTTTTATTTTTCAGAGTAAATGTTGCCGGTGCGATAGCATACTTTCCTTCTTTAACAGCCTGAAGATAATAAACATAGGAATAGGAAATCGAATTCGACATCTTCCCGTTTAATATTTGTGTGCTGGAACTGTAAGATGTCTGCGGGCCCATAAGTTTATAGAGACCATTGAATGAAGGAGCTGAAAACTCTCCACCACCGGAATTAACAGTCCACATTATTGTGAACTGTTCTCCCGTTTTCACAACAGCAGGGTACTCAGCTTTTACATATATATCCTGTCCTGAAACTGAGTATGATATTAAGAAGATTAACTGATATAATAATGCTTTTTCCATTTTCATTCTTTACAGATTACCAGTTTTTCACTGTTCTGACTTTTGCTTTAGTTGCTTTTGCAAGTTTAACTTTTTCCTGGACATTTTTTTCATCATTTGCAAGTGAATTTAGAAGTCTTTGAGCATCATCCTTCGAAATCTCCTGCTTTTGGGGCTGTTGCTGCTGTTGTTTCTGATCCTGGTTTTTATTCTGCTCCTTTTGCTGATCTTTGTTTTTATCATTCTGATCTTTCTGATCCTTCTTCTGATCTTGCTTGTTTTTGTCCTTATTCTGATCCTGCTTGTCTTTATCCTGTTGTTGCTTTTTCTGCTGCTCCTGCTGTTGTTTCAATAAATCCTGTGCATAGGAAAGATTGTACTTCGCTTCCTTATTATCAGGCCGGAGCTTAAGTGAGTTTTTATATGCATCGATGCTTTCCTGTATCTTATTCGCTTTAAGCAATGAATTCCCAAGATTATACAATCCTGCTGACTTCTTTATCTTGTCATCATTCTGATTGGTGTTCTCAATAAATTGTTTGCCTGCTTCTTCAAACTTGTTCTGTTTATAAAGTGCATCTCCAACATTAAAAGTTGCATCGGGAGATTGTTTATTATTATCAATGGCTTTTCTAAAGGATATCTCGGAATCTGAATACTTACCTTTCTCATACTCCTTGTTGCCTTTCCTGATGAATTTCTTATCGGCTTGTCCACTCAGACTGACAGAAATGATCATAAAAACACAAAGCAGACTACTCTGAAGAACTGGTCTTTTGTTTAATATTTGAATCACTCCGGACATAACTATTAACACAATAGATTAAACTTTAAATTTAAATAATCGGATGTTTGCCAATCTTCTGTTTTTCCTTTCCATAATAATAAAGTCAGCCATTAGCAGTAACATTGCCAGTGCAGCGAATATCGGGAACTGGTCGTTATACTCAGTGTACATAGTGCTCTCGAGATCCTGCTTCTTCATTTTTTTGATCTCATTAAAGATTTCATCAAGACCAATATTTGAATTGCTTGCTCTGACATAATTACCACCTGAGCTTAGAGCTATTTTTTTAAGGATTTCTTCATCAAGCTTTGTAATGACTGTATTACCATCGGCATCTTTCAGATAGTCTTTTTTACCGTTGATTATTACCGGTATCGGAACTCCTTCAGTCGAACCTATGCCAATGGTATGTATAATTATACCAGTTTTTGTTGCCTCTTCTGCTTCTTTAACGGGGTCATCTTCGTGATTTTCTCCATCAGTAATAATTATCATGGCTTTGCTCTTGCCCTCCCCCGGGCTGAATGATCTTACTCCTAAACTGATCGCAGCTCCGATAGCAGTTCCCTGTTTTGGCACCATATTCGGATTAATAGTGGACAGAAACATTTTAGCAGATATGTAATCTGTCGTAACCGGTATTTGAATATATGCATCTCCGGCAAAAACGATTAATCCAATTTTATCATTATTAAGGTTATCGACCAAACGGGATATTGCCTGCTTTGCCCTGGTAAGTCTGTCAGGCTGAATGTCTTCTGCCAGCATTGAATTGCTTACATCCAGAGCAATAATTACCTCGACTCCCTGTTTTTTTACATCTTCAATTTTGGATCCAAATTGGGGCCGGGCCAGTACGATGATCAGTGCTGAAACGGCAACTAACTGCATTATGAATTTTATTGCCGGGCGGATCCTCGACATTTCCGGTACAAGTCTGCTGACAAGGTTTATATCACCCAAACGCTTTAAAGCCTTCTTTTTTCTTATCAAATTAATAATATATAAAAGTATGACTGCCGGAAGCAGAAGCAACAGGTACAAATAATCTGGATTTGCAAATCTGAACAATTGCATTTTCTCTCCTGCGTTTAAGTAAGGTTTTTAAATATTGTATTTCTGGCGGTTATCTCAAGCACCAGCATGCAAAAAGTAATTAATGCAGGTATTAAATATCTCTCTTCCTTCCTGCTGAATTGCCTCACGTCAATCTTTGACTTTTCAAGTTTGTCAATTTCTTTGTAAACCTGAACAAGCTTGTCATTATCAGTTGCCCTGAAATATTTTCCTCCTGTTGTTTGGGCTATTTCCTGAAGAATTCCCTCATCAATTTCTACCGGCATATCCTGGTATTGTATTCCATAAGGTGTCTGAATAGGGTATGGCGCCATTCCCTGAGTGCCTACTCCTATTGTATAAACCCTTATTCCAAAAGTTTTTGCGATACCAGCAGCTGTTGCAGGCGCAATTTCACCCCTGTTATTTACACCATCTGTCATAAGGATGATCACTTTGCTTTTGGCTTCCGAATCTTTTATCCTGTTTACAGCAGTAGCCAGCCCCATCCCAATTGCAGTCCCATCTTCAATCATTCCACTTTGAATTTCCCGAAGCAGATTAATCAATACGGCATGATCAGTTGTTAAAGGGCATTGCGTAAAAGATTCTCCGCTAAAAACTACAAGACCTATCCTATCATAAGGTCTTCCGGAAATAAACTCAGTAGCAATGTTTTTCGCCGCTTCCAACCTGTCGGGTCTGAAATCACGAGCAAGCATACTTCCGGAAATGTCCTGAGTAAGAACAATATCAATACCTTCGGTTGAAACATCCTGAAATTTGTCAGTTTTCTGAGGCCGCGCAACAACAATTATTAAAAGAGCGATTGCAATTGTACGAAGGGCGAAAAGAATATGTCTCAGGTAGTGTCTGAATGTTGTTCCTGTGCCGGCAAAAGTCTGCAAACCGGGCATTCTCAGTGAGGCGGTTACCCTATGTTGTTTAAGGATATAAAATGCGATCATTGCAGGTATTGCTACAAGCAGATACAGAAAGAGAGGTTCGGCAAATGTTATTCCATTCATATATTACCCTCCTGAACTCTGTTTTTTTCAACATCCTCTAAAGTAATCAACTCAACCTCCTTTGTAGCGAGTACAAAATTCCATGAATTCTGAAAGTGTATTTCATTCTCTGATAGAACAGGATTATATTTTGCAAATTTTACCAGATCAGCACCGGTCAGCACTGTTTTAAGGTTATTGTATGCCCCGTCTTTTTTAAAGCCTGTTTTAACAAGAACCTCAAGTGTTTCGGCGGTGGTTAATTCAAGTGAGTACACCCTGAATCTGTTCTCCAGATACTGACGCAATATTTCAGTCAGCTTTGTATAGTATTTCTTGGTTTCACCCTTTTGCCATAGTTCTTCATTCTTGAGTTTTTCTAATTCTCTGAAGGCAATTACATGAGCCGGATCAGTAGGAATGATAGTTTCTATCCCTGCCTTAGCCTTCTTATGTTTTTGTATATACCTGAATGCAAGCCAGGTCGCTGTACCAAGAAGAACGGCAATAAGCAGATATGGAAGTACCTCCCCCATTGTAACAGGGGCTTTATATGGTCTGATAATATCAAATATTTTTGCGGTAGTATCGGCAGGGGCTATTTTAACCCTTAAAACTTCCAGCCTGGTATAATCAGAATAAAATCTTTTCATACCACCTGCATCTTTTGTTTCAGCAAAAACAGGAGTTAGTTGATAAAGTCCTGAATCATATGATGTTATCAGATATTTTTGAATGATTTTTATCCTTCCGTTTTGAACTGATAAGGTATCAACTTTGGGGCCGGAAAGAATCTCAATGTTTTTGCACAAAGTATCCTTGAATAATGGAAGTGTAAGTTTAAGATTGGCTGGCTGTTCAATTGTGATTGTATATTTTATCTGATCTCCGATATAAATCTCGGATGAATCAAATAAGGAAGTAACATTTACATTCTGCCCGATAGAAGAAGAAAGAATTGAAATAAATAGAAATATGGAAACAGTCAACTTCTTCATAAACACTATCTTTTCTCAAACAACTTAATAAGCGGTTTTACATAATCAATATCTGTTCTTAATTCTGCAGAATCCACTCCACATCTTTTAAAGATATTCTTAATCATTTCAATATGGCTGGTCCACCACTCTTCATATGCTTTTCTTGTAACTCCTGAAGAGGTATCGATCCATTTCTCTTCACCTGTTTCCGAATCTGAGACTTTTACCAATCCGATATCAGGGATTGACTGCTCCACGGGATCATATACTTTTAAAGCAACTATATCGTGTTTGTTTGAAGCAATTCTCAGCGCTTCTTCAAAGTCAGGTACAAGGAAATCGGAAATAATGAAAGTGGTACATCTTTTTTTAATTGCATTTGTAAGGAAACGCAATGGTTCATCAAGATTGGTTTTTTTGCTTTGTGATTTAAAGTCAAGAAGTTCCCTTATTATTCTGAGAATATGTTTTCTTCCTTTTAGCGGGGGAATGAATTTTTCAACTTTATCGGAAAAGAATATAACACCGATCTTGTCATTATTATATATAGCGGAGAAAGAAAGGACAGCAGCTACTTCCGTCATAATGTCTTTTTTATAAGTGACCTTTGTCCCGAAATTACCTGAGCCGCTCACATCAATAAGCAACATCACCGTGAGTTCCCTCTCCTCCTCAAAAACCTTGACATATGGATGATTGAATCGGGCAGTTACATTCCAGTCAATACTTCTGATGTCATCACCATACTGATATTCCCTTACTTCACTGAATGCAATCCCTCGTCCTTTGAAGGCACTATGATATTCACCGGCAAATATATGCCGGCTCAACCCCCTGGTCTTTATCTCAATTCTCCGTACTTTTTTTAATAATTCAGTTGCTTCCACTTTACAACAAATTATTTAGAAGGTTCTATAGATATAACACATGACCATTTTCCGTCCATAATCTCAATAAGGTAATCTTTCCCATTACGTTTGTCGATCCATCTGTTTTCACCACTTTTGATATATAGCGAATTGAACTCTTTCTCCTTTTTAGTTTTCAGACTTGCGTCACAGATTATTCTCACACTTTTGCAAACAGAATCAGAATTCAGAAAAAACAGCATGGTTTGATTATCAGAATAGTCAGAATACTTCAGATAACTAAATTTCTTATTTATTACACTGTTTATATTCATTTCACTTAGATTCTCCTTCATGTATTTCAGAATTTCATTTTCCTTATACCCAATAAGGTTCTGACTCTGAGAACAAATGCATATTAACATCAGAACTGCAGACAGGGAGAAAATCTTCAAACAATATCTACTATGGAACTTCAACAACATTAAGAATTTCGGAGATAATATGATCCTGGTTAATATTCTCAGCTTCAGCTTCATATGTGAGTCCAATCCTGTGACGCATAACATCGTGACATATGGTTCTGATATCCTCGGGAATGACATACCCCCTTCTTTTAATAAAAGCGAAAGCTTTTGCAGCAAGAGAAAGGTTTATTGAAGCTCGTGGTGAGGCACCATATGAAATCATATTCTTAAATGCCGGAAGGCCATACTTCTCAGGATTACGGCTTGCAAAGACTATGTTCAGAATATAATTTTCAATTTTTTCATCCATATACACTTCCCTTACGATATTACGGGCTCGTATGATATCTGCAGTTTTTAGAACTGTATTTGCAGTTGGAAAATCTTTTGCCAGATTTTCTCTGATGATCAGCTTTTCTTCATCCATAGCCGGATAATCTATAAGCACTTTCATCATGAATCTGTCAATTTGTGCTTCGGGCAGTGGATATGTTCCTTCCTGTTCAATAGGGTTTTGTGTAGCGAGAACCAGAAAGGGCTCATCAAGTTTAAAAGTATTCTCCCCGATCGTGATTTGTCTCTCCTGCATAGCTTCGAGCAAAGCACTCTGCACTTTGGCCGGAGATCTGTTTATTTCATCAGCAAGAATAAAATTTGCAAATACCGGTCCCTTTTTAACAATGAACTCCTCCTTCTTCTGACTATAGATCATTGTACCTATAAGGTCAGCGGGAAGAAGATCCGGTGTAAATTGTATCCTGCTGAATTTTGCATCAATTATTGATGCAAGGGATTTAATCGCCAATGTTTTTGCCAGACCGGGAACCCCTTCAAGAAGGATATGGCCATTAGCAAGAAGACCTATCATAAGACTGTCGGTCAGGTGCTTCTGTCCTATGATAACTTTATTCATCTCCATTCTTACGATGTCGACGAAGGAACTTTCTTTTTCTATTTTTTCATTTAAGATCCTGATGTCAGCAGTTTGCTCCATAGTTTAAAAAATTTTAGTAGCAAATATAATAAATTGAGTTGCGTAATCCATAACTGATTTTTGTTTGAAAACCAGTTCACAAAAGAACTCCAAGAATTTCTAAATTCGTGTTAAGGAGTGTTAAATATTCGTTAAAGGTTTACCAGCTTCTACCCCCCTGTCCCCCTATTTGAGGGAAAAGAAAGCTTCTGCCTCCTAAAGCCCCCCATTTGGGGGGTTGGGGTGTAATTTGAGAGGATTCCAGTCAAATTCACATCTTACAGAACTCCTGATCAGTACTATTATTGTTAAAAGAGTGAAAGCAATATTGAAATCCTGTGGCAGAATATAATGTATAATCAAAAAACCTGCGGAAATATAAAATACTATTTTAAACCAGATAGTGCCTGCTCTGTTAAGAATTAAGGCAACCAGGCACGCGATAATAAACGGATTCAGCCATATGATATTAAGGTTCCATTTCATCTGCAGATGATCGGTGAAAAAATTAAAAAAGATCATCAATATTGAAAGAACAGAAAAAACGGAATAGATAATTATGTCCATAATCCGGATTATCTTCCTGCTTTTTATCAGGGCGGCAAGAATCAAAACCAGCGCAATAACAAGTGTGAAGACAAATGGAGGTGCAAGAAAGAAATTTGGTCTTATGGAAGGATCTTTGAAATCGAGCAAAACCACAGGATTCTGAAGAAGAGGAATCATCTTACCAGCCCTGATCACAAATGTTTCTGATAATTCATTTTTCAGATCGATAGGGAGGAACATTCTGTCTCTGAAACCTGCTTTTTTATCGGATGTTGAGCCCATAATGAGATCAACACCGAACCTGTACCACGGGTATGGACTCTGGTACCTGGCAACCATGTCCCTGAAGGTTGGAATATTACCGGTTTCAGCAGGAGGATACCTTAATTTGTTTCCTACTGATTTTTCAATAAGATCTCTTATCCTGGTGGAACAATCATCATAAAAGAAATCGTACCTGTACTTCGCATTTTCTGGCTTTACATTTTCATTTATGAGCTCTACGAGTATCCTTATCTCTTTTGGATTAATATTTATTCTTTGTGAATAAACATATCTCTGTTCATAAACATACTCACCCAAAAAACTGTCAAGTGATTGCCCAACGACCATATAATCAAGTCTGCCCTTTGCAAATTTCCAGGCAAAATTTTTGGCGGCGAAGTCGAATACGCCCCAGTTATAGACAGCATCAAAGCGTTTAGCAGGAATTACAATTCTAATGGCGCTGTGTCCGTAGACTGAATATGTTTCAGTTCCGGGTCCACAGGTTATCAGATAAGCCAATGTATCATTTGCTGACTGTGAGAAAACCTTGGAGAAAGGAATCATTCCGATAAACAGAGTGATAAGGAATATTTTTTTCATTTTAATAATAAAAGTTTTAATCATGATAGACTTGGATTTTACCTTTGTGCTGCTTTGTGTTTGAAAGTGTCTTAATTTACCACAAAGGTACACGAAGGATTTCACAAAGGAACACAAAGGATTCTAGCCATCTTGTAATACTTTATGTCGAGACGTTGCATGCAACGTCTCGACAAAACTATATTTATAAAAA
>Ga0209744_1000928_pt1 | contig 10332 bp, 9 predicted proteins | sample BarGraNGADG00311_2_FD_184494 | JGI IMG/M metagenome (GOLD analysis project Ga0209744, IMG submission 184494) | Arctic peat soil microbial communities from Barrow, Alaska - Barrow Graham LP Ref core NGADG0004-311 (SPAdes) (version 2) | ecosystem: Environmental > Terrestrial > Soil > Wetlands >... | reverse complement strand
GGCTTCCATACCAGCCTGTGTATGCGGAGATGGAGAATCCACCGGCTCACCATTCCGGCCCGTGATAACTGGATACTTTACAGGATCGCGCTTCATCCATTCAGGCATGTAGTGACTGCTACCGTTCTTCCATGTGGCGAACCACAGAAGTACAAGATGTACTTTGTTTTCCCTTCCCTGTTTGAGAAGTGTGTCAATAAGAGAAAAATCGAATTTCCCGGGTTGAGGCTCTATCTGCTCCCAGTAAATTGGCACTTCAAGAGTATTAGCATGCATCGTTTTAACAGCCGACCATACCTGCGGCAACATGCCTGGCCAGCCACTGGAATTGTGTGCCTGTCCGCCAAGTATTAAAAAGGGATGGTCATCTACAATGAGTGCATGACGACCATCTTTTTCGATAATCTTCGGCATCATTCCCACTCGGGGCTGACCAAGGGCAATTCCACATGTCTTCAATACCACAACACTGCACAAGGCTGTTATCCGAAGCATTAAAATTATTTTTTTCATTTTATTAGTATTTTCATTTTAATCATTGTATTTCTCTATGTATTCTAATAATTCATTTGGTTGAAACAATTTGAATTACAGCCTCTTTAAGATCAGCTGAGACTGCAGTTATACGAATATTGCCTCCTTTCTCAGTCGATTGGATTACAGCAAGTGCCAGCCCGTTAAAGGCATTGCGTTTCTTGCTTTTCATCAGAGTTCTATCCTGTGGGTTGCCGTTATCGGTACCAATCAAAATTCCTTCTCCTTCTACTTTAAATTCAATCAGGTTACCTGCTCCAGGTACAATAAGGCCATTTTCATCTATAACTTCGACTTTAACATTTACGATATCGTGTGAATCGGCGACTACTTCCTCTCTATCTGCTGAAAGGCGAATTGCAGCAGGTTTTGAGGTAGTGCGAACTTCTTCTGTCACAATTTTCCCGTCTCTTTTACCTACTACTCTCAGTGTTCCGGGCTCATATGGTACATCCCAGGCCAAATGCAAATCAGAAGTTGTAGGCGCAATGTAAGGGTGTGAATATCCATTCCAGGATTTCGAATGTCCCTGTTGCGGAAAAACATAAGATTTTGCGCCAAAAGATCTGCCATTCAGGAAAAGTTCAACTGTGTCACAATTTGAATATGCAATCACTGATATAATCTTGCCTTCATGCCCTGCCCAGTTCCAATGAGGGAAGATATGAACCATCGGTTTTTTGATCCATTGGCTCTGATAGAAATAATATCCGTCTTTTGGAAAACCGCAAAGATCAATAACACCTGAACTTGAATTCTTATTTGGCCAACCGGCTTCCCCAAGATAATCAATACCGGTCCACATAAAATCTCCTATAACATAATCATTTACTGAAGTGAATTTCCATAATTGCTCAGCCTGGATCATACCTAACCTATAATCTCGTGAACGTCCGGGCCGTCTATCTGACTTGTCGGGTGCAACTGAGTATTGCCCCCGAAGACCTCCGACAGAAACATTTTCTGTTCCTATCATCTTCCAATCGGGATGGTCGTGCCGGTCAACACTATAATATAACTCCCTTCGTTCATTCCAACGATCGACATAATTATAGCCTACTATATCCTGCAATTCAAGGAATGGTAGCTTTGCAGGGCCATCACCCGCAGCAATCCGGTCATTTGCCTGAGTTACCGGCCGCGTAGGATCTTCCTTATGGAATGTTTCGACCAGTTTTTGCATTACTTCACTACCCTTTTCAGTAACCTGATCGGGTACTTCATTCCCGGCACTCCATATTACGATAGATGGATGATTGCGATCGCGATAAATCATAGAAAGCAAATCTGATTTCCACCACTCCTTAAAATAAATATGATAACTGAATCCCACCTGGCCTTTTTGCTCAACCCATTCATCAAATATTTCGTCCATAACCAGAAATCCCATTTTATCACACAGATCAAGAAATTCAGGTGCCGGCGGGTTATGTGAAGTCCGAATGGCATTACATCCCATTTCTTTCAATAATTGTAATCTCCTTGCCCATGCCTGTTCCGGAACTGCCGTGCCAAGACAACCTGCATCATGATGCAAACAGACACCATTCATCTTAATATGTTTCCCGTTCAGAAGAAAACCTTTATCCTTATCGAACTCAATTTTCCTGATACCAAAAGTTGTAATAAAACTATCATTTACTTTTGTTCCTTCAAGAATTGTAGATTGAAGCGTATATAATGATGGCGTATCAACCGACCATAGTTCGGGAGAAGTAACCCTGATGGTTTGCTCTACATCTGTTTTGCCTGATAACGAAAGTAATACTGGTGTTTCCTGAGTCGCAATCTCTTTGCCGGATCCATCTATTACAACCGATCTTAATATTAAATTCTTATTGATCTTATAATGGTTCTCAATTGAAGTACGTACTGCTATTGTTGCTGATGCTGGATTTGCTTCCGGTGTAGTAATATAAGTTCCCCATTGGGAAATATGAACAGGTCCGGCAATATTCAGCCACACATGGCGGTATATGCCCGAACCTGAGTACCATCGACTGTTGGGCTGGACAGAATTATCGACCCTGACTGCTATAATATTTTCCCCTCTTTTAACAAAAGGAGTCAGATCATAGTAAAAACTTGTATATCCATACGGATGATTGCCCAGATGCTGTCCGTTTATCCAGACATCACTATTCATATATACTCCGTCAAATTCAATCCAGTATTGCTGATCTTTGCCAAATGAAGAAAGGGTAAGATGTTTGCGGTACCAACCGATACCTGTTGGGAGATAACCACCCGGACCTTTTGTAATTGCATCTTCTTTAAATTCACCTTCAATACTCCAATCATGTGGGAGATTAAGTGTCCTCCATTTTGAATCGTCAAAAACCTGGTTTTCCGCCCCTTTTACATCGGATTGAATAAACTTCCAGTTATTATCAATCAGCAAATGCTGACGAACACCGGTTTTAGCAGACAAGGCAATTGAGTTACCTGTAAATATCAGGACAATACTCAGAATACTAACAAGTTTTTTCATAACTTTTTAAATCTTTGTAATTTAGATGGTTACTGAATTGTTGAAGTCAATTAATTCTAAAATGAAATTTACATTTCTTTATTTATTTTTCCAAGAAAGTTCCTGAACATTCTGTAGAACAATACGATTATACTTAATTTTCCTGCAAGGCAGATTGAAAAAAGTAAAAGTGCTTTCAGGTTAAAGCCGGGCATGCATCTCCTGCAACATCGTATGGATCAACATTTCTTAAGACTTTTTGTTCTATTCCGGTTAAACCTTTCTCACACTTTCTTGTTAATATATCGAGATAAAAGCAATAGTTAAGAAACGTTAAACTTTAAATACATTCCATAATTGAGGAATAAAACCACGAGACCATATGTCTTAATATCATCTTCAAATAAAACTATTCAGGCACCAAATGCGAAAAAGCCGGAATATTTTGCAGGAAAACAGAAAATAATAGGTTAAAAACAAAAGAAATGAATATCAGATTTTCAGTTTTAATAATATTAAGTTTACTTATCATCACCAGCGGAACCTTTTTAGATGCCCAGAAAAAAGTATGGAGTATTGATGATTGTATCCAGTATGCCCTGAAGAAGAATATCCAGGTGCAGCAGGCTCAGGTGAGCAGTGAAATTAATAAAATAGAAATGATTTATGCTAAATCTGCATGGTACCCTTCATTAAGCGGATCTGCCAGACAGAATTTCAACTGGAGCAATCAATATAATACTACTACCGGATCCACCGTATTCGCAGGAAGTAATGGTACAAATATTTCATTAAATTCAGGTATGACGGTTTCTAATGGTAGAAGGATCCAGAATAGTGTTAAACAATCTGAGATTAATTATGAAGCTTCGGGATATAATACCGATGTTATCAGGGAAACCGTAAGCCTCAATGTATTGAATGCTTACCTGCAGGTTCTCTATGCTGAAGAACAGGTTAAAAACGGCGAAGATCAGATTGCTTCACTTGAACAACAGCTGAACCTGGCTGGCGAAAGACTTAAGTTGGGTGCAATTGCAAACTCAGACTATCTTCAGGTTAAATCGCAGCTCGCAACAGAAAAACAAACACTCGCGACATCTAAAAGCCAGCTGGCAATTAACAGGATCACACTGATGCAATTGATGGAACTAACGGAACCCGGTGATTTTTCAATCGAACATCCTAACCTCGACAGTCTTATCAACCAGAAACGGATACCTGATCCAAAAGAAGTTTATCAAATTGCCCTGGGGATAAAACCTGAGGTTAAAAATGCGGAGCTAAGCAAACAAAGTTCTCAAATCGGGATCGATCTGGCAAAAGGTGGTTTTTACCCTAATCTTTCTTTGAATGCCGGTATATCTACATTATATTCATCAAATTCAACAGCCGGATCCTCATTCGGCTATCAGTTCAAAAACAACATAAGTCCGACAATAGGCCTTAGTGCTTCAATTCCTATTTATCTGAACAGGCAGGTAAGAACTAATGTAGAAGTTGCAAAGAAAAACACAGACAATGCAGAACTAAATGAGTATAATGTAAAAAATCAACTCAGGAAGGCCATCGAGCAATCTTGTCAGGATGTTACTTCATCTCAGATTGAGTATGAAGCAAGTGTTGAGGCATATAATGCTGTAAAAGAGTCATTCGATGTTGCTTCTGAAAAGTATAACCAGGGTATTATGAATTCGGTTGATTTTCTTATTCAGAAAACCACCTATATTACTACTCAAAGTGCTCTGCTTCAATCAAAGTACAGGTTGATTTTCAGTTATAAAGTACTTGATTTTTATTCAGGCCTACCCCTGTCATTCAGCAAAAAATAATAATAAATAATAATACAGAACAGAAATGAAAAGGAGAAAAAATACCAAAATAGTAGTTTATGCCATAATTGGTTCATTAATGTTTTTCGTGGCTGGTTCATGCAAAAAAGGTGATAAAGCTTACACTTTTGAAACTGTAGTTGTTAAAAAGGGCTCAATTATAAATACTATTACCGCTACCGGTACAATTCAGGCTGATACTACTGTCTTAATCGGTACCCAGGTTTCAGGTGTGATAAAAAAAATATATGTCGATTTCAACTCACATGTTAAGAAAGGTCAATTATTAGCTGAGCTTGATAAAACACCTTTGCAGACCCAGGTTCAACAGGCACAGGCTTCTCTTGATGATTCAAAAAGTGAAGTTGAATACCAGAAGGCTTCTTATGAAAGGTTTAAGGCTTTACTTGATAAGAAACTTGTAGCGCAGGCTGATTATGACCAGGTTAAATACAGTTATAATAAAGCACTTGCAAACCTGAAAACTGCCCAGGCCGGATATGATAAGGCTATTGTGAACCTCAATTATGCTTCAATCTATTCACCAATAGTTGGAGTTATTCTGAACAGGGCAGTGGATCAGGGCCAGACAGTTGCAGCCAGCTTCAGTACACCAAACCTTTTTACTATCGGCAATGACCTGACTATGATGCAGGTGCAAGCCAACGTCGATGAAGCAGATATTGGCCAGCTCCAGAAAGGTCAGCCAGTAAGTTTTACAGTAGATGCCTATCCGACTGAATCTTTTAAAGGCGATGTAAGACAGATCAGATTGCAGCCGGTTGTGACATCCAATGTTGTTACTTATACAGTTATTGTAAATGCTCCCAATCCTGAATTTAAGCTAATGCCGGGGATGACTGCAAATATCACGGTACTTGTGCAGAAGATTGACAGTGTACTTACTGTTCCGGGAAAAGCATTACGGTTTACCCCTGATGCTACCTGGCTGGCTGAATACATGAAGAATAATCCTTTACCTCAAAGACAGGGAGCAGGAGCAAGCGGAGGGCAGGGAGCAACTAATCAAAGACCCCAAGGGACAGGAGCTTCGGGCCAGACTAATCCCGGTGAAATTCAATCAGGAGGCGCACAGGGAGGTAAAAAGCCCGTTATTCTTTGGATTAAAAACGGAGATAAGATTCATCGTACCCGTGTAACGACAGGAGCTATAGACGGATCAAATGCAGAAATTAAATGGGGGCTCAAAGAAGGGGATGAAGTTATTCTGTCAATGAGTCTGCCAGGCAAGGCAGGAACGACTGCTGCAGCCACAACAACAACAACAAGCCCATTTATGCCCACAAGACCAGGTGGCAGGGGAAGATAAATCTGATATTACTTTTATGAAGAAGTTAATTGAAATAATAAATCTGAAAAAAGATTATTATGTTGGAGAAGTGACAGTTCATGCACTCCGGGGAGTTAATATGGCTGTAAATGAAGGTGAGTTTGTGGCAATTATGGGAGCCAGCGGATCAGGAAAATCAACCATGCTCAATATAATAGGATGTCTTGATAAACCTACCGATGGAGAATATATTCTTGATGGAATCAGCATTTCCTCACTTAGCAAAAACGAACTTGCTGCCCTGAGAAACCGGAAACTAGGTTTTGTATTTCAGACTTACAATCTTCTCCCTCGCACAAATGCGTTGGATAATGTTGAATTACCCCTGATGTACAATAAAATGGTGAAGACCAAGGATAGAATAGAGAGAGCCAAGGCGGCGCTTGAATCAGTCGGGCTTGCGGACAGGATGCATCATAAGCCTAACCAACTATCAGGAGGCCAGCAACAGAGAGTTGCTATTGCCAGGTCGCTTGTTAATGACCCTGTAGTAATTCTTGCCGATGAGGCAACGGGAAATCTTGATACGCGGACATCTTATGAAATTATGGCTCTTTTTCAGGATCTGAACAATAAAGGAAAAACGATCGTCTTTGTAACTCATGAACCGGATATCGCCAGATGCGCTAGCCGGAATATTATTTTTAAAGATGGTGTCATTTTGAGAGAAAGTATAGTAAAGGATAGAATTAATGCACTCGAAATGCTTGCCAGTATTCCAATTGAAGCAGATTAGTTAACACTGGAACTATGAGTATTAAAAACCTTTTAAAAATTGCAATGAATGCTCTGTTAAGAAATAAACTCAGAGCTTTTCTGACAATGCTTGGTATTATAATAGGCGTTGCATCTGTCATTGCCATGCTTGGAATAGGTCAGGGATCTAAAATGAGTATTCAGCAACAGATTGCCGGAATGGGGTTAAATCTTGTTACGGTTGTGCCAGGATCACAACAGAGAGGAGGTGTCCAGTTTGGAGCTTCAACTATGCAAAGTCTGAAAGAAACCGATGTTAGTTCAATTCTCTCAGATTGTCCTGCCGTTCTGGCTGCCACACCGGAAGTGAGAGGAAACGGACAGGCTGTGTTTGGACCATTAAACTGGCCGACATCTCTTTATGGAGAAAATGAGAGCTACCTGCAGATAAGGGAGCGATCAGTAACAAACGGCCGAATGTTTACTGACAGAGAAATCAGCAGTGCTGCAAAAGTCTGTCTTCTTGGGCAGACAGTTGTGACAAATTTGTTTGGCCAGGGTGCAGATCCGATTGGGCAGGTCTTAAGATTTAAAAAAATACCGTTTCTTGTTATCGGGGTGCTTGATTCAAAAGGATTGAATACTTTCGGACAGGACCAGGATGATTTAATACTGGCACCGTATACAACTGTTCAGAAAAGAGTACAGGCTATTACCTGGGTCCAGAGTATTTATACCTCAGCAGTTGATGCCAAATCAACTACTCTTGCAGCAACCCAGATAGAAGAAACTTTGCGAAGAACGCATAAAATAAAAGCATCTGACCAAAACGACTTCACAATCAGAAACCAGACGGAATTATTATCTACTTTCAGTTCAGTAAGTAATATACTAACTGTTTTGCTAGGCGCTATAGCCGGAATTTCATTACTGGTTGGCGGCATAGGCATCATGAACATCATGTATGTATCTGTTACCGAGCGGACCAGGGAAATAGGTCTGCGAATGGCTATAGGTGGAAAAGGATTCGATATCTTGTTACAGTTCCTTACTGAATCAATTTTGCTAAGTATTACAGGAGGTATCATCGGAATTTTGCTGGGTATTGCAGCATCTAAGATAATAGGTTCCGCCATGTCGTGGCCTGTAGTTGTATTGCCAAGTTCTGAAATTCTGTCATTTGCAGTCTGTACGGTTATCGGAATATTCTTTGGCTGGTATCCTGCAAGAAAAGCAGCAAGTCTCGATCCGATTGATGCACTGAGGTATGAATAGATGTTCCGAATAAAAGTTTTAGACTTTCCCGAGGTTATCCTCAATAAGAACTTTGCTTTCTTTTTTGTAGTACACAGAGTTTAAAATAACAAAAAGCTTTGTAATTTCATTTATTATAGCCTGAATGAATAAACGCTGATCATTGCTGATTTCATCAACAGGAATTATACATGAGACAAGGATATTTAAATTTCCGGGATTGGAAATGACATAGCTAAACGGTAAAATAGGTTGTTTTTCTATAATCATCTTATTGCTGACATGAGGATAATTATGTGAAAATCCTTTCCTTGTTCCGAAATGCTCGAAAATATTTCGCTGAGTATTGCTGTCAATTATTCTGAATAAGACCCATTCTGAATTTGCAATTCCAATTACGCGCTCACCAAAAAAAATTAAAGCTTTTTTCAAACCGTCCTTTGTGTCAGGATATTCATTAATACTATTAAAAATTGCTTTAATTTCCTGTATCTGAACATTCATAATGCCAATATATTGTTCCGAATCATTTAGCCTATCTACAACCTTCTGCTTTTCAATATTAATTTTATTTATCAGTTCTTTATGTTTCTTAACTTCACGATTATACAAGTAAAATATTAAAATACTCATAATAAATAAAATACAAATGAGGGATCCCTCAAAAGTCTCTTCTTCTAAAATCAACTTTGAACTTATACTTACCGGACCCTTAATTAATGTTGGAGTGTATATTATAAATGCAAACAGGATAATAAAGATTATCAAATATAAGATTTGAAGAAATGAAGGCTGAAATTTTATTTTTTTCATTATATGTAATCTTCATTTAACCTAATTACTCGGATCCCTTCAACTCTCTTTCAGCGCAGAGCCAATTATCCAGATCATCAAATTGAGTATCTCTATTTTCCAGATAGATCTCATAAGCTCTCCTGCGGATATCCTCTTCCATAGCGCAAAATTTTTAAATTAATATCTGACTGTATCTATTTCTGATCTCCTTTCCTTACTCTAATGTTTCTTAAATCTTTTTGAAAGTCAGGTTCGGAAATCAAGTGTTCTCTATCAGTTCAGCAAGGCATGCCTTATTTTTGACGGTAAATCATTCTTCACGAACTTCACTTCAAGTCCGTATTGTTGAAACGATTGATTTAATTTTCTTCTCTCTGAGGGCGACAAATTTTCTTCAAAGTCTATTACCCCTGATTCAAAATTATTGTACTTAAATCCAAGTTCTTCCAATTCCCTGATCACAAAAGATCTGGTTCCACGGCAAACCATATTTTTTATGTAGATTTTCATGATAAACTAGTTTTAATGGAGTTAATTATTTCAAAAGAAACTTCATGTGATGAAACTCAGGAATCTTGAATTCACAATGTCAAATCTATAAAAATGGTTATAGCCTTCGATTAAAACACAATTAATTCCGTATTAAGATTCCATTAAGACTTTCTAATCAATATCTCCATTCTAAGATCCATTCACCAGTCTTTGCGAATGTTCCGAAATCTGAATTCCGGGCTCTTTTGTTCAATTTTTCAGGATTATTCTTAATCATTTCTTATTCTTACATTATTCTTCGCCCTGTCTGCAGGTCAGGGTCAAACCCAAAAAACAGGTAAAGAACAGGCTAAAGAAACCAAAAAAGAAGCTAAAAAAGAAAGAGCAGCTTTAAGAAAGCTTGAAGGAACTATGGTGAGTGAGCAATCGAAGAACGCCTTTAATGCGGACTTCAATGGTTTTGTGGGGCATCCAATTTGATGATGCAGACAATTATTTTGTGGAGTTGTCAAAGGGGACCAAAAAAATTATTGTGGAGGTTTCTCCTGAAGGAACAGTTGGTTATTTTAAGGAGTTGTAATATTTCAACAATTTACATTTTAAAAGAGTACGTCTCGCTATTTAAAATGAGGCGTACTCTTTTTTTGTGTTTAATTTAGTCCATTAAATTATTGAGATGTTTGTGGGCTTTTTACGTCGTTCGTAATACATGCTTTCTTCATTTGCGATCGTTCTCCAACTCTTTTATTTTACTGATATCAACTTCTATCTCAGGGTTAAAAGTGTTCTCCAATTCTTCCAGCGTCTGACCTTTTGTTTCTTTTACTTTAAACAATACAAAGAGAAATCCAATTATGCAGACCACTGAATAGATATAAAAAGTTTTATCGCCCAGTGTTTTGAATAAT
>Ga0209744_1000925_pt1 | contig 10361 bp, 6 predicted proteins | sample BarGraNGADG00311_2_FD_184494 | JGI IMG/M metagenome (GOLD analysis project Ga0209744, IMG submission 184494) | Arctic peat soil microbial communities from Barrow, Alaska - Barrow Graham LP Ref core NGADG0004-311 (SPAdes) (version 2) | ecosystem: Environmental > Terrestrial > Soil > Wetlands >... | reverse complement strand
CCGCGTTCGTGCGCGTCTGCTGGACGAGGTCCGTCGTATCGCTGAGCATGACGGAGACCAAGGACCCTCGCCAGAAGCGCCTGGCATGACGGGCAGAGGCGCTTGGCAGACTAGGTCTTCCTTTGGTGCTGGTACAGGGCAGGGTGGCCCAGTTGAGGGGATTCCGGCATCAGGTCAGGCTGGACCTCAGACTGTTGCTACGCGACCGAGGGAGATAGAAAACGTTATCGTTCAGCCATACACGATGTGCACAGCGACGCGCGGCGTCTTCACTGCGATTGACCTGAGAGATGCTTCGATTGTTGCGGTCGCGTCCGTCGTCGTGGAGGTCGTGCTGGTAGAGGGGCCGATCCACGAGACTGAGGTCGTGAGGCGAGTGCGTACTCTGTGGGGATTCCAGCGTGCAGGCCCCCGGATCCAGGAAAAGGTGTATCGGGCAATCAACTATGCCTGCTCGTGGGACAAGGCCAGGAACACGATGGCTAGGCCTCAGGTCACATATGCCGGACTGCTGGATACGTTTCTTGATGCACCGATCGTGCGAAAAGGCGAGTACCTGTGGCCCGCATCCATGGGGACAGTAGCCCCACGTCGGCGAGACGATGCCTTCTTGGCCAGCATCGAACTGATCTGCGATGAGGAGATCCTGGCCGCAATCGTCCTGATTCTCAAGTCCGACTGTTCTGCTCCCATCGACGGACTTGTCATCAGCTGTGGCCGCGTCCTTGGCATACAGGCTGTCCATGACCAGACGCGAGAGCGGATCGAAGGGGTCATTCGTACGGCGGTGCGCCAAAAAGTGTTATGTACTCTAGAAAATGGGAATATCGGACTGAGACCACCAGGCTCTCCCTCGTTCAAGGTCGAGGCATAGCGACCTGCATCGTGCAATGCTCTGACAGCCCCATCTGCCAATTCTTGGTGTCTCCAAAACACCTTTGTTGTGGTATAGTCTCAATTGTACAAGACGTATTGACAATAGTTGGAGGGTCCAACGTGCATACTCTGCTTCGTGAGGTCTGTATCGGCGACGCTATTGGTGTCGCCGTGGTGGTATTGCCGTGCCTGTGAGTCCGCTGGGGACGTATCTGCACGAAGTCAGCGCCATCCATGAGTCAGGGGCAGGCGTCAGGGAGACCTCATACTACCCCGCACTCAGCAACTTGCTCAATGATGTTGGCAAGTCTCTCAAGCCTGCCGTTCGGTGTCTGATACATCTGCACAACATTGGCGCTGGTATCCCCGATGGTGGTCTGTTCTCAGCTCAGCAGTTGCACGGTAATGCGGCGAGCAGCTGGGACGGCACTGGACCGACGCCCGAGTGTGGCGCACTGGAGGTCAAGCCACCGAGCGACGATGTCATGCTGGTGGCCGTGAGCGCACAAGTGCGGAGCTACCTCGACACCTACGGACTTGTCCTGGTGACCAACTTGCGCGAGTTCGTGCTCGTGCGACGGAACGGTCAAGGGGAACCCATCATACTGGAACGCTTCATGCTGGCCACGTCTGAAGCGGAGTTCTGGGCCCTGGTTCTGCATCCGCAGAGGGTCGCACATGAGCTCGAAGAGCGTTTCCTGGAATATCTGCGGCGCGTGATGCTGGCAAAGGCAGAGCTCGTCTCGCCGAAGCAGGTGGCGTGGTTCCTTGCCTCATACGCTCGTGATGCTCGAGCGCGTATCGAGCATGCCAATCTGCAGGCACTGACGGCCGTGCGCACGGCGCTGGAGTCGTCCCTGGGGCTGACGTTTGAAGGAGAGAAAGGCGACCACTTCTTCCGGTCGACCTTGATTCAAACGCTCTTCTACGGGCTGTTTTCTGCGTGGGTCCTGTGGTGTCGGACGCATGGGAGCGATGAGGACTTCGATTGGAAAGACGCTCAGTGGTCGCTGCATGTTCCCATGATCCGTGCTCTCTTCGAGCAGGTGTCTCAGCCAAGCAAGCTGCTGCCACTCCACTTGGTGGAGCCGCTGGATTGGGCGGCGGGCGTCCTCAATCGGGTCGACCGCACACAGTTCTTCGCGACGTTCAGAGAAGAACAGGCGGTGCAGTATTTCTATGAGCCATTCCTGGAGGAGTTCGACCCTGTGCTGCGCAAGGACTTGGGTGTATGGTACACGCCCGAGGAGATCGTTCGGTATCAGGTAGAGCGGGTTGACTATGTCCTGCGGACCGAACTGGACATTGTGCGCGGATTGGCGGATCCCAGGGTCGTGGTGTTGGATCCATGCTGCGGCACTGGCACGTACTTGGTGGAGGTCCTGCGTCGCATCCAGCGCACGCTGAAGGACGAGGGCGAGGATGCGCTGTCCGCTCAGGACGTGAAAACGGCTGCCATGACGCGTATCCATGGGTTCGAGATCATGCCGGCGCCCTTTGTTGTCGCCCATTTGCAGCTGGGCTTGCTGCTCACCTCGATGGGTGCGCCGTTGCAGAATGAGGAGCGCGTCGGCGTGTACCTGACCAACTCGCTGACAGGCTGGACACCAACCGCGTCCGGCATTCACGAGCCGACACGCGAGGAACTGCTGTTTCCCGAGATGACAGATGAGCGCGATGCAGCTCGACACATTAAGCAGGAAGAGCAGATTCTCGTTGTTCTGGGCAACCCACCGTACAACGCCTTTGCCGGCGTCCACGCAGACGAAGAGGGTGACCTGGTCGACTGCTACAAGGACGGTCTCAATACTGCCGTGCAGGATGGCGGCTGGGGCATCATGAAGTTCAACCTTGATGATCTGTACGTGCGGTTCTTCCGGATTGCGGAACGTCGCATAACTGAGGGACAACCAGGCAGGGGCATCGTCAGCTACATCTCCAACTACTCGTACTTGGGGGATCCGTCATTTGTAGTGATGCGGAAACGCCTGAGTGAAGAATTTGATGCTATGTGGTTCGACAACATGAATGGTGACAGTCGGGCGACTGGCAAGAGGACGCCAGACGGAAGGCCCGATCCGTCGGTCTTTTCGACTGAGTATCACAGCGTGGGCATCAAGGTTGGCACTACTGTCGCGACACTGGTTCGCACCTCTCCCCGGCGCCAAACACCGACTGTCTGCTATCGTGATTTCTGGGGGGCGTCCAAACGGCAAGATCTCCTAGAGAGCTTGACCGGCGGGGTCAATCCGGACTACCTGACTGCGTTGCCCTCTATCGCGAACAAGTTCTCATTCCGCCCGTGCGGTGACACTTCAACATATGACACGTGGCCGAAGCTGACAGAGCTGGCGCGAGAGGGTCCACTCCAGGGCATGGATGAAGACCGCGCAAATGCCCTGATAGAAATTGAGCGAGATGACTTGGCAGCTCGAATGAAGGAGTATTTTGACCGTGCCACACCTTGGCCCGAGTTCGCAGCTGGAGGTACGGGGCTGGCCAGAGCAAGCGCTGCTTTTGACCCAGAGAAGGTGCGATTACGTGCGCTAGACGAGGATTTCTTTGAAACAGAAAGACTCCGGGGCTACGTTTTCCGCCCATTGGATAGGCGCTGGTGCTATTACTCTTCTGTACCTGGAGTCTGGAAGCGCAGTCGCCCACAACTCTGGCGACAGTATAGCATATCTCGAGGATTTGTGTTGAGTAGGGCCACAGCAGTTGCTGACCCCGAGGGGGCTCCCATGATGTTCACATCTGCCTTGCTCGCGCGCGATTCCATGCGTGGTCATGCCGTGGCCTTTCCCACGATGGTCCAACCTGGAGATGACGCAGTGAATCGCGAAAGTGCTGTTTCAGAGCTATTTGCCAACCGTGAGCCTAGATTGCCGGTTGCCAACCTGTCGATACTCTCTCGGTCCTACCTCGTTTCCGTCGGGCTCTCTGACCCAAACCACGACGTTGGCATGGCCGAGCTAATCTGGATGCATGCCCTTGCCATCGGATACTCACCCGCCTACCTGACTGAGAATGCTGATGGCATTCGCCAGGACTGGCCACGCATCCCGTTGCCAGCGACATGCGAACTGCTGGAATCTTCAGCTGTGTTAGGTAACAGCGTTGCCGCGTTGCTGGACACTGAATCACCGGTCGACGGTGTTAGCGTTGGCACTGTCCGACCAGAGCTGCGGTCCGTCGGCAGTCTGCAAGTCTCTCCGGGGCACGTACTGGATCCTGCCGCTGGCGACCTTGGCATCACCGCAGGCTGGGGTCACGGAGGCAAAGACGGAGTCACAATGCCCGGCAAGGGCCGCCTAACCAAGCGCGATTACTCTGCTCCCGAACTTGAGGCCATTGAAGCGGGCGCCGTTGCGGCTGGCATGACACTCGATGACGCGTTAGCCGTCTTGGGTCGCCAGACGTGCGACGTCTGGCTCAACGACCTCGCGTTCTGGCAGAACGTTCCTACCAACGTCTGGAACTACGTCATCGGGGGCTACCAAGTCATCAAGAAGTGGCTGAGCTACCGTGAGAAGACTCTTCTGGGTCGTGATCTGACCATTGACGAGGCACGCTACGTCACCGAGATGGTTCGCCGTCTTGCGGCTTTGATCCTTCTTCAGTCTCGATTGGATGAGAACTACCGCGCCGTTGCAGCTGCGACAACCAGCAGATCCGTCTAGTGTCACAGCGCTGATACTGACAGAAGCTCCAGCAAATACAGGAGAGTCCTAGATGACGAAGAAGTCAACCACAGAAGACGCAAGACGAGACAGTCATCTCACAGTTCCACAAGTAGAAGTCCGTGCCAAACTGGAAGAACGAGTAGCAAGCGGTAGGGAGATGCTTGAAAGGTCCATTTCGAGTCAGCCTGAGTTGGAACAACTATGGCGCGATTACCTGATCTGGAACGATTACAATGCCGAATTCCTTAGCCGAATTGTTGACTCGGATGTATTGCGTAGCGAGTACTCCGATTCGATAGGTATCGTAGTCGGCTATGCGCACCCAAGTTTCGAGGAGGTTCTTGAAGACAGGCACGACTATATTGAACGGAATCTGACTACTCTCCAATCGATCATGGCGAGACTGGAACTGATGCCAGAGAGACTTGAGCCTGCCGCTTCCTCAGTTCAAGCGTCGTCTCTAAGAGGTGCCTCCAAGAGGGTATTCTTGGTCCACGGCCATGACACGGGGGTTTTGGGGAGTGTTGAAGCCTTTCTGAGAAAGCTGGGCCTAGATGTTGTCATTTTGAAGGATGAGCCTAACAAGGGTCAGACCATTATTGAGAAGGTGGAATCAAATGCCGACGTCGGGTTTGCAGTGGTGTTGCTAACCGGCGACGACGAAGGCCATCAGCGACAGATGCGAGATGCCCTCGTTCCGCGTGCCCGTCAAAACGTCATCTTCGAATTGGGGTACTTTATCGGCCGGCTTGGCAGACCACGTGTGTGTGCCTTGTACGAGAGTGGTGTAGAGCTTCCCTCCGACTACTCTGGTGTGACGTTCATCCATTGGTCCGAAGATGAAAGCTGGAAGTTTCTATTGCTGCGTGAGTTGAAGGCTGCCGGGTTGCCGGTAAACGCAAACGATGTTCTCTGAGACATCCAGCAGGTTCTGCTGTCACCATATGCCCTGCCGAGTTTCCCTTTGGACGACCCGAACCTGAGGGCCGACGGACGGATCTTCCGAGGAGGTTCGATGTTGAACGTGGGAAAATGCGACAAGTGCGGCAACTGTCTCGCCTATAGCTCTGTATGCGACGGACAGAAGACTGCTGACAGCAACTACCCAGATGCGCGGCCCCACACATGGTCGAGAGGCCCGTTCAATGTGAAGCCAGTAGGAACCTGTTGGCTGGTCTCTACCACGTCTTCCGCAACACCCTTGATCATCACAACGTCGATATCCCATGGCATGAGGTCGAGGCCGTCATCGGCATGGTGAACTGGGCCCTGCTGCGCCTATCGGCCCTATCGTCAGAATGGACAGTGCAGGACGGAGTCTCTCGAAGTCGGACCACGGGCTGAGCGTCACGGGTACGCCTACTAGGACGAATCAACAAAGGGGAGGTCATCATGACAAAGAGCAAGGTTACTGGAGTTAAGGCTGCATCCAGCGCGTCGAAGGCATTGCGAAGCCACGAGACAGGCGACAAGACTAAGACAGCTGCCGGCAGTGCATTGTCTCAGACACATGCACCAAAGAAGTCGGCATCTTCGGCTGCGGCATCAGCAGCATCGAAAGTCCTTAGAGACGGTCGAACGAGCAAAGAATCGAAGTCAGCAGCCGCAAGTGCGCTAGCACAAACGAAACAGAGGAAGAAGTAGACTCTCGAGAGTATCAGAGGAGGAACAATGCCGGAGAGAGTTCAAGTTCAATCGAGCAATCTTGACTGGGTTGAGTATGATTCTGGAACCGAACAACTGACCATTGGATTCAAGAATGCATCTGTTTACAGATATGACCACGTGCCCGCCGGTGTTTACGATGGGTTGTTGAGAGCTGCGTCTCAGGGCGGCTACTTCAGCAGCCACATCAAGACTGCATACCACTTCGTGAAGGTGCGCTGAAGATGATTCTTAAGTCACTTCACGTCCAGAACTATCGATCTGTATTGGATGCTATCTTGGACTTCGATAGCCTGACCGTATTGGTCGGTGCCAATGGTGCGGGAAAGTCGGCGTTCCTAAGTGCGATTCGTCTTTTTCAGGACCCAACGTTACCCGTTAGTCGGGAGGACTTCTATGCTAGAAACATAGAACAATCCATACGTCTCACGGGGACATTTGGACTCTTGGACGATGGCGAGAAGGCACAATTCGCTCCCTATTTGGACGGAGAAAGTCTCATCATACAGAGGCTCTTTTCGTACGTGGGAGACAAGATTAACCCAGAGTCGCATGGCACTCGTCGTGCTAACGCCGAATTTGATTGCATTGAGCATGCCGAGGGGGGTGCCACAGGGAAGAAGACTGCTTACAACGAACTGCGCAAGAAACCCGAGTACTCAGAGATGCCCAGTGTGACGAAGGCCGACGACATAGATGAATATCTCTCGGAATGGGTTCTGAAACACCCGGAGAGGTGTCCCTACCGTGCAGACAATGGCGAGTTTTTCGGATGGAAGGGCGTCGGGAATGGCTATTTGAAGGACCACTGGCGAGTTCTCTACATTCCTGCTATCCAGAACGCTGCGCAGGATGCACAGGAAGGCAGGAGTTCGCCCCTAACTCAGCTGGTTGACATGTCTGCTCGTAAGGCTTTCGCGGGGGCATCTGATTTCTCTGAGTTCAGTGAACAGATGAAACAAGGTTTCTCTGACCTGGTGTCTCACCACGCTAGTGACTTGGGGGTGCTGGCGCTTGGCATCACTGGCTATCTGGACAAGCTTGCTCCAGGCTCCTCCGTTGAGCTCGAATGGGACACGTCACAGCTCGTGGAGATCAAACCTCCAACCGCGCTGGCTTTCCTTGTTGAGGGTGGATATAGGGCGCCAGTTACACACGTCGGCAACGGCCTGCAGAGAGCCTGTGTGATTAGTCTCATGGAGCAATTAGCTGCTGGCAACGGATCACGCAAGATAGCAGACGGGAGCAGTCCTCTTGCAGCAGGTGCCGCCAGTCTGCCAAGCTACATGATCGTCATGGAGAAGCCAGAGTTGTACCAGCATCCAGACCGTCAACGTTACCTGGCAGAAGTTTTCTCACGGCTGGCTGGCGCTGGTATTCCCGGCGTGTCCAATGACACCCAGGTCTGTTACAGCACGCACTCTCCTCTGTTCGTACGTATGGGTGAATTTAGCAGCGTGCGCCTCGTACGCAGGGTCCCGGGGCAGAACTCAAGTGCCCCAAAACAGACGTCCATTGTTCAGTCTTCTGTCGCATCAGTCCTATCAAAGCTCGGGCCCGCATATGCATGTACCGAGAAGGAACTGCGCTCGAAGCTGGAGACCCTCATGAATCCGTGGATGAACGAGGGTTTCTTTGCCGGGTTGGTGGTACTAGTTGAGGGGGAAGACGATCGTGCTGCTATCCTCACCACCGCGAAGCGCCTCGAGGTAGACCTTCAGGGGCAGGGCGTAGCAGTGATACCATGCAATGGCAAGAACAACCTGGCACGTCCCCGTGCTGTCTTCCAGGATCTTGGTATTCCGACATACGTCATCTGGGATGGGGACGCACACCTGGGTCCCACTGAAGGCGTGTGCCCCACGTGTCATCGAGCACTGGACAAGAAGGCGGACCCTCGAATCAACCGGTACTTGCTAGAGCTTGTGCAGGGAGATGCAGCTGATTGGCCCCCAACCACCATTGGTAACCGATATGGATGCTTTGAGAACGATCTTGAGGCAACATTAGAAGAGGAGCTGACTTCGGAGGTTCTCCAGAGCTGTCTCTCAGAGGCCATGACCGAACTGGGGATAACCAAGAAGGAACATGCCATCAAGAATTCGTCGGTCATCAGTCAAATCCTCGAGCTTGCGGCTGCTCAGGGCCACATCAGTCGTACGCTTGATGATATGGTCCGACAGATCACAAAGCTCCTCTGACATGAGTTGATGCCAAGTGCATCTAGTTCCTGCTCATGCCCTGGTGCTGACAGAGAGTTGCACAAGATAACGTGCATCCGAGCATTGAGACCCCAACTGTGGCTTGGGTTGTTGGATAGCGCAGAGTACACTGAGACAAATGGAGTCAGTGGGGAGGTCATAGTGAGGAAAGAGAGGCCCGGAACACCTTCAGCAGAGGTTTGCGCTATCGCTGTACCGATGACAGCCGATCTGGCTCCGTCTAGTGAGCTCCTAATGTACGAGATAGAGGATGGCAAGGCATGCATCGAGTGCCGGTTTGCAGAAGAGACCCTATGGATGAGTCAGGCTCAGATGGCAGAGCTGTTTCAGACGACCCCCAGAACATCGCCTTGCACCTGAAGGCGCTATACGAGGAAGGGGAGATCAACAAGGTGGCAACTAGTAAGGATTTCTTACAGGTTCGAACCGAGGGCAAGCGCAGCGTCCATCGCACGGTACAGTACTATAACCTGGACGCTGTCCTCGCAGTAGGATACAGAGTGCGTTCGCTCAGAGGCACCCAGTTCTGTCAATGGGCGACAGATCAGTTGCGGGAGTACCTGGTGAAAGGCTTTGTCCTTGACGACGAACGCCTCAAACACCCTGCCGTGAAAGGCATTGCTGCCTCTGACCACTTCGATGAAATGTTGGAACGCATCCGTGACATCCGTGCCAGTGAGGCGCGTGTGTACCTGCGTGTCAAGGAGATCTTTGCGCTGGCCGCGGACTATGATCCAATGCGCCCCGACGCTGCGGCTTTCTTCAACATCATGCAGAACAAGTTGCACGTCGCGGCCACGGGGAGGACTGGAGCAGAACTGGTCTTCGCCAGGGCCGATCATACCACGGCGAACATGGGCCTGAAGAGCTGGAAGGCGGGGTCTGTCCACAAGAGCGACGTGTCTGTTGCCCAGAACTACCTCACGCAGGATGAAGTCATCGGCCTGAACCGCATTGTCGTCATGTGGCTGGACTTTGCTGAGGACCAGACGCTTCAGCGCAAGGAGATACTCCTCAAGGACTGGGAAACGAAGCTGGACAACTTCCTTCGGTTCACCGAGCGCCAGGTGCTGACCAACGCTGGAACGGTGAGTCACGACCAGGCAGTGGAGAAAGCCGAAGCAGCGTACGAGCTGTTTGCAGCCCGCAGGCGTGAATGGCTTGAAGCCGAGGGCCAGCGGGAGACCGTAGAAGCATTGGAGACCGTTGCTCGCCAGCTGGAACCGCCGGCTAAACCCAAACGTGGTAAGAAGGGTACGTGACATAGAGCTCCGCTACGGATTATATGGCGTGACCATCACGCTGAGAGAAGGATAGAAGATGTTCGCTACATACTGGTCGGAGGATCTGGAGGTCCAGAAGGCATTTCGTGAGGCCATCCGTCGTAAGGTGGAACTGGAACGGCTGGCTATGAATCAGAGAGTGGACGACAACCTGCCACGGTTGCTGGCGTGGATCGCTAAGCCTATCTTCAACATGGACTTCAGAGCGACGCGCAACAAGTGGAATGCGCAGGGGGCAGGGGGCGAGGGAACGGTGTCGGGCGCCTTGTCATGGTGGTTGTCCAAAACATACAACATGTTTGACGATGTCGTGCTGGAGGTTCGTCTGGGCGAATTCATCCAGCTCGATCATATCGTGATTTGTCCTGCAGGCGTGTTCGTGCTGGAGACCAAGACCTGGAGCGGTTCCGTCATCTGCAACCACCGCGGATGCCGTATGTGGCAGGGCAGGCATCTGGTGCGGCTGGACGGCAATCCGGTGCTGCAGAACGAACGGCACATCCAATTGTTGCACGAATGGATGCGGACAGCCGTTCCAGAACTGCGCATCGATCGCGAGAATCTATACCCCATCGTTGTGTTCAAGAAGCTGGAAAAGCTCAGGGTAGAAGATGATTGTGGCATGCCGGTCG
>Ga0209744_1000924_pt1 | contig 10371 bp, 9 predicted proteins | sample BarGraNGADG00311_2_FD_184494 | JGI IMG/M metagenome (GOLD analysis project Ga0209744, IMG submission 184494) | Arctic peat soil microbial communities from Barrow, Alaska - Barrow Graham LP Ref core NGADG0004-311 (SPAdes) (version 2) | ecosystem: Environmental > Terrestrial > Soil > Wetlands >... | reverse complement strand
CAGGCCCGGGCGGCTGCCACGTTCGCGGTGACGATGGCCTGCACACCCGCCGCGTTGGGATGATCGCCGTCATCGGCGAGCAAGGGGGTGGGGTCGTCGTCACCGCCGTTCTTTAACGGTCTCACGAGGTCCACGACCAGGTCCCCACTCGCGTCCGCCGCGCGCGCGATGGCCAGGTTGGCCGCGTGGGTGACGTATTTGCTCCATATGACCTGTTCCTGGCCGCCACCGGCCAGAGCGACGTCGCCATCAGGGAAGACGTTCCAGTAGGTGTCCACGAGCACTGTCGTGGGCCGGCCGGCCCGGAGGGACCTGATGAGCTGCAGGATGGACTCGAGCCGCGCTCCCATGCCGTCGACCAGCGGCTGATAGCACGAGGAATCGCAGCCGTCACGGTTCCAGGCGTCGGCCAGGTCGTTGGCCCCGATGATGACGATGATGATGTCGGCCTCCGCCACAGCGCGGCACGCGCGGTCGTCCCGGTGCAGTCGGTCGAGGAGGTCCCCGGTGGTGAAACCGGGGACACCCAGGTTCGCGGCCCGCACCTCTCGCCGGTCCGATCCGCGATCGCGCGGGCGAATCCCGCCATGATGCCCGCGCAATCGCACGCCGTGCCCGCCATGACGGAATCGCCCAGCCCCACGGCATGGAGCGGCGCCGTGGGGGCGGGGACCGGCGTCGTCGACGACGCCCCTGCCGGTTGCGCCGGAGAGGCCGGGTGCGCCGGAGAGACGGTGAGGTATTCGCTCCCGGTCGGCCAGACCGACTGCACCGTGAGGGATCCCACCACGACGGCGACGACCACGGCGAGTGCCCTCGCCCAGGTGGGGAATCCCGTGGTCGTGGCCCTGGTCCGCAGCATCAGCCAGTCGCGCCGGTCTTGGCCAACCAGTCGAGCGCCGACGGCACGTACGTCTTGTAGTTGCGATAGTTGTGTCCGCCTGTGGGGAACGAGATGAGCGTGACACTGCTGTCGCCCCGGGCGGCGAACGACATCTGCTCCGCCGGCTTCCAGGCCCAGGGGTCCTGCTGACCGGCGACGATCAGGAGGCTCCCACCTCGCATGCCGTATTGGCCGTACAACCACAGGGGGGAGTTCTCGTCGCGCAGCTTAGGGTCTCCGGCGAAGAGGTCGCCGGTGGTGCTGTCCACATAGGCCTGGAAATCTCCGCCGAAACTCACTGCTGCCGAGTAGCTCGCCGGGTACTTGAGGAGTAGCTTCGCGGCGCAGAGGCCCCCGGTGCTCCAGCCCATCAACGACCAGTGCTTGCCCAAGGGCTCCACTCGATACGTCGCCTGCAAAGCGTTCGGCACGTCCGTTGTCAGCCAGGTCTCGGCTTGGGGTCCGTTCGGGATGTCGACGCATTCCGTGTCCCTTGGTGGGGCGATCATGATGGGCGGAAACACGGCGACGAATGGCTTGATCCTGCCAGAGGCGATCGCCTGGCTCGCAGCATTCCCGAAGTCGTACTCCTGGAAGACGTGCATCGGCGTCGCTGGTTGCCCGGGCAGGAACATCACCACCGGGTAGGTCTGCCCACTGTCGTTGTACCCGGGCGGAAGCCACACGAGGGCGTCCGCGGTCACGCCTGATTTCGACGTGACGGCCAGCACTTCGGCGGTCCCGTCACCCGGGTTGACATGGCTCACCTGGATTGCCGACGGCGCCCCGCCCCCCTGACCGAGGAGATCGGCCCATGAGGAGTAGAACCCGTACTGGTTGTTCACGAGGAGGAAGAGTGCACTCACAGCCGTGAGTTGGGCAAGCACGACCAGGGAGGCCCGCCCCGCAACTCGGAGCGCGGGATGATGTGCACCTGACGCGGTGGTTCGCCGGCGCGACCACAGCACGACGATCAGCGCGGGGAGGGCCACGGCCAGGGTGACGCTCAGGACCAGCGTTGGCAGCCCATTGAGGTCGAACATGCGACGATCCCTTTCCCTTGGGAGCCTCGCGATACCCTGAAAGCGGAGCGGTGGATCCCTGGTTCTGATCGTACGCACGGCGCGAGGCCGCACAAGCCATGGTGGCGCCCGGCACGGTTTTCCGCGCTGGGCATTGGGAGGGTCGACAGCCGAACGCTCGAGGAGGGCATCCGATGCCGGAACGGAATGATCGCGCCACCTTCGCCGACCGCGGCGCAACGCTTCTCACACGGGTCTATGTATTCGCGACGTTCGTCGCGTTGGTCACATGGCTGCTGGGACACTGGGGCCACCGCCGCGTGAGCTGGGTGGAACTGGCACTCACCCTCTTCAACGTTCCGCTGTCACAGTCGATAGCCTCCTTCGCTCTCCTGGCCTTGATCACGAGTGCCCTTGTCGGTCGCAAACGGATCGGTCTGGTCGCCGTCGCCGTCTGCCAGTTGTTGGGCATGTACCTCGGACTGGCCATCCTCGTCTCCTGGTCCACCAGCCCGTTCCTGAACGCATGGCGCAACGAGCACGCCCTCCACCGGTGGCTGGACATCGCCTCGCTGCCGCTGGGGGCGATCATCCTGGTGTGGCTCTGGCTCCTGCGGTCCGCCTTCCCCGGGCGGGTACCCAAGGGGTCGTGGTGGCGTGCGGCCGTCGTTGCGCTGCTCGGGATCGCGGTCACCTTCACGACCACGTTCGGCATGCTTCTCGTCACCCGGCCCGGAGGAAAGTCGGGCGGTTGGGACCGCATCCTGGCGGTGGTGGCACATGCGTTGGGCGACACGGGTACCGAGAACCGTGAGGACATGGCCTCGGTCCCGCCGTGGGTACCACAGGTCACGTCATTGCTGGTGGCCGTGACCATGCTGCTGGTGGTAATGGTCTTCCTGCGAAACACCAAGGACACCACTGCGTGGTCGGGTCGTAACGAACTGGACATCAGACGCCTCGTCCAGCTCTACGGCGCTTCGGATTCGTTGGCATATTTCGCCACGCGGAGGGACAAGTCGTCGGTGTTCGCTCCCGACGGCCAGTCCGTCATCTCCTATCGCGTGATCGGGGGCGTGTCACTTGCCTCCGGTGATCCGATCGGGAAGCGGGCCTCGTGGCCGGGGGCCATCACAGCGTGGAAGGACGACGCCAAACGCTTCGGCTGGATACCCGCCGTTCTCGCCGCCTCCACCGAGGGCGCACGTGTCTACGCGCAAGAAGGACTCCACGTGATGGCGCTGGGCGACGAGGCAATCCTCGATGCCCACCACTTCACGCTCGCCGACGCAAAGGTGTCGGACGTGAGGGCCGCCGCCCAACGGGCCCGAAGGGCAGGCATCACAGTCGAACTGGCTCACCAAGGACAGATCCAACCCGAAGAACTGGCGAAGCTGCACCAGGCGGCGGACCGGTGGCGGCACGGTGCGACCGAGCGCGGATTCTCCATGGCCCTGAACCGGTTCGGTGATCCGGCCGACGACCAGATCCTCTTCGTGCAGGCGCGCAACGACCGTGGCGAGCTGGTGGGATTGTTGACCTTCGTGCCATGGGGCCCCGGCGGACTGTCCCTGGACATCATGCGACGAGGCCCTGACGCCCCCAACGGGGTCACCGAACTGATGGTGAGCCAACTGATGGACTCAGCGTCGAAACTCGGCATCAGGTGGGTTTCGCTCAACTTCTGCATGTTCCGTCGGGTCTACAGCCAAGCTGCTGAGTTCGGTGCCAACACCTTCACGAGGCTGAACTACTCCTTCCTGGGATTGCTCGACCGGTTCTGGCAGCTCGAGAGCCTGTATCGCGCCAACCGGCAGTACAACCCGCACTGGGAGCCGCGGTTCATCTGCTACGACGACAGCGTCGGCCTGCCGCGAATCGTCGCCGCCGTGGGTTCGGCGGAGGGCTTCCTACCCCGGCAGTCCTTCACCACCCCGCGTGGTGAACACCGCCTCACCCCGGCGGAAATCGCGGAGGTTCGGGACCTCGCACTGCTGCCGCGGATTGATCTGGCGGAACATGGGGCGAGACGCCCCGAGCAGTTCCGGATCCGGCTGGCGCACCTCGGTTCCCTGGCAGCCAGGCACGGTGATGTGTACGCGGCAGGAGGCGGAGTGGGGACCTTGGCCCTACCGCAGGCCTTGGCCGTCCCGTGGACCAGTCCCGGCCCGGTCGAGGTCTCGGGCCGGATCAGGTCGGTCCGCAACCACGGAGGCGTGATCTTCGCCGTCCTGACCGACGGCGGAGCGGGCGTGCAACTCCTCCTCGAACGGGAGTGGCTCAGCGACCTCGACTTCGACGACTTCCGCCGCCTCGTCGATCGTGGCGACATCGTCGCGCTGTCGGGCACCCGAGGATACTCGCGCAACGGCACCCCCTCCCTGCTCGTGCAGTCGTGGCGCGTGTTGGCGAAGGCCCTCCACACGATTCCGTTCGGGGAGTTGCATGACCCGGAGACCCGCCTGCGCCGGCGCTCAACCGACCTGATCGCCAACCCCGACCAGGTGGAGTTGTTACGGCAGCGGACCGCAGTCGTGAGCTCGCTGCGCAGGACCATGGACGAATCGGGCTTCGCGGAGGTCGAAACACCGATCCTGCAGCCCCTCCACGGTGGCGCCACCGCACGTCCGTTCAAGACCTACATCAACGCCTATGGCGCCGAGCTGTCCCTGCGGATTGCCCCCGAGCTGTATCTGAAGCGACTCATCGTCGGCGGCTTGGGGCCCATCTACGAGATCGGGCGCAACTTCCGCAACGAGGGTGCCGACGCGACCCACAATCCCGAGTTCACCTCGCTCGAGGCCTACCAACCGGGGGCCGACTATGCCACGATGCGGGCACTCACCGAAAGGTTGATCACCAACGCGGCCACGGCGGTGCGCGGTCGCCCGGTGATCCCCGGACCACGGCAGCCCTCCGAGAGGGCTGACGGCCCCGCGGACGCCACGTGGGTCACCATCGCGCCGCCCTGGCCGGCCATCCCGGTCCTCGACGCCGTCTCACAGGCCGTTGGGGTGTCGGTCACCCTTGAGACCGACGCGGGCACCCTGCTCGGCATCGCGGAACGCAACGGCGTCCGCCTCTACGACGGGACAGGACCGGGCGCTGTGATCGAGGCCCTCTACACGAACCTCGTGGAGCCGAACACGGTCGACCCCACCTTCTACATCGACTTCCCCCTGGAGACGTCCCCGCTCGTGGCGGTCCACCGCACCAAGCCCGGCATGGTGGAACGTTGGGATCTGGTTGTCCGGGGAATGGAGATCGCCACGGGGTACTCCGAACTCACCGACCCCATCGACCAGCGGCGTCGCCTGACCGCGCAGTCGCTGAGAGCAGCCGCCGGAGATCCTGAGGCAATGGAACTCGACGAGGACTTCCTCTATGCGCTCGAAACAGGGATGCCCCCGACCGGCGGAATCGGCCTCGGAGTGGATCGCCTCGTCATGCTGCTGACCGACAGGTCAATTCGCTCCGTGTTGACCTTCCCATTCATGAAGCCACGCCCGGACGGGCAGCACTGATCCTCGACGGCCTCGGACGGGCGTCGACTCAGCTGCAGTCCGCTCCTGCCACACACAGGCAGCGTGTCGAGCAACCCGCACACACCGCACACCGCATCAGGCGCCGCAGCAGTCCCGCGAACCTGGGATACAGGCTGCCCACAAGTGAGGAACCCCAAGCCGTGCTCTCCACCTGAGCTCAACTCACCTCGACGGCGCCCATCATCCCGAGGTCCTCGTGGCCGAGCATGTGGTAGTGGCAGACGGTGCGGCCGGCGAAGTCCGCGAACGGGATGCGGACCACGACGGCGCCGTCGGCACGATCACGGCGTCCCGCCAGGTCGGCCGGTCCAGGGGGCACCCACGCTCCTCGACCAACTGCATCGGCCAGACGTGCAGGTGGAACGGGGGCGTCGGTTCGTGACCCTCCTCACAATCACCGGGTTGCCCAGTCAAACAGGTTTTCCACCAAGTGCGTCTGAGTTTGGTCACCTCCGACACCCACACCGGTTTGGTCGACGCCAAGCGCGGTGAGCCTGTCGTCCCTGTCTCGTCCGCTCGACAGACACCCGAGCAGTCAACTTCGGCCGTCCGTCGCATGTCGTACCCCTCAAATCATGCCAAGCCGCTCGACAGGGCTGGTGGCCGGAATGTCCAGGACCGAGGCGTCACTCAGTTCGTCGATCCAGCAACATTGTGGGCGGTCCTGAAGTCGATGGCCGTCGCAACTCGCGGTACGACTACACCGAGTTGGACGCCGCGCCCGGGCTCGCTTGATGCTTCATTCGCAGCATGACTTACCGCTCGACCATCTCGAGGAGCTGGAGCCGTCGACGGCGAGCCGCGGGAAGCGGGACGTGCAGGCGTTGACGACGCGCCAGCGTTCCCGCTCGCCCGGGCGGCCCGCGAGCACCGGTGTGACCGGGCCGTTGACCAGCAGCAGGTCGCCCTCGCGGCCCATCATCCGGTCCATGCGGGAGGGGCGGCGGACGGTTCCCTGGCCGTCGAAGGACACCCGAGATGACCAGCACCCGCTCCCGCGCCACCGGCACCGGGTTGTCCTCCTCCACCACGATCGCGCCGTACAGGCCGGCGAACAGCTGGTCCGCGACGGAGCCGTCCAGGTGGGGGTGGCACCAGAAGGTGCCGGCGGGGTGGTCCGTGGGGAGCTGGTAGTCGTAGTCGAACGTCTCCCCGGGGTTGATCGTGAGGAACGGGTTGTCGGCGTTGCCCTCCGGGGAGACGTGCAGCCCCGTGGCAGGTTCGTCGGCTCGTCCAGGTTGTTGCGCAGCTGGACCCGCAGCCGCCGGGGCGGAGCCGCAGCGTGGGCCCGGGGACGCCGTCGGCGCAGCCCAGCATCGAGACCCGGTTGCCCGCGACCCCGACCGTGTGCCGTGCGGCGTCCAACTCGACTCGCAGCGTCCCACCACCGCTGCGCGCCTCAGCGGGTGATCCCAGCACCCCACCGCCGCGCTCGGACGCCGCCGAGGTCGGTGCATTGCCGGGTCAGCCCCCAGCCGCCCACCACACGCCCGCCGCGCTGAGCGCGCCGAGTTGCAACACCCCGCGCCGGGAGATCGGCTCCATGCTCAGACCTCCCCGAGTGCCCGCATCCGGGCCTGGTACTCCTCGGTGTCGATCTCCCCGCGGGCATACCTCTCCGCCAGGATCTGCCGCGCCCGGACGGCACCCACCTCAGGAGCCGAACCGCCCGCAGGCCCGGAAGGTGGTGGTGGGCCCTGACCCGGGCGGACACCCCCACCCAGTGCGCGCACGAGCACGACGATCAGCACCACCAGCCCAGCCAGGAGGAGCACCCCGAAGAGCACCATCAAGCCCATGCCCCAACCGCCCATACCGTTCCAATAACCCATCACAACTGCGGTCCTCCGCTCCGCTGCACCTGGCAGCACCAATACCCCATGGGGTATATCCAGAGTGTACCTTCGCCTGAGCGCGATGACGCGAGGATAATCCCGAACTTCATCGGAACTTCATGGCTCCTGGACCACTCGTATCGCTGGCGGGCAGCTTCGCCCGTCGTGCCGACGAACGAATTAGTGGTCGACCAGGGCTACCGGCTCCACGGGCCTTCCGCAGCGCTTCGACCAGGTGCCGTTCAGCCGCGGAGCGCTCCGCAAAGCGGGCCCGGAGCAGGGCGACGGCTCCGCCGTCGAGCTCGTCGCCAAGGTTCGGCTCGTGGGCTTGAATCGCCCCGCGACTCCTCAGCGGTGCTGCAGGATCTCCTCAACGTGACATACCGCCGAGGGGTGGCGGCCGTGAGACCTAGACTATAATATTGGTCTATGAGTACTCTCCCGCTGTCCGAGGTCAAGGCCCGGTTCTCCGAGATCGCCGAGGAGGTCGACCGCACGCACGAGCGCGTCCGCGTGACGCGAAACGGTCGGGAGTACGTCGTCCTGATCTCGGCAGAGGACCTCGAGTCGCTCGAGGCCACGATCGAACTCCTGACCGACTCGGACGCGATCGACCGCCTCCACCAGGCGGAGAAGGAGATCGCCGCCGGGAAGATCACCACCGCAGCGGAGATGGACGACCTGATGGCGGAACGGCGGAAGGGTGGGAAGTGAGCCCTACGCCGTCGTCCTCGCACCCGGGGCTCGCCGCGCGCTGACCGACACCTTGCCGCCCGCTGCCGCGTTTGCCGCGTGGGAGTTCATCTGCGGACCGCTTACGCGAAACCCGCGCCGCGTCGGAGCTCCACTACGGGCGCCCTTCGACGGGTTGTGGCGCGCACGCCGGGGCGAGTATCGCGTTAGGTACCGTATCGACGAGGAGCGCCGGACCGTCGTGGCGCTGGACATCGACCACCGGCGAGACGCCTACCACGCCTGAGCCAGGCGCACCGTGGCGGCCGTCCTGCCACTCCGTTTGAACCACATGCCTCCCGATCACGCCCGGGCGCGGGCAGCGTCGCGCCAACCGGCTCACCAGCCGGTTGCAGTTGCGGTTGCAGTTCCCTCTTGTCCGCCACCGTCGAACAGGGCCGTTCTTCGTCGGCCACCGGCGTTGACCTGCGCAGATAGACGTTGGTCGACGCTTCTGAACACCGGAACACGCAATTGGAAAGCGTGTTGGGTGCAAGCCCTCGGGGCTTCGAATCCCCCATCCTCCGCCATGAGAACGGGCCCGTGACCTGCGGTGATGCAGGAGACGGGCTCGTAGGCTGCTAGGGATGTAGCGACTCTGGTAACGGCGGTAGCAGTTGCAGAAGCGTGATGACACAGGCGTGTTGTCCCACGTCCAGCGGTGTCGGCTCGCGGTACTGGGATGCCACCACCTGGGGAAACCTCAATCCAGCACGAACTTCGCTCTTCAGGTGACTCCGTGGGCCGCACGTCAGGCGGTGGCCCGCGGGGACTACGACAACGTCTCCACGTTCCCGGCCATCGCCTGGGGTGTCGTGCTGGTCTTGAATGCCTTGGCCCTCATCGTGGGGCTCATCGGCGTACGGCAGCCAACCGCAATGGCACTGTCAGGCGCCACGATTGTTGGGATGTTCATCTACGTCATCGGAACGGTTGTGGTCATGCCTCGCGTCGGCTGAGACGCTGCGAGGTGCTCGACTCACTCGAATCTCCGATCAGCCGTGTTCCGGGCACTGGAATCCGGCGTGACTCCTGTTCGAGCTACTGGCGGACGAGGCAGGCCTCCTCGTGGGAAGCGAGCAGGGCGAGGCTGACGAGGTCGGGCTCGTCGGTGATCGTGTTGCCGTCCTCCAGATGGGCGCGGATGGTCTCCGCGTCCGTTCCCTCGACAACGCCGCACCCCTGGTCCCCGACGACCTCGGTGATGGGCGGGCCGGGCCAGTGGACCTGGGTGTCGGTGTCGCAGCGCCCGCGCCACGGCAGGATCCTGCTGCAGGATGTCCAGACGTCGGCGACGGCGTTCGCACTTCCGTGGTCCGACAGCCCCGTCAGGGCTGATGGCGGGAGATTCGGATGGCCTTACCACGGTGGCGTCCTGCCAACGGCGGCGTGTTCGTTCACCACTGTTTCGTGGTGCAGCTCACACCCCCGGTGTACGCTCGAACTACCCCAAAGAAGTGGAAAGGAGCTCTACAATGCTGTTCCCAACTCCCGGGACTGAAGGCTCAAAGGTCCAGGTGCTTCCGGAGTACGGCAATTTCATCGGCGGTGAATTCAAGGCCCCGATCGAGGGTGAATACGCCGACAACAGGACGCCGGTCACCGGCAAGGTGTTCACGAAGTACGCGCAGTCCACCGAGGCGGACGTTGAAGCCGCCCTCGATGCGGCGCACGCCGCCGCACTGAAGTGGGGCGAGGCGTCCCTCGCCGAACGTGCGAAGGTGCTCAACAAGATAGCCGACGTCGTCGAGGAGAACCTCGAGGAGATCGCGATCGCCGAGGCGTACGACAACGGCAAGGCGGTCCGCGAGACACTGAACGCGGACATCCCCCTCCTCGTCGACCACTTCCGGTACTTCGCCGGTGCGGCGAGAGCCGAGGAAGGCACCATCACCGAGATCGACAAGGACCTCGTGGCGTACCACTTCCGCGAGCCGCTCGGCGTCGTCGGGCAGATCATCCCGTTCAACTTCCCGCTGCTGATGGCCGCGTGGAAACTCGCGCCCGCGCTGGCAGCTGGCAACGCAGTCGTGCTGAAGCCGGCATCCCCGACACCGTGGTCGATCCTGAAGCTGATGGAGATCATCGCCGACGTCGTCCCACCGGGCGTCATCAACGTGGTCACCGGCCCGGGCGCGAAGATCGGGAAGGCGCTGGCCACCAACAAGCGGATCGCGAAGATCGCGTTCACTGGTGAGACGGTCACTGGCCGGCTCATCATGCAGTACGCGGCGCAGAACATCATTCCCAGCACTACCGAGTTGGGTGGCAAGAGCCCGAACGTCTTCTTCAGCGACATCATGGACAAGGACGATTCCTTCCTTGACAAGGCGATCGAGGGCCTCGTCCTTTAT
>Ga0209744_1000921_pt1 | contig 10383 bp, 9 predicted proteins | sample BarGraNGADG00311_2_FD_184494 | JGI IMG/M metagenome (GOLD analysis project Ga0209744, IMG submission 184494) | Arctic peat soil microbial communities from Barrow, Alaska - Barrow Graham LP Ref core NGADG0004-311 (SPAdes) (version 2) | ecosystem: Environmental > Terrestrial > Soil > Wetlands >... | reverse complement strand
GACATCGTGGCCTTGGATGAAATGGGCCACTCCAACGACCAGGCCAAGTATCTGGCGATGACCAGGACGAAGGCTATCTGGCGCTACCAGGGGGGCGAGTGGAAGAACATCCCCGGTCCGCCGGGGTGCGAGAGGGTTCCCGCGGTCGCGGCCGCCGGGCCCGGGTCGGCCTGGCTGTGCTCGGGACCCAGGATTTACTACGGGGGCAAGAGCATCTAGCGCCGGTGTACCGCCGGTCATGTACGGATGGCCGGCGCTCCATAGCGTAGGGTTTGCCCCCGCTGGACCTGATATATGGCTTCGCCGGCGTCCCGCCGGCCTTGCGCGGGTGGCCGCTTTTCAAGAGTGGGCTTTGTATCGGTTGCCTTGATATGGGGCTTCGCGGGGGCCTGACCCCATTTGTAGCAGGAAGCCTTGACGTGTGCTCCGACTATATACTATAAACATATATACTTATTACATTGTTGATGGGTCGGGCGCGTCAGCAGGCTCTACCAGCGGAGGCAAATTGGCCGTAAAGCACACCATCCTCGGGCTGCTCCACTACAAAGACATGCACGGCTACCGCATCAAGGAGCACATCGAGAACAACTTCGGGCACATGTGGTCCATCAATCACGGCCAGATCTACCAGAGCCTCAAGAAGATGAAGGGCGAAGGCCTCGTCACCATGGTGGAGCTAGTGCCTTCCGACAACGGCGGACCTCACAAGAAGCTCTACTCGATCACCGACAAGGGAAGAGATGAGTTCTCACACTGGCTCGCGAGCGACCCGGAAGGGCAGATGCTCCTGCGGGACCCGTTCCTGACCCGGTTCGTGTTCTTCGGTTTTGGTGGCCGGGAACGAGCGCTCGAGATAGTCCAGGGACAGATTGAAATCTACGAGGAGCAGCTCGCCCGGCGTCGCGACAACGTTACGCGACGGAAGCGGCAGGGAAGCTACGTCGGCCTTGTCGCCGACCTGGGACTGACCTTCAACGAGATGTACCTCGAATGGCTGAAGCGGGCATATATCGAGATAAGCGAGAGCGACGAAGCCGCCTGGGAAGCGACCGGCACCGCAGACTTGATAGACTGAGCCGGAGGCGCCGGGAGGCGGCAGTGAGGAGGTTACCGATGGAGTTTGACGGGATAACTCTGGTGACCGGTGCGGCGGGGTTCATGGGAAGCCACCTGGTCGAGCACCTCGCGAAGAAGGGGGTCCGGGTGCGCGCCACGGCGCGACCCCGCAGGGAGACACCTTTCTTCGACGACCTCGGAGTCGAGTTCGTGGGAGCCGATCTGACCAGGCCGGAGACGTTGCCCGCTCTCTTCAAGGGGGACGTTGACCGGGTCTTTCACCTCGGGGCCATCTGCAACTTCTCCACCCCTTACGAGAAGCTGTACCCGACCAACGTCCTGGGAGTGGAGCACATCACCCGGCTCGCGTTGGAGGCGGGGGTGAAGCGATACGTTCACGTCGGCTCGACCAGCGTCTACGGTCCTTATGGCGGAAAGCCGTTCGAAGAGGACGATAGCCGGCAGCCGCAGGACGACTACGGCCGCAGCAAGCGTGACGGTGAAGACGTCATCTTCAAGCGGATCGACGAGGGCCTGCCCGCGATACTGACCCGTCCCTGCACCGTCTATGGGCCAAGGTGCACCGAGGGCGCTGGGAAAGCTTTCTCGCGTCCCACCTCGATAACAGCGATCCCCGGCAAAGGGACGCAACTTCTCTCGAACATCAGGGCCGAGGACGTGGCGGGCGCGGTCGAGCACCTTTCCAGGGTGGACGACGCCGTCGGAAGGGCCTTCAACCTGGCGGAGGACAGCCATCCGACGGTGCAGGAGTCACTGGTGCTGGCGGCCCAGGCCTTCGGGCAGAAACCACCGAGCATGCATATGCCCCTGGGGGTCGTAAAAGGCGTCGCGCGCGTTCAGGGCTACCTGGCCCGCCGAAAAGGGAAGATACCGGACCTCGAGTACGACGCGGTGCGGTACCTGTACGACGACTACGTGGTGGACAACTCAAGGCTGAAGGCGACGGGCTACAAGCTGATATTTCCGGACTTCAAAGAATCGATGCTGCAGATAAGGAAGCTGTACGAGAGCGGCGCCTGCGAGATCGGCACGGGGAGCCTGACCAGCAGGGCCTAGCACCACCGGTGGCGGTCGCCGGCGGAGCGGACGAGAACGGGGGTTCAGGATGTCTGATGTAGTTGTTATCACCGGGCTTGCCGACGGCATGGGCAAGGAGGTCGCGAAAATGCTTGCCGCGGCGGGCGACAGCGTCGCGGGCTTCGACTGTGACGCGTCCGGCTGCGGCACGCTGGCCGAGGAACTCAAGTCGATCCGTGGCGACCACCTCATCAAGTCGATCGACATCAAGGACAGGGAGGGGATACTGAAGTTCCGCGACGAGGTCCTTGAGAAGTACGGGCGCGTCGACACGGTTTTGTCCAACGTGGGGATCGGATTCTTCAGCCCGTTCGAAGAGGTCGACCTCGCCAAGGCGCTGGAGTGCATGGAGATAAACGTCATCGGCACCGCCGCGATCTTCCAGGCGTTCCTGCCTTCGATGCGCGAGCGCGGCAAGGGCAAGCTCATAGCGATGTCCTCACTGGTCGGACGCATCCCGTTCCCCTTCGAGTCGATCTACTCCGCCAGCAAGTTCGCGGTCAGCGGGCTGGTGATGTCGCTGCGCTACGAGGTGGAGCCGTTCGGGATAAGGGTGGCTCTCATCGAGCCGGCCCAGGTCTCCACGACGTTCGCCGCCAAGATACACACGCTGCCGCCGGAGGGCTCACCCTACCGGGACCGCGCGCGCAGGTTCATCGACCGCGATAACGAGCTGATAAAGACCGCGCCCGACCCGGTGTCGGCGGCCAAGAAGATAGTAAAGGTGATCCATTCTGACAAGCCCGCGCTGTACAACCAGGTGGACACGATGAGCAGCGTCTTCCTGTTCCTTAACAAGATACTTCCGACGCGGGTGCGCGACAGCATCTTGATCAACCACATGGACATCAAAGTCTGAAAAACGCAACACTGGTGCCAGGCACCAGTGTTGCATCTTCGCGTTTTGGGAGGCAGGTATGGGACTCCGGGTAGAAGAGAAGCAGGCGGGACCCTCAGCCAGGGTCGAGCGCCTCAGGCGCAGGATAATCGACGCCCCCCAGGAGGTGTGCGCCGAGCGCGCCGTGCTGTTCACGCGCTCGATGAGCCGGAACTGGGACGAGCATCCCCTCACCCGCATGAGCAAGGCGCTCGCGGAAGTACTGGATAACATCAGCGTCATCATAAGGGATGACGAGGTCATAGTCGGTTGCAGGACCACCAAGCTCAAGGGTGCCCCGCTGTTCCCGGAGAACAAATCGCGCTGGATCGATGGCGACCTCGACAGCTTCGAGCTGCGTGTGCTACAGCGGGCTTTGATAACCGACGATGAGAAGCGCGCCCTGCGCGAGCAGGTCCTGCCGTTCTGGGAGGGCCGCACCGTCGAGGACCTGCTGGACGAGATGCTCCCCGCGGACGTGGTCGAGGACATGGACAAGTACGTGTTCACGATGATGCTCGAGATCACCTACGGCATAGGTCACTTCACGATGGACCACCCCCGGGTGCTACGAGAGGGCCTCATCGGGATAATCGATGACGCCCGCGCGCGCCTGGAGATGGTCGGCGACGAGGAGACGTCGAGCGAGAAGGCGCTCTTCTACGACGCGGTCATCCGCTCGCTCGAGGCGACCATACGCTTCGCCAACCGCTACGCCGACGAGGCCGAGGCCATGGCCGGCGCCGAAAACGACCCGGGGAGGGCGGAGGAGCTCCGCGAGATAGCGAGCGCGTGCCGTCGCGTCCCCGAGAATCCCGCCGGTTCATTCCACGAGGCCGTCCAGAGTATGTACTTCATCCACCTGGTATCCCAGCTCGAGTCCGGCGGAAATTCGATCTCCCTGGGGCGGGTCGACCAGATGCTTTGGCCGTATTACAAGGCCGACGTTGAGTCCGGCGCGATCACTCCCTCCAGGGCCCGCGAGCTCATATCGCTCCTGTTCATCAAGACCAACGAGATCTGGAACGTCCTGGAGGAGGCTTTCATCCCGGGCGGGGAGGGCACCGAGGGCAAGACGACGCAGAATGTGACCGTGGGCGGGATCGGGACCGACGGCGAGGACGCCACCAACGAGCTGAGCTACATCGGCCTGGACGCCTACGCGGACGTACGCACCGCTCAGCCGAACTTCGGCGTGCGGCTGGGCTCGAAGGCGCCCGGCGACCTGTTCCGCAAGGCCGCGGACTATGCACGAGAAGGCGTGCTGATGCACTTCTTCAACGACGACTCCATCGTGGAGTCGCTCGTCCACGCGGGCCTGACCCTCGAGGACGCGCGCGACTACGGCGTGGTCGGCTGCCTGGAGCCGAACGCGCAGGGCAAGACCTTCGGATCGACGTTCGCGGTCCAGTTCAACGGCATCAAGTGCCTGGAGTTCGCTCTCTCCAACGGAATAGACAACATCTTCGGCTACCAGTCCGGGCTCGAGACCGGCGACGCCGCGGGCTTCAAGAGCTTCGAGGAGGTCTGGAACGCCTACTGCGAGCAGGTGGCCTATTTCGTGAACCAGATCGCTCGCGGGATGTACGAGCTCGACCGGGCGATCGCCTTGAGGGTTCCGTCGCCATTCGCGTCCGCGATGATCCAGGGCCCGATGGAGAAGGGCCTCGACCTCACCAGCGGAGGCGCCCTCTACAACTCGACCGGGGTACAGTTCATGGGCTTCGCCAACGTCGCGGACAGCCTGTATGCGGTGAAGAGTGCCGTCTTCGACGAGGGCAAGGTCTCGATGGCCGACCTCACCAAATGGCTCACCAGCGACTGGATGGACGCGGAAGAGATGCGCAGCTTCTTCCTGCACAAGCTGCCGAAGTTCGGCAACGACGACGACGGGGTGGACGAGATGGCAGGCAAGGTCGTGGTGCAGTTCTCCGATGAGCTGGCTAAACACCGCAACTTCCGCGGCGGCTTCTACTGGCCGGGCATCTTCTCAGTGGGCTTCCACCTGGCGATGGGATCGTTCACCGCCGCGACCCCTGATGGGAGGGCCGCCGGCGACGTTCTTGGCAACGGCGTCACTCCTACCAATGGAACGGCCGTCTCCGGCGCCACGGCGGTGATGAACTCGGTCACCAAGCTGCCGCTCGAGAGGCTTTACAACGGGGCAAACCTGAACATGCGCTTTCCCGGGGAGAGGATCGACCCCGAGATTCTGATGGACCTGGTCAAGGGCTATTTCGCGAGCGGGGGCTTCCAGGTGCAGTTCAACATGGTCGACTCCGCCGAGCTTCGAGATGCCCAGGTGAAACCCCAGGCCCACCGCGACCTGGTGGTCAGGGTCAGCGGATACTCAGCGCAGTTCATCGACCTGAGCGACACCGCCCAGGACGAGATCATAAGCCGCACCGAGTTCGAGGTCGCGGCTCCATGAAATCAAAATGCATAAAGTGGACAGGCACCTTTATGCATTTCTCAGGTGACCGGGAGGCGCTCCGATGAGCAAAGTCATGTCGATGTCAGAGGCGATCGCCGCGAACGTCGGCGACGGCGATTTCGTCTTCGTGGGCGGCTATATATGCCGCACGCCGTTCAGCGCCGTCCACGAGCTGATCCGGCAGGGCAGGAAGGACCTCACCATCACCCGCAGCAACGCCGCGGACGACTTCGACATGCTGATCGGCGCGGGCGTGGTGGCGAGGTTCATCGGGACCTTCCTCTCGCTGGGGCTGTACGGGCTGGGCCGCTGTTACCGGCGGGCCATGGAGCACGGCATCCCGCGCGAGATCGAGGTCGAAGAGTACACGAACCTGGCGCTGCCGATGATGCTGATGGCCGGCGCGATGGGGATGCCGTTCGTGCCGGTGAGAGACATGATGGGCAGCGACCTCCTGAACGTCCGCGCGTTCATGGGCGAGAACAAGTACAAGATAATCGACTCGCCCTTCGACGGGCGCCGCACGCTGCTGGTGCCGGCGCTCAACCCGGACGTCGCCATAATCCACGTCCAGCAGGCCGATGAGGAAGGCAACGCCCAGATGTGGGGGATAGGCGGCGACTGCCAGATGGGCGCCAACGCCGCGAAGAAGGTCGTCGTGTCCTGCGAGCGTCTGGTCAGCCGCGAGCTCGTCGGCAAAGACCCTTCTCGGACGATAGTCCCCGCGTTCAAGGTCGCCGCGGTGGTGGAGGAGCCGTTCGCGTCCCACCCCGGCTACACGCCCGGCTTCTACGACGTCGACCAGAGCTTCGGCTACCTCTACCAGCAGGCATCCGACACGGTTGAGGGTTTCCAGAAGTTCCTCGACGAGTGGGTGTTCGGGGTGGCCGACCGCAAGGAATACATCAACCATTACGTCGAGCGATTCGGCTACGAGCGGTTCGACGACCTCAAGGCGGAGTTCGACTACGGCTACCCGGTGAGCTACTCGTACTAGCGACGCACCACCGGTGTCAGGTACCAGTGGTGCGTTTTCGGGATAAACAGACAGGATGAGCAGATGAGCGCGAGCGCGAAGGACTGGATAAAGCCCGAGCTGATGGCGTGTTGTGGAGCGCGTGAGATATCCGACGGCGACGTGGTGATCGTGGGCACCGGATTCCCGATGATGGCGGCGGACATAGCGCGGCACACGAATGCCCCACATGCCGTCATGATGCAGGAATCAGGAGTTCTGGACGCGCGGCCGAAGCGGCCGCCGCTGTCGGTCGGCGATCCGTGCCTCAACCCCGGCGCGGCGATGATCGGTGGCCTGGTCAACGTGATGGGGATGTTCCTGCAGGGCGGCTGGGTCGACGTAGGGTTCCTGTCGGGGAGTCAGGTGGACCAGTACGGCAACATCAACACTACCGCCATTGGAGACTACGCGCGCCCCAAGAGCCGGCTGCCCGGGAGCGGGGGCGCCAACTCCATCGGCTCGCTCGCCCGCAAGGTGCTCATCATAGCTCTGCACGACCGACGACGCCTGGCCGAGCGGGTTGATTTTATCACCACGCCCGGCTTCATCGACGGGCCTGGCGCGCGCGAGCGCTGGGGCTTGCCGCCCGGGACCGGGCCGCAGGTCATCATCACCAACAAGGCTGTAATGCGCTTCGATGATGAGACCAAGGTTGCCTACCTGGCGACCTACCATCCGGACTGCACGGTGGGGGAGATCGTCGAGAACACGCCGTGGGACTTGAAGGTCGCCGAGGATGCACACCCGACCGAGCCGCCCTCAACCGAGGAGCTGCGCGTCATTCGCGAGGTTCTCGACCCGGGGCGGATGATCAAGATATACGAAGGACGGGGATATGTGTAACGTCGTCGCGCGAGTTTCCCGCGCGGCTGTGTACCGAAGGCAGATATATATGGTGTGGGCTTTAGCCTGCCGGGCCTGATATTGGGCTTCGCGGGCGTCCCGCCGGCATTAGGGTGGAGGCCGAATTGGACGAGACGAAAAAGCTGGCAGCGTTCTGCAGCGGGGTATCGATAGGCGACCTGCCGCCTGAGGTCGTAGCCAAGGCCAGGCTGTGCGTGCTCGACTACATCGCGAACGTGTATGGCTCGCTGCAATTGCAGGCCGTGCGCGACGTGGTCTCCTACATAAAGGCGATGGGAGGCGAGGGTCAGTCCACCGCGCTGGCGGTTGGCTTCAAGACGACTCCACAGAACGCGGCGTTCCTCAACGGGGTGCTGGCGGAGGCCATCGAGGCGCAGGACGGCGTACGGTTCGGTGGCAACCATCCCGTCTCGGCCGTGACTCCGGCGGCGATCGCCATGGGAGAGGTGTACAAGTGCGGTGGCGCCGACCTGATCGAGGCGATCGTGGCGGGCTACGAGGCGACCAACAGGGTCGCGGCGTCGGTCCACCCGTTCCTCACGCTCTCGGGTCTCCTTCCCACGGGCGCCTGCGGGACGTTCGGTGCGGCGATCGCCGCCGGTAAGATGATGGACCTGGACGAGGCCGGGTTGCTCAACGCGCTTGGCTGCGCGGGATACCTGACTCCGGTATCGATGGCCGAGGACCTGATGGCGGGCTGCACCGTAAAGATCGTGCAAGGCGGCCAGGCCGCAAGCGCCGGTGTCACGGCGGCCGGGCTGGCGGCGCAGCGGATCACCGGGCACGACAGGGCTCTTGAAGGCTCGGAGCTGGGGGGCGGCTTCACCAAAATAACGCTCAACAACGTCGACCCCGTGCTCGAGCGGATCACCGATGGGCTCGGCGGCTCCTATTCGATCATGGACGTCTACTTCAAGCCGTTCACCTCCTGCAGGCATACGCATGGAGCCGCCCAGGCTACGCTGGAGCTGCTGCGTGAGCACGGATTCAGCGCCTCGGATGTCAGGGCGGTGAGCGTCGAGACATATACCGTCGCCGGCGTCGCCACCGGCAAAGGCGTCCCCGAAGGCGGGAGCTTCGTGTCGGCCCAGTTTTCGATCCCCTACGTGGTGTCCGCCTGTCTGCTCGACGGTGAGATGGGGCCGGGGCAACTGACTGCCGAGCGCATCGGTTCCGACGATATCAGGCGGCTGGCCGGCCTGGTTACGGTCGGCATAGATGATGCTCTCAACGCTATGTACCCGGACAAGACCCCGAGTCGCGTCTCGATAACTCTGGAGGATGGCCGCGTGCTAACCAGGCAGGTCGACGCGCCTAAGGGCGACCCGCGGGACCCGATGGAGGAGGACGACATCGCCGGGAAGGTACGCAGCTTCGCGCGCGCTGAAGATCCGGAGCGCATAGAGACCGTGATCAGCATGGTCATGGACCTGGAGGATATCGAGGACATAACGGAGCTGACAGAGCTTTTATAACGATTACGCAAGCATTGAAAGGCGTTAGATTCGCATGCATAGCTTTGTCCCGCTAAGCCTGACATATGGCTTCGCGGGCTTCGCGGGCGTCTCGCCGGCATGGGGCGGAAAGGTAGAAACGCAAGTTTAGGGGTCTGACCCCAAAACTTGCATGATAGAGAAAGGGGCCGAAGTGGACTTCAACCTGACCGAGGAACAACAGATGCTCGTGAGCACACTGCGGGAGATGGGCGAGAAGGAGAACTTCAAGGAGCTCGCGCAGCGTATCGATAAGACCGGTGAGTTCCCCTGGGAGCTGCTCCCCAAGTACGCTGACCTCGGGCTTCTGGGAATGACGCTATCGACAGAGTACGGGGGCCAGGGGCAGGGGGCGCTCACCGCCGTTCTCGCCATCGAGGAACTGGCGAAATTCGGCCCCATGATCGCGGGGCCCGTATTCGAGTCCAACGTCGGTCCGGTCCGTGTGATCGATCTGTTCGGGACCCCTGAGCAGCGCGACCGGATCGTGCGCCGGGTCGTTGCCGGCGAGATGAGCGTCTCCGTCTGCATGACGGAGCCCGAGGCGGGCTGCGACCTCACCAACCTTTGCACGACGGTTGTCGAAGACGGCGACGATTACATCCTCAACGGTCGTAAGGTCTTCATCACCGGCGGCGGCGAGGCCAGCCATTACCTCGTCTACACGCGCTTTGGCGACATCACCGGTTACAAGGGGATCGGCGCGGTCCTGGCCGAGAAAGGCATGTCCGGCTTCAGCTTCGGGCCCCAGGAGGACCTGATGGGCCTGCGCGGGATGCCGTCCTGCGACCTCATCTTCGAGGACGTGCGGATACCCAAGGAGAATGTCGTGCTCAAGGCGGGCGAGTTCAAGAACCTTATGACGACCTTCGACATCGAGCGCTGCGGCAACGCCGCGATGTGCCTGGGCGTGGCGGGCGGCGCGTTGGAGGAGGCCCGCACCTACGCGATGCAGAGGCAGTGCTTCGGGAGGCCTATCTGCGAGTTCCAGGATATCCAGTTCAAGATTGCGGACATGGCCATGAAGCTCGACGCGGCGCGCCTGCTGGTCTATCGCGCCGCGAGCGGAGCGGGCGGCGGACTGCCTTCCATCTACGAGGCGTCGATGGCCAAGTGCTTCGCGAACGAGATGGTGGTCGAGGTCACCAGCGACGCCGCGCAGGTGTTCGGGGGCTACGGCTACTCGCGCGAGTTCCCGGTCGAGCGCATGGTGCGCGATGCCCGCGCCTGGTGGGTCGCGGGCGGGACGACCTCGATGCTGAGGACGACCATGGCCAGCATGCTGTTCGGCAGGCGCTTCGACCAGAGGAAGGGGAAGTAGGATCAGTGTCGCCGGCGTCTCGCCGGCATCTTGAAAACCAACGACCACGGGAGGCAGGCAATGGGTGAGTATTACGAGGACGCCGACCAGCTATACGAGATCTACGGGCATTTCATGGAAAAGATACTCACCGACCCCAAGATCGGGCCGAAGATGAGCAAATCCGGCATCATCATCCGTTTCATCTACACCGATCCTGACGCCGAGGTGACGGATGAT
>Ga0209744_1000919_pt1 | contig 10388 bp, 12 predicted proteins | sample BarGraNGADG00311_2_FD_184494 | JGI IMG/M metagenome (GOLD analysis project Ga0209744, IMG submission 184494) | Arctic peat soil microbial communities from Barrow, Alaska - Barrow Graham LP Ref core NGADG0004-311 (SPAdes) (version 2) | ecosystem: Environmental > Terrestrial > Soil > Wetlands >... | reverse complement strand
GCAGCAGTGCGACACCCCACGCGACATGTACGACCACCCGGAGAACGTCTTCGTGGCCGGGTTCATCGGCTCGCCGGCAATGAACCTGTTCGATGTTCCCGTCGTTGACGGCGGCGTGAAGTTCGGCTCGTCCACCTACCCCATCGAGCGCGACCTCCTGACCGGCGAGGGCAAGGAGGTCACCCTCGGTGTCCGTCCCGAGGACCTCGCGATAAGCATGGAGGGCGAGGGCCTGCCGGTCACCGTCGATGTCGTTGAAGAGCTCGGGGCCGACGCCTACATCTACGGCTCGACCACCGAGACCGCCGGCGACATCAAGCCGATCATCGTGCGCGTCGACGGTCGCACCCCTCCCAAGAAGGGCGCCGTCGTCCACCTCACCCCCAAGAAGGGCGAGCACGTGCACCTGTTCAACCCCGAGTCCGGCCTGCGCCTCGGCGACTGACCGCCTCGTGTAGCACCTACACACAGCCGAAGGTGGCTGCGTCCCTGGCGGGCGCCGCCACCTTCTGCGCTGTCCATGACCCGACTGGCCCGACCTCCGGGTCGGGAAGACGTGCCACGATAAGCAGATGGCACTCGAGATCACCGCGGCGAGACCGGACCCTGCATTGCTCGACCTCCCGTGGTCGGTGCCGCTCGAGGAGTGGCCCGACGAACACCTGGCTGCCCTGCCGCGCGGTATCTCGCGCCACGTCGTGCGGTTCGTCAAGGTCGCAGGCAAGGTCATCGCGGTCAAGGAGATCAAGTCCGCTCTCGCCGTGCGCGAGTACAACATGCTGCGTTTTCTGAAGAAGATCGGCCAGCCCTGTGTCCAGCCGTTCGGCGTCGTCAGTGGCCGCACCAACGCCGATGGCGAGGAGCTCGACGCGTGCCTTCTCACCCGTCACCTTCACTTCTCCCTGCCGTATCGCGTCCTGTTCAGCCAGAGCCTTCGCCCGGACACCGCGCAACGGCTGATCGACGCGCTGGCCGTGCTGCTGGTGCGGCTCCACCTGGCGGGCTTCTGGTGGGGCGACGTGTCCTTGTCCAACACGCTGTTCCGCCGTGACGCGGGCGCCTACGCGGCATACCTCGTGGATGCGGAGACCAGTGAGATCCGCAGCATGCTCTCCGATGGGCAGCGCGAGCACGACCTCGACATCGCCCGGGTCAACATCGCCGGCGAGCTGATGGACCTGGAGGCCGGGGGATTCCTGGCCGACACCGTCGATCCGGTCAAGGTCTCGCAGACCATCGTCGACCGCTACCGGTCGCTCTGGCGTGAGCTCACCGGACGCGAGCGGTTCGAGAAGGGCTGTCGATGGCGGGTCGATGACCGCATCCGTCGTCTGAACGAGCTTGGCTTCGACGTCGACGAGCTGACGATCTCCACCGACTTCGGCGGCGCGACGATCCAGATTCAACCGAAAGTCGTTGATGCGGGACATCATTCGCGCCGCCTGATGCGCCTGACCGGTCTCGATGTCCAGGAGAACCAGGCTCGCCGCCTGCTCAACGATCTCGACGCCTTCCGCGCTGCGCAGGATCGGCAGAACGACGACGAGGCAATCGTGGCCCACGACTGGCTTTCCCAGGTCTACGAGCCGGTCACCCGCACCATCCCCCGAGCCCTGACCAGAAAGCTGGAGCCGGCCGAGGTCTTCCACGAGGTCCTCGAGCACCGCTGGTACCTGTCGGAGAAGGCCGGCCACGACATACCGATCGATGAGGTCATCGCCGACTACCTCAAGTACGTCCTGCCCGGAAAGCCTGACGAAGCAGCAGTGCTCGGCACCGACACGGCCGAGATGCCGGTGACGATGTCCCACGAGCCAGAGTCGCCTGCTCGTTGAGTCCGAATTGCCACGTTTTGCCCTAATCTGTCAATGAGCGGGGCCCAGTCCTCGTTGCAGGCCAGACATGTCATCACTGTAGGGAGCGTGAAATGTCCGACTACAGCACCCCACCACCGCCACCACCACCTCCACCTCCACCACCACCTCCACCGGGCGGCTTCCAGCAGCCGGGCCCCATCGCCCCCTCGGGCGCGCCACTGGCGTCCTGGATACAGCGTGTTGGCGCCTATCTCCTCGACTACGTTCTGATCTTGCCGTTCGCCATCCTGCAGTTCGCCTTCTCGCCCAAGACGGTCACCACCAACGTCAACGGCACGATCAGCACCTCGATGAGCGGCGGCAGCTCCTTGCTGGCAGTTCTGATGAGCCTTATCATCCTGGCGATTGTGGTGTACAACCGCTGGTACCTGGGTGGAAAGGGCCAGAGCTTCGGCAAGAAGCAGGTCGGTCTTGTCCTGGTGGCAGAGTCGACGGGTCAGCCGATCGGCACAGGCAAGGCGTTCTTGCGCGACCTCGCGCACATCCTCGACAGCATCATCTGCTACATCGGCTGGCTGTTCCCCCTGTGGGACCAGAAACGTCAGACCATCGCGGACAAGGTGATGTCGACCGTCGTCCCCGTCAAGGCTTGATGGTTCTCACTGCAGAACAGACAGGGCCCGGGACCGTGCGCACCTCACGGGCCAGGGCCCTGCCTGTGCCCCTGGGTGCTGCCGGCGCGGTGGTCGCAGCAACAGTTGTACTGAACCGCACCGGTGGCCACGACCTCGGACCACTCTCCACCTGCTGGTTCCACGCCGGGACCGGCCTGCTCTGCCCGTTCTGCGGCAGTCTGCGCGGCGTGGCCGCCCTCTCCCGCGGCGATGTGCTGACCGCCCTGCACGACAATGCGCCCGTCATGCTGCTCCTCGGCGTCACAACGCTGATCTGGGGCCGCCGGATCCTGTTCGCCTTCACCGGGAAGGCTGTCGACCAGACCCGCATCAACGGGCGCACCAACGTGGCCCTGGCAGCGTTCTTCCTGGTCTTCACGATCTACCGCAACACCCCGTATGGCACGTGGCTGGCACCGCTGAGCTGATCAGGCCGGAGAGAGCCACGTCCAGCCCGGAACGTTGCGCAGGACCCAGAACATCAGAATCGCGCCGAGCACGCCGTACAACACCCAGGGTGGTGCCAACCACCGCACGGGTCGCCCCCTGGCCGTTCGCTCAAGCCAGAGCACCCAGGCGACCATGACGTAGCCAACCGCCACGACAGTGAAGGGGTTGCGGGCCAGCGCCGTCATCAGGTCGAGGTGGGCCAGCGCGTGAACCGCGCGCAGGGCACCGCACCCAGGGCAGTACCACCCGGTGATCGCCAGGAACGGACAGGTCGGGTAGTGACCCGCGGCGTTCGGGTCGACAGCGCCCACGTATGCGACCCCGACCAGCCCCGCCGCCGCGACCCCCAGCGGGAGCAGCACCCCGCGTCGGCCGCCGGTGAGGGCGGCCGGCGCGGTGCGTGAGAGCACGTGCATCAAGGGAACCGGACGTTCGCGAACGGGTCGGATCAGAACCCGGAACTCGTCCCGGTGTTGAAGTTGAAGGTACCAACACCAACGATGATGGCAATCACGTAGAGAACCACGACGATGACCCCGGCGATGACGCCCCAGATGGCGAACTTCTTGGCTTTGGCCGAGGCGTCCTGAGCACCGGCGACGTCCCCAAGGGCCCACTTGCTGTTGACCTGGGTGGAGAAGACGATCGAGGCGATGCCGAAAGGCAGGCAGCAAAAGAGGGTGGTCAGAATCGCCCAGACCAGGTAGTTGGGCGGCGGGGCGCCCTGGGCTCCTGGGACTCCTGGTGCGCCATATGAGGGCGGCGGCGGAGGCGGCGGCGGAGGCGGCGGGGTGCTGCCGTAGTCAGACATGCGAATGCCCTTTCGTCACGAGTGCCGGCGCCCGGTGGCGCTGCTGGATCAGACGCTATCGGAACAGGCGCCCCGCTGGGGGCTCATTTGGCCCGACAATCGCAGACGAGGATGCGGGCAACGCCTAGAGCGCGCGACGGCGGGCCACTTCATAGAGCGTGACGCCGGTGGCGATACCCGCGTTGAGGGACTCCACGGCCGAGGACATCGGGATCGACACGATCTGGTCGCAGGTCTGCCTGACCAACCGTGACAGTCCCTTTCCCTCGGAGCCGACGACGATGACCAGGGGCTCCTTGGCCAGCTCCAGCTCGGGCAACGCCACGTCGCCATCCATGTCAAGGCCCAGAACGAAGAAGCCTGCCTTGCGATAGTCCTCCAGGGTCCGGGTGAGATTACTGCACTGGGCGACCGGGATCCGGGCGGCGGCGCCGGCGGAGGTCTTCCACGCGCTCGCGGTCATCCCGACCGAACGCCGTTCCGGCACCACAACCCCATGACCCCCGAAGGCGGCGACCGAACGAATGATCGCGCCCAGGTTTCGGGGATCCGTGATGCCATCAAGAGCAACGATGAGCGGTATGCCGGGTGACTGGGGGTTAGCCAGGTCGCCCGGGTGGGCGTAGGCATACGCCGGCACCTGAAGGGCCAGGCCCTGGTGAACTCCGCCGTCGGTAAGCCGGTCGAGCTCGCCGCGTGGGGTCTCCAGGATCGAGATGGCGCGGCCGGTGGCGATCTTGAGGGCTTCACGCACCCTGTCGTCAGACTCGAGCCGACCGGCGACGTACATCGTGGTCACCGGGATGTCCGCGCGCAGCGCCTCCAGCACGGAGTTGCGGCCATAGACGATCTCACTGGAGCCCTTGCCCTTGGTCCGGTGAGGCGCGCCACCGCTGCGGGCCGGGCGGGCACCAGGGGCGGCCACCCGTTTGGCCCCACGAACCGCGTTCTTGTGCGCGGGGTGCTTGGTGCGCTCGCCGACCTTTGGAGTTGCGCCGCGGGCTTCGAGGCCCTTGCGCCGCTGGCCGCCGCTACCGGTGCTCGGACCCTTCTTGGATCCACGGATGGCGCCTCGGCGCTGAGAGTTACCAGGCATGTTCGGTCGCCTTTCAGGCGTCGGTACGACGGGCCAGCGACCAGCGCGCGCCCGAGGGGGTGTCCTCGACAGCGACTCCCGCTGTCGTGAGCTGATCGCGGATCTGGTCCGCCACCGTGAAGTCACGTGCCGCGCGGGCAGCCGCGCGGGCCTCGATTCGGTCCCTGACGAGTGCGTCCAACGCCGTCATGGCATCGTCAGTGCCGTCGCCGGAAGCCGAGTTCCACTGCGGGTGAAGCGGATTGACGCCCAGGACCTCAGTCATCGCCACGACCTGCAGGCCCAACCGCTTGGCCTCGTCCTCGTCGCCATCGTCGAGCGCGGTGTTGCCGGCTCGCACGGTCTCGTGGATGACCGCCAACGCACCTGAGACATTGAGGTCGTCATCCATGGCCGCGACGAAGCCAGGTGGAAGCTCGCTGCCGTTCCCGCCATTGCCATTCACAACAGTGCCGCCCCCCAGGGCACGGCGCAGGAAGCCTTCGATGCGTTCGACCGCCGCCTCCGCCTCCCGAAGTGACCCCTCGTGATACTCGATGGTGGAGCGGTAGTGAGCCGCACCCAGGTAGTAACGGAGCACGAGCGGGCGCGCCACTTTGGTGATCTCACTGACGAGCAGCGCGTTGCCCAGCGACTTGCCCATCTTCTCGCCGCCCATGGTCACCCAGGCGTTGTGCAACCAGTAGTTGGCGAAGCCCAGACCAGCCGCACGCGATTGGGCCTGCTCGTTCTCGTGGTGCGGGAAGCGCAGGTCGACGCCTCCACCGTGGATGTCAAAAGTGTCACCGAGGTACTTGCGTGCCATCGCCGAGCACTCCAGATGCCAGCCCGGACGACCCTGCCCGAAGGCCGTGGGCCAGCTGGCCGTCTCCGGCTCACCCACCTTGTGGCCCTTCCACAACGCGAAGTCGCGCGGGTCGCGCTTGCCGCGCGGGTCGGCGTCCGCCGCAGCCTCCATATCGTCGATCCGCTGGTGCGTCAGCTCGCCGTACGCCGGATAGCTGCGCACGTCGAAGTAGACGTCGCCGCTGCCGTCCTGGGCGACGTACGCGTGACCCTTGTCGATGAGGGTCTGCATGATCTCGTGCATCTCGGTGATGTGCCCGGTCGCCCGCGGCTCGTAGGTCGGTGGCAGGACGCCGAGCAGGTCGAGAGCATCGTTGGTGGCTCGTTCGTTGGCATAGCTCCAGGCCCACCATGAGGCACCCGCTTCGGCTGACTTGGCCAGGATCTTGTCGTCAATATCGGTGACGTTGCGGATCAGAGTGACCTCAAAGCCGTGTCCGCGGGTCAGCCAGCGACGCAGGATGTCGAACGCGACGGCGAACCGGACGTGCCCGATGTGCGGGGCACCCTGGGTCGTGAGTCCGCAGACGTAGATGCCGGCTTTGCCCTCGGTGACCGGGACGAAGTCGCGCAGCTCTTGCGTGGCGGTGTCATACAGGCGAATGCTCACCAGCCAAGGTTACCGGCGAGATTGATGCCGACGAGCCGCCTCATTGCTCACTTCAGGCTGGTTTGCTCAGTTCAGACCGGTTCTCGGCCCGGAAATGCCGCTCGGAGCGGCCTGAACCGAGCAAAGGCGGTTGGTGGCGGGGCAATCAGGGCGCGGGGAACACGATTGCCGTGGCGATCGCGGCGATGCCTTCGCCGCGTCCGGTCAGCCCGAGCCCGTCGGTGGTCGTCGCCGAGACCGATACCGGTGCCGCCACCGCCGCGCACAGAACGGCCTGAGCCTCCTCGCGACGGGGACCAAGCTTCGGACTGTTACCGACGACCTGGATGGCGATGTTCCCGATGACAAAACCAGCCTCGGTCACGATCCGGGCAGCCTGCGCCAGCAGCGTGACGCCGGTGGCGCCGGCCAGCTCGGGGCGGTCAGTGCCGAAGTGGGTACCCAGATCTCCGATCCCTGCGGCGGAGAAGAGCGCATCGCAGGCGGCATGGGCAGCGACGTCTGCGTCGGAGTGGCCGGCCAGTCCGCGCTCACCTGGCCAGGTCAGCCCGGCCAGCGACAACGTTCGGTCATCGTCGCTGAACGGATGCACGTCCACACCGATTCCTATGCGTGGCAGGGGAACTGAGCCGGGCGCCTGTCTGGGCGGTGGACCAGCGGAGAGCTGCGGGCTATCCGGCATACGAGCCATCCTGAAGCAGAGCCGTCGCGACGGTGAGGTCAAGAGGTGAGGTTATCTTGAGCGCCCGACGATCGCCCGCGACGACGCGCACGTGCCCGCCGGCCTGCTCAACCAGCCCGGCATCATCGGTGGCGGAGGCGCCACAGGGGTGGGCATGGGCGTGCTCCAGCACCTCACGCAGGAACCCCTGCGGGGTCTGTATGCCACGCAGAGACTCACGATCCGGAGTCTCCAGCACGCGGCCCCCGGCGTCGACCACCTTGACGGTGTCGGTCACCGGGAGTCCGGGAACAACGGCAGGATGGCCTGCGCGCACGGCCTGGATGACCCTGGCGAACAGATCCGGTGGAGCAAGACACCGGGCGACGTCGTGAACCAGCACGATGCCGTCGTCGGGGCGCAGTACCGCCAGCCCTGCCTCGACCGAGGCCGACCGGTCCATGCCGCCAACCACGACATCCACGTGGGGGTGCTCACCATCCAGGCGGTTGTGGCCGGCGATCTCCCAGCACTGGTCGAGGCGGGAGGCGGGCGCCACGATGATCACGTGTCCCACCTCGCCACAACCAAAAACGCCCCGGAGTGCGTGAGCCAGTAATGACTCCCCACACAACGGGGCGAATGCTTTGGGCATCCCAGCACCGAGCCGCTCACCGCTACCGGCGGCGACCAGGATGACCGCGACTTTCAGATGCACGCGTGACCTGCAGATGCACCCGTGACTTTCACAGGCAATGGATGACCGCGATGCTCAAGTAGTGCTCGTTTCGGAGACACTCGTTCAGGAAGCGAGAACCTCGTCGAGGATGGTCTCAGCCTTGTCCTCGTTGGTCTTCTCCGCGAGCGCGAGCTCGGAGACGAGGATCTGACGAGCCTTGGCCAGCATGCGCTTCTCCCCAGCGGAGAGGCCACGGTCCTTGTCGCGACGCCACAGGTCACGGACAACCTCGGCGACCTTGATGACATCGCCGGACGCGAGCTTCTCGAGGTTGGCCTTGTAACGCCGTGACCAGTTGGTCGGCTCTTCGGTGTGCGCTGCGCGCAGAACGTCGAAGACGCGCTCAAGTCCCTCTGGGCCGACAACATCTCGGACGCCCACGAGGTCGCAGTTCTCAGCGGGCACCTCGATGGTCAGATCGCCTTGGGCGACCTTGAGCACGAGGTAGATCTTCTCTTCGCCCTTGATGGTTCGAGTTTTCATTTTTTCGATCAATGCCGCACCGTGGTGCGGGTACACGACCGTTTCGCCGACTTTGAAGGCCATCTGTTAAGTACCCCTTTCGCGACCTTAAGGATACCACGGCGCAACGACATGACGGAATCGACGATCCCGCGTTTCTGCAGGTCAGAGCCATAGTATCGCCAATATTCGTCCCATGTGCGGTCTTGACAGAACGTCAATTCACGTGCATTGAGGCAGGCTCAGGGAGTCTCGAACTTGTACCCCAGACCGCGCACGGTGACGATGAACCGCGGGTTCGCCGGGTCGGGCTCCACCTTGGAGCGCAGTCGCTTGACGTGAACGTCCAGGGTCTTGGTGTCACCGACGTAGTCACTGCCCCACACCCGATCGATCAGCTGTGCGCGGGTCAGCACCCTGCCGGAGTTGCGCAGCAGCATCTCGAGCAGCTCGAACTCCTTGAGCGGCAGCGGCGTGTGCTCCCCGTTGACCGTGACGACGTGCCGTTCCACGTCCATCCGCACCGGACCCGACTCCAGCGTGGGAGGCATCAGCTCCTCGGGCTCCTGGCCGCGACGCAGAACCGCCTTGATCCGGGCCAGCAGCTCACGGCTGGAGTACGGCTTGGTGACGTAGTCGTCGGCCCCGATCTCGAGTCCGACGACCTTGTCGATCTCGCTGTCCTTGGCGGTCAGCATGATGACCGGCACGGACGAGCGGTGCCGAAGTGCCCGGCATACATCCACCCCCGACAGCCCCGGGAGCATCAGGTCGAGCAGCACCAGGTCCGCACCTGCCCGGTCGAAGTCCTCAAGGGCCGCCGGCCCTGTCTCGGCCACCGCTACCTCGTATCCCTCCTTGCGCAGCAGGTAGGACAACGGGTCGGAGAACGACTCCTCGTCCTCGACCACCAGGATGCGGGTCATGGGGTGACCTCTCGTGTTCGATGTCCAGGAGTCGGGATCTCCGAGGGACCAACGGGTATGCCGGGTGCCGGGTCATCGCTTGTCCGCCTCATGGGGACCGCCGGCAGGCGCATGGTGAACGTCGAGCCGTGGCCAGGCTCGCTCCAGACCGTGACCTCTCCGCCGTGGTTGGCGCAGATGTGCTTGACGATGGCCAGTCCCAGGCCGGTGCCACCAGTGGCTCGGGACCGGGCGGCGTCGACGCGGTAGAACCGCTCGAAGATCCGCGCCTGCTCGCTCTCAGGGATGCCCTGGCCCTGGTCGGCGACGGAGATCTCGACCAGCTGATCGGCAGAACGCACGCTGACCGCCACCCGGGAGCCGGGCGCGGAGTAGTTGATGGCGTTGCCGATGAGGTTGCGGATAGCGGTCGCGAGCAGGTCGGCGTCGCCGAAGACCCGCGCGCCCTGCGCGAGCGAGGACACGATCTTGGCGCCCCGGGACCCGGCCACCAGCCTCGACTGCTCGATGGCCTCGGCGGCCGCCACGCCGACGTCCACGAGCTCGGGGTCGTGCAGTGTGCCAGCGATCTCAAGGCGGGAGAGGTCGACGATCTCCTGGACCAGACGGGTCAGCCGCGTGCTCTCGACCTGCATCCGGTGGGCAAAGCGGGCCACCGCCTCGGGATCATCGTTGGCCTGCAAGACGGCCTCGGCAAGCAGGGCCAGCCCGCCGACGGGTGTCTTGAGCTCATGGCTGACGTTGACGACGAAGTCACGCCGGACGTCCTCAACGCGTCGAGCCTCGGTGCGATCGTCAACGAGCAGGAGCACGTAGGCATTGCCCAACGGGGCCACCCGGACACCAACCATGATGCGGCCACGCCCCATGGGACCCCGGGGCAGATCGAGCTCGACCTCCCTGATGACGCCATCGCGGCGGACCTGTCGGGCCAGGTGACGTAGCTCGTCGTGGACCAGGTCGTGATCGCGGACCAGTCCATGAGCCACGGCCGCAGGGCTGGTGCTGACGACGGCATCGGCAGCGTCGAGGACGATCGCCCCTGAACGCAGGACAGCCAGCACATCGGACACCCCGGCCGGCAGCGCGGACGGATCCGGAGTCTGCGGGAGACGGCGCGGCGAACGCTCGGACCGGCGCAGCCAAGCCATCGAGATGGCGCCGGTCACCAGACCGAGCACGCCACCAAGAGCTGCCGCAACCGTCGGGTCCACGACACCCAGCGTACGCACGGTGAGATCCCTGGCCGCGCGCTCGCCCCGGGACTGAGCGCCATCATGGCCTAGTGTTCACCTC
>Ga0209744_1000916_pt1 | contig 10396 bp, 8 predicted proteins | sample BarGraNGADG00311_2_FD_184494 | JGI IMG/M metagenome (GOLD analysis project Ga0209744, IMG submission 184494) | Arctic peat soil microbial communities from Barrow, Alaska - Barrow Graham LP Ref core NGADG0004-311 (SPAdes) (version 2) | ecosystem: Environmental > Terrestrial > Soil > Wetlands >... | reverse complement strand
CAAGAAGACGTTGGACGAGCCGCTACTCAAGACGCTCACCGGCGAACGCACATTTCAGGGCCGCGAGCTCTACAGGAACGACCACGCCATGAAGCCCATCAGCAAGCTGTGGCTGCACACCAACCACATGCCGAGGGTATCGGTCGACGACGCTTCCCTGTGGCGCCGGCTGCGCGTGGCGCCGTTCGTCTGCCGACCGGCGAAGATCGACGAGACGATCAAGCCCTACCTGAACGACCCCGAGCAGGCCGGCCCCGCAGTACTCGCCTGGGCGCTGCAGGGTTGCCTCGACTGGCAGGCAGCCGGCGGCGGCAAGGATGGCCTCGGCCCCTGCGCCATTGTCGACGGGGCCACCGCGGCGCTGCGTATCCGCATGGACCCGTTGGCCGACTTCTTCGAGGAGTGCTGCGTCTTCGAGCTGGACGCGTTCACGCCGAGCGCCGAGATCGGTACCCGGTACGGCCGCTGGGCAGATGACAACAACGTCCCCAAGAACCAGCGCAAGAGCAACAAGATCCGGGCCACCGGGTTGCGGCTGCGCGGAGCGAGCGACGAAGGACCGGACGGGTACCGGTTCGCCAACGGCAAGCAGGTACGGGGCTGGACAAACGTGCGGCTGGACGGCCTCGCGTCGCTGCTCAGGAGCGAGTCGTGAGCCTAGAGCCGTCGTCATCTATACACGACATACGCGAGAACGCCAGTTTCAGAAACTCCCCTTACATACGCGTAGAGGTGGTAAAGGTTGAAATCGGCTCTCTCGCGTATGTCGTGTATAGGGAGCGACACCAAGAGGGCCTGCGGGTCGTTCACAACAGTGAGCAGCCGCCCCTCGTGCTGCGTGACCGCACGACCAACGCCGAGAAGCACCTGCGCGCCTTGCGCGCCGAGCTTCGCCCGACCGTCCACGCGTGCCACGAACTGGCGAACGACCTCGAGCGGCGCAGCGATCTGCTGCAGCACTTCTGGCGCTTCGCTGCTGTCGACGCAGACCTCGAGCGGTCGATCGACAAGAACTTCGCGGACATCAAGGGCACGCTGTGAGCCCCGGGGGGGAGGGGGTCGAATCACAAACGCCGCGGCGTGCGTACCCTGCCTTCCCCTCCACTCGCACTCCCCCGAAAGTGGGAAATCAGGTAACGAAACGAATCCGGCCGGAACGAAACTCGGTGACGGGCACCTCAGACTGTAGTCATGACCATGATCTGTGAGGGCCCGTACTGCCAGCAACGCCTGACCCAGCCGAAGACGGGCAGGCGCCGTCGCTTCTGTTCCGCCACGTGTCGCAAGGCCGCCTACGACGTGCGCCGCAATACGATCGACTGGGAGGCGCTCGATCCGGCCCACGCAGAGCAAGCGCCGGAGCCGAGCCCCGCGCCACGCCCGGACGACGCCGTGGCCCTTGCCATCATCGAAGCGCGTACGCTCGCCGGTGCCTTCACTCGTCTTGGCCGCCACGCACGTCCTCAGCTCGCGTGGCGCTGTGAGAAGACCGGCGCCGCCATCCACGCGGCGCTCGACGACTACTTCGGCAAGGCAATGCGATGAGCCACGAGCCCGAGCCCTGCTGGGTGGTGACCGCCGACCTGCACGTGCAGATGGACCCATGGGTACGGCGCGCAGCCGGCCACGGTGGGTTCCTTGACACAAGCAAGCAGACTGGAGGACCTATGAGATCAAGCAATGGCTACGTGTGGCGTCGAGGGGAGCTGCTGAGCGGTTCTGACCCCGAGCATCAGCGGCAGCAGGCCCTGGTCGGAGCCAGCATCCGTTCCTGGCTGACCGAGCACGGTTCGCCGACCTGGGAGCCAGCCGATGATCACTCCTGGCGGGAATGGATTGAGCTCCAGGGCGACACTTGCGCTCGCCGCTTCCTCAAAGGGCTGGACGAGCTCGTGCGCCGCGAAGCTCTTGAGAGGCTCGGGCAGGACCCCGAGTGGAAACGCCAGCAGGCCATCGTCGGGGCAGAGGTGCGTTCCCGGCTGGCAGAGCACGGTTCGCAGACCTGGGATCCAGCCGATGATCACTCCTGGCGAGAATGGGTCGAATTCCAGGGTGACACCTACGCTCGCCGCTTGCTCAAAGAGCTGGACGAACTCGTGCACCGCAAGTTCCCTGGCATGGTCGAGCGTGGCGAGTAGGCGTCCTTGGATCTGCTCCCACGCCTTGCATCCTCCCTCGGTTCGCAGGTTCTCGGAGCGTGGGGATGAAGAGGTATGACGAGCGGCCGGCTCAAGCACGGATGAGGCGAAGGAAGACCAACAGGTGTGGGGGGCCTGTGGGGTACGAGTGTGGGGTTGAGTACCGATGCCCAGGACATCGCACGCGATGTGGAGAATACGGCGGGCAGGTGGAGTAGCATGTACTCGCGAAGGCAGTGCCGCTTCCTCGGGGGGGGGTCTAGGTTCTTGACCAGCACGCAGTTCTCCGCGGCGGGCTCAGTTCTCGGGTATCTGTATCAATGCCGCATTGCCTTGCTGTGGACACTACGACGTGCTCGCTCTCAGGGGCAGGCGGAGTTCACAGTCGTGATTGAGGGTCTTGACGACGTCTCATTTGAGTCCGACGCGTCTGTCACCGAGCTTCTTCAGACGAAGCACCATGTCAGTCGCCGCGGGAATCTCACGGACACCAGCGAGGATCTTTGGAAGACTCTTCGCGTCTGGTGCGACGGATGGGCAAGAGGGATAGTCCCGCACGACAGCGCGTTCTACCTGATCACGACTGCCGTGGCGCCTGCAGGGTCGGCCGCTCACTACCTTCGCCCTTCGGAGGAGAGATGCCCAGAAGCTGCGCTGGAGAGACTCCGGGCGGTTGCGCGTCTGCGCGGCAATCGCAGCAACTCGTCCGCATACGATACTCTCTTGTGCTTGGCCGACCCTGATCAGTCATCGCTGATCGGCTCAGTCGTGGTTCTGGACAGCGTGCCGGCCATCGATCGGCTTGATGACCTGATTGACTCCGAGCTGACGTGGGCGGTGGAAGCCGGCAAACGCGCATCGCTCAGACAGAGGCTTGAAGCGTGGTGGATGGGCCGAGTGGTTGCGCATCTGGTGGCCAAGGAACAAGCGCCGATTCTGAGCGCTGAGGTGACCGCGCAGATCGATGATCTCCGGGAGCAGTTCAAGCGGGACAACCTACCCATCGACGACGACCTGCTTGATGCCGAGATCGACTTCCGCGACTATCAGGACAGAACGTTCGTTCGCCAACTCGGCCTCATCGACGTCGTGGGAAGAGGCGTCGTCTTTGCGATCAAGGACTATTACAGAGCGTACGAACAGCGATCTCGATGGGTTCGCGAGGACTTGCTCCTCGTGGGCGACTTGTCTCGCTATGAAGCGCGACTAGTGGACGAGTGGGATCGTCGGTTCGAGGTGATGTGTCGTCAGCTTGGCGCAGATGCCGCAGAGGACGCCAAGCGGCGAGCAGCGCAGGCCGTCTACCAGTGGGTCGAGCTGGATGCGAATATCACAATCCGACCGCAGTGTACTGAGTCGTTTGTGACGAGAGGCTCCTTCCAGATGTTGGCGGACGAACTGAAGGTGGGCTGGCATCCGGACTTCGCTGATCGCTTGCGGCGGCTTCTGGACGAGGCTGTGACCTCATGATGGACTGGCGGGTACGATCGCCTGAAGAGGCAGCGTTGCTCAATCCAGCGTTCTGTGCGGTCCTCCTGGCGTGTTGCGCTCACGACTACGCCAGAGAAGCGAATCGCCCACTTCCCTTCGTGTTGGCGTTCCTCGCGCTGCCCATCGTGCTCCACAAGCCGACCCGCGACCGACTGCCGAGGCGGAAGGACTCATCGATGACAACTTGGATGGAGCAGGACTCTAGTGCGCGAATCGGCTTCGTCGAACGTGCCCGGTCTCTCGTCCCACTTGTCCGAGAGGCGATACTCTTCGGCGCTCAGCATGGACACCTCACGTTGAATGGCGAAGGGGCGTTATCGAGCAACTCAAGGCTGTCCAGTAGCTCGCTAGACGCGACGACCGAGGAATCCCGAGAATGCTTCCTCAAAGCCCATTTCGTCGGGCGATGGTTCGCGGCCACCGGGTCGTCCGCCACGGCTATGTCCGTGTGGGGGGTCGTGCCATGAGTTTCCAGATACGCGAGATCGTCCTGTTTGGGCCCGGTGGTGAGCGCCGTGATGTCGTGTTGGAGCCGGGCACCCTGAATATCATCACTGGCGACTCCAAGACCGGGAAGTCGGCCCTGGTGAGCATCGTGGACTACTGTCTGGGGAGCAGCGTGTGCGCCGTTCCGCAGGGCGCGATTCGTCGAGCGGTCAGGTGGTACGGTCTCCGCCTGCAGATGCCTTCTGGACAGGTCTTCGTTGCCAGACAGGCACCTGAAGTGGGAGAGCGGGCAAGTTCTGCCGTCTACTACGAGATTGGCAATCAGGTCGAGATACCGGCTTCGGCCGACTTCGAGCCGAACACGAATGACAAAGGGCTTGTGTCTCTCTTGTCGCGACTCTCCGGAGTCACCGAGAATCTCCATGAACCCCCCGAGGGGCGAAACCGGGAGGCCGTGTCGGCGACCATTCGGCACGCTCTCTTCTACGTCTTCCAGGAGCAGGCAGAGATCATCAACAAGGACCTGCTTTTCCATCGGCAGGGCGAGCCGTACATCGCCCAGACGATTAGAGATGTCTCGCCATATTTCGTCGGAGCAGTTGATGACGACCATCTCGCCCTCACTCGCGAGCTGAGGCGGTTGAAACAGGTGCGGGCGAGACTCGAGCGTCGCCTGGCTGAGGCTGAGTCGCTTCGCGGGGAAGGGCTACCCCGGGCGAAGGCCCTTCTCGCCGAAGGGCAGGATGCCGGCCTTGCTGACCCGTCGCTCGACCCAACCTCGTGGAGTGATGCGTTTGGAGTCCTGCGAGTGATCTCCGCCTCCATTCCCGCGGACGATGCCGACGTGACCAACAGCGGTGATGCCCTTGATGCACTGCTGGAGCGACGGAGTCAACTGGCCGCGCAATTCCGTCAGCTCAAGGATGAATTGCGGTTGGCGAATTCCTTCCTCGCGGACGAGCGGGGATTCTCTCGCGAGGGACGCGAGCAAGTGGCTCGGCTTCAGAGTGCGAAGCTCTTCCGCGACGAGTCCGCGTCAAGAGTGTGTCCGTTGTGCCAGGCTCCACTGGATGAGCAGGTGCCCACGGTCGAGGCACTCCTCAGTTCTCTCCAGAGTCTTGAGCGGCAACTCGTGGGGGTGCAGGCCGGGACTCCGCAGGTCGGACGACTAATCGACACTATCGAGGGCAAGATGGCTAGCCTGCGGCATGAGCTGGCGGATGTCCGCATGGCAATTGAGGCAATACGGAGGACGAACGAGAGGCTCGAAGAGGAGCAGGACGACAGGGCTCGCAAAGCTCACGTGCTTGGGCGCATCGCGCTCTACGTGGAGAGCGCTCGCGAGCTTGAGGAGACCGGCGACCTGCAGAGAGAGCTCGATGACCTGCGGGAGAAGATCGATGCTCTTCAACTGCAAGTGAGCGGGGAGCGCACTGAGGAGCGCATGGATTCGGCGCTATCTTTGATCGCGCAAGATGTCGCGAAATACGCGAGAGACCTCCATCTCGAGCACTCCGGGTCGCCAGTCCGCCTTGATCTGAGACAGCTCACTGTCGTGGCCGATACTCCCCACGGCCCGGTGTCCATGGCGGAGATGGGCAGCGGTGAGAACTGGGTTAGCTATCACATCGCCGCTCACCTCGCTCTTCACAGACTGCTGGTTGGTCGAGAACGCCCCGTTCCTCGCTTCCTCTTTCTGGACCAACCATCGCAGGTCTACTTCCCCTCGGAAAAGGACCCTGGCGACGGCGCCATGGGCGCGCTCTCTGATGCCGATCACGAGGCAGTCGTGCGCATGTTCCATGTGATTGCCGGATTCGTTCATGACGTGGCTCCCAACTTCCAGATCGTCGTGATGGAACACGCAGACCTGCAAGAGGACTGGTATCAGCAAGCTGTTCGAGAGCGCTGGCGCGGCGGCGAGAAGCTCGTTCCGGCTGAGTGGCTGGATTCCGAGGAGCCAAAGGCGAACTAGCGTAGGCGGCGCAGTCGCATCGCGTCGGCAGCTTGGCGGCGACGAGGCCGTGTGCGGCGGCATCTCGCGGCTGACAGATTCGCGTGACATGTGCTCCGGACGAGGCCCAGGAGCAACCTTCTCTGGTTCCGCGTCCATGGCCAGCCCGAATTGTCTGGCGTGAATGCTAGGCTTGCATCATGGACGGCTCTAAGCCACTCGCGGTGCGCGATTCTCCGGAGCATGCCGCCACCGGGACAGCCCAGGCGCTGGCATCGATTACCGATGCGAGTCTGTTCGAGCGCTTGGCCGGAGCAGTACTCCGAGAAGCGGAGCCCAGCTATCGCCGACTGGTGTCAACGGGTATCAACGCCGCGGGGAAGACGATCAAGGGACCCGTAGACGGAATCTGCTTCGAGTCCGGCTCCGATCCTCCGCGCATGATCGCCGTCCATCACACCACGACCGCTCGTAACGGACTACGACTCAAGTGGCTACGCGACCCCGCAAAGCCAGGAGGCAGCGGCAGCTCATCTTCAACGCAACCGCCCGGAGACGTCGTCAAGACCGCAGCGCTGGTAGCTGAAGAGCGCAGACGGACACCGACCCTGCGCGCGACTCTCGTGCTGACCACGAACGAAGAACCCGACGAGAGACTGGTGCGTGACGTTGCGGCGACCGGTCGCGAGAGCGGCCTGGATGTTGATGTGTGGTCACGCGCCAGGCTGTGCCATTTCCTCGACACCGATCCGAGTGGGCAGTGGATTCGCCAACAGTACCTCGGTATCGATCAAGAGCGACTCTCGAAGGAGCTACTGTGGCACCTATCCACTCTCAGTCTCGAGACGTACAGGCTCAGCCTTCTTGATGACTCGCGCGCTTGGGTCCGGCGCGAGCTCGACGGGGCGCTCGCAACGGGCCTCACTCGGGACGTGACCTTCCTGGTTTCCGGCTCGGGTCAGGGCAAGTCGGTCGCCTGCTGTCGCCGGATGGAGGCGCACATTGCTGCGGGCGGCCCTGCAATCGTTCTGCCTCACGACGTCGTAGCTTCGGCCGTCACGCTCGAAGAAGCGCTCGTCGTGACGCTCAGGCACCTTCATCCTCCATTGGCGGCGACTGATGCATCTCCACTGTCCTTCGGTGAGCTGAATCATCCACTTCTACTGGTCGTCGAGGACGTCAATCGCTCGGGACAGGCTCCGATGCTGGTCGAGAAGATAGCCGGATGGAGCAGCGACCGGGCAGAGAGCGAAAGAGGTTCAGCACGTTCTTGGAGACTTGTCTGCCCCCTGTGGCCGGACGTACTTGTCAGCATCCGTGAACAATCACGCCGCCGGGTCGAGGCGCTGTGTATGTTCTCAGGCGCGTTTGTGAACAGCGAAGGCCGCGATGCTGTTCTGGCGCGGGCGCGCCTGTGCGGCCGCAAGATGACCTCCCTGCAAGCTGAGGCAGTCTCGTCTGCGCTTGGACATGATCCGCTTCTCATTGCGCTGCATCAGCTGGATGAGATGACCGATGCGCGGAACGTCATTGGAGAATTCGTCGATGGTGCTCTTCTGCGCACGGCAGCGGCCACCACCAGTCCGGCGACAGACTACCGGCTGGCACTTCGTGCTCTTGCAGGCCAAATGCTCGAAAGGCGTAAGCTCGGGCTCACATGGCGCCAGGTGGCCACCTGGCATGGACTGGAGGGCAGACCACTCAGCCTGCTCGCCTCACTCGCCCAGCAGGGCGATCTGATTCGCCTGATTGGATCTTCAGACGAACAGCGCTTGCAGTTCCGCCACGATCGAGTCCGCGACTGGCTTCTTGCCGACGCGCTGGCCGCCATGGATCGTGAAGCGCGCATCCCAGACGCGATTGTTGGAGAGCCGTATTTCGCAGAGGTCATCGGTGCTGTACTGGCTCAGCCGCAAGCGAGTAGGTCGTTGCTCGATCGGGTAGCGATGGCGAATCCGCTCGCACTCGTTTGTGCGTTTCGGCTATCGGGCGAGCCCGACGCGCCGCATCAGGCGGCGATTCGAAGCGCCATAGATCGCTGGCTGGACAACGCCGATACGCGGGGCAGGTCCAGTCGGCATCTGTGCTGGGAGGGCCTGGCAGTACTGGCTGATACGGACGCGAAGGCAGTACCGGATATGGTGGCAGAGTTCCCCGAGCAGACCGTCTTCGGCCACTTGGCCAGGCTCCGCAACGGGGATGTCGGCGGGGGCATCGATCTCTGCAGGCGGACCCACCCGGGGGCGACAGCGCCTTGGCGGGACATCCAAGTTGACCACGCCAAGTCGCGCTTCGGTGGGGAATTGGCGGAGGCTCTAGATGGCGTCTTGAGGCGGTCAGATCTGGATGCCGAGACGAGACAAGGCGCCCTACTCATGGCTGGTCATCTCGCGGATTCTAGTCTGGCGCCGGCGATTGAAACTTGCTGGGCAACCGACGAAAGCAGGTGCGACTCTGTCGACGACTACCTATGGGCCTGTGCGGCATGCTGCCGTGACGATCCGGAGCGCTTCCTGTCACCGATATGCGACGAGTGGGCCAGGCTTCCCGATGCGGCTGACGACAACAGGACTCCGCCGCGCATTGCTGTGGTGGCGTATGAGCTCAACTGGGCCTTTCGCAGGTGGCCGCCTCTGTCGGCTCTGGACTACCTCGCGCAACGTGGACTTGAGGATGATCTTCGCTGGCCAGTCACCGTATTGTTCCATGGCGTGGATCATCCACGAGCCGTGGTGTTTGTCGCCCGAGAGTGTGCAGCCATAGCGCGCGGACTTGAGGGCACTGAGTCGTTCTCGCCGTTCCTGGCGTCTATTGCGGACGATTGGCAACGCGCGCAGAAAGAGCACGGACGCCCTATGTCGAGGGCGTCGCGGGACTCTCTGCGAAACCTGTGGCAAAGCGAGGCTAGCGATGGGCATCTGCGCACGCAATCCTTCCTCTTGTGGGCCGCGACCGTCGGCTCCGACGACCTCGACGTGTTGCGAGCCGCGCGAGCCTCGAACGACCTGGTCGAAAGGATTCTCTGGGCTCGACTCGCTCGTGGGGATCAAGAGGCAATCCCAGAGATGATCGAGAAGATTGGCTCTACCGACAGCGGCTACTGGTGGCAGTGCGGGCGCCACATTTGGTCGCCGGAACTCACAGCGGCCTTGGATGAGTTCCTCCGCCGTCGCGGCGGACAAGCGAAGCTCGTTTGGGAGGAGTTCATCGAGGCCGACTGGATTACCTCGGAGATGGTCACAAGGTTGCCTGCGACTCAGTCCGAGGTCCTCCTCCTGAGGCACTGGAGTCACCTGCGCTTCTCGCCGTACTTCGTCCAGGCCGCGCTGTACGCCTCTACACCTCGGCTTCTCGAGGCTGCCGAGCAGGCCATCCGTGATTGTCCCGAGCCACAGAAGCTGATGGAGCACCTGCACTCCCGCTTCGGGATTCTGAACAGTGACCATCCTGGGGTTACTCGGGAGGAGCAGATACGCGGCCTCGCGGCATACATGTCTCTCTTGTCACCGCTCGACATCCGCAGCCTCTGGGAGGCTTGCAACGATCATGGCTGGTTCAGTCTCCGGCGGGAAGTCCTGGATCGGTATCTCGAGCCTCCATATCCGCGGGGTCATTGGGACCCGGGCGACGTTTGCTCGCACCTCGACAATATGGTCGCTGATAAGCACCCGACTTGGATCGACTATTGGATCGACAGCTACCTGGCGGCTGACGTCACTTGGAGTGAGATCCTCGAGGCTCTAAGGGCCTGGCTGCATGACCGCCGTTCGCTCGCGGCATTGGAACTTCTGGCCCGTGCCTTGGAACATCGAGGGACCCGCTCGGATCTCCATTACCTGAAGGCGACCGAGGTTCTGCCTCACGAGGATGCTGCGGCAGTGATTGCTGACACCACGTTCGCGGTCCGGCGACGCAGTATCGGGTAGCCTCTCCTCCGCTCGCTGCTCGAGCCTCCGCCGTCGGCGCGCCGCCGGCCAGCCTCCGGGGCTGCCTGCACAGCGAAACCAATGCGGGAGTCAACACGTCGTGCATGCGTTTTGCTTTGCCAGTAGCCCTTGCCTGTGCGAGGGTGCTCGGTGGGCCCGAGATGCATCCGAACCGAGTGGTAAGGTTGACGAGTCGGCTGGGGCCGCCGGCCTCGCCGCCATCTTCTTCGAGGGGAGCCAATGGCACGTCTTGAAGACCTGACGCCTAGTGCGCGCGTGACTGGGGTAGTCGCGGGCCAGGCGGTGACTGTCGTTGCTGTGCAGTGGCACGGCACGGCCGCGCTGACTCTCACCTTCCGCGACGACGCTGGGCGACCGGGCGAGCAGCTGCTCTACCGCGACGCCGAATCTCAGCTTGCGATCGAAGTGCCGGGCACGGC